>Ga0182030_10018153_pt1 | contig 13517 bp, 10 predicted proteins | sample 812S3MmetaG_FD_121299 | JGI IMG/M metagenome (GOLD analysis project Ga0182030, IMG submission 121299) | Permafrost microbial communities from Stordalen Mire, Sweden - 812S3M metaG (Illumina Assembly) | ecosystem: Environmental > Terrestrial > Soil > Wetlands > Permafrost | place: Sweden... | reverse complement strand
CTTTAGATTATACTAATATTTGTATTTTGGAAATTATTACTAAAATAAGTTAATAATAATTTTATTTGTTTTAAATTAATTTGGAATTAAGTTCTAAACCTTGAGTCTTATTTTAAGTCTTAGTTTACTTAATTATTAATACCTGAATAAATACTTGAAAATACTCTTGTAGTAAGCTAGCGAACACTAAACCTTATTTTGGATCTACTGACTCATATATATTGGAGAAGATAATATATAATATAATAATTTTTTTAATAATAAGCGAGTAGCTAGAAAATCTACAGTAGATTTTAAAAAGTATAGTATTAGTACTATAGTTTTGAAAACTACTATACTTTTTCTAGCTACTGTACTTTTCAAAAATCTACTGTAGATTCTAGAATATCTATAGTAGTTTAAATACAGTATCTGATAGTAAGATATATTATTATATTATATAATATACTATAGACTAATAGTATTACTATAGTAATATTGTCTAATAGAGATATTATATATAAGATTAGATTATTTGATTCAGGATAGTATATAGTAATTGTATATAACAAAACTAGTATATAAATAAGATTAATCTAGTTCTAGTAAATAGACATCTATAGATTATTATTTAAGCTATTTAATTTCTTCTAATTAAACATTTTTATATATATTTAAATTGGTTTGTTTTATATTTGTTATGTTTTATAATAATTACTCTTGAGAATACACAATTTGTTTATTTTGTATTTCTTCTATCAAATACAATATTCTATAATAAATATATTCTTTAGTCTTTTGAATTAAATTATTGAGTAAAGTTTGAATAGTTAATATAGAGATTAGTAGAATCGGATTAGTAATAGACTGGAAAAAATACTTGTAGACTAAAAATGAAAATTAATCTAATTATAACTAGAATAATTCTGATAAACTCTTTAGAATTCAATATAATTACTATATAATGACTTCTTAGTCTCAACATTAATATTGCTATTGTCTAATTGTCTATATCAAATCTTATATTAATCTCAAAAACATAATTTGTAATATATATAATCTATTATATAATGTATTCAGTATTGGAAATTGAGTTCAAGTAACAATACAGTAGTTTTTGTTTGAGATAATAATAGATAATTCAGTTTTTATAGAAAGAACAAAAATATCGATATATTGAATTCTTACAAATTAGAAGAGAATATAGATAAAAAGAGACTTGAATTGAATTCTCTAAAGATTTCTAGTTATTGAGAATAGACTATTTATATATAAAATAGGTCTAATATTTCTATACAAATAAATAGATGTTTTGTTTTTAATTCTTGAATTTCATATATTAGAGTTCTAATAACTCTGACTTAATATTTTAGAATTCGAATCGACTTGATGACTCTTAATAAGGCCTGAGGCATCTAATCTTCAACATTCAGGAATAGAGAAACGAGATAATATTTAGACTTAAACATCAATATATATAAAGATAGATCAACTTTGTATAGCAAATATACTATGTGTGAATACGAAAATATCGGATATAATATAACAACAATAATATCCTTAATTATAAATAATTTAGAGATACCTAATAATCGTAATACTGATGTCTTTAGTAAAGAATACAATCAAGATAGTATTACTAGATCAAGCAGTATTCAATGGCTAGTTACCGTCTATTATATTCGGGATTTTCCTTTCAGCCCTAGTCTGTATTAAGATTTTCTTTTCACTTGAATATATAATACTAAGACCGCTGCTTATGTCATCATTGTAATTTCCAAAAAGATACTCAATGACAAAGAAGAAGAGTAGAACAAGAGATTGGAGGAAAGGGGACTGGATAGAATAAGTTTGAATACAAATCAGTTCTCCATTTGTAATCAAAAAGTGCGATCTATGATTAGTCATCATCATGACTTCACCATTCAGGGCTTTGTAAAGGCAATAAATCGGGATAGTCGTCGAAGAAAATATACTACTGTTGAAGAGTCTCGGGCGCAGGAATCCGAGAGGCAGAATATCAAGCGCCCTCAACAGCGGCAATTGCGAGAGTTGAAGCTAGCTATTCAATACCAAAGGCTCTCGGGTTTATTGCACATCAATCTTTGCCGACAATCTCGAGTAGCTATCCAGCTAAATCAATCATTAAGCCTCAACAGGAGCTATACATATCTCCCACTCCTCTCTATACTCCTCCTCTTCTTCGGCAACAACCCGTACGAGAAGCTGAAGGCTCTATTCGATACGATAGCTCAGTTGCGAAAGATCCCGAAGTTACAACCGGTTTAGTTATCGTCGAGCAAGGTTATACCAAATAATGAAAATATCCTGTAGCGTCCCCGGCAAAAAGCTGTGTATTCCGAACTTACTATCTATGTATCTCTACTTGCCTGCAAAATCGGCTACTAAGGGCGCCTTGATCGTTCATGGCTGCGGACATACTAGATAGGCACAACCCTCGGTGAATATGTGCGCTGGCCATTGCGAGCTTTCTCTCATCATTTCTGTCTCAAATGGCTGCAATCGTCATCTTCCGGCGCCACCACACTAATCACAAGCTGAACTCATTTACTAGCCGAATAAGTAGTTGCTACCAAAGACCAGTCAACTGTCTGACCTAAAGAGGCGGATTGACTGGCTTTTCGATGTTATGCTAATTAAAATTATGTTGACAACAGGACTGTTGGCAGCGCTGACCAGGAGACTCCAGTGGATGACATGGATGCAAAGCTGAGCAAGGTCGAAGTCCTGAAACTAGCCAGGTGGCCGCCAAATGGAGACTGTGCTTGCATTGTGGTGTTATAATAGCCTCTGCGTTCTCAGCCAAAAGATTGAATTCGTCTCTCCAACCGCTAAGTGATGTGCTAGTTTTCTCATTGTGGCACAATCATACATGATGAACACAACTTGATTGGTGATCATCAACCAGAATCAACATCCTCAACGTTGAATGGTTGGAACGATGACCGCTATGGGAAGTTGGTCTAGAGCGGAAGTCTCGGCTTGAATTGAGCTCGCGTTTTCAAAAAGTGTTATGGACTGGCTGCACTTGGAGATGTCTAATTGTTTTAGACTTCTCCCGATACTGCAGTTATGCCGCCGACTTTCGATAGATTAAGCAGACGCACATGCGCACAGGACACTAGCCATGCGCTGTGCAGTTTGTGTGTATGTGGGTGCCGTAGATAGTTACACCGCTTGATTTTCAGCTCAGAGCATGGCGGAAGGGGCTGAACGAGCCCGACCTGATTGGAGTGCAGATGCATGCAATCCCGGCTCGGCACAATCGCTAATCACATCGTGGAAGAGCTGGATGTGAGTTCGCAACATCACAGCCTGTCAAAATTGAGTCTAGATTCTTGCCATTCGGGCGGGCTGGCCTACCGTAATTAAGTGTCCAGAGGTACCTTGCTGGTATCCCTGATTGACCAGACGCCAGAGAAACGTGAAGGCAAGGTACCAGTTATCGGTTATGAGCGAGGAACCAATTGACCCTGGCGAGTCGAAATGGTACATGTAGAACAACGCGGTAGCTTTATGGGTCGGGTTGTGATTGCCACGCCTATGAATACTATTGTGCTTGACTTGATTGATTAGTACATCTACCGAGACCGACTTGTTCCAATAAATTGTTGCAGTATACTCATCCATCAGTTCTTGGTCCCCAATTTGTGCAGTCGCAGTCCGAAATACACACTCTGACCATGGATGGGTCGGCGATGGAGGCACCTCGCATGAGGATCATTGTCTGCCAGGCTTCCTATGGCGACACCCTCGGTATTGAGATTGACAAGGACCCGCCCAAGAGCTACAGTAGTGAGGACAGAGTTATGAGCAAAAGCCGACAGTTCATGCTCATCGATGGAGGACCAGCGACTATCAAGCCGACTGGAACAGTTGGCGAGGAGCGTATTCCACTCCAAGTGAGGTTCATTTATTTACAACTATTTCGATGTCTGATAACTAACGCCGGCTCGAAACTTAGAACATGTACAGAATGCTCAAACACCTCGTCCCCGAGGGATCTCAGGGCCTCAACACCTTGGTGGTACGCCTAGCTCTTGTTCAGCGCTGCTATCGCCGTTCTGACCTAGCCGCCAGGTGACACACGATGACGCGGATCACATATTGTACGTTAGAGAATAGTACCGTATTCCCATATATTGTGCTAACTACACCGTAGTGGCATCGCACATCTGCTGGAGCTGCTGTAGGTAGCCCGATGCTCAGTAGTCGCAACTCGTTACTGACAACAGGAACTCAGCAACTTGGGCAAGCCAAGTAACCTTTGGCTTCAGGGCACCACCAAGGTCAGCCAGAAGCGTCCTCCGTTTGCCAAGGTGTGGCATAACTCTGCGGAGACCATAGTCGAGGTACGGCGCGTCTGAGACATACAGGGCGCACTTGCTGTGCCAGACTGTGGAGAAACTGTTAACCCTGATTTAGAATTTCAAACTGGAAGGACCGCGGAAGAAGTATATGGAAGAGCAGAAGAAAAAGAGGGCGGAGCTCAAGGGCAAGGCTGCCGCCAAGGACAAGGATCGAGATAAGCAGCGAGAGAAGCGTGACGACAGCACCAAGAGGAACCGCAGCAAAAGCCGCAAGAAAGATAAGGGCAAGAAGCGCAACGATAGTCGCGATAAACCCAAGAAGAAGCGTGGCGACAGCAGCGATGATGACACCCTAAAGGGGAAACGCGGCGACAAGCGTGATGACAGCGCCAGTCCCGACGAAAGTGAAAGTGAGAGTGATGGCGACGTGTCGACCCCGGGCTACTTCGACGAGGCACTCCGCAAACTGGAAAATCACGTTCCCGCCAATAATATCCCCAAGTTCAATGAGGAGTTCCAAAATACAGCCAAGCTGCCCAAGCACAAGAACCTTGTCGTAGCGGATGGAGTGACCCCTAGCACAACCCGTGGTCACGTTACCTTTAACATTCTAGGCCCAGGGCCCAAGGAATTGAAGAAGTTGGTGAAGTTTTTCACGCAGAACGGGAACACTAGGGGCAGTGTTCAGAATGTCTCAGAGGACAAGATGTGAGTCCATCGCTCTTTTCTTATCCGCATCTACCTGAGGTGCATGTGTTCTACTTTATCGCGCCCAAGCTAACCACCCAAATTCACGGCAAAGTAACGAAGAGTTCCCCTCAAAAGAACCTGGCGACAAATTCAAAAAGCTCGGCGAAGACCCCAAGAGCAAACTCACGAATGATACGAGCGCCAAGAATCTGTCGTCCATTGTATTCGAGGCTGTCGTCTCGGATTTCACGAGGATGTGGTCCGGTCTTTTTACCGGCGATGCAAGTGCCTGCAACATATTTTGGAACTGGGATGGCAAGCCAAGAAACTACGACTTGATCAAGAGTATGTGTTGCTTTTTGTGAGCAAGTAGTGGCGCTGACGATCCAACTCTCACTTAGTCGGACATCACGGAAGCTGCTATAACAACTGTGAGAAGCTCCTCCGTTCTACCCCCGCTCCTCTCCGACTAACTGGCATCCACAGTCTTCGGGAAAACGCTGATGGGAAAAGCCAAAAAGCCTAAAGCTGGCAAAAACCAGCAAACCGAAGACAAGGTGTGGATACCTAGCGAGGACCAGCTGAGAGAGATCTTTTCAGAAGAAGTCGCAAGGGTAAATAGCACGTCTGTGAGCCTCAGTAATGTATGTCTGCACAAAATTGCGAAGCCGAAAAGCCGCTTACATGTACTGACACGTTGTGTATCCGTCTAGGTGCTAGGGTATTTTTGCAAGTACGTTTCACATCCCATTCTCCCCAGTACTATCCAGTGCATTCCTATCTTGGCTAACACCTCCACAGCATCAGGGCCAGGAACTATGTGGTAAGTTATTCATTCACTTGCCCCTAATTGAAGTTTGAAATTCACTTAACTTTTCTCTCTCCCATGTAGATCTCGGCCTCCCACGACATGCACCCGAACCCGTACGTGTCTCAAACCCCAAGGCTGTGTTCTAGTTATGCTGCTGATAAGGACATTTTTGCTCTTCTAGACATCTGAGCACACTCATTGGCATCATTGCCCGCGCCGTGTTCTTTCCAGCTTCGAATGGGCAGCCGGTCAGAATCTACCTGACAAACCCCATCGCCGACGGCGCGTGGGAGAGGCTGTTGACGTACTGGTTCAAAGTTGCGGAGTGGGAGTATAACCCTAACACCGCCTCCGCAACCACCAGATCCCAACTCCAGGGTGGCGGTTTCGGGGATTTTGACAAGAAGCTTGATCTTCTTATGCTCTGTGACTTGCTGGACCCCCATACGGTGAAAAGGCTCGAGAAGACCCGTTCCGGCCAGGCCATCTTTGGACTGATCGCGAACATCGCTGGGGGAAACGGGCTCTTTGAGATCTACTACCTCAAGATTGGGCGCAGCTACGGTGTTCTCCGCGCGGATCCGCCCCGGTATGACATTCGTGAAACGCAGGATGCAAACATGGAGCATAACGCTGATTGGGAGCGCATACATGTCCAAGACAAGCTGACAGATGCCTACCTCGCCAAGAACTACATGAAGCACTTCGCCATCCTGAAGCCCGGCCCAAGCTTGCCAACAATACGGGATGATCATGTATTGGGAGTGCGCACGGGCAAGAATGCCCAGCAAGTGATCAAGGAGATCCCGCTCATGATGGGCCCTCCTCCCAACACCCCGAGTACCACACAATCAGGACAGGTTATCACGAAAACCTCCATATTATACGATATGACAGGGATAAGCCCGGTGTTCACCTTCAAATTTAAGGACACCGGAAAGTCCGAGAAGAACAACTTCCAGCCTGGATCCGGCACCAACATGGGGACTGGGCGGAAGAAGCTGTGGGTTCCTCTTCGTCGCTGTTCAGACTCCAGTACAATAGGCCTGCTAATCCGTCTTATAGAAATAGCAACTTCTCCAACTTGATGGTGTCCCAGAGTGTGCCCATCCTCAACACCGCAAGGGTGACTCGACTGAACGCCGTCGCAATATCGCCAACCCCCGACATGGAGTCCTCGGGTATTCAGGGGCAGCCGGTTGCTCGAGAAACGCCGGTTGCAGAGCGATTTCCCATTGCTAGTGAACCAAATATCGAAGCGTTCCGCAGGTTTGGCATTGACGAATTTGATATCCCCCCTGGCGACGACTTTGCGGCGATAGCTCAGGTGAGTTTAAAAAAAAGGAACCGAACTCAAGTAATCTTGCCTCTCGTCTCGTCAGCTAATCCTGCCGTTCTAGATGAAAATCAAGAATATTCGATCCTATGCCGAGCTGCTCGCCTACTTTGCAGAGAACAACAAGCTCACGACCGAGGACGCGATCAATGCCGGTACCATAGGCGGTGTCAACGGCTACGCAACGTTGGGCGCACTCACTTACTTGACCGTCGGTATCGAGACCGCGAGCCTGGTTCTGGGAACACTGCCCCTCGAGTCCCCTAGCGTCTTGTTGCTTGATGATCAGGTCAGGAACCCGATGCTTTGGCCGGTGGAGCTGTTGAACGCATCTGTCCTAGACACAGGTATTCTAGAGTGAGTAGCACCCCTCCTTCTCTAAACTCAAGGTATTTGCATAATGATACCAACGGTGAATGACTGACCTGCAACAGCAAACACTACGAAGGCACCTCGGGCATCCAGCAACTGGCGATGCGGATCTTCCCGCAAACTTACCAGAATGAGTACGTCTGGGCAGTCCCCAACAAGGCTACGCTCCTCGGCAACGGAGAGTTTCGCATCACGCTCAAGTCCTGCATTGACGTGACCATCTTCTGGCCAACGGACCCCAAGAGACGCATCGTCCATGGCAAGTTCTGTGGCGAATTGCCAACACCCGGGGGCAAGAGGCACAGCGTGAGTTTAAGTCATTTTATCTTAGTTACACTTCAAGTTATCCCTCTTGCAATTTATTTTTAACAAAGGTGAACAGGTCGTCTGTGAATGGCTCATCATACCAGATGAATCTCGCCCCGTCGTGTATCACGTCCAGTTTTCTAGCGCCGAGTTCGTCACAGCAGGACACGAGATGAACATCCTCGAGATGCTGAGAGCTTTCGACGGCGTGTCAGTCGACCTCGCTCTCACCCTTGCCGATGCGGTCCTTCCAGGCTTAGTCGACCGTGAGAAGCCACTGGGCAACAACATTAAGTTCACCGAGCCAGGGTTCACGATATCCCGCAACTTCCGGTATTCCCAGTCGCTCGGGCTCCACGGCGTTTTTGGCAAGTTCTCAGTCGAGGGGGTGGACGACTGGAAGCCCTTCAGCGAGAACGTCGGCAAGCCCGGGCTGGAGGGATTCATCGGAAAGATCCAGATTCGGATGCCCAGCATCCGGCTATGCCTCCAGGATCTCTTTGATCCCAATGGGCCTCGGGTTTTCTTTCGCATCAACCACTCGATCCGGATCGGGAACTCCGACCTTGCTTACGAGCTCGAGACCCGCGAGGCTAGGCACGGCGAGCGCCTTTTCGAGTTCACCTTCCGCCCTGTGACGGTAGACACCCAACAGCCCTTGACGCTAATGCAGCTCCTCACCACATTCGGCTTGGATGCGTTGAGCGAAGAGGATGTCCCCAAATTCATCATAGACGCCCTAAACGGCATCTCTCTCACTTGCTTCCGCCTCGGCTGGGCAGGGGCACTCAGCGTCAGACTTCCGGATTACCTCGAATTTGGCGTGCGAGTGGAGAAACTTTCGATCGCTAGCGATCTTCTCAACCTCGACAACATCTATATTCGACTGCGCATTGACGACCCCTTGAATAAGGAGAAGCGGAACGTCTATCTCCAGTCCGGGGGCGTCATTCGACTGGTTGGCGTCGAGGCCCTAGGACGGCTAACCTACGGAATCCATCCGCTGTATGCTGCCGTGGTACCGAGAGATGATTCTGCGTTCGGACCGGTGGAGCTGTCCATTGGAACTACCGATACACCTTTGACGCTGGGAAAGATCCTGGATCATTTCTGGCATGGGAGCAACATCATCCCAGAGCCGTTTAACAAGGTCACGGATGAGGTCGGCCTGACAAAGTTCCTATTCCGGACGGGATACAGCGAAACGCAAAAGAAGCAAGTCGTCAAGCTGGTCAAGCTAGGATTGGGAATCACAAGCACCCAGGTTGAGATCATGGGTATGTCATCCTCGTACACTCTTCATTTCTAACATAACTCTGACATTTTACAGAGGGAATGTCACTCATTGAGCCCACGCTGGATTTCACGGTATACAATCCCTTCGACCAGGCCTCCCGGATGTTCATGATCAAGTTCGGCGCCATGGTCTTGATTGACGAATACAATGTTTCCGTCAACGTTGGCGTGGCCGCCGGGGATTCTGTTACCTTTGCCGTGGCAATGTCAGCGGGCGGCGGAGGGCTTCCCGTGGGCGCGCTCGTTAAGTTTGCTCAGCGCAAGATGAAAAGCGGGACCTTGTCTCAGAATCAAACATTTAGTATTGATTATCCTGAGAATTCGGGCCTTGGGGTTCTCGACGAAACTGAGATCCAGGGCTCCACCCTTGTCGTCGGAAAGGGGGAGAATGGCAAGTACGGCATCGACGAGTTTTCCATCAGTGCCTCCTCCGATCTTCATCTCGATATATGGCATAGCGTAAAGCTGAGGCTGGAAAGAGTAACCCTTCAAGCTGGGTACGGATCACAGAGGGGGTTCAACTTCACCTTCGGCTCGGAGTTTTACATCGGCGAGCATGTCCTTCTCGCGACGATGGGCTACGATCAACTCCCGAGCGGAGGCTTTGGGGATGCTACCGGTCAAGGCGCCGGCGGTGTAGAGAAGGGTTGGTTCGTCAAGGCTGAGTACGCCGATGATATCGATCTTCTCGCCATCACCAAGCAGCTCATGGGCATCGAGATGGCCGATAGCATCAACGACACCAAAATCGAGAAACTGAAAACGGACAAGGACGAGGGAGTTGTCATAAGCAACCTGGTTGTCGCGTTGCAGTATGCCGATTCCGGCGGGGGCATCTACATCTCGGCTGACACCGAGTGGGCAGTCTTCAAGCACATCGAACTCGCAGCGACGTACTCCGGCACCAACTCGTGGGGCGTCTGCTTGTACATGGCGCTCCAGAATAACCTTCTCTCGCTCATCCCTGTCGATTGCGTCCAGAAGTTCAGCGAATGGATCGAGGTGAACGAAGCGACGATTGCCCTTTATTTCGGCAAGGTCGACACTGCCAAAGCTGGATTAACAAATCCAAAACTCCCACCTCGCCCTGGCTCGAGGAGGGTCGCGCCGTCCAGTAGTATCCAAGTGGGGCTCGCTGTTTCCGCCACTATCAAGCTGACGGAGAAGTTTGGGGTCATCAGTAAGTGGGTAGCCAAGGGAGAGCTCGAGCTCGAGGGCCACATCAGCACGCAGAGCGTCGGCATGAGCGCCAAAATTCCCACCGAGGTCAAGCTCGGCAAGATGGACAAGAAGACCGGCATCCACGACGTCGAGATCGCCGGCAGCTTTGGCTTCGACATCGAGAAGGGCGCGATCAAGCTGGGTTTGTACGCCACCATGAAGATTCGTTGTCCGACAGTGACCGAGGATATCATCGACGTCCAGCACGCGGGGTTGACCATCAACTCCGCCAGTGGCATTGGCATCGAAGGGAGGATCGACGGTCCCTTGAAAAAGGTCTTCGGCCTAGAAGGACTGGAAGCCCGGGGCTTGTCAGTCATTGGTGTTTTCTCTCTGGCAGAGTCCGGCTTGCCCGAAGAGTTGGGCCTGAGCGGTGGACTCAAGCTCGCCGAGACAAAATCAAGTGGCGAGTATGTCACCACCCCCGAGTTTGTTTTGTTTGTGGGGATGATCGCTGTCCCCTGAACTCCCAGTGCCCCATGGCGCAAGAGAGTAACTAATACCAAGACAGGATTGCATTTTACTTCGCTCAGAGGGACGTTACAAACTGCTACTTCTACGGACGGCTTGAGAACATCGACATTGATGCCCTTATAAACTTTGCGCTCAAGAAGAAGGGGTTGCCCGAAGTAGCAGAGCAGTTTCTCGGCGGCAACATCGCCATCCACAACCTTCAACTAGAGGCTGCGCTTGACGATATCGAAGTTCCCCAGCTCAAAAAGAGTGTCAAGCGCGGGTTCTACTACGAAGCTGAAATCTGGATCAAAGGTCTGTTTAATCATCCATAATCTCCAGTCCAGGAAACAGTACCATCTCCAGATCACTGACCAACCTCGTTGCAGCCGGCTCCTACGAATGGGCAGGGTACACCTGCATCGAAATTCGACTCGAGGCATTGCAATTCATCGCCATGATGTCGCCCATCTCCTTCTCGGTCGAATCGCAAACCTTCTTCCGCCTGACCCGTGGCTCGACAGTTCCTCCCGACATAATCCTCCCCAAGAAGCATTTCGAGCTGTACAAAGACGGTCCCGTAATCTACATATCCAGCAAGAACCCGGCGATATGGCTCTTCATCAGCGTTCATCTAGTCCTTCTGTCCGTCGACTTTGAGATCACCGCTAAGGGCGACAGTTCCGGCTTCGAGCTAGATGTGCCTAAGGCTGACGTCCACTTAAATCTCACGCCGATCGATCTACCGGGCAAATTCTCCGCCTCGCTGAGAGGAAAGGCCCGAGTCAAGCCAAAAGAGCAAGTGCGGGCAGAGCTCAAGATCGCCCTTACCATCAACGTCAGCCTCCCCGTGGTTACGATGACCGGACTCAACAACTTGAACGTCAAACTCCCCTCGAATCTGGTCTCCGCCGGCTTCAACCTCGATTTCAACTTCAACATCGGCTGGCCGAGTAGTGGTAGTGAAACCTTCAATCTCAACTTCAGCGCGGAAGTGCACGCCATCGGCCAGCGCTTTGACCTGGTCAGAATCGCGGTGAACCTCCACCCGCGCGACCTCGACACGGTCGACAAGGTCGTGGGCGCCGCGGTGCGAGAGTTTCTCAAAGAGTTCCCCACGCTCCTCCAGGGCGTCCTGGGCCTCAAGGGATTAAGCGAAGCCGCAGACTTCTTGAAGACTCAGTTCGGCCAGGCCGGCGACGACCTGCTGAGAGCCGTATCGATCCTAAAGGGAACCAACCCCGAGGACGTGGTCGACAAGCTCGGGAAGGAGTTCTTTGGCCTCATCGGTCCCGACGCGAGCAAGGGTCTGTTGAAGGTCCTCGGAGAGGTCCATGGCACGGCCAAGGCCATGGAAATCGCGGCCAGAAAGTTCGTGGACATGCTGCCCGGTTTCAACAACACGGGGAGCATTCGCATCCCGTTTGTGGACAACCCGATCCGGATCCCCCTGCCTGACTTCATCCCCAGTTTCAAATTATTTGGTCTGCAAAAGGGCCCGGATATTGTCGCTCCCATGAGCACAGTCAGGGTGTACCGGGTCGATGAGAACGGGAATGAGATTGCTGAGGAGGATACCACACCGCAGGTCGACATCGAGCAGAGCGGTCTCAATGAAAGTGACACGGTGAAAGTACCGGAGCACAGTGAGGGCGTCATGGTGAAAGCACCAGAACCGGAGCCGGACGTTGTGCGAGTAGAGATTGTGCGGGAAGGCCAGTACACGGTGGTAGAGGAGTGGACGCAAGAGCAAGTCGCTGAGTGTGTTCGGGCACAACGAATTGCGCTCATCAGGGTGTCACTTGAGGTGTTCGCACTCAACGAGGTGTTTGAGGCTACCAAGAGCCTGTTCGCCGACCTCTCAGAGGAGCAACTCATTGAGTACATTAAGGAGGCCAACGAGAATAAAGCCAAGGAAAGCGAGATCCAGGCATTGGTTGTGTAGCATGGCTGAGCGGGAGATCCTCGGGTTGGTGTCTACTTAGCACGGCATGATTGATGATGAATACCGGTAAACGAATTGCTTTCGGTTGGCTTAAGATGATCATGCTGCTTCCTGTTCAGATGAAACTCGCATAGGCCTGCGAAGTCCAGGTGTGCAGGTATTCAACGGTTCTATTGAACGCTCCTTAGGTAATGAATGTAGGGTGAAAAGAAGGAGGTGAAGCTCAAGGAGTCATATGAGAGTACGTTTCTCGTGAGACAGTCCATGCCAGACGAGGACAGACTTCACTTGTATATCTATAGTCCACGAAGACAACTAGTTGAATTATGGTTCTGTACGACAACCGATACAGTTATCATAAATTAAAGCCTATTCTAGTTTCCACAAATTCCTGTTCGGGATCAAGTGTATCACGAATAGATGTAGCAGTAGTAGTAGTAGTAGTTTTTAACGTCGGAAAGTGCCTACGCAGTAGGGCATCCTATTTATAGGAGTTTTCACTAGCAACAGCCTCCTAGAGAGTATATGGGACATACTAAGCTAGGAATTATATACAGTGTCTCCTACTGAAGTCCTAGATAGTAAAATCTAGTTATAAAGGCGAATTTCATCACAACACCCTTTCTTTTTCTTGTACTATATCCTTTTCTAACTTTAGATCGTTTACTATCTTAGAAGTCTAATAACTTAGAGATCAGATAATAATATAGTTATAGAAAAAGTTTGTATATCTAGTAGATTCCTCTTTTTTATACAGGAGTTATTTAATGTATAGTG
>Ga0182030_10018150_pt1 | contig 13518 bp, 18 predicted proteins | sample 812S3MmetaG_FD_121299 | JGI IMG/M metagenome (GOLD analysis project Ga0182030, IMG submission 121299) | Permafrost microbial communities from Stordalen Mire, Sweden - 812S3M metaG (Illumina Assembly) | ecosystem: Environmental > Terrestrial > Soil > Wetlands > Permafrost | place: Sweden... | reverse complement strand
GAAATGCCCGCCTGAGATGCATGGCTACGTCCAATGTTTAGCGCTGCTGACTAGGATCTGTAAATCGGTGCGAACCAAGCAGAACCTCCGGATCACGGTCATTCAAAGCAATGATATTGCGGATATCGGATTGATTATCGACTGTGTGCTCATCGGGCCGTACGATGCGACTCCAACGTCGACAACTTCGCGTTTCCATTCGACATGAGTCCAGGCTTGCGCAATTCCTGCGGGCTTTGAGGCAAACGATTCTTGTGGGGGAGATTCACTGTTTGCAGCCGAGGCGAAGACTGGAAAATCGACGATGGCCATGCGAGCGGCCATCGCGAGCTCCATCGGCGCCGCATTAGAATGGATTGACTTTACTGCCTATGGCGCTCTTCCGCGACCGTGTTCGGGAGGTGTTAACGCTGGCGTAAATCCGCGTTTTTTCGCTGGCGAGGACGCGGATTTCGGGAAAGCAGAGCGGCGTGACTGTTGACCGTCGGCGCGACCGCGCGACCGGCCGCTGTCGACCGAGGATTGCGGTAGGGACGCCCATTGCTGAGCGCCCCCCGCACAGATCCCCGCCGCACGGACGCTCAGAAGGCGACCGTCACTTGACCTCGAGGACAATCTTTCCGCGAATGTGTCCACGGGCCGCACGCTCGTGCGCTTTCCGCGCATCCGCGAGGTCGTACTTGCTGTCGATCCAGACACGTACCGTTCCCTGATCGAGCAGGGGTGCGAGTTCTGCGAGCTGCGCACCACTCGAGCGGACCTGGGTGGTTGAGACCGTGATTCCGAGCTTTTTAGCCTCTTCGGCGCCGTTGAATCCCAGGCCGAAGATGGGGAACAGCGCTCCGCCACGCTTGAGCGTGCGAAGGAAGCGAGCCGAGGTCGGACCGCCAATCGAGTCCACGACCAGATCGACGTTGCTGAGGGTGTCTTCAGGCTTGCTCTTGGTGTAGTCGATGAACTCGTCCGCACCGAGCTCGCGCAGGAAGGCCTCATGGGTGCCATCGGCAACTGCAATCACGCGAGCGCCTTTCCACTTGGCCAGTTGGAGTGCAAAGTGGCCGACGCCGCCAGCGGCTCCGTTGATGAGGACAGTCTTGCCATTGAGCTCGACTGGCTGATGCTGAGCGGGCTGGATCGGATTTGGGATGTCGTGTCCCTGCTCGATCAAGAACTGCCAGGCGGTCAGCAGCGACATGAGCGCGCCCGCTGCGTGCACGTGGTCGATCCTGCCGGGCTTGATGGCAAGCTCGGACGCCGGCACGCTGACGTACTCAGCGTACGCGCGGCCGTCGACGCCGGGGAATCGCACCATAGAGTAGACCTCGTCGCCGGGCGCGAAGGCGGCCGCGTCTCCCGCGACGTTCTCGACAACGCCGGAGACATCGGTTCCGAGAATCACGGGGAAGTCTATCTTTGGCCGCCACTCGGGCGGGAGCATCTTCATGCCCTCGCGCAGGTACCAGTCGGGCGGATTGACTCCGACGGCATGGACTCTCACGATGACCTCGCCTGGGCCGGCAACGGGCTTCGGTGCATCTTCGTATCGCAGAACATCCGGGCCACCGAACTTGTGCAGCCTGATCGCTTTCATCGTCGTGTTCGACATCGCGTTTCCCTCCAGGAACAAATAAGCTTGTCGAGACAATCCACATGACCCTTCACCAGCCGTGACATTCGTCCCCTGGTTATTAGCCGATCGCGCTCACGTCGAACGCGCCAAGAACTCAACCCGTAGAGGTTTCGCAGTTCGAAGGACCCCGTCGGGAGGCAACGAGGTCGTGCCCCCGTCGGTTGTAAAGAATGCTATTCGACCCGCTTCTCCTGGTGCGCGTCCCCAAGCACCACTAGAAGGCCCCACCAGTTCCTCATTGAAGGGGTCGCCCGCTACGCTCTCTCGTTCATCGCTGCGATCGGGCTCCAAAGACATCCGATCGATCGTGTTCTCACGATGAGTCGCCACGTATGCCACTCCAGAATCCTCGTCGAGACAGAAGTCGTCCATCATCTTGTCTCCGCCGAGAAACTCAGGAATGCCGAGTGGGGCCAGAGTCTGACGGTCCACCCGCACCCGCATGCAAAGCTTGAGTACTGTTGCGGTGTAATAGACATAGGACGTCTTTGTTGAGAACCGCAGGCCATTGACTCCCGGCTGCTCTGGCTTCAACTCGCCCGGATGGAAGAGCATACTGTAATGCTTTAGCCATATCGATGCGGATCCACCACGTCCATCTTCAGAGAGATCCACTCGCCATATCAGACCGGCGAACGAATCGGCGACAAGGATGGTCCTCGGACCGATCAAGCAACTCCCATTGAGCGCCCGAACTGGCGAAGGAAACGTGAGGACAAGCTCTGGATGAATTGCTTGCCCGGGAGTCCAGTCTCGAAGGTCGATCCGTTGCAGATCTGACACGTGCGTTGCGTATCCGTCACTCGTAAATAAATAGAACACGTCTGGTTCTAACTCAACCATGCTCATCGGAGGCTTGTCGAAGGTAAACAGCAGAGCCGGTTTGACCTGTTCACGCGAATGGGCCGGTGGAACGTACCATAGCTCATGAGTTTTTAATGAAGTGACAAGGATAGAGTTGTCGGCACGCACGGCAAGATTCTCGAGAAAATACCCTTTCGGAAAGACCGCAGCAGTGCTCAATGTTGTCTTTTGTTTACTCGCTTCCATTGAATATTCCTAGAATTGGATCGCTGTTGATGTAACTACGCTGCGTCGAGGGTGCCCGTCGCTCCATTGAGAATTGCAGCGGCGGGTGTCTCATCGAGCGGTACTCGGCCGGTTCGTGCGACTCGCGCGAGCAACATGTAGGTGCCGATGACATAAAGTAGTTCGGTTAAGGCTTGGGCGCTGAAAAAGCGCGATGCGTTCGCGTAGACTTCATCACTCACCTCAATCAGCTCAAGGGCCTCTTGCGTAAACCGGAAGGCAACCTTCTGCGCGTCGCTAAAGCAGTCCGCCGTTGTGTCGTTTCTATCCAAAGTAACGATTTCTTCTTGGCTGATACCTAAGCTCTTCGCCACGACCGCATTCTGCCGCCATATATAATTGCAATCGGAGAGTTTGCCGACATACAGCACGACTAGCCGTTCGATGCGGCCATTTAGCTCCAATGGTTTGAACAGCAGGTACATGTACTGAATGAACGCCGGATACAGCGTTCGTGCGTTTGCAGCTGCACGAAATAAGTTGATCGGCGGTAGTTTGTCGAAGGTGTGGCTGATATTGTCGACAAGGGGAAGCCGCGGTGTCAGGACTGGCTCTGTCATGGCGTCCCGCGCGATGTATTTGTAGGGGCTGTAGTCCGGAGCGCCGGCGGGAACGTCATAGACGGCAAGGTTCATCGAAACGGAGGTGAAGTATCCGATGAGGACTGTGACTTCAGTCAACCCGGCGTCCCCAAGCAGATTTACCGCGCGCCGATACAGCCCTTGCGGGACACGGCGGGCGGCAATGAGAGTCTGGGTGATCTCATAGATAACCTGCTGCCGCGGATCTTCGAAGCTCGTGGGCAAACCTGCGATCAGCGCCTGCACCTTTTCCGGTGGCAACCCCGCCTTTTCGGCAATCTCCTCATGTTCCTCATTGGAGTAGCCCGCCGTCGGCCATTTGCCGTTGATGCAGTTAGTAACAATTTCATGTTCCTGCCGCGAAATCTGTAATTTCTTCTGGTAATAGACGCCGATTGGCGTCATCGCTTTGAGTAGCTCCGGGTTCTGAAGCCATATTCGGTAAGGGCCAGGACACTTCCCACGCTCGCGCAGGATGTAATCATAGGCTTCCTTCTGTTTCGGAGTGAATTGTTCCGGCGGGATTTCGGCATATCGACCAAAGGTTGGGGGATTCGGGGTCGCTTGCTGTTGTGCTGCCATAACTGCTCTCTCGTTGTCGTATGTACATTGACCGCGTGATCGATGGGGCATCAGTTCAAAACGCTTCGGACAAATCGCCGCGCCTCGCGAGTGATGCCTGTCCGCCATGTGAAACTGGCGGCCGCTAGGCCGGCAAGTGTCTCCCTTCTCGTGGGGCGCATCGGTGTATCGAGCATCGGCTGCGAGGTTTCGCAACACCGTCAGCCAGCTTTGATGTACCGAGCGGCCGCATCAGCAGTGTCTTCTGGCCTTGTGTTGAAAGCGATCGCTGCTTTGGGAGCCGCATTGTGGACGATGTTCACAACCGTCTCGAACAGCACCAAGCTTTTCGGTGGAAGCCTGAGGCCGCCTCCGATCACCACGCAATCATATGCGGCGCTCTTAAGCGCTTTTTCGAGCATGGCGCTCCCGGCCGCATCGGGCGTAATCATGCATGTGTCGCCCTTCCAACCTCGTTCCTCGATCTTTGCGATACCGACCGCGATTCCGGCGTTGATCTTTTCAGCGTTGAAGCCGGGCGGCAGGGACGGGTCCGAATAGTCGACGGTTTCGGGCTTTTGGCCTATGAACAGGATGCGGGTCATTTGGTTTCTCCATTCAGTCAGTGTTTTACGGATAAGGGTGACAGGTGGTTCAGCGGGCGAGATTGCGCCGCAGGAAGTCGGCCGTGATGTCGAGCGCCTCTCGCGCGGCATGCAGGACGGCAAGGTTGGCGGGAAAGACGTGCACCATGCCCTGCCGGACGTGCAGCTCGGCTGGCGAACCGGACCTCGCCAATAGATCGGCGTAACGGCGCGCATCGTCCAGCAGGATCTCGTCTTCGCCGACGTGAAGCAGGACATGAGGCAGACCGGTTAGCACCATATAGCGGCGATACGCGGGGTCTTTGACATCCATCTGCCCGAGATAGAAATGTCGGGCACTCTCGAGCGATTCGCGAGTCAACAGCGGATCGTGCTTCGCTCGCCCCACGATGCTGTCGCCGGTCAGAGCCAGATCGGTCCACGGGGATAACACGGCGATGGCGATCGGACGTGACACCGAACCGTTCCGCGCGGCCTGCGCCATTCGCGCCGCGGCGACCAAGGCCAGCCCGCCACCGGCCGAGTCGCCGGCGATAGAAATTGCCGAAAAACCGATGGCTGCCAGACCGCGATAGGCTGCCTCGGCATCGTCCACTGCCGCCGGGAACGGTCGCTCCGGCGCGAGTCCAAAATCCGCAACAAAGGCTGGCGTTCTGGTGCGCACCGCGATTTGGCCCACAAGATGCCGATACGCTTGCGCCGATCCCACCACATAGGCACCGCCGTGGAGATAGAGGATGACGGCATCGGCGGCCACGTCAGCAGGGCGACACCACCAGCCCGGAACACCACCCACCGTCGCCGCTTCGTAGGCGACGCCGGCGGCGGCTGGGGTCCGCTCCATCAGCGCGTCGAACGCGGCGCGACCGCCCGGTCCGAGGTCGGCCGCGGGCTGAAGCGCGATCATCGCGCGCATCGCCAGCATCGCTGCGCGATCGAGCAGATGCTCGCGATGAAATTTTGTGGTGGCACGCACTGATACTTCTGCGCTCATAACGCGTTATCCTTCGACCCCGATCGCCCAGCCACGCGGGCGCTCAGTTTGAGGATCTGGTCGATGACGAACTGCGGCCGTTCCTCGGTCATGAAATGCCCGCAGCCGGCGAGCGTATGCACCTCGACGTCCTCGGCGACCATCGCAACCATGTTACCGACCTTGTCGCCAAGTCCTTTCTCCCCGCCCAGCGCGACAACGGGCGGGGTAATCTTTGCCGCCATCAGAGGTTCAGTCTGGTCGATGCTGGCGAAGGCGGCCCGGTAGATGCCCATGCTGCCTAACACGCCCTCGGTCCCGGCGAAGCTGCGCAGATATTCATCGATCACTACCGGGCTGAACGCGGCACGGTTGACGACATGATCGCCCTCATAGAACCAGGTGAGGAAGGCGCGCTCGTTGCCGACGATCAGGCGCTCGGGCACGCCAGGGGCGAGCGGCAGGATCCACCACCACATCGATCCCTGCGCCATCGCCTCCGGCGTATAGGAAAATACCTGCCGCAACACCGGGCCGAGCATCACGGGGGCTTCGACATAGAGCAGTCCTGCAACCTCCTGCGCGTGATCGGCGGACCAGATCAGCGCCGGTAGCGCACCCATGTCGTGCGCCGCATGAATCAGCGGCTTCCCACCGCTGAAGCCGATCGCGGCGGCGAGCGCGCGGCATTCCTCGGCAAGCGAGCGGGCGTCGTAGCCGTCGATGCCCGCGGGCTTATCGCTGTCGCCATAGCCTCGCATGTCAGGAATCAGGACCGCCATTCCGGCTGCGGCCAACGCCGGGGCGACTTCGCGCCAGGCGTATGAAGTCGATAGGAAGCCGTGCCACAGGATTACTGGCTTCCCGGTACGGTCGCCGCCGATCCAATAGTGCAACCGGACGCCGGCGATGGTCGTGATGCTGCTTTCGAAGCCCGGAATCGTGGCGGTGGCCAACGTCGCCATCTCAATAGACCGGCAGCATCGGTGGATCGGCGGCAAGCAGCGGCACCAGCGCCATCCCTTGCGGCGTCGCCCAGTTACCGACCAGTTCGGCGACCATTGTGTTGGTCGAGGTCAGCCAAACGCCCGCACGTTCCATCCGCCGGCGCGAGGTTGCCTCGCCGATCGCGAAGCTCGATCCGCTGGCGTCCAGCACGGCCTGCACCTCATATCCCGCCTCCACTGCGCTGATTGTGGGAAAGACGAGGCAGATGTCGGTGGTAACGGCGGCGATGATCAGCTGCTTGCGGCCGGTATCCGCCACCGCCTGCGCGAAGTGCGGATCGTCCCAGGCGTTGACGACGCCTTGTCGCTGTACCCGCTTCACGAAGGCGTCGGGCGCCGTTCGCTCAAGCGACGGGTGAAGCGGACCCTGCGCATGACCCTCTTGGCTCGAGGTCATTACGATCGGCATGTCAAAAGCGAGCGCCGCCTTTGCGAGCGTGACTGCGTTGCGGATCGATTGGTCGGCGGTCATGTTCTTGATCAGCTGGATCGTGCCGACCTGGTGATCGATCAGGAGCAACGCGCACTGGTCGGGCTTGAAATGAGGTGATTTTTCCATCGAAATATCCTTGGTGGAAGCCGGAATGATCAAGCGGCGATGAGATCGGCGAGCACCGGATAATCGGTGTATCCCTTAGGCCCGATGCCGTAGAAGGTGGTCGGATCGGGCTTGTTGAGCGTTGCGTCGCCGCGTAAGCGCGCAACGAGGTCCGGGTTGGCAATGTAAGGCACTCCAAATGCCACGAGATCCGCGTTACCGCTTGCAAGAACCGCGTTGGCTTTTGCCTTGTCGAAGCCGGTATTGACGATGATCGGAACCGAGGTCATTGGACGGAAGGTCTCGGCGACGTTGCGGATCTGGACGCCGCGCTCCGCATCCTTTGCATTCGGCTCTAGAAGACAGAGATAACCAACCTTAAGCGCGTCGAGCGCGCGGACGACAAAGCCGAATGTCTCGAGCTTGTTGCCGTCGTCCACGCCATACAGATAACTGGACGGCGACAAGCGCACGCCGATGCGATCGGCTGACCAAGCGTTGATCATCGCTGTCACGGTCTCCATCATCAACCGCGCGCGGTTCTGGACCGCGCCGCCATACGCATCAGTGCGGTGGTTGCTGCCGTCTTCCAGGAACTGGTCCTGCAGATAGCCGTTGGCTCCATGCAGTTCCACGCCGTCGAAGCCGGCCGTGCGCGCATTCCGCGTCGCTTGGGCGAAATCGGCGACGATGCCGGGCATTTCATCGACGCGCAGCTCGCGAGGCACAGGGAATTCGACGCGGCCGCTGGGTAGAAAGAAGTCGCCTGTTGCTGGGATAGGCGAAGGCCCGACCGGCTGCTCGCCGCCGCGCATGTCAGGATGGGCGACACGGCCGCAGTGCCAAATCTGGCAGTAGATGCGTCCGCCGGCGGCGTGTACTCCGTCGGTGACGCCGCGCCATGCGGCGATCTGGTCGGCGCGGTGAAGGCCTGGCGCCCGGATTATACCGTGCGCTTGCGTTGAGACCTGCGTGCACTCGGTGACGATCAGCCCGGCGGACGCGCGCTGGACGTAGTAGTCGCGCATCACGTCCGTGGGCACGCCCTCTTCGGTGGCGCGGGTGCGCGTCATTGCCGACATCACGATACGGCTGGAAAGCGGCAGACCCTTGACGTCAAAACTATTGAATAAATTGGTCATGATTGTCCTTGGGGGCTCGTTCAGAGCATGTGCTTGCCGCCGTCGACATTGAGGGTTTGTCCCGACATGAAGTCGGCGTCAGGTGAAGCCAAGAAGAAGACGGTGCCGACCAAGTCTTCACCCTTCTCGTCGCGTTGGATCGCGCGCGCCTTGAACTGCGCCTCAACCATCTGCGGCGGCATGGACTTGGCGACGGCTGGCGTAAGCGTGAGGCCGGGCGCGACCACGTTGACGGTGATGCCTTCCTTACCGACCACGCGTGCGAGGCTCCGCGAGAATCCGAGCACGCCGGTTTTGGCGGCGATGTAGTGGGTCTGCTCCGCCACGCCCTCGAACATCGATCCCGAGCCGATATTGACGATCCGGCCCCAGCCGCGCCCCTTCATCAGAGGCAGCATCGCTTTCACCCTCAGGAACACACCGGTGAGGTTGATACCGATGACATTGTTCCAATCGGCCAGCGCCATCTCGTCGAACGACTGGGTCGGGAAGAAGCCCGCGCAGTTGATTAGCACGTCGACGCGGCCAGCCTTGTCGCGGGCGAACGCTGTTCGCGCAGCTCGCCTCGTCGGAAATGTCCGCCGTCATGGCGTGGAGTCGGACGCCTGCATAAAGCTTTTTGGTTAACTTGCCCAGCGCCTCCTCGGAGGTGTCCGTGCCAATCACGGTATCGCGGTTGGCGAGGAAGCGCTCGACGAAGAGCGCACCCATTCCACCGGCCGCGCCGGTGATGACGACAATGCGACCCTGATTCATTGGATGTCCGCTAAATTCACAATTGGGCACCGCCGTCAATCTGTGGCGCTCGTAGAGGCAGGGCAAGCGTCGAAAGGTCGACCGAGCTCACTTTGCGGGAGACAAGATCTTCGAAAAAAGCGCGTAGTGTTCGCGGCTCGCGACCCAATACGGCCTGCAGCGTCAAAGAATTGCCGAGAAGACCGTGTGAGTCGTACCACCGGAACATCTTTCGGATTGCGGAATTCTGCAAATCCTCGTTGCCACTTCTCGCCGCGTCCTTGTTCTTGGGGACGTCACTTTTCGAGGCAGTGATCACCCGCCCCAGAACCTCGCTCATGAGCTGAGCTACATCGGTTCGATTAAGGTGGCCTTCTGCGCATAACTCAAAAGTACCAAAATTGAGCCTGTTCTCGGTCAACGCGATCGCTGCAACTTCGGCCACGTCGAGGTAATCGACTCGGCTAAAACGGGTATCAATCGACCAAGGTTCGGCCAACACACCGGTTTTCAAGACATTGGGCCAGCTTTGCGAATAGTTTTGAAAGAACATCGCCGGATGCAGAAATACGAACTCCATGTTCGAATCGAGCAGTGCCTCCTCGACGGGAATCTTGGCCGCGTGATTCTCTAGCTCCGTTAACACCGGATGTATCACGGAAGAGAAGACAAAGCGTCGCACTCCGGCGCGAATAGCGGACGCGACGACATGTCGACCAACCTCCGCTTCATTCGGCAGAAATGCCGGCGCAATATAAAAAACGGCACCAACCCCTTTCAACGCGGCCTCGACGCTCGTCTCGTCACCTAAATCACCGACAGCGATCTCGGCTGCCCCGTGGGAGCGCACTGCCACCCCTTGGTCGGCGTCCTTGACAAAGCCGCGGACGCGCGCACCGCGTTTTGTCAGGGCGGGAACTACCATTCCGGCGAACTTACCCGCAGCGCCGATGGCCAGAATTGTCGAGCTATCATTTGACATCGATGGATTGCCTTTACGCGCCCTGTCCGTTGACTACCGTAGTGCGCTCGTGTCTTAAGTCAGGGAGTAGGTCGGATGACATCAACTAAACGAGAATCAGCCCGTTGCGTGTGCCTTACACGCTGCAGTCGGCGCCCGCCGGGTGCGGCGAAGCCCTCCGCATGTGCTTGTCGGGCTGGATTGTTAGGAATCATCAAGGAACGCGCGCTTGAAATGGCCGGTATTCCCGACGCCTTCCAGCCGAGGACTAAAAATCGCGGCGTTTGTCTGGGTCATGTAGTCTTCGGGAGAGGAATTTGGCAAGATGCAGGTAGGCGCATTCAAAAACACAGGGGTTTGCGTCCTTGCATCTCCCACTTCCGCTTTTCTCGTCGTCATTGCACGCGAACTTCGCAATACCCATTAAATGCTATCGTGGCACATAATTATGTGCGTTGCCGTGCGAAGGCCCCGCCTTTCACCATGTTTCACTGTGAAAACCGTGTTCCTATGATGGGACACGCAAATTGACCGATCTTAATGATCTCAAAGTATTCGAGAAAGTCGCTGCCCTTGAGAGCTTCTCCGCCGCGGGTCGTGCTCTGGGCATTCCGAAATCTACCGTGAGCCGCTGCGTTGTTCGTCTCGAGACACAGTTGGGAACACGCCTCGTCCAGCGGACAACGCACAGCGTTCGATTGACAGAAGCAGGTTTGGCTCTGAAAGAACGGTGCACTGAGATTCTGACGCGCGTCAATGAAGCGGTTGACTATGTCAGCAGCATGAGTGCGGTTCCCAGGGGCCTTTTGAAAATCAGTGCCGGCATTGGATTCGGCTATTTTGTACTTGCTGAGATTCTGCCGAGCTTTCTCGAGCGGTATCCGGGTGTCGATGTATCACTAGATTTGACCAGCCGTTCTGTAGACCTGGTGGCCGAAGGAATCGACGTCACCATTCGCATGGGTCATATGCCAGACTCACGGCTCATCGCTACAGGACTAGGGGCGATGCATAGGTACCTGTGTGCAGCGCCGTCGTATCTGGACCGTCGAGGCTTGCCGCAAACTATTGAAGATCTGAAAGATCACATAACTATTGAGATGCCGGGCATTAATGGAATGCCGAGGACTTGGATCTTTCACAAGAATGACCGCGACATTGTAAAGTTCCAGGTGCCACCACGATTGTTGGTGAACGATCCCGGGGTGATTTATCGGCTGGCTGTGAATGGCGCCGGCATTGCGTGTATATCAGGATATTTGTCTGGCCCAGATATAGTAGCGGGGCGACTTGTTCGGCTGTTTCCGGAGTGGGCGCTGCCACCTGTGGAAATCAATGCAGTGTACCCGAGCAATCGCGAACTATCCCCAGTCGTGCGCGCGTTTGTCGAGCATATTAAAAAAGTGGCAACGTCCGACCAATTATGGATGGACGATCCGATTGCAAGGCTCTCGAATACGCCATTACCTCGTCGCTATACTTCCAAGCGGTCCGTCCGTAAGGCTAAATAACGGGTCATGAAACGTCGTTCCTGATCCTACGGTCGCGCGACCGATCTCGGCTGGCAACTCATTTCGCGTGATAATTGGGCAAATATCGTATGCATGAATTCTCAATCGTTTACGATGAAACCGCCGGCTAACCTGTGCCATTGGACGGGCCCGGTAACAATGTTTTCAAAGCCTTATCGTTTCGTAACTCGGCAAATTGTGGCACAGTTGGAGAGGAATAAGTCATTGTTTTTGAAGATATAAAAGCTTCTCAGTACGGGCTTCTCTTAATCAATTGGTCGTAGGTTCGATCCCTACACGGCCCACCATCTACCCCCTCCGAAGACTTCCACTAATATCCATCTCCGTCGCGGAGAGAGCGCGAAAAGGCCTTAAAAACAGGCTTTTGCGTAGCACTCGACGTCCAAAGATGTCCTAAGGCGAAGTCAGACAGCCAGTCAAAAACTGGGGCTCCAACTGGGGCTTCTTGGAGGTTTTTGAGGTCGGAACCCCGCCTTCGAGCCCCAAACCCTGGAAATCCTAGGGAAAGGAGCGCAATCGGAGCCCCACCTCGGCGCCACAACGCTGGAAATCCAGGGAGTGTGGCACTTGGTCGAATCTTCGTCTTATGGATTGCGGGTGTATGCAAAAGGAGTGCACATGTCGCTGACTGATACCAAGGTTAGGAATGCCAAGGCGAGCGCAAAGCCATACAAGCCGCGCCAAAGCATCTCCCGACCGATGCTCGCCCCGCGACTCCGGCCAGCCCTCAATGAGCCAGGCGAGGCACGCTAGACTGTCATGGCGGCAGTCATAGAATCGGGTCTCAGTCCGCGGGGCCTCGAGGGTCTCGAACTGATACCGGAGCGATATCGACTCCCGCTCCTCGAGTATCGTGGCCGTCCAGAATCCGCCCAGGATGACGTCCGCCAAGGCGACGAGTTCCTGCCACGTAAACGTCCCAAGTCAGGCAATCTCGGTGGTGCCTTCACGCTTGCCCTTGAGCAGCGCATCCTGCAGGCGGACGACTTCTGGCCGCGCCGTCCGATAACGTTGGCTAAGCAAGCTTTCGCCACATCGGGTACAGGTTGTCGGGGAGAATGGGGCACAGAGCGAAAGCTGCGGAACGCGGATTCCGCAGTGGCACCTTTCGCAGCGGATGAGTAAGACCGTGCCATGGATCGGGCACACGGCGAGCCAGCCGACGTGCCACAGGGACCGCAGATACGGAACCGAATCCCCTTCCAAGCACCGTCCACAAACCGCGAACCGATAGGCTCGCGAGTCGGGTACCCGGGTGTCGTACCGGCGGCCGGCAAAGCGCGCCGGATCTTCGTCCCCCCGATAAACGGGTTGCAGGTGTTCGAACGTCATCGACCGCAGCCGATGAGTGATGTTCCTGTCCCGGGGATAAAGGATCGAGTGAAAGGTGATAGGAACCGACAAGTCGGTGCGTAGCTCGCCGCGTGCAATCAAGCGCCAAAGCGTCGCGAGCGCCAGATCGTGGTCCGGCAGCGTCGCGCGCCACCTTCGCCGTGTGTCCCCATGCACCTACAAGCGCCACCATCGAGTCGCCCGCATCCACGTTGTCATCAACGATGAGCACGCGGCGGACACGGGCTACTTCGCTATCTGCACCGAGATCTTGCCGAGATGCACGGGTACCGGAACCCACCTCATGTTCTCAGCGCGTGCGCATTTCCTCAAGAGCGGCGGCAAGCTCTAGGAGATCCCGCCGCAACCGCGATACTCTCGATTTACCAAGCTTCGCGATAGCAACGGACTGCAGTTCTAATCTCACCTCCGCAGACGCCGCGTGTAAAGCGACCCCGCGCTTCGTCAGGCGCACGATCTTGGCGCGTGTGTCGGTTGAGTCGGGTACCTGCTCGACATAGCCGCGTACTTCCAGTTCCCGAACCAGCTGACTAATCGCCTGTTTGGTGATTCCCGCTCGCTGCGCCAGGGTGGTGGGACGGGCGCCGGTCGCATCCAGCAGCGGCATGAGGCTCGAGAAGGCGGGCGTCACGTCGCTGAACCCACAACTAGCTAGCTTGGCCATCATGGTGGCGATCAAGGCGCGGCCGGCGGCAGCCAAGGCCGGTGCAAAGTTGTCTTCCCTTTCTTTCTTCGAGTTACTCATGAACGCCTACACCATCCCAGGGAGAATACATCATCAAGTAGCTTGACTAGATAGTCAAAGTACTTT
>Ga0182030_10018148_pt1 | contig 13519 bp, 10 predicted proteins | sample 812S3MmetaG_FD_121299 | JGI IMG/M metagenome (GOLD analysis project Ga0182030, IMG submission 121299) | Permafrost microbial communities from Stordalen Mire, Sweden - 812S3M metaG (Illumina Assembly) | ecosystem: Environmental > Terrestrial > Soil > Wetlands > Permafrost | place: Sweden... | reverse complement strand
CCGAGCTCAAAGCCGCCAACCCACTCGGCATCCTGCGCCAGATCGACGGCGTCCCCACCCGCGACCCGCTAACCAGCTAGTATCCTGTCGTAGAAATTCATGACAAAACAGCGGCTGTCATTCTGAGCGAACGGGGCCTCGAACGTCTTTCAGTTCGGGGGTGGTGAGTCGAAGAATCTGCGGTTGTTCTTCGACGTACTTCAGACTCACTACCCTGGCTCGGTACCTCGCCAATTTGCTGACTCGCTGACCGGCGGACTAGAGCATTTTCAACTCAAGTGCTAACAGACTCCACCGTGCCCCATCCATTGTGCGTCCTTTGCACAATGGGTGGGAGAGCACAGAAGCATGGGCGGACAGTAAACAGTTGGGTCGAAAATGCTCTAGCTGACTTGCAGCTCACCGCCGCTCCACCTCGCTCGCCAGCGCGACCACCGCGGCAGGCAGCACCGGCGGCCGCGCACTCGCATTCTCCCACCCGAACAACAACTCCGTGGCCGCGCCACACACACGCCCCTGGCATGCACCCATGCCGCAGCGCGTATGCAGCTTAGCCTCGCGCCAGCTGACGCAGCCCTTGAGCGCCGCGTAGTGGACATCCTCGCAGCGGCAGACAATCGTCTCGTCCGCCGCCAGTGCACGCAGTTCCGCTCGCAACGCGAAAGCACGATCCAGTCTGTGCGCGAATCGCTCCAGCCGCCGCCGCTGCCCGTCCAGCGCATCCGCCTCGGCGAAGCGCCCAGCCGCAGCCCATCCGGCAATCTGCCCTTCCACAAGCGCCTTTTCCAGCCCTCCGACGCCTGCCAACTCTCCCACGCAGGCCACGCCCGGCACTGAACTCTGCATCCGCCGGTCCACAGCCACAAATCCATCTGCAATCCGGCAGCCGAGCAGCCGTGGCAGCTCCAGGTTCGGCACAAGATTAAACCCGCACCCCAGCCACTCGCACTCCACCGTCCACTGCTTGCGCCCGTCCGTCAGCACCACGCGCTCCACGCGTCCGCGCCCCTCTGCCCGCACCACCCAGCAGCCCGTCCGATACGCCGCACGCAGCGTTTTGAGCCGGTAGCGCGCGCCCTCCAGCAACCTGGCCGGCTGCGCCATAAGAGAAAGCGCAAAGTCCGCCAACTGCCTGAACGGCGCCTGCTCGTAGATTCCCTCCACGCGCGCGCCCGCCGTTGCCAAGCCCGCGCCCACCGCGAGCAGCAACGGTCCGCTCCCGGCCAGCACCACCCGTTTGCCGCGTGCATCCAACCCGCTTTTCACCAGCGCCTGCAACCCGCCCGCACCTGTCACTCCGGGCAGCGTCCAGCCCGGAAACGGCAAGAACCGCTCCCGCGCTCCGGTGGCCACAATCAGCTTTTCAAATGCGATGTCGCGCCGCTCGCCCTCCCGTTCCAGCCGCAGGAGTCCAGGCGCAGGCTGGTCAACCGCCTGCCATCCCTGCCACACTTCGCAGCGCGTCCGTTCCAGCCGCGCAGCCCACCTCTGAAAGCGCGCGCCATGCGGATATTTCTTCGCCGTCTCCGCCCGGTAGCCGCGCCAGATCTGCCCGCCATGCGCAGCATTGTCGTCCAGCAGGCACACACGGCGCCCTGCTTCCGCAGCCACCGTCGCAGCAGCCATGCCACCCGGCCCCGCGCCCACCACAACCACATCAAAGCCGGCCCTCATCCCGTCACCACATTCATGCCGGCGGCGCAAGCCAACTGGCAAGTGCGCTGCTGCGGAATCCCATCCACCGTCGCCCGGCACTCCATGCAGATACCCATGCCGCACAGCGGCCCGCGCGCCTCGCCACTCACTGAAAACCGGCACGGCTCTCCAGACATCATCAGCGCCGCAGCCACGCTGGTGCCCGCGGCCACCAGCAGCGGCTTGCCGTTCACCGTGATGGAGAAACTTTCCTTCATCGCTCGCTTTTCAGCTCCACCCCAACCCAGCGCACACAATCCAAATCCAGACACAATTGCTGCCGGGTCTGCGTACCCGCTTGTATATCATGAAGACCGTTCGGAAAAATCTCAAACGCCGACTCTCAAAATCTTCCTGAGTTTCGAACAAAAGGACCGTGCCCGTGCCGCTGCCCCGCTCTCTTATCCTCTGCTGTGCTCTCGTCTGCGCATCGCTGCCCTTGCTGCATGCCGCCTCGCCGAAGCCGGCGCCCACTTCCGCACCGAATTCGATGCAGACCCTCATCGAGCGCTACTCTGCGGACAACGATACGCTGGCCAGCGTCTACACCGACCCGTTCTCGGCCGCCGCCCGCGAGCGCACGGCCCGTTTCCTTGCCGACACGCGCCGCCAGCTGGCCGCGGTGGACTTTGCCGCCCTCGACCAGGAAGGCAACGCCGACTACCTGCTGCTGGCCAACCACCTCACCCGCGAGGAGCACCGCATGACCTTGGCCGCAAAGCTGTGGACGGAGGTCGAGCCACTGCTCCCCTTTGCGCCCACCGTCTTTGCGCTGGAAGACGCCAAGCGCCGCGTTCAGACGCCCAACGGCGAAATGATCGCCGCACAGTTGAACGCGATACCGGCCGCGCTGGCCGTGCGTCGCAAGGAACTCGAAGCAAGTCTCGCCAAGGACTCCGCCACAGCAGCAGCGCGCCCCACGCCCATCGCCGCCTGGCGCGCCGCCAATGACGTCGATCGGTTTCGCGAACATCTTCATCACTGGTTCGACTTCTACAACGGCTACGACCCCAGCTTTACTTGGTGGGCCGCTCAGCCCTACAAGGCCGCGGACGACGCCATGAAGGACTACGCCACTTTCCTGCGCGAAAAAGTTGCTGGCATCGCCCACGATGATAAGACTACGATTATCGGCACGCCCGTCGGCCGTCAGGCTCTGCTCGATCAGCTCTCCGACGAGATGATCCCCTACACGCCCGAGGAACTCATCGCAATGGCCAAAGAACAGATGGCCTGGTGCAGGCAGCAGATGCTCGAAGCCAGCCGCGAACTGGGCTATGGCGACGACTGGCACAAGGCCCTGGAGCACGTGAAGAATACCTACGTCGAGCCCGGCAAGCAGCCGCAGCTCATCCACGACCTGGCCGTCGAAGGCATAAACTTCGCCGAAGCCCACAACCTCGTCACCGTGCCCGACCTCGCCAAAGAGACCTGGCGCATGGACATGATGACGCCCGAGCAGCAGTTGGTGAATCCCTTCTTCACCGGCGGCGATACGATCAGCGTCAGTTATCCGACCGACACCATGACCTTCGATCAGCGCATGATGAGCATGCGCGGCAATAATCCCGCCTTCTCCCACGCGACAGTCTTCCACGAACTCATCCCCGGCCATTGGCTCCAGGAGTACATGACCGCGCGCTATCGCCCTTATCGGCAGCTGTTCTCAACCGGCTTCTGGATTGAGGGCAACGCCTTCTACTGGGAGATGCTCTATTGGGATCTGGGCTTCCACGCCACACCCGAGCAGCGCATCGGTGCGATCTTCTGGCGCATGCATCGCTGTGCGCGCATCATCTTCTCGCTCAGTTTCCACCTCGGCCTCATGACGCCTCAGCAGGCCATCGACCTCCTTGTTGACGACGTCGGTTTCGAGCGCGACAACGCAGCCGGCGAGGTGCGCCGCTCCTTCAACGGCAGCTACAATCCCCTGTATCAATGCGCTTATATGCTCGGTGCGTTGCAGTTCCGCGCGCTGCACCATGAGCTGGTCGATTCAGGCAAGATGACCGACCGCCAGTATCACGACGCCATCCTCCACGAGAACATGATGCCCGTCGCAATGCTGCGCGCAATCCTCATCAACCAGCCGCTCGCGCCCGACTTCAAAAGCTCCTGGCGCTTCCTCGACGAGCTGAAAGCCACGCCCTTCCGCAGCTTCGCTCCTCAGTCCGGCGGCTCCCACTGATCGCAATGCGGAGACTGCGCGGCAACACCAGCGATGCGCCGCGTTCAGATCGTGAAGTCGGTTTTCTCATCATCCAGTGCGGCGCTTGCCTCGACAGGCGCCGCTCCTTCGGGCACGCTCTCGATAACAACCACTTCCGCGATCGCTGGTTCCAAAACCACAATAACCAGAGCCGGAATCGGATTGTCCAGCGCGAGAACTGTCTCTGCGCCGCGCTGCCAAAAGCGCGTCAGCAGCATCAGGAACAAACCCACCTGCGCCAGCAGGAACATGGGCCACACCCGCGGCTGCGCCAGCGAGTGCATGGCCATACGCGCCGTGAGCACCACCGCGCCCAGCCCCAGCAGCGTGAGGAAAACAAACGTGAGATACACGCGGAAGAAATTGCTTCGATACGCGCGCCACGCCGGCTTGAAGGCGCGACGAATCTGCCGCTCCGGCCGCTTCTTTCCATCTTCAGCAGGAAACGTCATCTGTCCGAGCGATACGGTGTAGACCTGCACCAGGTCGAAGTAAGCGCGCAGCAGCGCGGCAACCAGGCCAATGACCACCAGGCCGGACTCCTCCAGCAGAAACGCCTTGCGGCCCACCATGATGTTGTCCACATGCGTGGCCCACAGATTCTGCAGTGCACTGAGCCCACCCAGCACCACGGCGAACACCACCGCGCTCACCAGCGTGATGCGTACAAACCGCCAGAAGTGGTCGATCCCCGCGCGCAGCAACGTGAATAGCCGCGCCGGCTCGCCGGTCTGGTAGCAGAAGAGTGTCCCCGGCACGATGAAGAAGTAGAGCGCAAGATAAAACGGCGTGGTGAAATAGCCGCTCATCGTCGCCGCTCCCGGTCCCTTGGAGAGCTTCATGAAAACCTCTCCCATGGTGCTCAGATCGAAGCCCCCTGTAAGCCGCGCGGAGGCCAGCGAGTGCGCGGTGATGGCGTTCAACTGTTTTTGCAGAGGCAGCGTGAACAGCCACGCCAGCACCAGGTTGAAGAAATAGGTCCACACCACTGCGGGCCAGTTGCGCAGCGTCAGCGACAAGCCGCCGGTAAGAATGTTGCGTTGCTGGGGCATCAATAAAACCTCTCGGAAAGAGCAGATGAATGTGGGCAGGTTTGAGCGGCCGGGTGTGTGCGCCGCTCGCGTCCGAAGCAGCTATACGATCCAGGCAACAAGTTGTGCAATGAGCTGCTGCATCGACGCCCAGATGTTCGACAGCTTGCGCGCGGCAACGCCGTTGCCTTTCGTCGTGTAACTGTTATTGAAGAAGTCCACGTCCAGCAGCACGGCGTGATCGGGATCGATCTCCACCGAGACGACCTTCACGTTGCGCACGTAGGTGAGCTTCTTCCAGCGCTCCACTCCGTCCCACTTCTCGCGCAGCCGCGTCCCGTCGGCGAAGACAATCTTCACCGTCACGGGCAGCACAAAGTCGCCCTTGCGGCGCAGATACACCGTGTTCAAATACGCCGTCTTCGCGTCCTTGTCTTTCGGTTCGGGCTTCCACCACTCGACCGGACTCGCCGAGACACTGTCGACCGCATAGTCCAGAACCTGGGTCCCGTAAACTGCCTGGTCAATGAACGGCCGCAGGCTCGAGTTCACGGCGGGCACATCGGCCACGCAGCCGGTCAACCCGGCGCATGGGACTGTAACCGGCAGCACTGTCGCCCGCCCGCGCGCCACTGCTACCTGCTCAATCGTACGCAAGAAATCCTCCGTGGTCGGATGCGTGAAGCGGTATCTCATAAAATAGGTGCGCATCGCCTCGTCCATCGTGTCGCGGCCGATAATGCTTTCCAGCGTGGCCAGCAGCGTCGCCGTCTTGCCGTAGGTCACGCCGCCGTATGAATTCGAGTTGCGAAACTTGAATGCCCAGTGCGTCACCGGATCGTAGTCCGGAGCCAGCGCGTACTCCAGGCGCTGCGCCTCATAGTCGCCCGCGTTGGCATAGGGCCGATTGAACAGCGATGTATCCCGCCCCAGAATCGAGCTCAGCACATTCACTTCGGTGTACGAGTTGATTCCCTCGTCCAGCCAGGCGTCTTCAAACTCGTTCGTCGCCACCATGCCATACCAGTACTGGTGCCCGAATTCGTGCTCCGCCGTCATCTCCGTGATGTAGGTCGGCTCATACCAGCTGGTTGCTCCGGTAAACAGGGTCGGATACTCCATGCCGCCGATCTCTGAGCCCGGCTCGGGATCGATCACCGTGACAATCTTGTACGGATACGGCCCATAGCGGCGGTCAAACTCGGCAAGCGTCTTCTCAATGATGTCCAGATAGCGCGCGCCCGCCGCCGGATGCGCAGCCAGCGCCAACACATGCACCTTCACCGGACCCATCGACGAGTTGTAAATGCCGTCGGTGACCGTGAAGTGCGGGCTCGCGGCAAAGGCAAAGTCGCCAATGTCCTCGCCATAGAAGCCCAGCGTTTTGGTGCCGTCCGAATTGTCCGTGTTGCCGATGGGCACGCCGCTGGCGCCCACCACGTAACGCTGCGGCACAGTCAGGTGCACGGTGAAGGTGCCAAAGTCAGAGAAGAACTCCGTCGTCGAGTGGTACTGGTGGCAGTTCCACGCGTCGTGCCAGAAGACGCCCGGCTTGGGATACCACTGCCCGCCCATGATGAAGTCGCGCTTGTAGCCGTTGCGCGCAATCGAGAGCGGGAACTGGTCGTGGAAAGCCAGATGGAAGGTGATCGTCTCGCCCGGCGCCAGCGGGTGCGGCAGCGCGATCTCGGTTACGGTATGGTCCTGCATGTTGCCGTCGTCGGGCGCGGTAAAGTGCATGGCCGCGGTCAGGTCGCCAAAGCCGTCGGCGGCAATTTTCGAGATGGTAATGCCGCCGATCTTCTCGCTCGGATATTCGTTCTCCTTCTCCGAGTCGCGGATGCCGCCCGTAAAATGCGTCTCGCTGGTAAAGCTCGACTGCGGCCGGAACGCATTCAGATAAAGATGGAACGGCATCAACGTGATCGGCTGCCCGGTCAGGTTCTTGTAGGTCAGCGTCTCCGTTGCGTCGAGAGATTTCTTGTCCGTGTCGAGCCGCGCGTCAATCTGGTACGACGTCACGCGGGTCGACAGCGGCACCGGTGAGTTGGTCGCGATCGATTGGGCAGACGCTGCAATGGGCGTCACAACCAGAGCGGCAAGAATCATGGAAGAAACAGCACTGAATCCAGACATGGACGCAATTGTACGATCAAAGCCAGCGATGGTTCCACGAAAAATCGCGAATTTGGCAAATCGCAGATTTCGCTTGCTGTGCGCGGGCATCTCGGAGGGCCAGGGTCTGTTGGCTCTGGAAACAAAACGAGAGCGAGGCCAACGCCCCGCTCTCTGTTTTACTTCGATATGCTGACCGCGGCGCAATCCGGCGCTACCGCCAGTGGCCTTCCGCAAACACCCATCCGCCGCCGCGCCGCACATAGCGGTGAGCAACCCAGTGCGCGCCCGGATGCGGCGGACGCTCATAGTGGCCGGGAACCCACGCATAGCGCGCGCCATCCCAGCGCTGATAACCGCCGACCCAGATGAACCCTGCGCCCGGAGCCGGACCCGGATGCTCCACGACGACGGGGGGTGGTCCCACGTGGATCACAACCTGCGCATACGACGCCGCAGGCAAAAGGGTGAGAGTGAGCAATGCCGCCAATGCAAACTTTTTCACGATGATTCAACTCCTCCTGGGAATGGGAATGTCCCGGCCGGTTCAACCCCGCCGGACTGCTGATTGTTTCAACGCTCCGGCGCTGAAATAGTTGCGCCGCGCATCCTGCACGGCCGCCATTTCGGCTTCCGATTCATATGCATCCGCGTTTCGCAGGGTGGTCCACACCTTCGTGAAAATTTGCTCTTTCAGCGCACACCGCTCGCATCGCGACTCAAGCGTGCATGCGCACCGCTTACGCCGCAATCTCCTCTGTCAGCGCCTCGGCCGCGGCCACGCAATCGCCTCGACTCACATCCAGGTGGGTCACCAGCCGCACCGTCGACGGCCCCACCGCGCTCATCAAAATCCCCCGCGCCTTCAGCCGCGCCGTCAGCTCCACCGCGCTGCGGCCTTCCTTGAACTTGAAGATCACAATGTTGGTCTCGACCGCATCCAGGTCGATCTCGACTCCGTCCATGTGAGCCAGCGCTTCAGCCAGCAGCCGTGCATTGGCGTGGTCTTCGTGCAGGCGCTTCGGCCCCTGCTCCAGGGCCATCAATCCCGCCGCCGCCAGCACGCCTGCCTGCCGCATGCCTCCGCCCAATGCCTTCCGATAAAGCCGCGCCTGGTCCATCAACTCCGCCGAGCCGGTCAGCATGGACCCCACCGGCGCGCCCAGTCCCTTCGACAAACAGAACATCACCGTATCGAAGCCGTGCGTCAGCGCCTTCACGTCCACGCCCAGCGCCGTTGCCGCGTTGAAGATGCGCGCGCCGTCTAGATGCGTCGGCAGCTTGTGCGCCTTTGCGGCGGCCCAGATCTGCTCGAGCACCGCAACCGGCGTGCACCCTCCGCCGGCAAGGTTCGCCGTGTTCTCAATCTCGATCAGCCCGGTCGCCGCGCGAAACGCGCCGCGCTTATAGATGACCGGCTCAATATGCTTCCACGTCAAAATCCCGCGCTCGGCGTCGACGGCGCGCACCAGGCAGCCGGAGAAGACCGCCGTCGTGGCCATCTCCCAATCCAGAATGTGCGCCCGCGACTCGGCAATCACTTCCTGCCCCGGCTGCGTGTGCAGGCGAATGCCGATCTGGTTGCCCATCGTCCCGGTGGGCACAAACAGCGCCGCCTCGCGGCCAAAGGCCTCCGCAGCCCGCCGCTCCAGCAGGTTGACGGTCGGGTCCTCGCCATACACATCGTCGCCCACCTCGGCCGCGGCCATCGCCGCCCGCATCTCGGCCGAGGGCCGCGTCACCGTATCCGAACGCAAATCAATCGTGCCTACCAAAGTTTCTCCCTTTCCTTCTGTTGCCCCGCGCAAATCCGCGCGCTACCAGACGTGGCAGGCGTTGGCCGGCATCATGGGCTGACCAACCTTGCACCCGAATGCCTGACCAAACTCCGGCATGTTCTGGAGTACGCCCAGAATCCGGAACTTCACCGGCGAATGCGGATCGGTCTGCACGCTCAGCCGCAGCTGTTCCGGCCGCGTGTCTCCGCACCAGTTCTGCGCATCGGCCAGGAAGAACTGCTGCGCGGGCGTGAACCCGCTCGCATCCTTTGCGTCCAGGTCGATCCCCTTGCGCTTGGCATCGGCTTCGAGCGCCATGAAGGCCAGGCGCAATCCGCCGTTGTCCGCCGTGTTTTCGCCCAGCGTCAGCTTGCCGTTCAACTTCAGATCGTCTACAACCGTGAAGCTGCCGTACTCCTTCACTTCGCAATCGGTCATCGCGTCAAACTTCTTGCCATCTTCGGCGGTCCACCAGTCGGCCAGGTTTCCATTGCCGTCAAACTGTCGTCCCTCGTCGTCGAACCCGTGCGTCAGCTCGTGGCCCACAAACGCGCCGATATGCCCGTAGTTCTCCGCGTCCGTCGCGCTCGGATCGAAGAACGGCGACTGCAGAATGCCGGCGGGAAAGTTGATGTCGTTCATGCTCGGGTTGTAATAGGCGTTGATGGTGGGCGGAGACATGCCCCACTCCTGGCGATCGACCGGCTTGCCGATCTTGGCCAGCTCCCGCTGGTTCTCAAAGTCGACCGCGCGGATGACGTTGCCAAACGCATCGCCGCGCACCACCTTCAGCGCCGAATAGTCGCGCCAGTGATCCGGATAGGCGATCTTGTCCGCAACCATTTGCAGCTTTTCCTTGGCCTTCACCTTGGTCTCTGCGCTCATCCACGTCAGCCCGGCGATGTCCCGGTCCATCGCGCCCTCGATGTCGTGGATCATCTCCAGCGTCTTCTCCTTGCTCTGCGGGGGGAAGAACGCCTTCACGTACACCTCGCCCAGAGCCTCGCCCAGCGCGCTGTCGGTCGCCTGCACGCAGCGCTTCCAGCGCACTCGTTGCACCGGCTGGCCCGCCAGCTGGTGGCCAAAGAAGGCAAAGTCCTCGTCTTCGGCCGCGGTGGGCAGCGCCGTGGCCTGCACGCCGTTGATCAGCTGCCAGCGCAGATAAGCTTTGATCGTCTCGAGCGGCGTCGATTCAAGCAGCGCGTTCAGCCCCTTGAAGAAATCCGGATTGGCCACAATCACTTCGCTCACCGGTGGCGTGCCGGTCTTCTCAAAAAACGCGGTCCACGCAATCGCCGGTGCCAGCGCGGTCAGTTGCGCCACCGTCATGGGATGGTAGATATTCATCGGATCGCGCCGCGAAGTCACATCCATGGACGCTTTCGCCAGTGCGGTCTCAAGCTCCAGAATCCTGCCCGCGTCGCTCTGGGCCGCAGCCTCCGGCTCGCCCTCAAGCGCGAGCATCTTCCCCACATGCTGCACATACTCTTGCCGGATCTTCTCGTCGGCCGCGCCGGTGCGCAGGTAGTAGTCGCGCTCCGGCAGTCCCAGTCCGCCCTGGTCGACCGTGGCCACCTGCTTGCGCGCATCCTTGAAGTCCTGCTGCTCGCCGTAATTAAAGAGCGCATTCACATTGATCAACTGGTAATGCGCCAGCAGAGGCGTCAGCTCGCTCTTGCTCTTCAGCGCCGCAATGCGCTCCAGTTCCGCGGCGAGCGGCTTCATGCCCAGCGCATCAATCGCGCTCTGATTCATGCAGCTGGCGTAGTAGTCGCCGATCTTCTGCTCGTTCGGCGTCCGAGCAGCGTCGTCGGCCTCCACTTTTCCGAGAAGCGCATGCAGCGCAATCTCGGTGTGATCGAAGACGATGGAGAAAGGTTCATACCCCGTCTTGTCCGCGGGAATCGGATAAAGCTTGGAGAAATTTCCGCAGGCATACTGCGCAAAGTTCACGCAGGGATCGGCCGTCGTGTCCATGAAGCGCTTGTCCAGCGACGAAGGCAGTTGAACTGCCTTGTCCGCACCCGCCGCCGCGCTCTGCTGCCCGCCCGCCGCAACCACGCCAAGCGCAGCCCCCACACATGTGCAAAGGGCAACAACTCCCAGCCGCGTTTTCATCATCACGCAACCTCCGCAGAAAACCTTGCGCGACCCACGACCGCAGCCCAGCCTCAGGTCTCTGTTCCCTGATCCCTATTCCCTATTCCCTGCTTCTACGGAATCTGCCCCATCGGCAGTTCCAGCACCGGGTTCTGCTTGCTGTCTTTGACCGCAACCGCCCACATGCCGTGAAAGTTCTGCCGCAGCCCGGGCTGCGCCTTCAGCAGGGCGCTCAACACCGCGGTCGCTTCCGTTCGAATCGCTGCCGCGTCGGTCACCCCGGTCGACTCGTACGTCACCGCCAGGTCCGCCTCGCGCAGGCTCGCGTCCAGCCGCACGCCGTCAATCTTCCACGTCCTGTCGCCGTCCTGCAGGGAGTACGGAAATGCGTCCTGCGGAGATCCCTTCAGCTGCGCCTGCTCCTGGCTCAGCTTTTCCATGTTCGGCGAGGAGAGAAAATCCACCGGCAGGGACAGATACCGGGCCGCCTCATAGCTGTACCACGCGCTCCAGATCTGATCGGCCTTGGCCAGCTCCCTCGCCTTGGTCCAGTACCAGACGTTGTCATGCCCATCAAAGCTGCCCTGCCGCACCGTCAGGCCGGCAAGCTTCCAGGCCCCCGGCTGAGAGACTGCGTCCCAGGCCAGCACCACCCCGATCTGCCCGGCCAGCGGCGCGCCCACCGCATTGGCCAGCACCACGCCATACCTGCCCGGCGGCAGAGAGCGCATGCTGACGGTCACGGTCAGCGATCCGCTGGAGTTAGAGCAGAAAAACTGCGTATCGGCCGGCGCCGTCAGCGAGGTCGCGTCCAGCAGGTAAATGCTCCACAGCTGCACTTGGCCGCCCTTGACCAGCGGCGCGCCCACCTCGGCCGTCTCACGAATCCCGTTCCAGTCCCCGGCTTCGGCCGGCAGCAGCGACGCCTGCAAAGTGTTGTAATCCTGTGCCAGGACAGCCGTCGCCAGCCGGGCCCCTACCGCTGTCAGCGCGTTCCGATCCGTGGGCGGCATCTCCGCCAGCGTGGTGCAACTCGCTGCGCGGCATTGCGTGGCCGAAGCCAGCAAGAGCAGGACCACCGGGAGCAAGGCCACTGGTGCAGTCGTCCAAACCTTCGAGCAGAGGCGCATGTTGTCCCTCATCCCCTCCGGCGCGCGCAACTCATTTCGAGCGTCCGCGAGCCACTGTTAGTCTAGTACAGTAGAACGCGAGTCATTCGCCGCGTCCGGCGCCCGTGCCGCGGACCGCCGGCTGGCGTCATCGGATCGGGGAGTTCACTTCCATGCGCAAGGCCATTCCGCCGCAGCCCCAATCCGCGCTCAGCCCCGCCGCGCACAGCGCCGGCCTGCCCGGCTTCCGGTGCCCGCTGCCGCCCTCCGCGCGGGCCGTCCTGGCAGGAGCCGCACTGCTAGTCCTGACCGCAGCCCTGGCGCCCACAGCCTCGGCGTCCGACCAAACGCCCGCAAATCCTGCTCCAGCCACTCAGACTCCCGCGCCAACCGCTGCCACGCCCAAGCCTACGCACATCCGCAAGCACAGCCCCGCTCATCTGGCCCCTCCCCCCGCTCCCGAGCCGGCAGTACCGGTGGCCCCGCCGGTACCCGAAACCCCCAAGTGGCCGGCCTTTGACAAGGCCGCCCAGGCCTCCGTGGTCTGGGACAGCCATGGGCTGGTCATCAACGCCGCCAACTCCAGCCTGGAGCAGATCATGCACGACGTCTCCGCGGCCACCGGCGCCAAGGTCGAAGGGCTCTCCACCGATCAGCGCGTCTTTGGCCAATACGGGCCCGGCCAGGCACGTGACGTGCTCTCCGAGCTGCTGCAGGGCTCCGGCTACAACGTCATCATGATCGGCGATCAGGGCCTGGGCACCCCGCGCCAGATTCTGCTCAGCGTCCGCCAGGCCGGCGCCCAGCCCGCGGCCAGACCGGCCTCCAGCAACGACGAAGACGACACGGAAGATCCGCCTGCCAACCAGGAGCCCAACCCCGGCCATCCCGGCTTCCCGCCGGGCGGTCCGCCGCGCAATCCCCAGCAGTTCCAGCAGGAGATGCGCGAGCGCCAGCAGCAACAGCAGCCCGGCGCTCCGGGGCAGCCGCAGCCACCGCAACCGCAATAGTAGAGTCTGTCAGGCACGACTTTACAGGCCGCGAAACGGTTTTCGGTGAGCAGTGTCGGGGCACGACTGGGTACCGGGGGACCCTCTGGGTCGGGGTCGCGTGCCAAAGGACAATCCGAATGTGTTGGACTTTACAGGCTGCGGAAAAACTCATCGCAACGGCAATTCCCTATGGCTTTGTAACAGGGCATGACTTTAGTCGTGCCGATAAAGCCCGGCCAATCAATGTCGGGCTTCAGCCCCTGCAAGAGTGAATGGTCCAACTCTTCTCATCCAGGGCCTTTTTCCGCAGCCCGTTTAGCCCCTGAGGGCGCTCATTCTGGCCAATCTGCATTGATGAGCCGACTTCTAGAGCAGTTCTCCAATTCGTGTGCCCCGTTTGGTCGCTTGCAAGGTGGCCTTTTCTTAAGAACTTATCCGTAAATAGTATTTAGTTTGGTTCTTGCTTGCAAACAACAGATCCTAGCGGGGT
>Ga0182030_10018144_pt1 | contig 13520 bp, 9 predicted proteins | sample 812S3MmetaG_FD_121299 | JGI IMG/M metagenome (GOLD analysis project Ga0182030, IMG submission 121299) | Permafrost microbial communities from Stordalen Mire, Sweden - 812S3M metaG (Illumina Assembly) | ecosystem: Environmental > Terrestrial > Soil > Wetlands > Permafrost | place: Sweden... | reverse complement strand
GTTATACCCACTTTCTTTGTTCTTGCCATTTTTTAATTCACCTTTATAAAATTTTAATGTATTATTTAGAATTTAGAATATTTTTTTTATAGATTTTAAGTATACGAAATTAAATAAAAAGAAAAGTAATATATATATATATAATTTTAGTTATTAATAAGAAATTAGTAATAAGATATGAAAATCTAATGTTATTGTTGTAATATTTATTTATCTGTAGTATATAGATCAATTCCGGACATTTATTACTCATCTGGAAAGACAGCTATACTATATATACTGAGATATCAAGTATAGAGTATATATATATATATATATATATATATCTCTCTCTCTCTCTCTCGTCTCATTCATGACTAAGACAGCTCAACTCTCCGCTCAAAAGCAGAGAAGAATTTGAATATAGATTTCTATCTCCAAGTCAATCATGGGATTCTACACGTGTCCGATCGCTCCGTCTACGAGCTTCGCCGCCACACCGCGTTTCTCCCCGTTGGGTCTCATGGGACTCCTCCGAACTAGCGCCTCAGCCAAAAAATCAAGCGATGGTGTCTGTAAAATATCAAAGACAGAGCATTCCGCATGCATCGTGACAGATATCCAATTACGCAGCTCAACAGCAATCAATGAATCGACGCCTAGCCGTGCTGGCGGTGCTGCAGTATCGATATCTATCTCCGGCATGATAAACATGCTCGCTAGCTTTGATCTGAGAGCATTGGAGACCGCGACTGTGAGCTCCTGGTTCCCGATGCTGACATCACTAAGCATGGCCACTAGATTTGCTTTGTTGTCCAGCCGAACATCCTTTGATTCGCGAGACGAGGTCTCTAGAGGAGAGAACCGCGGATCACGGATCCAGAATGCGTTCGTCGATTGAACCTCTCGAGGGTTGTCACTCTCCAGACGGATCCAGGCGGGGGGGATTCCTGTGATGATCTGAGAGCTGGCAACGTCACGGTTAGGGCGCAACGACGCTTCCACTAGGCGCAGTACCTGGTCCTCGCTGAGCGCTCGAATACCCATCCTTTCAATACGGCTTGCAGTCTTCTTTGCCTCAGCGCCTGCCATCGCACCGATACCTTTGACCATGCCTAGGTCGATCGACACGGCCGCTTGACCAACAGCTACACGATGCCGGGCAAGTGCATCTTGAAACGTCCCGCCAGCTGCGTAATTAGCTTGAGTAGCATTGCCTCCAAAACCGCTGATAGACGAGAGCATGACGAAGAAGTCAAGATCGGCGGGCAGGAGTCGGTGCAAATTCCAGCTCCCTTGTACCTTTGGTCGGACTGCTGTCTCGTAGTCCGAGAGTTTCATGTTATCAAAGAGAGTATCCTGTGAGTTACAATTAGACTTTTATTAATAAAGTTGTAACGCTGGTCAAGCTTACTCGAAGCACCATGGCTGCTTGTATGACGCCCTTGATTGGCGGTAACTGTGCCTGGAGCCTCTGCAGTGAGGCGGCTAGCTGGTTCGTGTTGGCCACGTCACAAGCTTCCACAAGAATCCGTGCACCACGTTCCTGAAGGGTTTGTAACCATCTTGACGTTGTCTCATCTGCCGACTTTGCATTCCTAGAGAGTAGGATGAGGTTTCTGGCACCTCTCTCCACCATCCACCTTGTGATAGAGCGTCCTATGCCTCCAAGACCTCCCACGATCAGATAGGTATAATTGGATGAGAGCTCCACCGACTTGGAACTCGGGACGACCTATTACGAGAGAGATCGTCAGTAACATACACCAGACGGGTTGAGGTGTGTGAAACCCTGACTTACCTTCACCAGCTCATTCTCGGAAGGGACCAAGACAATCTTACCCATATGTTTACCTCCTTGCATAAGTCTGAATGCCTTTTCGGCTTCGGACATCTGGAATTTTGTAATCGGTGACACCGATCTAATACGGCCCTCGCGCAAAAGAGCATCGATGTGCACCAACATCTGGGCGATGTCATCTCCACGTAGCTCGCCCAATGTTATGAGGTCAAGCGATGCAAATGAAACCGAGCGAACGAATGGGCCCATCTCGAGGCTGTTATTCAGCTCCAAGTCGCGCTTGCCGATCTCAATAAAGCGACCGAACGGAGCAATGCAGTTCCAGGTGGCAGCGAGAAGCGGACCCGCAAGCGAGTTCAATACCACGTCGATGCCCTTGCCTTTAGTCGCCACCATGATCCCTTCGACGAAGCTGAGATTGTGGCTATTGAAAATGTGATCTTCTGGAACCCCATAGGACGACACAAGAAACTGCTGCTTCTCCCTCGACCCAACCGTCACAAAGACTTCAGCCCCAGCAAGCTGTGCAAGCATGATCGCCGCTTGGCCGACCCCTCCGGTCCCAGAATGAATCAGTATGGTCTCTCCCTTCTTCAGGCGCGCCATATTGTGCAAGGATTGGTACGCGGTGATGAAGACAAGCGGAACTGATGCAGCCGTCTCCATATCCATGCCCTCGGGGACCTTTGCCACGCTAGTGTGATGAACGCGAATGTTGTTGGCGAAATAGCCGCGGAGAAACGCATATACCGGTTCTCCTATCTTGAAGCCCAGCGTAGCAGCCTCAGATCCAATTGCTGAGATGAATCCACTGCATTCAAACCCCATGCGGGTTTCGTCCAGTTGACCCATGGCGACCATAACGTCCCGAAAATTGAGTCCAAAGGCCGCCGGCCTGATTTGCACATAGTCAGGGGGAAGCTGGCCCGCGGTCGTCTCATCATCGACAAAGACTAAGCTGTCGAGAAGGCCAGCCTTCCGCACACCGAGACGGATCTTACGGTCTGAGTTGAAGAACGGGAGGGTTTCATCTGGCCTGTCGCAATTTGTAATACTAGCATTCTCAACCGCATCCTCAACTACTCGAGGGATGGTTATTAGACCTTTCCGGGCTGCAAACTCAGTTTCAGGAGTCCCTCGCTTTGACGGCGAGTAGTCAAAACATGCGTTGAAAACTTTACATATACTCGGGATGTCAGAGACCTGCCAACCTGAACAGCTGACTTCTAGATCCAAAGAGACGTATCTTTTAAATGGGTACTCGCAGCGTAGTGTTCGGAGCAGCCCCGTATGTATACCAGCACTCGGGTGCTCGCAGTTAATGGCGCCGCCCTTTGACACCCAAAGCACGCCCTTGGCATCGACTAGACTTCTTTTGATGGCCTCAAACTCTTCATTGCTGGGTTGCATGAGAGTAGATCGATCGGGGTCGTCTAGGAGTATAAAATTCCTTTCTCGAGCATCACCCAGTTCTGTCAGACTCTTGCGCTCGATGGTGACTCTGCTTCCTGAGATGCTGTCGATAGCTTCTTCTAATTGCTTCAACCATTCTTGCGAAGGTGCAGGACCACTATGCAGAACGGTGACTTCGCTAGGCAGTGCAGGCGCCGAAACCTCATGCCGGGTTGCTAGCGTGAGTCTCATAGATGATGCTGCCATGTCGAACTCAAGTGGCTCAAAGTGGGTGTAGAGTTGTGTTGATGTAATTTTATTGTTCCGTTCAGAATACTGTGAGTCAAATACCAACAAGATGCCGCCTGGTTTCACTAGCTCCTGTACGTTGAAGGTTTCATTGCTTTCAATGTCATCGGCCTGCATTAGAACGAGATCATAAGACTCTAGTATTAGGTCCTGAGTGGCGTAGCTGCGCTCCAGTTTAACTTGCTTAGTACTCAGTAGGTCACTGTACTCGGAGAAGTTTTCTTGAGCAGCTATGAGGTCCTCACTGGAAATGTCTGCCAATGTGTAGTGCGCTAGCTGAGCCGAATTGTCGGTATAAAGCGAGTCTAAAAAGTCCAGAATTGTTTTTGTGATGTATCCTGAAGTCGCGCCCAATTCGAGAACTTGCGGATGTCGTCTCTTGTGTGTCAAGTACCTTAAAACGGTTCGTACCACGTCCTCGGTGGACTTGTCTTCCGGCGAACCATTTGAAGCATGTGCCTCCTGGTTGAGAAGTGCATTAAAATCAGTTTCGCTCTTGGCGGCTTCCACCGGCGTCCCTGTTGATATCAAATGGTGCAAGTCTCTCGTACTCAGTAGATTAATATCGGGTCCCCAGACCGTTGTGAAGCAAATCTTTGACTCTTCTACGGCAGCAGATTGGACTGTTGTAGCAAAGGACTGGCAAAACAATCCTTTGATCTCGAGCATTGGTTCATTTGAGTCGTTTGAAGCTGCTAGACTTACGGTCGCATCCGACTCGAAACCACGAGAAGACAACTTCTTCGTGACCGAGGCCACAACGATTGAGGTGGCGGGTTGGGTGCAAATGTCCTGAGAGATGGACATAGAGCGTATGGATCTCGGCAACATGGCGACATCCCGGCCTTCGCGAGCAGCTGTCAATGTTGTGTATACAGCTTGAAAGACGGAATCTAGAGTCGTGGGGTGCAGTATGTGGTCTTGTTGGAAGTGAAACGGCATTGTCGAGCCGGAATCGGCAATCTCGAACTCACAAGACGACTTTCCAGCGCCTGCGTGGATGGAAGTGATGTTGCGGAAAAGGGGGCCATGATTGAGCCCCATCCGCCTTAGTGACCCATAGAAATCTTGCACGTCCAAATTCAGCGGGAGTGACCACGATGAAGACTTCGTCTTGGATTTAGTGCCACTAGTATCTGTCCATTGAACCGTCTCCGCAACGGCAGCCTTGTGTACTATCAGAATCTGCCCCTCGCAATGGAGGTTCCAAGTGTCGCTCTCGTCGACCGATAGAATCTGAAATTGATGCCATCCCGACTCTAGAGTCCCACTGCTGCAAGGCTGCAGAGACACCTGCACCTCAACACCATTGGTTGTTTCCGGAATGACGAGGACTTTGATAATGTCGACTCTGCGAATTTGATAGGTAGAGATGGTCTGGTCCCTTCCATGGGCCTGGCGACAGGCTTCAATTGCCATGCTGATGTATCCGGCGCCTGGATACACGATGTCTGATTGGACTTGGTGATCTCGAAGCCATGGCATCTCGGATAGCCGGATGATGTGTCTCCATCGTTGCGCAAACCGATGAGAATCAAGTGTGAGAGTACCGAGAAGATCGTGGACTGGGAACTTCCTGTTCCGCAGCGTCTTGTTTACTCGTGACTCGACCCAATGGCTGACTTGGTGGTTCCAGGGGTATGGTGGAAGATCGGTGAGGACTTGCAAGTTGTCCAATCTTTGCGGGAAGTTAACGGCATCCAGTGACACTGGGTAACCACGTTCGAGCAGGCTGCAGACCATGCTATGCATGGTGCTGACCGCATCCTGACCTCTGCGCAGGCAGGACAGGTAGGATATGTCTGCGCCCTTCAGGCTTGGTTGGCTTAGCACCTGACGTGTTGGACCTTGAAGGGTAGCATGAGGGCCCACCTCGAGCAGGATGTCCACTGACGATGACCCTGCTCGGGGCGCTGCATTCGATCCGTTAGATAACTCAATTGATGACGTTGACCCAAGACACAGGTTGGTGAGAGATCCGAGGAACTCTACTGGCTGGACCATATTCTTCACCCAGTATGCAGGACTACTGATTTCAGTTGCGGAAAACAGACGATTGCCAGTAACAGGAGACGAGTATACGAGCTTGGTACTAAAGCCGGCCGTTCCAGGAAGTACCTTCGACAAGGCGTCATAGTAGGCGTCAGCAATTCCAAGCATATGGTGCGAATGATATGCAGCATCGACTCGTAAACGTCGCACGAAGATATCTTTTTGTGATAATATCTCCTGAATTTCCTCGATTGCCGGAAGATCGCCGGAAATTGTCACACTAGAAGGGCTGTTGATACAGGCGATTACCACTTGGCCCTTCTTGAGCGAGTCTATGTACGGTTTAACTTCCTCGCGGGAGAGCCCGGCGGCGATCATACCACCCTGTCGGCTGATGAGCTTCTGGAAAGTGGTTGTAAGTGAACCACGAGTGTATACTATGGCGAGTGCCGCTTTCATATCTATAACGCCAGCCGTGAATGCCGCAGCGACTTCCCCGCTGGAATGGCTAGTAACCCCCGCGGGCTCGATACCCCATGATTGAAGCAGCTTTACGAGGGCTAATTGGATCGCAACGCAAGATGGAAGGCTGATTATGACTTCGTTGATTCGTGTAGTCTTTTCGTCCCGGCACATTTCATCTAAAAATATTCGTCAGCCTATGACAATTGAGACTCAACATTTTCAGGGGACACAAAAAAGAGGTGGACCGAGACTAATGCCGTGGATTATCACACGCATCATCCCACAACTCATAATCCAGCAGAATGAACAGACCGTTACTGCGGGTAATCGTGGCATGCCACGAGATAAACAGTGTAACAACCCTTCTGATAGCAAAGAGAGCTTTGCAAACTGTATTTCCCCATTTTTCATCATTGTTCGGAAAGAACATACCTATAAGAGACCAAGACGCCCCTAGCTCCTGAAGATGGCTATCGGCTTCCTGTAAAGCCCCTCTGAAGACAGGATATGTCGCAATCAGCTCCCTGCCCATTGCATACCACTGTGCGCCTTGTCCTGAGAATACAAACCCTATCCGTGGGATCTGTGTGGCACGCTGGGGCTTGACCGACTCTAAGTCTATGATTTCTCCCGGCTCTGAAAAAGATATTGCGCTACTCCAAGAATATGTTGATCGCTTCTGGCCCAGAGTATACACTAGCCGGTCTAAGAATATATCGACATCCCCGTGATTGCTGATTTGATTCTTCAAATAGTTTTGAATATTCGACAATTGTGAAATGGTGCTCGATTCGCTTTTGGCGCTTACTTTCAGGATTCGCAACCGACCGGGCGGGTTCTCCTGAGCTATCTTTGTCAAATTTAGCTTGTCCCTATAGTACGGCACGAGATAGTCGGCGTGTTCAATAATGGCATGGGCATTTGAACCCCCATATCCGAAGTTGTTCACTGATGCTCTCCTCATAGCAGATTCCGGCCATCGTTCAACCGACGCTGAAACCTATTAATGACAATTAGTGAAGAGCTCGTGAAGCACAATGAAGCCAGACCGCAAATGCTTCTGACAATGACTTCCTGAATGGCAATGAAAAGGTTTATCGAATATAGGTATAAGAATAAAAATTTGCTAAATAGTGACTTTCCTTGATGTTTAAATCTTCAAACGGTATATTAGGATTTGGTTGTTCGAAGTTAGGGTTCGGTGGAATGTGACCCTTCTCGATGGCCATAACGGCACTGATAACGCCAGCAAGACCGCTTGAAGCTTCGGTGTGTCCAATATGCGTTTTGATGGAGCCAACAGCAACCGGTTCACCACGAGCAAGTTTAGTCCCCAAGATCGTGCCTATGGCGGCAGCCTCGCTTGTATCCCCTGCCTGAGTTCCAGTGCCATGTGCCTCCACGTATCCAGTGTTGCGAGGGTCAAGACCGGCGGAATCATAACACTTCCGCATCAGTTCCTCCTGGGCCGTGCGGCTGGGTGAGGTTAATGTTGGTGTTTTACCATCCTGGTTGAGGGCAGTCTCGCGGATGACAGCTCGAATTGGGTCTCCATCCCTTACCGCAGCTTCTAAGGGCTTCAAAATGAGCGCTGCTGCGCCTTCGCCCCGACCGTATCCGGAGGCTCTAGAGTCAAATGCAAAACATTTGCCCTCAGGTGATAACAGCCTGTTGAGATCTACGTCAGTATCATGTAAAAAAGAAAAAGTGAGCCCAGGGCCATTTCGTACCCCAATATCGTGCCTGAAATAAACATGTCAGGATTTATAAGGGCATTGGACCCGCCAACCATTGCCATCTCGGCATCACCAGTTCTCAGGCTTTGGCATGCGAGGTGTAAAAGTGTTAGGGTAGTTGAACATCCGGTGTCCACGGCAATACTGGGGCCTTTCAAGTCAAAGAAATGCGAGACGCGGTTCGAAATCATGGCCATGCCGTTTCCTGTCAGATAGAAACGTGATAGTGTGCTAGGATCCCGTAGATGGCTGTCGTGGAAGTCTCTGAAGCAAGTACCCGCACAAACTGCCATGTTGGAACCGGTAACATCTTCTATTGTAAGCCCAGCGCTCTCAAACGCTTCGTAGGCACACTCTAGCAGCATGCGAACTTCGGGATCCATCGCCTAACATGTGGTTATTACAGTTTTCAACATAATACTGCAGGTAGCAAATCATACTTACCCCAGCAATTTCAGACGAAAGATTGAAGAATGAAGCATCAAACTTTGAAACATCCTCAGAGAGGAAGTATCCGCCTTTGACAAACGACTAAGAATGATCTTAACTTAAAAGTTTCTTTGGTGTCTACTCAGGCTTCCGGAAAGTCTTACCGTCCCAACATGCTCGTCGTCAGGGTGATACCAAGCGTCGTTATTGAAGCGGCCCTTTGGAATTTGCGACCACGCACCTCGCCCACTTACGCAAAGATCCCATAATGTATCAGTATCTTTAGCATTTCCAGGAAATCTGCAACTAATCCCAATTATGGCGATCGGCATTGTCTTGGGCGGCAGGCTTTCCGCATGATCGCATGTTGGCGGAGAGGCACACTCGTTTACAAGCTCCCACGATGAGCCGTTGCTACTCATGCTGGGCAGAAGTACAAGATACTTCTCTGATTGAAAAGAGAATTACGAAATGAAGTGGCCCAAAATTATCTGCCCTTCATGCATTCTAATCTGCTCAATGGAAAGATGCCGCTCAGCTTAAAAGGATGTGTTGGTAATCCAGTATCGAATTGGAATGCCTATAAGGCGCGTACTAGCAATACCGAGCACGAGTCCGAAAACAATTATGGAGTGTCCGATCGCCGAAATATGAAATCCGATTACTCAGTTGTCAGACCCGTGCTGGCAATGGGTTTACGGACATAGTGTGAATCGTGTTGAATAGAATTCGTCATGAAGAAACATGTTCCTGCAACATTAGAGATGTTTTCTGAGGCATTCTGTATCCTATTTGCGAGGCTATTTGAGTCCAGTACTCTTTTGAGTCCCGTGATGTACTCAAGATTATACATGTTTTCCAGTCGCTATTAACAGGAATGAGTTTGCCCTTTAGGGACATCGCAACCCTTGCTGTTAAAGGCTTTTGATGTCTTCAAATGCAGGTAGGAGCCCACATTCATAACGTACAGATTCAAACAATACACACTATAATCGCAAGCATTACTTGACTCGAGACCTCGATTCCACAAATAGTAGTGTTGAAACTTCATATATTAAGCCTCCGTCACCGGTGCGTATGTATTAGCATCTTTGATCTCTACACTCCAGCCGTGCCCTGAATCTTCTATGCCGCGCTGGGCATTCAAAATCTTCTCAAATAGTAATTTGAAGCACTTATTTACATTACTGCCTTGGCATTCCTTAGTCTCGTAGCTTATGGTTTCCGCAAGTGACTTTCGCGTAATTGACTTGATAGGCACGACGATGGCGGCAGTCCCTACAGCCAAAACCTCACTGAACTCATGTAGCTCATTATACTTGATCTAAGATAGAGTTATTAGAAGCAGGGGCAAAGTTCGAATCTGGAAGCAGCCTTACAGGTCGAACTTCAACAGTCCAACCCAGCGACTTAGCAAGCTTTACGCAAGTGTCGCTAGTGATACTTTCGATGACATTTTTGCTGTCAGGTATAACGAGTGTGTACTGAGTGTCAGCATGGGTCTTGACGCCTATGAAACCGGCTGCTGAGAACTCGTCGATTTCAGACTGCGTTTGGCTGTCAAGATGCAACATGATGCCAAAACCCTCTTCTTTAGCCTTTTTCTGCCATCTCATCACGGGCGCGTAATTACCACCGACTTTGGCAGACCCTGTTCCGCGAGTGGCCGCGCGGTCAAAGTCCTCCAAAATCAGCGCTGCAACGGCAGCCGCATGTCCTAATAGTGCCGCCGTGGGCTGAACGTAAACACAGAATGTGAACTCGGTGGGTGGGATGATATTCAGCTGTGCACCTGAGCCGAAGGCGAGCGGCCGTACGTAGAGCGCAGCCGGCGCCTCGTGTGGGGGCACAAACTCAGCGTTCAGAGCAACGGCCATGGAGACGCACCGTGTGAAGTGATGCTGCGGAATCGGAGGGATTGACACATATTCGCATGAGCGTTGCATGCGAGCAGCGTGCATGTCTGGCCTGAAGAGACGGATTTTCCCAGAGGAATCTCGTACGGCTAGATATCAGTCTGTTCTAGCAATGTACAAATCTTTATAAGCGATGATGACCTACCTTTCATACCCTCGTACGCCTGTAAACCTGGTTCACGGGTCAAAACTTGATTTATCCAGCTTGCAAAATTAACATACCATAATTGAGTGCGGATGCAAGTCCGCTGATCTGTAGCTTGGGATCTCGTACAAAACGTGGCTCGCTCCATTTTTGCGCAGCTGCCGTCCAAGTACTCTCAATATGCCCATTGACTATATTCGAAATCAGCTCGTCAACTCTATTAACGGCTTTTCAAAGGCAGCACCGCTTCCCTTCTCTATTGACTCCAACCCCTAGGTTGTTCCAATCTTATTTCTAAATCAGCGTGTCACATCAGGCAAAGTTGGTTCCAACCATAAGGGACACTACCTAGTTTTGCCGATGGTTTGGGTGGGAATAATGGCGTTGCCCAAGGAGCGCTTATGGCGACGCCCATCTTCTTGTTCTGTCGCTGTCTGGAAGCACCCGAACTTCGAGTTCAGTATTGTCTACCTTACGATAGGATAGTACTAAGCTGCAATACGTCAGGGCGGTAATATAAACCAGGCTACTAGCCTAAGCGGCGTGGTTGACAGCCGATCCTGACAAGAACCGAATCGGAGGACCGAATCAGAAAACCCACCCTAGAAAATAGGGAGCCGACCGCTAAAGAAGTAGTTATAGTTAGTTGTCTTATTAGAGCCTTAGGATGTCGAAAACGCATTACTGACCTTGATAGCTTCATGGAGTTCTCTATGGCTACCCATATCGTCTGGCTAATCAGCTCGGTCACCCTTAAGGTGACCGGTACTATTTTGGTGTTTGCGTCTGTTGCCGTAAGTTCCAGCTAGTCTGACTTACATCCGCCAACAAAATACTAATCTAACCTGTCAGCTGTTGGCGTTTTGCATTTATGAGCTTTTTTTTCACCCTTTGGCTGGATATCCAGGCCCGCTACTCGGTAAATTGACTAATCTTTACTCTGCTTATCATGCATGGCGTGGAGACATCCACGTCGACATGTGGCGATGCCACCAGCTTTACGGTCAGTATTTTGCTAGACATCCAAAGCCCCATAGCCCTCACCTTCTTTGACTGACCGTCTTTTCAGGAGACCAAGTCCGCTATGCCCCAAATCGTCTTTTGTTTTACAGCGCAGCGGCTGCCAAAGGTCCGGACCCAAACATACCAATCCAGTCCGAGTAGATTTAGAAGCGCGCTGACGCTTTCACGCAGACATATATGGAAACCGGAATAATGTCCTCAAATCCAAGGTCTATAATACGTTGAAGCACCGCGCGGGAAATACCCTGACTATTCGTGACAAAGTCGAGCACGCTAGAAGGAGGAGGATCATGAGTCCGGGATTTTCAGACGCGTCTCAGAGACTACTAGAGCCCAAGATTCTTACCCAAGTCGGTAAGTTGATCCGCGGCCTACTAGGAAAGCTCCAGCTCAAAGCTGGACTGCCTTCGGAATGGAGTAAAGCTCAAGACATGGCCACGTGGTGTAGGTAATCAAGGACTGGAACGCGGCCGTTTCACAGTAGCTAAGCTAATTAGGTGATCACCATGGTTTTGACTTGATGTCGACATTGATATACAGTGCTACATTTGACACCCTGGCTAAAGAGGACTTGCGATTCGTTCCTCAGGCGATTACGGACTCTAATATACGTATGAGTGTCATTCTCCAAGCACCGGAACTCACATCAAGAAGGATTGACAAAAAGCTATTTCCCAAGTCAATTGCTGCACGAAACAAATTTCTACAATTCGTTGGCTCTATGATAACATCGCGTGTCAAGGCCAACGGTGCAGAGAAGAATGATGATATTTTTTCTTTCTTCCAGAAAGCCCGGGATCCTGAGACAGGAGAAGGCTTCGGGATGGAAGACCTCATAGCCGAGTCGTCCACTCTTATTGTAGCCGGTTCGGATACTACATCGACAGCTTTGGCGGGGCTTTTCTACTACCTCAGTCAATATCGAAGCGTGTACGATCGTGTAGCCGCTGAGGTCCGTAGCACGTTTGCCTCATCGGAAGACATTCGCATTGGCTCGAAGCTTGCATCTTGTGCCTACCTCCGGGCCTGTATTGAAGAGACTCTCCGAATGTCTCCTCCAACCGGCAGTGCACCGTGGCGCGAGGTGTGCGATGGCGGTGCTACTATTTCAGGTCAGTTCATACCTGCAGGGTGCGATGTTGGCGTTGGGATTTATGCCATTCATCACAACCCTGCTTTCCACTCGGAACCCTTTACGTTCTGTCCGGATCGTTTCCTCTCGGGCGAAGATACTGTCGTTTCTCGCCAGGCTTTCATGCCTTTTTCGTTCGGAAGCCGCGGTTGTATTGGAAAGGGACTCGCTATGAATGAAATCATGCTTACCATGGCTTCTGTGCTCTGGCTATGCGATTTCCGCCGGGCTGAGGATGATACAACGCATGGAGAGTATCCACTGCAGGATCACATCACGGGGGCAAAGCAGGGTCCAAAGCTTCAATTCCAATTGCGGGATATCTCTCAGGGTGAAGAAAATGGGATTCAGAATGTCAAATAGACTTCTAAAGCGCAGGAGCCCATTTGATCACTAAATGTATTCTTGGCCATTTGGGCCATTCTAACAATGTCCATATTTAGAGCCGCTCGCCAATGTAGCACAGCGGAGGGATTTAGAAATTGATACTTCTTCAGTAATTGGATGAGAACGCAGAGCATACAGAGGTACAAAGTACCGCCCCTAATATACACCTAGGTCAGCTGTTGTTATCCAGTAGATTTTGCCCATTGGAGACTGAGTAGTGCTTACTGTCCACCGAATAAAATTCACTGTTCCTAGCTAAATTCGAATTGCGTTAAACACCACGAGCCATAAAACTAAATGAGATAGGACTTCATATTTCTCCTTAATATGCAAGACGACATATGAGGCGACCTTTTCGTTGCCATTTCACAACGCTTTGTATCCGCATTACCGCGAAACGTTGATGTTATACTCCTAATGACCGTCAAGAGTCACCAAAACCCTTTATCTTTCATTGATGTATAATCGGTTTGCCTGGTAGGTCTAAAATTCCAGATTAAGATCTGGATGGCTGAAAGTGACCCCCAAGCGGTAACCTTTCCTAGCGTTCAATAATACAACTATAATAATAAAAATATACAAGTATTCCTCCATCCAAGAAATATTCAGCCGTATTTAAGATATCGGCACTTATTAAAACCAAAGCTTCCCAGTGCAGGGTGTATCGATTAAGAATTTGCGAATTAGACACTCTTTGTTAGGCCGTTTAGATACGTTATCTCGGCGCACGAATTTCTCATAGGAAGGGGGCATTTCTGGGTTGAAGAAGATCGATCCCCTATCGTAATGAGGGACTTTACGGTAGTCCTTCCAC
>Ga0182030_10018143_pt1 | contig 13520 bp, 13 predicted proteins | sample 812S3MmetaG_FD_121299 | JGI IMG/M metagenome (GOLD analysis project Ga0182030, IMG submission 121299) | Permafrost microbial communities from Stordalen Mire, Sweden - 812S3M metaG (Illumina Assembly) | ecosystem: Environmental > Terrestrial > Soil > Wetlands > Permafrost | place: Sweden... | reverse complement strand
CCCCACCCGTAACCGACCATTCCTGCTGGACGAAACACACCGCCGACTCTTCTTCCACATAAATTCCATGCCGGTCGCAAGCTTCCAAAAAGCTCTCCGTCGGGGGGTAGTGCGATGTCCTGACGAAATTGACGTTGCCGTCACGCAGTAGGATGGCATCTTTCTCATCCTGCTCAGGGAATGTCACCCTGCCCCCCAGCGGGTGAGTATCATGCCGGCACACGCCGCGCAGCTTCACGGCGTCCCCGTTGACGTACAGCTTATTCTTTCGCCGCTCGACTTGGCGGAACCCAAACTGTTTTTCCAACTTCTCCACGATTGTTTTATGAACCATCAACTCCGCTCCGAGGGTGTAGAGGTTCGGATGTTCGGCGTCCCATTTCATGGGCGAAGAGACGGGAATCTCGATGGACACTTCCCGCTTGTCATCGGGAAAGGCCACTGAATTCGGGCTTAGGGGAAGGCTCTTCCCCTCCGGGTCCAGCAAATGCAGGCTCAGTTTGGAGTCGCGGCCGCCTGGGGTCACCAGGCCCGCCATGACCTTCAACCGCGCATCCTTAAACGAGGAATCGAAATCTGTTTCCACGTGCAGCCGCGAAACGTGGACGGCAGGCAAAACCACCAGCTTCACACCGCGCAAGATTCCGCCAATGTAGTGCTTGGCATAATTGCTGGCGTAAGAAATCTCATCCGCGCGGTCGGTTACTCCCACCGTGATCACAGCGGTTTGGCCGGGGGTTACGTGCTCAGTGATGTTGCAATCCCACGAAGTGAACCCGCCATGATGCTCCCGCACAAACTTCCCGTTCACCCACACCCGCGCGTAGCTGTAAACGCCGTCAAATCGAATTAAAACTGTCTTGCCGGTTGCCGCGTCGGGAATTTGCACGGCCCGTTTATAGGCGCATTCGTTATCCCTGGCGAATTCGATTCCCTGGGCCGTGAGTTCCCCCGGCACCGTGATATCGGCCCAGCCGGCAGGAACGGTTCCAAGCTCCCAAAACTCCGCCCGAGGGGAGGTCGCGAGTTTCCAGGTCCCTCCCAAGTCAACGATAGGTTGCGGGACGCCCGCCACCTCTTTCGGTAGCGGGACAAGCACAGGTCGGGGCCACTTTCCGCCGGCTTCCGAAACTCCTTGAGCGGTCGATATCCCCGCATCAGAGAGCGAAGAACCATGCAGCCTTCCCAGAATCTCCCTGCCTGAGATTGCCCAAGTTGACGAGATTGCTGATGTGCCCAGGGTTTTCACGAACCTTCGTCGATTCATATGGTGAATCTCCTTCGACGCAGGGGGGGGCTCGGTTCCGGAGCGGATCAACTCGCAATGGCAGCGGCTTTATGCCGCCATTTGGCGAGGTAAACTAGCCGCTGGAACATCACATTGACCCACCATCTCTCTTCCCCCTCGCGAAACCTAAATCAGTCAGAATCTTTTCGGCTTCGAGATGGTCTGGCGAAATCCTACCAGAAAATCATGTTGAGAATGATAACCATACCTGATACGGCGAGCGCCCAAAGAGCGGGCGGCTCATACCAGGGTAGGCGCTGAATGTGCCCAACCGGGCTCAGTTGGTAAACAAGACCCACCCGATCTTCGTCCTTTTTGGCGGGGGTGAAAGGAATGCAGGGTCAGGGTAACGACAAGGCTGGAGACCAGACAAAACTGGCCAGATGAAAATTGGCTGCCAGGGAACTGTGGTAATGAAGGATTTTGCGGCGGGGAAGCAAGTAGTGCGTCACGGCCCCCAGGGTTCCGTCAAAGTCGCGGGCGTCGCCTACCGCTATGGCCACGCATGCATCACCCGCGACGAAACCCCTCACCCCCCGCCTTGCGGTCCCCCCTCTCCCCAAGGGAGAGAGACAAAAATCAAAATCACTGCCCTCTCCCCAAGGGAGAGAGTGCCCGACGGAGGAGGGCAGGTGAGGGGGCACTTCGAAGCCCATTAGACTTTGACGGTGCCCTGTCACGGCCCCGTGGCCGCAGCCCATCTCCTGCCCAATCTGAGAAAAAGCGAGCGGAGGCTCGACCTTGGAACGCGTTCACCTCACAAAGACGATTCGTTCTCAGCGAGGTACATGATCCCCATCCGGTAAAGTTCCTGGGAGGGCGCCTTGGAACAGTGGACCACGCGAGCGTCGACAAAAACGTTCACGGCCCGGGGTAAATACGGAACCGCGACTTGGATGTAGGAACCGGAGGGGTAGTGCCGGCTGCTGGTGAAACACAGCCCGCCGTGGGAAATGTCCACGGTAGTTTCCACGTCGTCGTGCCGCCCAGCCTGGCGAACGCAGACGGGTATCGCTTCCGCCACCCGGCGATGCCTCCGCTTGTCCTTGGCTAGTGGGGGAGGCCCGACCGCGAGCCGGGTGGGATTCGCCGGCCCTGACTCTGGTGGTTTCATCGTCTCTTGCGGCAACTCCAGCCAAATCGTCGCCTTCCCGCACATGGCGCAATTGAGGGAAAGCTGCCGATGGGTGTTGTAGGCCGCCAGCTTGACCGGATCAAGGTGAACGATCTTGCGCGTCCCGCAGACCTGGCAGCCAAGCAGGGCTCGCCCGGCAGTGTCACGGTCCGAGGGTAAGGGTGGAAAATAAATGTCCCAGAAACCCACCGCGGGTTTCCGGAACGCCACACTGAATATTTGCAGTTCTGACTGATCCCCGGCTTTCCCCACCACCTGGCATTCCTCCAAGCGGGGAAGAGAGGTCCGCTGACGGCGGATGATGATCTGCTGACCGGGAACGAGCGCGGTCCTCAGCGCAATCCCCGCCCCGTTCTGAGAGACCGTCACGGTGGTGGCGTCTTCGGAAAAGGGTTTTCCGGCAGCGTCCGTTCCGGAAACTGAAATCGGTAGCGCAATTAAGACGCGATCGCTACGACGTTTGCTGATCTCCTCCATAAACGCTTCTCCCGTGAAATCACATCGTACGGCAAGCCGGACTCAACTTTGCGGTTCTCGCCCTGGAAAAATTACTTTCGCTTGCACCCAAGGGCGTACTAGGGTTTCTTCCATCGGCCTCGTCGGCAGTCCCACCGGGTTGGATTAGTAAGAGCAGTCACCGATTCTGCCCTTGCTCCAATCGGTCGCCAGATCAGATGGCGGGCGATAGGAGCGACGGCGACGCGCCGCCAGCATGGTTCACGCCTGGAACACCTTCTGCGCCCAGTCCACCGCTGCCAAGTAAGCGGAGGAGAGTTGCGACTCATCTTGCCGGAGGCTCCTGGCGAGTTCGCCGACTTCAGTCCATCTCCCCGCTTCGAAAGCCGTGACCAAATTGAGGATTTCCCGGTAGCCGTTGGGCCTTCCCAGGAGGGCGGCTCGGACCGTATCGGGCAGAGCAATCTCCGACACAATTTCTGCCATCGGCAGGCCCAACATTGCTTCCATCAGCGAGAAAACTCCCAGAAGAAACGTGCCCTGCCGGTCTTTCCGCGTGTCCAGGTTCGCGGCCAACAGCTCGCAGCAGCGGCCTCGCGTGAGCGCCGTCAGAACCAGTTCGTTGGGCTCATTGCCGGCGATGCCCAGAACCGCCGCTACCGACGCCCATTTCGTCAGCGCGCGATCGCCGAGCAGTTCCAGCGCCTGCCGCGTGGAACCGATATCGCGCCGGAAGCCCAAAAGGGCCGAGTTCACAAATCGCAGCAGCTTATAGCAAAGCGAGACCTCACGGTCAATCAGTGCCACGATTTCGGTCCGGTCCAATTCCGGTTTGCTGATCGCCTGCAGGATGCGCAGGTAGTGAAGCTTGAAGGCCGGAATGTGACGGCTGGGGACAATCTGTGGCTCGCAAAAAAAATAGCCCTGGAAGTAAAGATAGCCGCTGTCGCGAGCTTCGGCGAATTCGGCGCGCGTTTCCACCTTTTCCGCCAGCAGTTGGATCCCGCCCGGCGAGAATTTGGCCACCGCTTGCTGCCTGTCGCCCGGCCCCGAAAGCTTGAAATCGACCTTGATTATGTTGGCCAGATCGACAAAGGGTTGGAATTTCTCGGCATAAACAAAATCGTCCAGGGCGATGACGTAGCCCAGGGCTTTTAATCTTCGGCAGGCAGCGAGCACTTCGGCGTCGGGCTCAACCGTCTCGAGAATCTCGATAATGGTCTCCTCTTTAGAAAGAAGGGTGGCATACTCGTTCACAAGAAACTGGCGGGTGCAGTTTAGAAAGGCTTTTCGACCGGCGGTAAGCGTCCTCGCGCCGATGGTGAGGATGTTGTCAGCCACGTCGCGCGCCGCGGCGTCGCCGTCGCTTGCGGTATAGCGGTTTTCCAGCCCCGAACGAAAAAGGAGTTCGTAACCGTAGACCTGTTCGCGGCGATTAAAAATCGGCTGCCGCGCGACGAAGCGTGTTGGACCGGAAGCGGCGAAAGGCGATTCGGGCGATGTCGTAAAGGAGTCCACGTAGCGCTTATCGGCACTTTTATCGCAATAATAAGCAACCTCGGCGCGGTGACGCTTGCCGTGGGACGCGAGGGGCAAATGCCGTCCCATGATGCCCAAATACTGGATGCCCCTGAAATACAATGGGTTAGAAGACCTTGCCCGAGCGGGCGCGCCAACCCGGCCGCCATGAATAAACTCGCGTATGTGCTAAAAGAATCAAACAGTTTGGCCGGCTATTTTCTCCATAGCGGGCCCCCACTGGGCGTGCGGCGACAAACTTCAAATTCTCTTGTCATTAGTCCGGACTTCTCACCAAGGGTTTGGAAGGGCAGGGCTTTCGCCCGCATTTCCCACCAAACCGGGACCATTTTGGGGCTGCTGGAAGGGCGGGGCTTCACCGGCTGCAGAAAAAATGTCCTCGGCGTACAACCACCCCGGCGCCCAAGGCGCCACCCCTCCTGAATCAGGAGGCGAGTTATTGAAAACGCTCTCCTCCTCAGGCGAGGAGGGGTGGCGCGCCGAGCGCCGGGGTGGTGCTGACAGTGCTTGCGCCAAGCGCCACAGAGTTTTTGCGCGGCCTGTTCAGCCGCGCCGAAATCGCGGCTCCCACTCTCTGTTTGTCCCACGCCTCGCGCAGGCTGCTGCAGCAAGCTTGCACGGATATAGGCCACTTCATCGAGTAGGCCGTTAACCAGGGGGAGAGCCCATTTAGGTAATGACGGGAACAGTCACCCGTCTTCGCGGTTATGAACAGGACTCAAGGGCGGCCCGGTCAGCGCCGTTTCTTGCTTTCGTTCTGCGCGACCCGTACCTTCACCATTTTCTTAACGAGTGCAGCGGGCAGTGGCTTGTCCGTGGGGAAGCGAATCGTCCCCTTGGATATGGAGTAGCCCTTAAGTTGGTTTTTAAACGCTTCGATAACCGAGGCGGTGGGGAAAAAACTGCAGTGGTTCGAAAACGCGGCGAACCACACCAGGACTCCTTCGTACTTGAACGCAGGCATCCGATAACTGAGGGTTTCAGTAGCCTCCGGTGGCACAGCGGACCGAATCGCGGTGCGAATCTTGTGCAAGGTGCTGCGGGCAGGTTCCGGGACTCGAGCAAGGTATTCGTCAACAGTTTTCGGAGCACCGTGGCCTTTTGCCGTAAAACCGCGATTGCCCGGTTTCATTTTTTTCATGTGGGCAATACTACAAGAACTTCCACTTCAAATCCATAGCCCAGACCACCGTGCAGCAAACGTCGTGCGGACCTGTTTTGTAGGTCTGCGGCACTTGGGCCCGGCTGGATAGAAATGCCGCAGACATTGAAAAGCATGGCCAATCCCCCTTGGCAATTGGCCGCGGGTTCGTTAGCGAAGGAAAAACTCACGGTCACGAGAGCGCTCGCCGGGCTTGTATCTTCCCACTTGCTGCCAGCACCGCATCGGCGAAGTTGCGCGCGGAAAATCATAGCCGCGTCGCCGCTGCGGTCCTTATGCGCGGATGTGCGATCCCGCATCTGCCTTGACGCTTCCGCACCGCAGTGAGACACTACCCGCAGTCGTTGGAGGAGAGGGACCTGCAGCGCGATGGCAGGTCGGATGCACTCTCCCGGCGTATTTGAGGCGAAGATGGGGGTATCCATGGACAGGTCCTCGTGTTTAAGTGGGGTAGCGGTTCCGAGCCATTATCGCCATTCACCAATAATACGCCGGTTCGCCGCAATGGTTTTCCTTTCCCTCCTGGCCCTGCCGGGGTTCGCCGCGCGCGTGCCGGTGCGCGACGGCCAGTCGGTAAGTCTGAAGCTCCGCAACATTCTCACCACGGACAATATTCGGAAGGACGACGTGTTTGAATTTGAGGTAACGGAAGATATTCTCGTCAATGGACACGTGGTGATCGCCAAGGGAGCCACGGCGCGCGGCAAGGTTGTGGAGGTGAAGGGCGCCTACAAACCCCGCGATAAGGATGCGGAAGTGGTTTTTCAGTTCTTGACGGTTCGTGCCGTTGACAAGCAGGAGCTTCCGCTGCGCCGTCAGCCGGAAAAGCCCCGAAAGGGGAATAGCAAGGACAGCGAGGTCCACGAGAAGTCGGCGATCGCGGGGCAAATTATGCGCGTGGTAGGAGCAGATAAAGGCAAAGAATATGAGGCCTACGTCAATGGATTGTTCACCATCAATACATCCGATGCGGTTGCGGCCGAGCCGGCAGTATCCCCGGCGGCATCTGTGCCGGGTCCGCCGGGCGCGCCCGTCGCGGCCCCTGCGGCTCCCGCGCCAGCCTCAGCCATGGCAGCTACGGACGTGGCGATGGCGCCATCCTCGGTTGAATTCGGCAGCACGCCCGATGGAGCAGATATCGTAATTGACGGCAACTTGGTGGGGAATACCCCCTCGACCTTGCGATTGACCCCCGGGCACCATGCCATTGAAATTCGCATGGCGGGGTACCGCACGTGGTCGCGGATGATGGTTGTGGATCCGGAATCGCATCCATCGGTGCGGGCGCTGCTGATCAAGCAATAGCCGCAAGCATTGGGCAATGGTGCAGTTGGCGGTAGCGGCGCTCTCCGGGCGCCGGATTCGGGATTGACGATTTCGGCGCTCAGAGAGCGCCGCTTCAGCGCGCCATCGGACGTTTTCACACCCGCTGGGTAGCAGCCGTTTTCCCGCACGGAGGGTTGGCGATGAGATTCAGGCAAGCGGTGGTGGCATGGGGATTGGTTCTAGCTTGCGCCGGGAGCACAGGGCAAGCGCAAGCGGCCCACTTGGCCGACGGCACGGCGGTTCATGTGCGGTTGACGGCAGACCTTATGAGCTCACGGGCGGTGGTCGGGACGCGAGTCGAGCTGGAAATCGCGGAACCCGTCACGCTGCAAGGTGTGGTGGTGATTCCCGCCGGGGCAATGGCTTGGGGCGCGGTGCAGATGGTGAAGAGCGGTAAGATCCTGCACTTCGATATCGAGGGGGTGCGGCTCCCCAATCAAGAGATTGTAAAACTTCGCTGTAGTCCGCAAAGGACCAATCGAGCGGCGAAGGATGAGCTTAAGGTTGAAACCCAGGTGGGCGGCGATTTGGGAGCTCCGAAGGGAAGCGGGTTTACCGCCTATCTGGATCAAGACGTCAATGTCAATGCGGCGGGAGCGCCCGCGGCGCCAGCGCAGGCCACCCCGGTGGTGGCTCCGGCGGCAGCGCCTCAACCCGCCGCGCCGCCTGCGGCCCCGGAAGTGGCGCCCGTACCGGCCGCGGTTGTGCCGCCCACTCCCGTTCCGGAGACCTCTCCCGCAAAGCCCACACCTGTGGCCGCGGCACCGGCGGTTTCGGCCCCGGCGGCTCCCACGGCCCAGCCGGGTGAGTACATAACGGTCGAGTGTTTCTCTGATCCCACCGGCGCCGACATTATGATTGACGACGAGTTTCATGGAAGCACGCCCTCAATCCTCAAGCTCCTGCCGGGAAATTACCGAATCGAGTTTCGCCTCATGGGTTACAAGGCGCACTCCCAACCCTTGAATCTGACGCCTGGGACGGGGCTCCGCACCGTGCGGATGGACTTAGAGAAGCAGCCGTAATGCTTCCCTCGCCGCTTCCCGTCTCCAGAGTTGAGGCATGTTCACCACACTGATCGCCATCGTCTTTACCCTCGTGCTGGTGGTGGGAGTGCCGACCCTCTCTTACTCCACCTCGCGAAGCAACGAAATCCGGAAGATCCCCCGCCTGAAGCTCTACGCTTCCGCTGTCTTCTCCCAGTGGCTCATGACCGCGGTGGGTTTAGGAATTGTGTTCCTGATCGCGCGGAACGTTTTCACAATAGGTTTTGCTTCGATGCCCTTGCGCCCTGCCCTGGAGTGGGGAGCCGCCATCGCGGTGGCCGCGCTTCTGGCGTTGATCTTGGTTACCTTATGCGAAGGGCGTGGCTGGCTGCCGCGAGAATCCGATCTGGTTTACCTGTTGATTCCGGAAACGCCCCGCGAGAAGCTCTGGGCAGCTCTGATCCTGGCGCCCACCGCGGCCTTCTGCGAGGAATTCCTTTTCCGCGGCTATTTGCTGACGCAATTGCACGCTTGGCTCCACTCGCTCCTGTGGGCTTGGGTGGTGTCTTCCGTGGCGTTTGGATTGGCACACTTCTACCAGGGATGGAGCGGCATGGTCCGCGCTGGATTGTTGGGAGCGCTGCTGGCGTATTCCGTAGTGCGCTGGGGAACCCTTTATCCCGCCATGCTCGCGCACTGGATCATCGACACGGTGGCGTTTTTGTGGCTCGGCCCCTGGATGATCAAGATGGGGATTCCGGCCGAAGGGAGGATGCTCGAATGAAGTGTCAACACGCGATCGGCGCCGCGGGCCGCCTGAGAGGCGTGCTTGCTCGTTGGTGATTCGGAAGCGCCCGGGAGATTATCGGCGTGCAGGGAGAGTGATGAGCGGCGCGGGCAAGGATGGCGGACGCTTAGAGACGGGATCACCAATATAATCAGCGGTAACTATCCTATAAAACAGGCGACCGGTAGGGAGCCCCCGCCAAGGGCGGAGGAGAGGGGTCAATTGTCGGTGAAAACTTATCCTTTTTTACCGGTAAGAGAAATCTGCGGACTGCCCGAACCGTCCATCGAGACCTCTTGGCAACCGGGGAACTTCCTATGCGCCGCCGTCCGAAACCGGCTCCAGCTTGTGAACGATGTCTGCTTCCTCCATAAGTTCTTCCGCGGTCAATGTACATGCAATCTTTAGGCAACCGGTTTCAAGACACTTGGGGCAATTAACAATGATGCGGTCGAAGAGGAAATCGGAAAGTTGCTGCGTGGTAAAGATGCGTGCCATGGGGTAAATTCTCCATCCTTGCGAGGAAGGTTACGAGTCCCGGCTATTATACTCCTATCGCGCCCATCGCAAAATCCAAACTCGGGCGACGAGAGTAGTGGGTAGTGTCATAACCCAAATCTCTCACCACGTTTGGTCGCTCTGGTGGACCGCCGGAACGCAGTGCCTCCCAGGCTGCGGAAAAACTCGTCGGCACGGTCATTCTGAGGAGCCGCAGGCGGTCCTGAGCCTTGCGAAGGAGGAATCTCGCATTGCCTTGAAAAAACTCAGAGCGAGATTCTTCGCTGCGCTCTGCAGAAACTCGACGCGTAATTCGTTGGAATTCAGCAGGTGTAGCGCGGACCTGTTTTTTAGGTCCGCGGCTCGTCCCCGATTGATAAGGAAAATCCGCGGACCTAAGAAACAGGTCCGCGCTACCCTTCCTCGGCCCGAGTTTCTGCCGATCATGGGCAGCAGAAAGGCTGTCAACGCTCAGAATGACAGCGAACGGGCTCAATATGACAGCATTGGAGGCATTTTCCGCAGCCTGTATTGCCCCGCCCTTCCCGCAACCCCCTAAGAATGTCAGGGTGTCGTGAGAAATGCGGGCTAGAGCATTGCTAATTTAAGCGTATACATCTCGGCAAATCCGCAAACAAAAACGTGGGGCCCCCTCACCCCCACTACTTGCAAAACGTGGGGCCTTTCCGGAACAGATGGATCAATAATTTCATCCCACCTCTTAAGTGAACAGTGTTGGCGCTAACGGTCTGTGCTACAGGATAAGTAAGCACTTAAATCAAAACTGCTCTAAAGCCCAGCCCTTCCAAGAACCATAAATAATCGTGTTCATTAATGCCCTTAGGCACTGACTCCCAGCCCCTGGCCTCTTAGGCTTTTGCCGGTTGCTTGTCACGGGTCATCGCATTTATAGGCAGGCTTACATTTGCGGGAAGGCAATTTCGAGCGCACGGATCGCTTTGTCCGGCATGGGCGCAAGCTCTCCGATGGACCGCGAATCGATGAGCGCTTCCGCGGTGGACTCAAGGACTTCCAGGCGGTCATACGCTTCCAGAATATCTGCTCCGGAGACAAGCACTCCGTCGTTCTCCAGAATCAGAGCCGGCTGCTGGGGAGAGCAACGCTGCGCCAGTGCTTCGCTGTCCTGATATTGCAGTCCATACTCCACCCGCCCGACTTGGCGCAGAACGACGTAACTTTCCGGGATGGTCCGCACTTCCAGCGGGGCGCCCGTCACGCTGAAGGCCGTGGCGTTGACCGGGCAAGCATTGATAAGGGCGTGGATTTTGGGATGATGGCGATAGATGGCGTCATGGTTGCCGGTGGCCCGGCTCGGCGTTTTACCCCCCTCGCATCGGCCGTGCTTGATTAGGACCAGATCCTGCGGGTCCAACATGCCGCGGTCTACCTGATAGGGAGTTATGAGGAACGAAGATTCATCGAGGCGAACTGAAAAAGTGCCTTGCGTGCTGATAAAAAGTCGCTGGCGATAGGCTCGGCGTACGAACTCGCAAAGCCTTTTGCGCAGCTCCATCTCTTGGCTCGAGGCATCTTCCCTCTGAAAATCCAGCAGCATCGTGGGCCGCTGGTCGGCAACCTCGATTTCCTGCGCAGTCAAAAACCGCACCTTGCCGAGCTGCCGCCCCTTGATTATCGTCCTGCCTACGAATTCCAGCGTCTCGAACCGTTGAAACGCCTCTCCCAGGTTAATGCCCCCCGTCACCACCCCGTGATTCTCCAGGATGGCACAGGTGCTGCCCTGGCTGAACTTTCCCGCCACGGTTAGTCCCAGCTCTTCACTGCCCGGAAGTTCGTAAGGGGCAAATGCCACCTCCCCGCATACGGATTTGGCTTTGGGAAAGAGCAGGGTGTTCGGCACTTGGTGAATCGCGCTGAAGGCCACCAAGGCAACAGGGTGGGCATGCACGATTCCCCGCAGCTCCGGTCGTGCGCGATAAATTGCCTGGTGGAAGGGGAATTCCGAAGAGGGGGGGTGAAGGCCTTCCACTTTGCCGTCCTTACGGACCAAAACCATGTCGTCTCGGCGCAGAGTGCCTTTGTCGACTCGCGTCGGGGTAATCCAGATGTCGCCGTTATCCTCGCGAATCGAGAGGTTGCCACCGGAAGTTGTGGTCATGCGGTAAGCGTAAATCCGCTCCATGGTCGCCAGAATTTCATCACGAGGGTGCATGAAAGGTGTAATTGTGCTCATTCTGGTTTTTGTCCTCGTAAGCTATTATCGCTGGGGGTGAGCCGAAGGCGCAATAACTAGTTCCAGACTCATGAGGCCCCGCCCTTTCAAACCGGTGGTGAGAAATACGCCTTAGGCCGAATTGCGAATTGCGTCCAATAGAAGCTTCAGGGCGTCCACGGCGAGCATGGCCGCATGACGCGAGGCTGGCGGCAAGCCTGCAAGCCCGGAAATAACTTCATCGGCAGTAAGTGCGGAAAGTTCCTCGGGAGTTTTGTTCAGGATCGCTTCTGTTAACCACGAACCGCAGGCAACGGAGGGCACACAGCCCGCGGCTTTGAATTTTACCACCTGAAGTCTGCCATCATGGACAATGGCCCACAGCTTCATCAGGTCGCCGCAGACGGGATTCGAGGCTTCCACCACCACCGATGCCTCGGCAATTTCACCCACGTTGCGAGGGTGGTGAAAGTGATCGAGAAGGGTTGAAGAATACATGGATGCTGTCCGATGTCTGTAGTCCGTTGTCCGTGGTCCGTGGTCCGTTGTCAGTTGCCCATAGCCACTCGTCAGTTGTCCCTGGTCCGTTGTCATTTGCCAGTCATCAATTTTCAGTTCTTGGTCATGGGATTTTGGCTCATGGTCCGTGATGGAGACGTTGCTGGCAACTGGCAACGGACCACTGACAACGGGCTTCAGATTGCGAAAAAAAGGTACCGCATGATCAGTACCAGCGCCACTCCCAGCGCCACGGTCAGGGCATATTTCGGACTCTTCATTTTGTTGACCTCGGGGATCAAGTCCGATGCCGCCACGTACAGCGTGACGCCTGCCGACAGCGCCAAGCCGTAGTCCACCCAGCGGTGCGCCAGAGCCATCCCCAAGACTCCCAGGATGCGGGAAACGGCCAAGACGCTCACCGCCTCCATGCCCGCGCTACGGCTGCGCCGCGCGGCCGCCATGATGGAGGCCATGGTGAAGCCTTCCGGGACATTATGGAGAATGGTGGCGCCAAAAATGACCGTGCCCAGCCAGGGCGAAATCAGGAATCCCGAAGTGATCGCGACTCCATCGAAAAAGGTGTGGATCGTCAGGCCCGCCAGCGCCGTATACGCCACCCGGGGGTTCACAAACTCGTCCGTGTGCGTCTCTTCCCCAAAATGAAAATGCGCGGGCCAGCTATGTTCAAAGTAGTGAACGATGAAGTATCCCAGCAAAATCAGCGCCGGCGCGGAGCGGGGCGCCAGAAGCAGGCTTTCCGGCACCATCTCTGTGAGTGCCGTGGCCAGTATAAAGCCTGCGCCCAGCGCAATAAAAAGCGCCAGAAACGTGCGGCTCCAGGGACGCGCGGAAATAATGGCGCCCCCCAACAAGTTGGCGAACCCCGCCACAAAAGCCAGCGCCAGGCTGATCCAAAGGTAGGACATGGAAAAGATGTCAGTTGTCCGTTGTCAGTCGTCCGTCGTCAGTGGTCCGCGGCCAGTTGTTCGTCATATGTCGTCAGTTGTCCATTGTCAGCAGCCTGGAAGGTCCGAAATTCGAAAATCGACGCGAGTTTCGAATCTCGATTTTCGAGTTTCGGTGACCACGGACAACGGACCACGGACAACTGACGTTATTCTTAGCTCGCATGCCGGAAGTGCACAATTTCTCCGTCGTGCACAACATACTCTTTCCCCTCCAAGCGCAAGAGGGCGCGATTGCGGGCTTCGGCAAAGCTGCCTGTCGCCATCAAATCATCGTACCTTATCGCTTCGGCGCGGATGAATCCGCGCTGGATGTCGGAGTGGATTTCACCCGCCGCCTCCAGCGCCGTTGTACCGGCACGAATAGTCCACGCGCGGCATTCGTCCTCCCCCACGGTAAAGAATGAAATCAAACCCAGGAGCTGGTAACTGGCATTAATCAGGCGTGAGGTAGCCGATTCTTTCAAACCGTAGCTGGATAGAAATTCCGCCGCGTCCGATTCGCTCATTTGGGCCAGCTCGGCTTCCACTTTGCCACAGATGGCACTGACGCCCGTGCGCAACCGCTGCTTCAAGCCTGCCTCGGCGGCGAAATGCTCGGCCAGATTGGCTCGCGCCGCGTCGCTCTCGCCCAAATTCAAAACATAAAGCATCGGCTTGAGGGAAAGAAAAGTGAAACCGCGAAT
>Ga0182030_10018142_pt1 | contig 13521 bp, 10 predicted proteins | sample 812S3MmetaG_FD_121299 | JGI IMG/M metagenome (GOLD analysis project Ga0182030, IMG submission 121299) | Permafrost microbial communities from Stordalen Mire, Sweden - 812S3M metaG (Illumina Assembly) | ecosystem: Environmental > Terrestrial > Soil > Wetlands > Permafrost | place: Sweden... | reverse complement strand
TGCCGTTCTTTGAGACAGTCAGTACTTCAGGCAAGTGGCCGGCTCGACGTTTGGATTGACCATCCAGGCATCGCGCGAGGCGTAATAGCGCTTTAGCTCCGCGTTTTTCTCCGGGCCTAAATCGCGGGCCCAGACGATCCTCGATTGATCGATATCGGCGTCGTTGTAGATCCATTGCAGCAGGTTGTATTCGTCGGTTTTGGCGCGGACGAAGACCAGGTGGTTGCCGGAAATTTGCGTCAGCATCGTGGCGATGCGGGATTTATTGGAGTTGCCGGGAGCGCGGCAGCACCAGGTTTGGAAATTCAGTTTTTGTGTATACGGCAGACCGGCGGCTTGCGCGCCGATGCGCAGCGTCAGCACCAAGGCCATGACCGCGGGCAGCAGTTTCACGATGTAGACGCGCGAGGCGCGGAGATGGCGGCAGCACTCGACCACGATCGCGACGAGGATAGCGGTCGCGGGAGCCAGGTAGTGCGGCGACGCGCCTCCTTCGAGCAATATCGCGAGCAGGCCTCCGCTGGCGCCGATCAGCAGAAGTCTTCGGCCTAGCCAGACGCGGCGGAGCATGAGCAGGGGGACGGTCAACGCGGGGCCGAGAAAGAATCGCCAGTATTCCTGGATGCGGAAGGTCAGGTATTGGATGAAGTGTACCGGGCCGTCGACGCGTTCGTGCTCGGTCAATTCGTATTCGTAATAGCGCTTGAACTCGACGTTGGTATGTGCAACGACGGGAGGTTTCAGGAAGGCCAGGGTCATCGGCCATCCGTAGATTTTCTGGTTGATCTGATAGGCGGTGACGAAAGGGCTTCCGGTGATGTGCGAAAAATAGACGCCCAGCGCTCCGGCGCAGAGCAAGACAGGAACCGCGGAGACGGCGAGCGCGGCGACGTTGCGACGGAAGTCCCAGGCGAGGATTGCAACAAACGGGATGGTGTAGAACGCGCCTTCCACGGGACGTGTGGACAGGAGAATCGCCATGCCGAGGCCGAATAGCAGGCCATATGGAATGCTCGCCTGCTTTCGCAGCCTCGCAAACGCACCGGCCACCAGCGCGCCGCCGATGGCGGGCAAAAATCCGCCGTGGAGATTGTTGATCCAGTAGCTGCCGATCGAGAAGCGCAGGCCGGCTAGCAGGACTCCGAAGAGCGCCCAGCGCGAGGGCATCCACGCGCGAAGCATCCAGTAGAGAATCACCAGGAAAATCCAGCATTGGGCGAGGACGCCCGCCCACACGTTGCCGGTCAGCAGGCGGCCTGCGGCCAGCCACAGCGCGTGACCGGGGAAATACGGCGACACATAATATTGCGGCCGCATCAGGATGTGAATGCTCTCGAAATGAGACCAAAATGGATTTACGGGGTTGGCCACACGCCCGTGAAGGAGGGTGTCGGCCAGAAGGAGGTGACTGAACTCGTCGGTCACCACGGGGATGGGAACGGGCATCACGGGAAGCAGCGCGAGGCGCAGTGCTAGGAAGGCTGTTGCCAGGATCAGGGCTGCGAGCCTGGGGCGGGAGATTTCGGGAAACGGTATGCGGCGGGGGCGCCAGCCTTTCTTCCAGGCCCAGACAAGCCCTGCAATAAGAGCAAGTTCCAGTAGATTGTAGTCCTGGCGAATGCCCTGCCACACTCCGCCCAGGGCGAACAGCAGGACCTCCAGTAATCGCACTTAAACCGCCCTCATATGTCTTCATCGGCTCATTAGGGCATGCACCTTAGGTGTTAGACTGGAACTCGAGATGGGCAAACCGAAGGTGGTGGTGGTAATGCCGGCGTATAACGCCGAAAAGACCCTCCACATGACCTATGCCGAACTGCCTCACGACATCGTCGACCTGGTGATTCTGGTCGACGACGGGAGTTCCGACGAGACGTTAAAGATTGCCCGCGAACTGAAGCTGGAAGTATTCGTTCATGATCGTAATTACGGCTATGGCGCGAACCAGAAGACGTGCTACCGCGAGGCGCTGAAGGCCGGCGCCGAAATCGTGGTCATGGTGCATCCCGACTATCAGTACGATCCGACGCTGCTGCCGCAGATCATCCAGCCGATTGTGGATGGCGAGGCGGACGTGGTGCTGGGGTCGCGACTGCTCGGCGGCAACGTCATGAAGCAGGGGATGCCGTGGTGGAAATTCATCTCGAACCGATTTCTGACGGGCCTCGAAAATCGCGTTTTCGGGCTGCAACTGGCCGAATATCATACTGGCTACAGGGCGTATCGAAGAGATGCGCTGGAGGCGGCGAACCTGGACATGAACTCCGACAGTTTCGTTTTCGATCAGGAGATCATGGCGCAGTTTGTCGACGCCGGGATGAAGATTGCGGAGATTCCGGTGCCGACGCGGTATTTTCCGCAGGCGTCCTCGGCGTCGTTTTGGGCGAGCTGCCGCTACGGATTGTCGATTCTGGGGGTGCTGGTGCGGTATCAGCTGCATCGCTCGCATCTGATCCGGCAGAAGCAGTTTCAGAGTTTAAAGCAGCGGTATTCGGCGGCGTGAAAAAATCCCCTGGCCGACGCCTATAACCCCGTCCCGTAAGGGCGGGGACTGTCCGCATGCTCACGCATGGCGGTTCATCAACCTTTGCAGCCTTTTTTGCAGGTTTTGTTTTGCGCTTTGCAGGCTTTCCGGCTGCTTTTCGTATTTGAGCGCTTCATACAGAGCGTATAGCTGGACTTACAGGTGTCCTTGCAGTGCGACGGGGGCTTCTGGGCCTGGGCGGCGGGAAGGGCGAGTAGAAAAACGAAACCGGCGAGAGCCATCGTACCCATATATGGGTCTAATCGGCGCTCGCCGGTCTAAACGTTAGGCCTTAGAAATTCAGCTTGACGCCGAGCTGCACCGCGCGTCCGCCGCCGGTGCCGTTGACACCGCTGCCGCTGCCGACAGTGCCGGTAACGAAGCCGTTGTTGGAGCTCGTAAGCGATGCAGTCGGATTGCTGAACTGCGGCGTATTGGTGATCTGGAACGCTTCCGCTCTGATCTCCGCGTTAATCCGCTCGGTGATCTTCAAGTGTTTGAACAGAGACAGGTTCAAGCCGAACAATCCGGGGCCGTACATGTCGTTGCGGCCCACGGTCCCGAACACCACGCCCACCGGCTGCGCGAAGCTCGCCGTGCTGAACCACGGATTGCCGACGTTGATGCCCTTCGGATAAGTGACCGGAGCGATCTGATTCGCTGTCTGGGTGCTGCCGGGCGAATTCAGAGATCCGCCGTTGGCGGTGACGTAGAACGGAGTTCCGGTGAGCAGCGTCAGGATGCCGGACACCTGCCAGCCTCCGATGACCTGCGAGGCGATCCCGTGATTCAAATACTTCTTGCCGGGGCCCGCGGGCAACTCGTACACGTAGCTCTGGATGAAGCTCAGTGTGCGATTGAAGTCGGTCGGCGCGTAGTTGCGCTGCTTGTTGATGAAGAAGACCAGGCCGCCGTCGTCATCGGACTGGAAGCTCATCGCTTTCTGCCAGGTGAAGGACGTGGTGATCGACAAGCCGCTGCTGAAACGCCGGTTGAGCTTGACTTGCAGCGAATTGTAGGTGGAGGAGTAGGCGTCGAAATACTCGGTGGTGCCCGCCGTTCGTCCGAACTGCGCACCAGGTTCGCCCGCCGTGCCCGTCCCGATCACCGACACCGAGTTGATGCCGGTCGAAGATACGATGTCCACGCCATGATTCGCTACGTAGGCGGCATCCAGGGTGAAGTGGAAGGGCAGCGCCTGTTGCACCGCGATGTTCCACGATTCCACGTAGGGATTCTTCCAGGTGGTGGGCAGGAACACATACGATTGGCTGTTGAGCGAGGTGCCGGGTTGAATCTGAATGATTCCGTTCGAAGGAATGGTAATCGGCACCGGCAGGGGGAAGCCCGCCTGGAAGCTTGCCGGAGTCGCGCCGTCGGCGAGAACCGCGGGGCCGAATCCGTTGCCGATGGTGCTGTAGGCATTGTTGGCGCGCACAGGATAGTTGTAAGCGTAGGTATTATCCGGGAACGGCGTATAGCTGATGCCGAAGCCGGCGCGGATGACCGTCTTTTCGCTCAAGCGATAGGACAGGCCGGTGCGCGGCGCGAAATAACGGAAACGCTTTTGCAGCCCCAGGTCGCTGGGATTGCCGCCCACACCGGCGATGACCAACTGGTTGGTCGACGGGATGTAGTTGGAGAAGCCTCCCGCGAACGCTGGGGTCGGAGGTGCGTAGTATTCCCAGCGCAGGCCCAGATCGATGGTCAGCTTCTGAGATACCTGCCACTTGTCACCGGCGAAGGCGAAGAACTGCCAGGCACGGTAAGCCGGGAAATAGGTATTGATGTCGCGGCCCACCGAACTCGGGCTGTCCAGCAGGAAGGACGCCATATCGTTGGCGATTCCGGTCGCCGTCGTGGACGCGCAGGATCCAGCGGCGTTCGGATTGTTGCAGAGCGCAGTCTGGTTGGTTCCGAACGTGTAAACGCCGCGGGCGCTGTAGGTCTGGTCTTGCAGCAGATCGTCGCGCAGCCGGCGCAGGTCGGCGCCGAACTTAAAGGTGTGGTTGCGGATGATCTTGGTCCAGGTGTTGACCAGGTCGACGTTGGCTTCGGCGCGCACCCAGGGCAGGCTGGCCGAATATCCGATGAGAGGGCTGGTGAAACCGCCCACGGTGATGCCCACCTCGCCGCTGGTGAACTGGCTGATGTTGACGTTGGGGATGCCCAGCGTGGTGGCGTCGTTCTGTCCGTAATCGGAGGGCTGCGCCACGTTATGGTAGTGCGAAACGCCGAGGCGAAGCTCGGTCAACAGCGTCGGCGAGAAGACGTGATCGTAGTTCAAGCCGGTGCTATAAGTCTTCTGCACGCCGGTTCCCTCGAACGCGCCGTTGGCGTCGCCGCCGGCCGCTCCGAAAATCGGCGCCTGGAAGATCACCGGGCGCGCGAAGCTGAACCGGCCGCTTAACCGGTCCTTGTCGGTGATATTGTAATCCGACTTGTAATCGAACGAATCGGTGGTTTTGGTGAAGGGCAGCGCGGCGTAGTAGTTATTGTTTGGAGACGCCTGGTTGAACGCCTCATTGGTGGACGGCAGCAGCTTCAGGATGTTGGCCGAAACCGGATTGATGCGGTTCAGGGGAATCTGGTTGTTGGGAAACGGCGTGCGGCCCGAACCGACAAACTGGTTGCCGGTGGCGGGATCGTAAACCACCGTCGTTCCGGCGCTCAAATCGCCGACGCGATAGGCGGCTGAAGGAATCGTCTCGTTCGTCGCCGTGCCTTCCACGTCCATCACGCGCAGATAATCGCCGAAGAAAAACAGCTTGTTCTTCTTGATCGGACCGCCGATGTTGCCGCCCACATAGTTGTAATGCAGCGGAGGAACCGACGGGTTGAAGAAGTTGCGCGCGTTCATGTCGTTGTTCTGCAAAAATTCGTACGCCGCGCCGTGAAATGCGTTCGAACCGGATTTCAGAATCGCGTTGGTGACGGCGCCGGTGGCGCGTCCCAGTTCCGGATCGAAGTTGCTGGTGGCCACGTCGACGGTCTGAATGGCCTCGATCGGCGGGATCATAATCTGCAACAGGCCCGTGCGCTCGTTGTCGTCGGTGCCCTCGATCAGGTAGTTATTGCCTTCGCGGCCTTGCCCGTTGACTTCGGTTTGGAGCGAGCTCGACGCGTTGAAAAACTGCGAGTGCTGGAACGTCGCGGGAGCGGTTCCCGGAATCAGGTTCAGCAGGCTCTGATAATTTCGATTGTTGCCGAGCGGGGCGTCTTCCACCGTTCGCAACTCGATTTTGGCGCCGGTATCCGCGCGGTCCGCTTGCAGCGGCGGAGGAGCGCCTGTGACTTCGACCGTTTCGGAAACGTTGCCGGGTTGCAAGGAGAGGTTGACACGAACCGTGCTGTTGACCAGCAGGTCGTTATCCCCGCGGCTTTCCTTCTTGAAGCCCGCTTGTTCCACCGTTACGTTGTACTTGCCGGGAGGCAGGTCGGGGAACGAGTAGTTCCCGCTCTCATTGGTTGTCGCCGAGTGGATGATTCCAGTGTTGGTTTCGGTGATCGTGACTTTGGCGTTGGCGATGGTGGCGCCGGATGAATCCGTAACGGTGCCTAACAGAGTTCCGGTTACGGCTTGAGAATAGGCGGCGACTGCGAAGAGCGCCGCGAGCGCAAACAGAGCGCTAGCCTGACGTAGGTTTTTCATTAAACGACCCTCGTGAGGAAGTATAAGGCAGGTTTACCGGAATGTCAATCGTGTAAACCCCACGCAACTCTTTAAGGATCATCTACTTAATGGAATCTATCTCTATGTCGAATGGGATACTATTGGGACCGGTTTTTAAACGTTTAAATCGGCTAAACTTACACCGGTTCTGTCTCTTCCACCAGCTTTTCCACAGCGATCGAATAAATCGCCGGTTTTCCATGGCGGTCGCTTCCAAAATACACATGTTGACTATTGGGTGCGAACACGGGAGAAACCATGGCCGCATCGCTGGCCCGATGCTCGCACAGGGTCAGTTCCCGTTTCACGGCCCGCACCAGCAACAGCACGTAGGGCGACGCTTTACTGCCGCTGGCGCCGGCGAACACACTGGCGTCGGCATTACGCCCGATGCCCACGAACTGGCTGGTGTTGGCGATGGCGCTCTCTTCATTCGAATCGGGCACAAATTCGCGGAGCGCGTGCAGCTTGTGCGCATCTTCGGGATAGCTCAGATACAACACAGAACGGCCGTCGGGGCTCCAGAGGGATGGCCCGAGCCCTCCCTCGGCCGTGCGCAGGCGATAATTCTGCTTGCCGTCGTAATTGGCGAGCCACAAACCTTCGCCGCGGCGGTAAAGGACCGAGGCCCTCTTTGGGCGCGGAAGGGGCGTCGACATCTCTTCGTCGGCCTCGGCCAGGGTTTCGGCCGAGCCTTTGGCCATGTTCACGAGTCGCAGCTTGTGATGGGCGCCTTTGCGCTCGATCAGCGCGGCGTAAAGCCCGTCTTCGGAAACGCCGACGCCGCGTCCGAACGCATCGGTGGTCTTGTAAACCTCTCGAACCTTCAAGGAGGACAGATTCGCCGCGATGAGGTTTGGGCCGTCGATATAAACAATCGCCCTTCCATCGGCCAGGAGTTGGACCGAGTGTGGATCGAGTGCGGCGGCATCGGTCAACTGTTTCTGCTGTCCCGACTTCAGGTCGATGCGGTAGGCTTCGAAACGTCCCGAGACATCGGACGCGCAGACGAGGAATCCATGCTTCGAAACCCCTGAGAGAATGCTGGTGAACGATGGATCGGTCAGACGAATGACGGAAAGTTCGGTCGCCGGATCCGCGTAGCGTTTGAACGCAGAGGGCAGCACCCGCCCCTTCGCACCAGATTGACCGAAACAAGCCGCCGGAAGGGACGCCAGGAACCAGCGGCGCGACAGCGCCATGGCTTTATCGTACCTTATGCGGTCCGAGCCTGAGTGATTTGGGATAAAAGTCTGTGTGAAAACGTGGGGCGGGCTAACAGCCCGCAGCCTGCTACCAGCAGGGTTGTTCGTCAGTCAGCGAGAGCCGCCTGGTAGGCGGCTGCGGGCTGATAGCCCGCCCCACGTCCTTAGAAGCAGGGGGCTTCACACAGATACGCTTGCGGCTACGCGCGTCCGGAAAATTCGCGGGTTTCGGTGGTTATCTTTACTTTCTCCCCTTGCTTGATAAAAATAGGAACGCGGACCTTCAGCCCCGTCTCCAGGGTGGCCATCTTGGTGCCGCTTCCGCTCGACGTATCGCCGCGCACGGCGGGCTCGGCTTCGGCGACCTCCAGCTCGACAAACATCGGCAATTGCAAACCAATCGGATTGCCGTTGTACTTGTTCAGGTGGAGCAGCGAACCCTCCAGCAGAAGGTCCAGCGAGTTGCCGACTACTTCGGCGGGGAGATTCAAGGTTTCGAAGTTGTCCTGGTCCAGAAAATAGGATCCATCGCCATCGCTATAGAGATAACTGACCGGAACGGTCTGCAAATCCGGCTCCTTGAATCTGTCACCCGCCTTGAACGTTTTATCCAGCACCGCGCTGGTCAGAAGATTGCGCATTTTCAGACGCACCAGGGTCTGTCCGCCACGGGCGGTCGGAGTGCTGATCTCCGCATCCATGCAGTAGAAAGGGATGTTCTCAAATTCGAAAACCGTCTTGCGTTTTACGTTAATTGCCTCAATCAGAGTAGCCAATTGTATCCGGGGTCCTTTCTTCCATGGTAACTTGAAGCAATTGACCCGAGCGGAATTCATCCCTGTTTTTGCGGCGCTTCTTTTTGCCCGGCCGGTGGTCGGGCAGGCGCATCCGGACTTCGGGGGGATTTGGAGTTCGGCCACGGCGACTCCTCTTGAACGCCCCGCAAAACTAAAGGACAAGCCGTTCTTCACGCCGGCGGAAGCGGCGGAGTTCGAACGTGCGCTGGAGGCCCAGAACGAAAACCCCGTTCCCCAGTCCACTGCAAGCGAGGCAAGAACTGTAGGGACCTACAACAGGGCTTTCTTCGAATTCGGATCCCATGTCGTAAAAACGCTGCGGACGTCGATCATCACCGACCCTCTGGATGGGCGGATTCCGCCTCTGACGCCAGAGGCTGCCGCCGCGAAACGCCGCCGCCAGGAACTGCTCAGAAATGCCGCCCGGGCCCAGGATCTGGGGTTGCAGGACCAATGCCTTGTTTTTCCCACCGCTGTGCCGCCGATGATTCCGTACCGCTATAACAGCAATTACCAGATCATCCAGACGAAGGACGCGCTGGTGATCCACGCGGAGATGATCCATGACACGAGAATCATTCCCCTGGACAGGCGGCCTCATCTGCCGTCGAACGTCAGGCTATGGCTGGGCGATTCGGTGGGGCATTGGGAGGGCAGCACGCTGGTGGTCGATACGACGAACTTTAACGACGCCGGCGGCTTCTACGGCGAGGCCGGGGGGATGTTCGGGTCGGACAGGAATCTTCACGTCGTAGAGCGGTTCAGCTTTCTCGACGCGGATACGATTCTGTACCGGTTCGAAGTCGACGATCCTTCGGCGTTCACGCGGCCGTGGAAGGGCGAGGTGACGATCGAGCGGTCGTCCGGGCCGATTTACGAATACGCCTGCCACGAGGGCAACTACGCGCTGCCGGATATATTGAAGGGGTTCCGCGCGCATGAGCGGCCCAATTAGCATCGAGACGAGTCTCGACGAGGTACGCACGACCAGCGACTGGGCAACGATAGAAATGAAAACGAGCCCGGTTGGCGTGGGGCGGGCTACCAACCCGCAGCCAGGCGGCTCTTGTTGGCGAACGAGGTGCTAGAGCCGCCCAGTGGACGGCTGCGGGCCGATGGCCCGCCCCACATGGATCTGCGGTGTTTTCGAGGGTGCGTGCGCCACATCGCGGCCACGATCTGCGACTGGAATGGGAGCTATGGAACCCAAGCCACCAGCTCGATTTCGACGCGGGTCGCGGTATCGGGGAATTGCACTCCGAAGGCCGAGCGCGCTGGGGCGTCTTTTTTGAAAAACTGACCGTAGACTTCGTTCATTGCACTCTTTTCGGTTTTTACATCAGCCATAAAGACGGTTACTTTCAGCACCTTGTCGAGCGAGGAGCCCATCTTTTCGAGGTTGGCCTTGTGGAGTTTGAGAATGGTGTCGGTCTGTTCCTTGATGTCGCCGCCGAAAGCGAGCGGATCCTTACGCGCTTCGGGCCGCACGCCGGTCAGGCCTGAGCTGAAGTAGAGGTTTCCTACACGAATTCCGCCAGGGGCGGAGGTCTTGTCTTCGGAAGCCGGAGCTGCGGCGGCGGCCATCGCGCCCATCGTCGCGCCGGCTCCGATACCTACAGCGGATTTCATAAAATTGCGCCGTTTGTTCATATGGCCACTTATTGTTTCACAGTCAAGCTCCAGTTTGGCGAATCCGGCGGGGCGCGGCGGCGTCTAATCGGGCAGAGTGATACAGAACACGCGATTGCTGGCCGAATTCGCCTTTCGCGCCGGACCGATGTTGTGGCGGCGCATGGCGGAAGATCGAAAGCGCCCCGTACAAACGGCTCCACATATTCCCCACTTTGCGAAGTGGTCGGATGCCGGACTGCATGCGGCCTGGATCGGACATAGCACCGTCCTGGTTCGCGTAGATGGGTTCACGATTCTGACGGACCCGGTGTTTGGTGCGCGAATCGGGGTTGGGATTGGACCCTTCGTTATCGGCATGAAGCGTCTGATCGCTCCGGCGGTCACCCTGGCGAAGCTCCCGGTGCCGGATCTGATCCTGCTTTCCCATGCGCACATGGATCATCTGGACCGGCCGAGCCTGCGGAAGTTGGAGAATCAGGCGACGACGGTCATCACCGCGGCCGGCACCAGCGATCTGCTGCGAGTGAAGCGATACCGGTCGGTTCATGAGCTCCGATGGGATGATTCCTGCCAGGTGGGTCCGGTGAAGGTCCGTGCGTTCGAGGTGAAGCACTGGGGCGCGCGAACGCGGACGGATGTTCATCGGGGGTATAACGGATATCTGATCGAGGCCGGGCGTCATCGCATCGTCTTTGGTGGCGACACAGCGTACACCGATACGTTCCGCAAAGTTCGTTCGTCGAAACCCGTGGATTTGGCGATCATGCCCATCGGCGCGTACGATCCGTGGATTCACGCGCACTGCAATCCGGAACAGGCGCTCGAGATGGCGAATCAGGCGGGCGCGGAGTTCGTGTTGCCGGTGCATCACCAGACCTTTAAGCTGAGCAGTGAACCGCATCGGGATCCGATTGAGCGGTTGTTGCTGGCTTCAGGGGCATCCGCAGATCGCGTCGCAGTTCGCGACATCGGCGGGGAATTTCATCTGTAAACTCCGCCCCCTGCGGTCACGGCTCTGAAAAGGGCGCTTTGCGAAATCAGCTGGCTTACCGAGCCGCGACCGCAGGAAGCGGAGGCTACGCGAGTGGTATCTTGAACCGAGTTTCTCAAGATGCCCTCTATTTCACGCCGCAAATTATTTCAGCTGTCGATCGCCGCCGCCGGGCTTCGCGCCGCTCCGTTGGGACTGCCCATCGGAAGCCAGACGTATCCGCACCGGCAGCGGATCAAGGACGGCGATTTCGCCGGGCTGTGCAGGGACCTGGCCGCGCTCGGCGTAGAGAGCGTGGAATTGTGCTCCACCGGTTACGCCGAGTTCGCCAGTCTGGCCGACGGCAAACAGACTCGAAGAATTATTGAGGATCACGGGCTGAAATGTCCCAGTGCTCATTTCTCCATGAAGGAGCTTCGGACCAAGCAAGGGGAGCTCATCGACTGGGCGAAGGATATCGGGATGACGCAGATGGGGACGGCCAGCCTGGGCGGTCGCGCGCCGGGCGGCGTCGCTGCGATGGATGCGGTGAAGACGGCGGCCGACGAATATAACAAGATCGGCGAGACGGCCGCGAAATCCGGCATTCAGCAGTTTCTGCACGACGAAGGCTTTGAGATGTCGAAGGTTGAAGGGCGCCTGACGTACGAAGTGCTGCTTGAACTGCTCGATCCAAAGCTGGTGAAGATGCAGTTCCAGATGTCCGCCATGAAGGCGGTGGGGGACCCGCTGATGTACTTCAAAAAATATCCTGGGCGGTTCCTCTCCATGCATTTGCAGGGCGTCGACCTGAATGGGCGCAATCCCGGCGTGGCGGTGGGAAAGGACAGTCTCGATTGGACGAAACTTTTCGCGGCTGCACAAGGCGGCGGCGTGAAGAACTATTTCGTCGAACAGAATTGGGATCTCACGGTGCAAAGCGTCGCGTATTTAAAGACGTTGGTTTAGCTTTGACACGTATTCGATTTGTATTATCATAAGGCTCTCCCCCCCACCAAGCTTTCAGCCGGACTATTCCGGCGCGGAAGTGTCGTAACTCCCTCCCCCGGCGAGTGCAAGTCGCCCGAAGTGTTTTTCAAGAACTGGTTCTCAGGGACGGTGTTCAGTGGCAGTCAATAAACCTCGAAATCGCACTCTTCTTTGTCGCCTTACGCAGGATGAGTACGATTGCCTGCAAGCGGCTTCCTCGGGCGCGCGGAGCCTTTCCGATTTTGCGCGATCGCGATTGCTGGGCGAAATTGCCCGTCCGCCGATCGAGCAGCAACTGACGGAGCTGAAGCTGACGGTGGAGCGGATCGCGGAGATGCTGGAGAAATGATGCGCGCTCTTCTTTTATTTGTGACCGCGCTCGTCGGGTTCGGGCAGACGAAACCGTCGCTGATGGAGGACGCGGGGAAGGAGAATCTGCCATCGCAGAAGCTGGGCGTCGACGACCTGATTGCGGTTTCCGTCTACGATGCGCCGGAGTTCACGCGGACCTTGCGTGTCGAAGAAGACGGGACGATTCATCTGCCGCTGTTGAAAGACGGCGTGAAGGCATCGGGGATGTTCGCGCGGCAACTGGAAACGACCATCGCGGCGGCGCTGAAATCGGAACAGATTTTAGTGGATCCGTTCGTAAAAGTGACCGTGGTGGAATATCACAGCCGGCCGATTTCAGTGATGAGCGCGGTTCACAAGCCGGTGGTTTTTCGATCGGTGGGAAAGGTGACGCTGCTCGACGCGCTGGCTCGCGCCGAAGGATTGACGAATGATGCCGGCACCGAGGTGTTGATCACGCGCGGCGGATTGGTCTCGCGGATTTCGGTGAAGAAGCTCATGAAGGACGCCGATCCGGCGTTGAATTACGAACTGCACGGAGGCGAGGAGATTCGTGTGCCGGAGGCGGGCAAAATTTTCGTTGTCGGCAACGTGAAAAAGCCGGGGGCGTTCCCGGTGCGCGACGCCAATGACAACTCCGTGCTGCGGATGGTCGCGCTGTCCGAAGGCCTGCTGCCGTTCGCGGCCAGGGAAGCGTACATCTACCGGCGCGACGAAAAGGGCACGAAGCAGGAGATTGCCGTGGCGCTCGAAAAAATCATGCAGCGGAAATCGCCCGACGTCACGCTCGAGACTGATGATGTGTTTTACGTTCCCGACAATAAGACGCGGCGGACAACATTTACCGTGATCGATCGCATCACCGCGTTCGGATCGGCGACCGCGTCCGGCTTGCTGATCTGGCATTAAACCGCATGTATACAAATCCTAAAACTAATTCTCCTGTGATACCGGAATATCGCGCGATCACGGCCACCAACACCGCTGTTCTGGACGCGGAGTATGAGCCGCAGGCCGCGCACGTCCCTCTTTCCCATTATTTGTGGATTCTGCGCCGGCATGGATGGAAAATCGCCGGCTTTGTGATCGCGGTGGTTCTCGCCACGCTGATCGTTTCTCTGCGCCTGACGCCGATTTACGAATCGACGGTGACTGTCGATATCGACCGGCAGATGCCTACCGGCGTTCTCGGGCAGGAGGCGATGCAGAACGCGACCAACGACGCCGACCAGTTTTTGGCGACGCAGGTTAAGCTGATCCAGTCCGATTCCGTGCTGCGGCCGGTGGTGGACAAGTATCGGCTGCGCGACGTGGAAAAAGATGCGCTCGAAGAAGCCATCGACAAATCGGCAACCAGCATTGAGGCTCCGGTGGTGCTG
>Ga0182030_10018141_pt1 | contig 13523 bp, 11 predicted proteins | sample 812S3MmetaG_FD_121299 | JGI IMG/M metagenome (GOLD analysis project Ga0182030, IMG submission 121299) | Permafrost microbial communities from Stordalen Mire, Sweden - 812S3M metaG (Illumina Assembly) | ecosystem: Environmental > Terrestrial > Soil > Wetlands > Permafrost | place: Sweden... | reverse complement strand
CTCATGGTCTTCGCCATCTTGTTGGTGGTCCTGCTCATCCTGCCGACCGGACTCTTCGGGCGGAGAGGGGAGCGGGTGGTGTGAGCTCACTGTTCAGCGTGGGCAAGCGACCCGTCCCGAATCTCTACTTCCCGATGGCCCTGGCCGTGCTGGTGGCCATCGGCCCGTGGTTGGGCATCGGCCCTTACTGGACGAGGGAGATCATCCTCATCACCACGCTGGCCCTGATCGTCAGCGGACTGAACCTGAGCCTCGGCTACGCCGGGGAGCTGGCCCTCGGCCAGGTGGCCATCTTCGCCGTGGGCGCCTATGTCTCGGGCTACTTCGCCATCCACGTGAGCACCGACCTGCTCCTCGGCCTGCTGGTGGCCGTCATTGCCGCTCTGGTCGTCGGCCTGGTGACCGGCATCCCCGGTCTCCGGCTCGGCGGATGGGCGCTCGCCATGACGTCGTTCTTCTTGGTCCTCTTGGTCCCCGACGTCATCACCATCTTCCAGACCTACACCGGAGGCCAGGCCGGGCTGGTGGCCATTCCCGGCTACACCCTGTTCGGCCATCTCCTCGACGCCAATCAGTACTACCTGGCGACCGTGGTGGTCGGCATCATCTGGTTCGTCCTCTTCCGCAATCTGGTCATCTCCCGCCACGGCTCGGCCTTTTTGGTCTTGCGCCAAAACCCGACACTGGCCTCGTCGCTCGGCATCTCGGTGCAGCGACTGAAGCTCACCGCCTACGCCCTGGGCGCCGTCCCGGCCGGCATCGCCGGCGTGTTCTTCGGCAACCTCGACCACTTCATCTCACCGAGCGACCCGGGGCCGTTCACGTTCTCGATGAGCATCGCCGTTTTGGCCGGCTCGGTCCTTGGCGGTTCGACCAGCGTGTACGGAGCCGTCGTCGGGGCGACGCTCCTCGAGCTGGGCCCGCTCCACACGGCTTCGTTCCAGAAGTACTCCGACGTCGTCTACGGCGTGTTCCTGATTGCCTTCGGGGTGCTCTTGTCCCAGGGCCTGGCCGGCATCGGACGCTATGCGCTGGCCCGATGGGCACGCCGGTCAAGACCTGTCGTCACTGCGCCGGCTGGCCGGGCCGAGCGACGACCCCTCGACGTCACCCTGCCCGGGGAGCCATTGGTCGTCTCGCATGTGACCAAGAGGTTCGGCGGCCTCTTGGCCCTGGACGACGTCTCCCTCGACGCCGCGCCCGGTCGTGTGACATCGATCATCGGTCCGAACGGCTCGGGCAAGACGACCTTGCTCAATATGATCTCGGGCTTTTACACCCTCTCCGACGGGACCATCTCGGTGGGCGATCGGGCCATCAGTGGCCAGGCCCCCCACAAGATCGCCCGTCGGGGCGTGGCCCGGACCTTCCAGACCCCGATCATCCCGAAGGATCTGAGCGTCCTCCAGGCGGTTGCCACCGGACGGTACCGGACGGCCTACAGCTCGATGCCGGCCACCATCTTGCGCCTTCCTTCGTTCCGCCGGGCCACCCGGGCCGACACCGACGAGGCCCGTCGCATCCTCTCGGTCCTGGGCATCGGCTACCTAGAGAACGAGGCGGCCGTCGACCAGCCGCTCGGCATCCGCCGCCTCATCGAAGTCGCCCGCGTGCTCATCGCCCAGCCGAGGGTCGTGCTCTTCGACGAGATCGCCTCGGGCCTCGACGACCATGAGGTCGAGGATTTGGCCTATGTGATCGACCAGCTGCGAGTGGCCGGGGCGACAGTATTGCTGGTCGAGCACAACTTCAAGCTCGTCCTCGAGCTGTCGGACGAGATCCATGTGCTGGCCAACGGGAGGTTGGTCGCCTCGGGCCCACCCGACGAGATCGCCTCCCATCCCGCCGTGCTCCAGGAGTATCTCGGGATCACCCCGGACGTGGTGGAGATCGGCGTCGCCGATGCCGCCGTGGCGACAACCGGCCTCGGTGACTCGCCCCCCGGCACCGGCACCAGTACCGCACCGGAGGCGCCATGACCGACGTGGAGCCGATCCTCGTGGCCGACTCGCTGTCCAGTGGCTACGGCGACATCCAGGTGCTCTGGGGGGCCTCAGTCACCGTGTGGCCCGGTCGTATCTCGGTGCTCCTCGGCAGCAACGGCGCGGGCAAGTCGACCATGCTGCGGACCATCTCCGGGCTCAACCGGGCGACGAGCGGCCGGGTGACCTACCGGGGCCGGGACATCACCGGCGAGTCGGCGCCGAAGCGTGCCCGGGACGGCATCGCCTACGTCATGGAGGGCAAGCGCCTGTTCCATGCCCGCACGGTGGAGGAGAACCTCATGCTTGGTGGCTACACCCGGTCACGGAGCCGTCGGACGCTCAGGGGTCGGGCCGGTGGCATCTACGAGAAGTTCCCGATGCTGGGGGAGCGCCGCTCGGTGCGGGCCGGCGCCCTGAGCGGCGGGCAGCAACAGATGCTGGCCATCGGCCAGGCCCTCATGTCCGAGCCGGCGGTGTTGATGCTCGATGAGCCGTCTGGGGGACTGGCCCCGGCCATCGTGAAGGACGTCTTCCGGATCGTCGAGGAGCTTCGGGCCGAGGGTCTCGGCGTCCTGTTGGTCGAGCAGGCTGCCGAGCAGGCTCTCGCCATCGCCGACCATGTGACCGTGCTCAACGTGGGCAAGGTGGTGATCGACCGCCCCGCCGATCAGGTGGAGGACGTCTCGGTCATCCGCAGTGCCTACCTCGGCATGGGGGATCTCGAGACCCCTGGTGCCCGGGGTGGCCAAGCTCAGCCGGAGGACCAACCGACTCCGCCCGTCGATCCGGCCCCGGGCGACGAGACCCGTTGACCGAGCCTCGACCATCAGGGGCTGGGCGAGTCACCACCGGACCCGATCGGCGAGCGGCCGCCGGACCCGAGCCCGTCCTCACCGATCTGCGGGTCGTCGACCTGAGCTCGGGTATCGCCGGCTCCTACTGCACCAAGCTGCTGGTTGATGCCGGGGCCGACGTCGTGATGGTGGAGTCGGCGTCCGGCCATCCCCTCCGTCGCCGCCAGGCCTCTGAGCGGCCGCTGGCGCCGGGCGAGGACAGCCCGCTGTTCCGCTTCCTCGCCGCCGGCAAGCGAAGCGTTCCCACCGATACGGCCAGCGGTGCCGGTGGCGACACGGACTCCATCGAGGAGTTGCTCGCCCACTCGGACATCGTGGTCACCGACAGAGCGCCGCCCGATGCGCTGGGCCCCGACCTGGCGGCCCGCTTCCCCGGCCTCATCGTGGTCTCGATCAGTCCATTCGGACTCGTCGGTCCCTGGTCCGAGCGGGTGGCGAGCGACCTGACCCTCCAGGCGTTGAGCTCGTCGGTCACCGGGCGGGGGGAGCGGCACGGCACCCCGGTGCGGGCCGGAGGAGAGCTCAGCCAATGGGCCTCGGGGGTCACCGGCGCAGCCGCTGCCCTGGTCGCCCTGCGCCGCCGCCGGCTCACCGGCCTTGGTGAGCACATCGACCTGTCCGAGCTCGAAGTGGCCATCACCATCTTCAACGGCTTCCGTGGCGTGTCCGGCCAGTTGGTACCGGCCGGGCCTCCTCCCTATCAGGTGGTCGAGGTGCCATCCATCGAGCCGGCCATGGACGGATGGATCGGGTTCGCCACCTTGTCGGCGGACCAGTTCTCCAACTTCGCCGCCATGATCGAACATCCCGAATGGGCCACCGACCCCGAGATCAGTCGCATCGACGTCAGGATCGAGCGGGCGGCCGAGCTGAGGCGTGCGATCGCCTCGTGGACGAGTGAGCACCCGGTCGAAGAGATCCTCAAACTGGCTGCCGCCCGGCGCATCCCGACCGCCCCTGTCGGGGACGGGGCCACCGCCCAGGAGCTCCCCCACCTGGTCGATCGCCAGGCCTTCGTGAACGCCCCGTCAGAGTCCTATGCCCAACCTCGCGTGCCCTACCGGCTTGGCCGCTCGCAGCAGCCGGGCTTCGGTTCGCCCCCGGCCCGGGGATCGACCGCCGCCGAGGAAGTGAGCGCCCACTGGTCGACCCGAACCGGTGATGGCGCCCAGTCAGCCCATGGGGGCGGACATCCCGACCTGCCCCTCCAGGGCATCAAGGTCTTCGACTTCACTTCGTTCTGGGCCGGCCCGTTCACCAGCCAGATCCTCGGCTACTTCGGGGCTGAGGTCATCAAGGTCGAGTCGGTCCAGCGCCCCGACGGCACGCGGATGGCGACGTCCTACGGCATCCGCGGCGACCGGGTCTGGGAGCGTGCACCGCTGTTCCAAGCGGTCAACACCGGCAAGCGGGGCGTCACCCTCGACTTGAGCCGCCCCGCGGGTCGCGAGCTCGGGCGCCGTCTACTGGCCGAGTGCGACGTCCTCATCGAGAACTACTCGCCCCGGGTGGCCGAGCGCTTCGGCCTGTTGGACGAGGGCCGGGACGACCTGATCACCGTGCGCATGCCGGCCTGGGGACTGAGTGGCCCCTGGCGGGACCTTCCCGGCTTCGCCCAGACCATGGAACAGGCCTCGGGTCTGGCCTGGGTCACCGGCTTCGCCGACGGCCCTCCGCTCATTCCCAGAGGGCCGTGCGACCCGATCGGTGCGCTCCACGGGGCCTTTGCCACCATGGTGGCCATCCTCGATCGCGACCGCACCGGGCTCGGTCAACTCGTCGAGGTCCCACTCGTCGAGTCGGCCCTCAACGTCGCCGCCGAGCAGTTCGTCGAGTACGGGGACTCGGCCACCCTGCTCGGCCGCCTAGGCAACGCTCACCAGACCGCCGCCCCCCACGGCGTCTACCCGACAAGGGATGGCTCGTGGGTGGCTATTGCCGTGATGGACGACGACCAGTGGAGGCGCCTCGCCGATGCGCTCGGGCGACCGGCATGGGCCGATGGTCCGGGCCTCCAAGAGACGAAGGGCCGGGTGGCGGCGCGAGAGGAGCTCGACGCCCACCTGTCCGACTGGTGTGAGGCACGCTCGCCCGAGGACATCGTCGAGTTGCTGTGGACCCGCGGTGTTCCGGCCGCCCCCCTCGTGCCGCCACACGAAGTGGTCGCCCTCGAGCAGACCGAGCATCGGGGGTTCTTCGAGCGGGTCGACCACCCGGTGATCGGGCCGATCAGGCTCCCGGTCTTTCCGGCCCGTTTCGGGTCGCGTGCCATTCCCTACCACTCGACCCACGCCCCGCTGCTCGGACAGGACAACGCCGCCGTGCTCGGCGGATGGCTCGGCGTCGACGACGCTGAGCTCAAGTCACTGGGTGACCAGGGGATCATCGGCGACACGCCTGGCTGAGCAGCGGCGCGTGGGCGTGGGCGTTGGCCCATGACGGCGTCGCTCGTTGCGCCAGTGCGCTCGTCAGACCAGGGGCCTCGGTCAGGCGTCGAGGTCGAGGTCCAGGTCGGCGGCCAGATCGAGATCGGACCAGGCGACCACCCTGTCCACCTGGCGCGGATAGCCGGTCGTCAGCCGATCGAAGAACTCGAGCTCGAGTGCCGTCATCCTGGCCGCGGCCAGATCGGCATCGTGGCTGGCCACGGCTTGGTGGATGGCCCGCAGGCGGCCGAGCGTCTCTATCCGGTACGGCTCGTTCGGGACGAAGCCGGCGCTGTTCACGATGGCCCGGAGGGCGGGCGAGAGGAACATCAAAAAGGCATTGTGGGTGCTCTCGGCCAGGTGGTTCCAGTACTTGAGGTAGGCGCGGGAGAACCGCCGATAGTTGCCGATCTGATCCTCGACCTCGTCGAGGTCGAAGGCCATGGACTCGATGTCGTCCCTCGTGGCATGGAGCGCGGCCATTCTCGCCACGCCGGGCTCGATGGCCGTGCGGGCCTCGAGCACCACCCGCATCGGGGCGTCGGCGAACTGGAGGAGCAGGGCGATGGTCGAGGCCAGCTGTGGCCAACCCGGTCGACGGATCTCGGGACCACCACCCGGCCCGGCGCGGATGTTGACCACCCCTTGGATCTCGAGGAAGCGCAGCGCCTCGCGGTAGGTGCCGCGTGCCACCCGGTGGCGCTGGAGCGCGTCGGCCTCGGACCAGTAGCGGTCGCCGGGCTGCATCTTCGCCTCGTAGATGGTCGCCACGATCTCTTGGGCCAGGCGCATGGCCGCTTTGATCTTGGGCACTGGAGCCCGCCTGTCGCCCGTCGGGCGCTCGGGCACCTCTGGGGCCATCAGGTCGAGTGGGCCATCAAAGGGGGTGGACGGCCTTGGTCACCGAGTTCGTCCCGCCGAAGCAGAACTGGCTCCGTCCCGCCGACGCCCCGACGACGAAGAACTCGAAGGAGTCCGGTGAGGGATTGACCGTGACCTCGGTCTCTGGCGCGTCGAGCAGCCACAGCAGTTCCGGATGAGAGGCCACAAATGCGTCATAGGACTGGTTCAACATCAGCTTCCTGAAGGCGATCTTGGTCTGGCGGTGGATGGCCTGTTGGATGTCGGTCGGCGTCCAGCCGGCGTTGCCGAAGACCGAGGCGTGGTCGGGCGCCATGAGCAACATGTTGGAGAACTTGCCGTGGAACGGGTAGCCCTGCTCCAAGGGGGCGTTCACCTTGATCAGCCACGCTCCGGCCGCTGGCGTGCCGCACGCCTGGGAGGTGAGGGTGGCCCACGTCTCGATGAGCAGCTCGGGGTCGGAGTTCTGGAAGTCGAAGAACTCGGTCATGCCGTAGGGGACGTTCACCGTCACTGTCGACTGGTCGGCTGAGAATCCCTGCTGGACCCGCCATGAGTCCCACGGCGTCTTCTCCTCGTTCTCGGCCACGCAGAAGGAGAATTTGGCCGGCGTCCCGATGGTGTCCATGTCGGTGATACCCGGGTAGGACAGGCCGACGTTCATCATGATGAGACGGAGAGCCCTGCCGATCGACACGTTGACTTGTGAGATGGATGCCGGTCCCAGGGCGCAGACGCCGTGGTTCATCCCGATCTGGTCGGCGATGGGGCCAGACACGAGGATCATCGGGGCCTGGGGACCTGTCGACATGGCCCAGGTGCGTAGCCCGATCGACGGTTCGAGGATGCACTCCATGACCGCCATGATCACCGGCATGGTCTCTGGCTTGCAGCCGGCCATGACGGCGTTGGCGGCGATCTTGCGCACCGTGCCGATGCCCATGCCCGGAGCGAACAGGCCGACGACCTCGTCACCGCTGCGACCGCTGGCATCGACCATGGCGTCGACCTTCGAACGGGTCGGCGGGATGAGCGGCAGGCCGTCGCTCCAGCCGTTGGCCACGAACTCTGTCTGCATCCGGTCGAAGGCCTCGAGGAGGTCACGGCCGTCGAAGACGAGCTCGGGAGCGGAGTTGAGGGTCATGCGATCGAACTGGGGAAGGTCCTCGAAGACGGTGCGGTCGACGGTGAGGCACTCGATGACCGTCGCCATGGCGCCGTCCACCATGGCGTTGATCTCGTCGGTCGTCTTGTTGGAGAAGCACTCAGGGACGATGACCGGACAGGCCTCGGGGACGCCGAAGGTCTCGGTCGAGAAGTTGGCGTCTTCGTAGAAGATGGCAGCCGTGTAGCCGACGGCCGGGACACCCCGGCGCTCCAGCTCGCAGAGGTCGCGCATCAGCCAAGAGCAGCAGCTCCCGCAGTCGGCCGTCGAGCACACCGCCGCATCCACCTGGTCGGCCAGCATGGCCAGCTGGCCGGGGGAGAGGTAGCGGTTGGTGCCTCCGAGCTCGCCGACCACGTCGATGAAGCGGATGTCGTGGAAGCGCTCGGCGAGCTGTTGCTTGGTCCGAGCCAGGGCTTCGAGGCCGTTTTGCTTGCCGTTCCAGTAGAGGGCCACCGTCTTACCGTCGAGAGAGTCGAGGCGGGGGGCGGGCGGGTGCCGGTCGGCGCCATGCTCGCGGGCTTGAGGGGCCGCCACTGGGTTGTCGATAGTCAGTCGCGCGGTGGATCGAGGGCCATCGTGGGCGTCGGTCTCAGGTTCTGCGATGTCAATGCTCATGGTCATTCCTCGGTCGTAGATGAGTTTGGGCGTCGCCGCTCGGTCTTCACGTTGTGTCCGGCTCAACAGCAGCCCACGGGATTGATGGTCCTAGATTCTGATGGTCCTAGATTCGCGACACCACGACGTGCAGGGAGGGATCCCGTCGAGCCAGGGTCTCGGCCATCAGCTCCTGCAGCTCTGCGTCGGGCAGGACGCACGCCCCGTCGGCGCAGTCCGGGTCGACCCCGAAGCGGTAGCCGACGCTGATGACATTCCCGTCGGTGCCCAGCAGCTCCAAAGAGCCCCCATCCCGCTGCACCATCCGGTTGAACTGCGCCACCAGTGACGTGGCTATGTCCATAGCTAAACCCTCCCCTGCATCACGTTCAGATTCGATCGGTCTCTCGCCCGATCTCCTAACTGTGATACTAGTTAGGTCGCCGTTGAGGGTCAACCATCGGGCGCTCGGATGTTCCTGGGGCCGGATCTGTGAGTGGGTGGTGCAGAGGCGGTAGAGTTCGGCGCTCCCGATTGGCGGCGGAAGTGTTGGACGTGCTGGGGAGGCACTGGCTGACAGTGCCCGAGCGTTGAAGTGCCGGGGGAGACGGATGTCGGAGATGAACGTGGACTTGAACGGTCGCCCGCTGGCCCTGCGCACCATCGACTGGGAAGCGTTGATGGCGCCGAAGACCGTGGCGGTAGTTGGCGCCACCGACACCGAGGGGACCCAGCAGCGGGCCCAGTGGATCCGGGTTCACGAGCGTCTGTCGGCCCGTGGGGCAACGGTCGTTCCCGTGCACCCGACCAAGCCGGACATCTTGGGCACGCCGGCCTACAAATCGATCACCGCCGTGCCCTTCCACGTGGATCTGGCCATCATCCTCGTCCGCCAACCTCTTCCCATCCTCGAAGAGTGCCTGCAGTGCGGGGTCGGGGCCGCCGTCGTGTTTGCCGCAGGCTTCGGGGAGGTCGGCACCGAGGAAGGAGCCATCGCCCAACGGCGGCTGGAAGAGCTTTCGGCGGGCCCCATGCGAGTCCTCGGCCCGAACACAAACTTAAACATCTTCCAGCCCTGGCGACAGGACATCGCCGGCAAGAAGCTCGCGGTCGTCACCCAGTCCGGTTACCAGGGAAGGCCGATCGTCCAGGCAGAGTCCCTCGGCATCCCCATCCAGTCATGGGCCACCATCGGCAACGAGGCCGACCTCGAGTTCGCCGACTTCGTCGGCTACTACGCGGGCCTGTCCGACACCGGGGCCATCGCTGGGTATGTGGAGGGCTTCCAGGACGGTCGAACCCTCATGCTGGCCGCCCAGAAAGCGGCCGAGCACGGGGTGCCCATCATTGTGATCAAAGTGGGTCGATCCGATGCGGGGCGCGAGATGGCAAAGGCCCATACCGGGCACCTGACCGGATCGGACGCCGTGCATGACGCGGTGTTCGCCCAGTCGGGAATCGTCCGAGTCGACGACATCGACGAGATCATCGAGATCTCTGGGATGTTCTGCCACGTGGACCTGCTCCCGGCCGGCCGTCCGGGCGGGGTGGCCATCTACGCCATGTCCGGGGGCACGGCTTCGCACATGGTCGACCTCTGCGCCCACGCCGGGCTTTCGGTCCCCCGCCTGCAAGAGTCGACCATCGAAGCACTCGGCGACTACATCCCCTGGTTCTTGTTCAAGGACAACCCCGTCGACTCAGGAGGGGCCATCGCCGCCCTCCCGGCCGGCCGTGCCGTACTCGATCTCATGTACGACGACGCCAACATCGACATCCTCCTCGCTCCCATCACCGGCGTATTCGCCGGCATGAGCGATGCGCTGGCCAAAGACCTCATCGAGCTGCACCAAAAGGGCTCCAAGCCGGTGATCGCTGTCTGGAGCTCGCCCATTCGCGACGATCCCGCCTACCGGGCCCTCTGTGACGCCGGCGTTCCTTTGTTCCACTCGTTCGGAGCGGCTGTACGCGGCATCAAGGCCCTGGTCGACTTCTCGGCCTTCGTGGCCAGGGACGAGAACCCCTTCGCGGACGTTCCGTTGTCCCCCTCTGGCGGTGGCGAAGTGGCTGGCGCGCTCCTGGCCGGGGGCCGGACCCTCGATGAAGTGGAGTCCAAACAGGTACTCGCCGCCTTCGGCATCCCGACGGTCGGCGAGCGGGTGGTCGCCACCAAGGCGGAGGCCACGATGGCTGCAGCCGAACTCGGGTTCCCGGTGGTCATGAAGGTGGTGTCGGCCGATATCGCCCACAAATCGGACCTCGGCCTGGTCGCTCTCGGCATCGACACGCCGTCCGAGGTCGAACAGACCTTCGAACGGTTGGTCGCCTCGGCCAGGGACCAGTGCCCCGAGGCTTTGGTGCGCGGGGTTGTCATCCAGCCCATGGTCACCGGGGCGGTGGCGGAGGCCATCATCGGGCTCAGCCAACAGGCCCCGTTTGGGCCGACCATCCTGTTCGGTCTGGGAGGCGTGTTCACCGAGGTCTTCGAAGATGTCGCCTTCCGGGTCCCGCCGTTCACAAGGCGCTCGGCCCGGGCCATGGTCGAAGAGATCAAGGGTGCGAAACTGCTCCATGGCACCCGCGGCCGGCCGGCCGGCGACCTCGAGGCGCTGGTCGACGTCATCATGAGGTTCCAGTCCCTGGCCCTCGAGGTCGGCGACCAGATCGCCGAGCTGGACGTGAACCCGTTGATCGTCCTGCCTGACGGTCAAGGCGTGGTGGCCGTCGACGCATTGGTGGTCGGACGACCGGAGGAAGGGCTAAGGGGCCAGCGCTAAGAGGCCTTCAATCAGGAGCCGAAGGGGCGCAGTTGCGCACAGAGCAGTATCGAACGAAGGGGAAGGCATGACGGACCGAGATCTGTTCTTGCATGAGATCATCGATATCGAGGGCCAGCACCAGTGGGACTACATGGCCCACACCATGGCCCAGTCCGGTGACGAGAAGGTTGACTTCGAGCTCCTTGGCACTTGGTACACGATGGGGATCACCGGACGCTGGCCCCAGGTCATCAACATCTGGGAGATCCCCGATGGATGGGACGGCTGGTTCGGCAAGGTCGACCGTTTGGGGATGAAGCGGATGAGCAATGCCAGCCTCGAGTCTTGGTGGACGACGGCCTACAACTATCGCCATGGTGGATTTGACCGCCTCTTGGCCGCTGCACCGGGCTGCCCGACCATCGCCTCGCTCGGCGAGGCCGACGTCACCGGCACGCTGTTCGTCCACGAGATGACCGAGGTCCGACCGGGGACGGCCCTCGAGTACCTCGATGCCGTGCGCGATATCCGGGTCCCCCTCATGGCCGAGTACGGACACCAGCTCGTCGGTCTGTACGAAGTGATGATGAACGACTACGAAGTGTGCACGACGTGGGCCACCGATCCCGACGAGCACGTGCGCATGAGCAAGGCGAGGGACGTGGCCCGCGGGGTGGCAGACGCTGACGCGGCGGGTGTGGCCGGCGACGACCGCATCGAGGCATGGCATCGGCACGCACGACGCTGGGCCACCCGCTGGCGGGAGGAGCTGATGACCCCTGCTCCGGGCACACTGTGCGGACCGGCGGAGGCCCCCATCGACGACAGTGTCGCACAGCAGCCGTGAGTGCTACATCCATTGTTGCGATGGGTCTCGCGGACTTGAGGGCCGGCCGTGGCTGACCCTCGTGGCACTGGCCGACTGGTGGGGGAGACGGCCATCGTGACCGGGGCGACCAGTGGGCTCGGACGAGAGGTGGCTCGACTCTTTGGCGCCGAGGGCAGCGCGGTGGTCGTGACGGGAAGGAACCTCGAGCGAGGGGAGAGCGCGGCACGCGCCGTGCGCGAGGCCGGCGGCGACGCCGTCTTCGTCGCTGCCGACCTGAGCCGAGACGAGGACATCGAGCACCTGGTGGGGATGACCGTCGATCGGTTCGGATCCCTCACCGTGCTGGTCAACAACGCTGTCAACAACGTGGCCATGGCCGATGACGGCCCGGTGGCCGAGGTCTCCCGGACCACCTTCGACGCGGTACTGGCCGTCAATTTGGCTGGCCCGGCCATGCTCTGTCAGCGTGCGATTCCGGCCATGCTGCAGTCCGGTCACGGCGCCATCGTGAACGTCTCGTCTCGGGCCGCCGAGTTCGGCACGCCCCGTCTCGCCGCCTACACGGCCAGCAAGGGCGGCCTGAATGCCCTGGCCCGCTCGATCACCATGGACTACGGACGACACGGTATCCGGTGCAACACGGTGCAAGCTGGCTACATCATCCACGAGGTGAGGGACGCAGGCGTGACTCCCGAACGCCTGGCCGAGATCGAGGGCATGCACCTCACGCGTCTGTCGACGGCGACCGATGTCGCCTACGCCGTCGCCTTCCTGGCCAGTAGCGAGGCCGAGACCATCAGTGGCGTGACCCTGCAGGTCGACGGGGGAAGTTCTGCCGTCCGTGGCCGGACCCTCGGATGAGCTGTACGCGACCGATATCTGCTCTGCGCCGGGCGCGCGGTCGAGGGCATCGCTGCTCCCGAGTCGACGGAGACGATCAGCGGTCGGCTGCTGGGATGGGTTGGGCCCTCTCTTCGCCCGGTCGAGTCATCTCCTGCGCTATTGTTGATCTAACCGGTAAACTTTACCGGGAAAGGCGGCAGCGGGCCGCGTAGGGAGATAAAGGCGATGGAAGCAGTGGGAGTGGTCTCTGATCGGGACAGGGTCGAAGCGTTGTTCACGGCGTTCGGTGCCGAACGGATCGAGGCCTTCCTCTCCGGCTGTTCGGAGCAGCTGCTCGTGACCTTTCGCGGCACGAGTGACGCGTCCACGGTGTTCGGTCGGCCCGACGTCGCGTCGTGGTGGGCAGGACTAAAATTCCTGGCCGGCGGACCCATGACCGTCGACGTCGCTCTCGTCATGGCAACCGGGCCGTCGATCGTCGTGGTGCTTGGTTACAGCTTCGTACGGGACGGCAGGGCCCGGCGCTACGAGACCGTCAACTACTGCACCCTGCGGCACGGCGCACTGGCGGCCTGGTTCGCCAGTCCGCTGGAGAGGCGCGAGTACGCCGAGGCATGGGGGGTGGCTGACGCGTCCCCCGCCACTCGGCGGACGAACAAGTTGGTCGGTGCGCCCGCGCCGTGAGGGATCACTCCAACGTCAACGGGGGTCGATGCCCGGTACGCCGTTGTCGGTAACGTGCTCGGTCCATGCAGTCCCTGACCAGTAGCGCTGCTCATGGCGAACGAACGGGTCGGTGAACCAGCCCGGGGCGGTTCCGGTGAAGCTCTGGCTGCCGGCCGGGGCGGGCCCGGTACGGGTCCCTTCAGCCGGGCCGTGTCGGACCGGTGGGGCAAAAGAGCGCTGTGTCGAGGGGTCCGGCCGGCGAGGACGGCCCTGGTGGCCGTTGCGCCGACGTTGCGAGGTGAGGTAGCGGACGAGGAACGTCCCTCCGAAGAGCAAGACGGCGATCCACGAGGCGTGGCCGTAGTACATGGCCCCAGTGTACGGCCGGGCTGCTCCGCTCGGTCGGCGCCCTAGCTGTAGTGACCCGGTAGGTCATTAACTCGATCGATGGGTGATTTGCCCCCGAGAGCGGTGTGGCTGCGGTGATGATTGTAGAGGTGCAGGAAGTCGTCGAATGCTGCGACCCGTTCCGCCTCTG
>Ga0182030_10018138_pt1 | contig 13525 bp, 10 predicted proteins | sample 812S3MmetaG_FD_121299 | JGI IMG/M metagenome (GOLD analysis project Ga0182030, IMG submission 121299) | Permafrost microbial communities from Stordalen Mire, Sweden - 812S3M metaG (Illumina Assembly) | ecosystem: Environmental > Terrestrial > Soil > Wetlands > Permafrost | place: Sweden... | reverse complement strand
TGCTCTCCACTGACCGTTGCCCGATCAGGGATTGCCGGTCACCGCGCCCAGATGGCGCCGCAGGCGCAATTGGGCCACCCAAGAGCCAATTGCCGTCTCAGTCTGCGAATCCATGGTTAGCGCCGCAGGCCTATCGGCAGTGCTCTCCACTGACCGTTGCCCGATCGGGGCTTGCCGGTCACCGCGCCCGGATGGCGCCGCAGGCGCAAGAGAGCTAACAGCCAAGAGCTAATAGCTAGAAGCTGACCTCTAGCGGCTTTGCCGCCTGGACAAGCTAAAGCATGTCCTACCACCACCTGTTATGCTTTCATACGAACGCAATGATCAAAGTCCGGAGTACCCTTCTGTGCCTCGCGGCCGCGTCTGCCGCGATTGCGGCGCCGGTTCGCCTGCGGTGCGAACACCTCGATAACCCTCTGGGGATCGACTCCCTCACGCCCCGGCTGTCGTGGCAGAACGACAGCACGGAGCGAAACTGGCGGCAATCGGCCTACGAGATTCTGGTGTCGACCAGCCAGGGCGGAAAGCCCGACATCTGGGATAGCGGGAAACAGCAATCCGCGGACTCCATCGATATTCCGTACGGCGGTCCCAAGCCCGCGTCGGGGAAGCGCTACTACTGGACGGTGCGGGTGTGGGACTCGCGTGGAAAGATGTCGACGGCAGCCACACCGGCATGGTGGGAAATGGGCCTGCTCACGCCCGCCGACTGGACTGCGAAATGGATCGCCTGGAAGGATCAGCTCGACGAAGATCGCGCGGGCATCCGCTGGATTTCTTCGGGCCCGGTCGATCCCCCGCCGCCACTTCCCCGCCCTGCCTCGACGTTCCGCTATCAGTTCAACGCCACCACGCCGCGCAATGTCGCGATCTTTATTGCCGCCACAGGCGCCGTCCAGCTTCGCGTAAACGGCAAGCTGGTGTCGTCGAAACGCGACTGGAATACCTTCGACCGGCAGAACATTACGGGAGACATCTTGGCGGGCCAAAATACCGTGGAGATCGCGATTGCCGGACAGGGCGCCGGGCGCGGACCCACTCCGCCTGCCCTTAGGATCGCCGCCCTTCTGAAGATTGTCGACGAGTCGGGAAAGATCGAGCGCCACCCAACCGGCGACGGATGGGAAGCTCGTCTGGGCGATGGGGCATGGACGCCGGCGACTGCCGCGGGCGACCTGGGCCCGCTGAGCGCAGTGCCGGGCCCTCTGCCGCAACCCGCCGCGCTGTTGCGGCACGAATTCGCCATCGCGAAGCGCGTGCGCTCGGCGCGGCTCTATGTGACGGCGGCGGGCAGCTACCAGGCGTTCGTCAACGGCAAGCGTGTGGGAATCGACGTGCTGACCCCGGAATTCACCGACTACAAGAAGCACGTTCTCTATCAGACTTACGACGTCACCTCGCTGCTGACCAACGGCCGCAACGCCATCGCCGCAATTCTGGGCGACGGATGGGCGCTCAGCCCACTGCTCTGGAACGGCACCCGCATGTCGTTCCTCAATCCGCCACCGCGATTGCTGGCGCAGATGCGCATCGAGTATACCGATGGAACGCATGACGACATCGTCAGCGATGGCACGTGGAAGAGCGGGCAGTCGCCGATTTACCATTCGGAGATTTATGCCGGCGAAGTGTACGATGCCAGGCTGGAGCAGTCCGGCTGGAACACCGCGGGCTTCGCGGACGGGTCGTGGAGTGAAGCGTTGGTCGAACCCGCGCCGGAGGGGGCGGTGGCCGCCGAGATGACCACGCCCGTGCGCGTAGTCGCCACCATCAATCCGATTAGCGTGAAAGCGATCGCCGGTGGAGCTTATGTCGTCGACATGGGGCAGAATATGGTGGGCTGGCCGGTGCTCAAAGTAAGCGGGCCGGCGGGGACGCGCGTCCGCATGCGCACCGCCGAGATTCTCAATCCAGACGGCACGCTGTATCGCGACAATTTGCGCAATGCCGACGCCACCGATACTTATGTGCTGCGCGGCGGCGGCATGGAGGTGTACCGCCCGCATTTCACTTTCCACGGCTACCGCTATGTGGAACTTAGCGGCTTTCCGGGCACACCAACTACCGATTCGCTGGCTGGCGAGGTACTTAGCAGCCTCAGCGGCGAACCTACGGCCACGGTCACGACTTCGAGCGACTTAGTAAATCGCTTCTGGAAGACGGGCATCTGGGGTCAGCGTGGCAACTTCCTGAGCATCCCCACCGATTGCCCGCAGCGCGACGAGCGCCAGGGATGGACGGGTGACGCCGAAGTGTTCTGGCGCACGGGAAGTTATAACTTCGACATCGCGTCGTTCGGACGGCAGTGGATGCGCTCGATGGTAGACGACCAGACAGCCGACGGCGCATTCGCGAACATCGTTCCGGCGGTGGGTTCACTCGGCGACGGCGCGCCCGGTTGGGGCGACGCTGGGGTGATCGTGCCGTGGACAGCTTGGATGCAATACGGCGACAAGGCCATCCTGGAGGAGAATTGGCCGGCCATGGAGCGGTGGATGGACTTCATCCAGAAGAATAACCCCAACTTCCTGCGGCGCAATCGCACTGGCGCGAACTTCGCGGACTGGCTTGCTCCCAACAGCCAGACGCCCGTGGACCTGGTGGCGACCGCTTATTGGGCGCTGATCGCCCGGCAGATGGCGGACATCGCCCATGCGCTCGGAAGAGAGAGCGACGCGGAGCGGTATCGCACGCTTTACGGGCAGATTCGCGATGGGTTCCGGAAGGAATGGGTCAAAGACGATGGCACGGTGGGCAGCGGGAGCCAGACAGGTTATGTACTGGCACTGTATATGAACTTAGTGCCGGATTCGCAAGTGCCGGCCGCCGTCGATAAGTTAGTGAAGGATATCGAAGCACATGAATGGCACTTGACTACGGGCTTTCTCGGCACTCCGTTCTTACTCTTTACTCTGGCCGACCATGATCGTACCGATGTGGCTTATCGGCTGCTATTAAACGACACTTACCCTTCATGGGGCTATATGTTGTCCAAGGGCGCGACGACATGGTGGGAGCGGTGGAACGGCGATACCGGCGACCCGGCTATGAACTCGTACAATCACTACGCTTTCGGCTCGGTGGTGGCGTGGGTGTATCGATATGTGGCGGGGATCGACACCACGACGGCGGGTCCGGGATTTCATGAAATCGTGGTTCATCCTCGTCTGGATGGACGGATTACCAAGGCACGGGGAACGTACGAGTCGGCCTATGGCAAGATTGTCACCGATTGGAACGGTACGGCTGCCGGTCCGTTCTCGCTGGCCGTCACCATTCCGGCGAACACGACTGCAAAGGTATACCTGCCGGCCGGCGGCGCGTCGGTGACGGAAGGCGGCAAGCCAGTGAAGGCGACGAAAGAAGGCTCCAGCTACGTTGTGGAGGTCGGCGCGGGGTCGTATACGTTCCAGGTGAAATAGCGCCGGAAGAAACTCGCGATCTTGTTCTAATAATAAGCGGAGTCCTTCGGGCGGGTTGCTTTTACGCCTTTGACGATGCCCAAACCTGTCATCGCCGGGGAACCGCTAAGAGCTAATCGCTAACAGCCAAAAGCTGCGGCGAAGCCGCTCACACTCGGTATTCGTCGGCGCGCCAATTCTTTACCGCACGCTTGATGGCGTCCGGGGCCAGGCTCTCGTCGGCGGCTTTGCGCGACAGGGCGACGAATTCCTCGTCTGAGGCGAAGCGCAGGGCGACGATTTGCTTGACGCTCAGGCGCGGGTCAAGCAGTTTTCCGGTCATGGCGAAATGGCGCAGATTTTCCTCGGCGCGGATGGCGCGATCCTGGGCTTTCAGCGGAAAGGTGCGGGAGAAAAACAGCGTCAGCACCAGGCACACCGTCAACACGACAATCAGCGAGGCGCTGTAGATGCGCTGATGATCTCCCCACGACAGGACGAGATTCACCACGGAGCCGATCAGTGTGAGAAGCAGAATGGGCAAGGTGACTTTGTGGTAGACGGTAACCAGCTGAGTGTGATTTTGGTAATTCTGCGTGGACATGAATTGGTACTCCTCTGTACAGTGTACGGCCTGGCGTGAGAGCAATGCGAAAATAGATCATGACTTCTCCACCCAGCGCTCTGGACGCCCGCACTCAGGCGTTTCCATCCCTCACCGCTGCGCAGATCGATCGCATACGCTCCTGTGGCGAGGTGCGGAAGGTCGATCGCGGCGACGTACTTTTCCAGCCCAACGATACGAATGTTTCCTTCTTTGTGGTGCTTTCCGGCGCGATGGAAATCGTGCAGCCCATTCCAACCGGCGGCGAACGAACCGTCGTGACCCACGGCCCCAACCACTTTACGGGCGAAATGACCATGATTTCCGGCCAACGCTGCCTGGTATTGGGACGCGTGACCGAGCCGGGCGAGTTTATCGAACTGAGCGGGGACGCTCTGCGGAATCTGGTGGCCAGGGACGCGGAGTTGAGCGAGGTCTTACTGCGCGCGTTTATTTTGCGCCGCCTCGCCCTGGTCAGCATGGGCTACGGCAACATCGTGTTGCTGGGTTCGCGGCACTCCGCCGGGACTCTGAGTCTACGCGAATTTCTGAGCCGCAATGGGCACCCGTACACCTACGTGGATCTCGACAACGACCAGGAAGCACAGGCTCTGCTGGATCGCTTTCATGTCACGGCTGCGGACGTTCCCGTGGTGATGTGCGCGCGCGGGGTACTGCGCAGTCCGTCGATTCAGGAACTGGCGAGAGGCCTGGGGTTTAACAGCAGCATCGACAACACGCACGTGCGCGATCTGATTATCGCGGGCGCGGGACCGGCCGGTCTGGCAGCCGCGGTCTACGCGGCGTCGGAAGGGCTAAACGTGCTGGTGATTGAGACCACGGCGCCCGGCGGCCAGGCTGGCTCGAGTTCCAAGATTGAGAACTACCTGGGATTCCCGACCGGGGTGTCCGGCCTGGAACTGGCTGCACGAGCCACCACGCAAGCGCAGAAATTCGGGGCCCATATGATGATCGCGCGCAGCGTGGTGCGGCTCAATTGCGACAACCGGCCGTTTCAGGTGGTGCTGGATGGCGAAGAAACGCTCGCCACGCGCGCCATCGTGATTGCCACGGGTGCGCAATACAACAAGCTGAAGTTCGCCAATCTGTCCGAGTTCGAAGGCAAGGGGATTTATTACGGCGCCACATTTATCGAATCGCAGCTATGCGGCGGCGAAGAGGTGGCAGTAGTGGGGGGCGGGAATTCCGCCGGGCAAGCCGCGGTCTTCATGTCGCAGACTGCGCGCAAGGTGCACATGCTGGTGCGCTCCGGGGAACTGTCGAGCACCATGTCGCGCTACTTGATCCAGCGGCTGACGGAGAATCCGCAAATCGAACTGCACTGGAATACCGAGATCACCGCGCTCGAAGGTAAGGAGTGCCTGGAGCGCGTGACTTGGCAAAATCGCAAGACGGGGGAAAGCGAGACCCGCAACGTGGGGCATGTATTCGTCATGACGGGTGCCTCGCCGCGGACCGAATGGCTAAGCGGTTGCCTTGCCCTGGACAGTAAGGGTTTCATCCTCACGGGCCGCGATCTGGAGACGGCAACCATTCCGGCGGATATTCCGCAATGGCCGTTGAAGCGCGCTCCGCAGATGTTGGAGACCAGCTTGCCGGGCGTATTCGCGGTGGGCGATGTGCGGGCCAACAACGTGAAGCGAGTAGCCTCGGCGGTGGGGGAAGGCGCGATCAGCATCTCCCTGGTGCATCGTGCGCTGGCGGAATTTATAGCTTCTTAGGGCTCATTTCGGAAACAGAACACTATCAGCGCGCCAAGGCGGGTGCGTGACCAACGTATTCTGACCTGTGGCTTTCCGCCCGACGTTGCGCAGGCACTCCTGCCTGCCGGCGCCGACACTCATGTCGGCGCGGGCGAGCTCTGCTCGCCTGGACACGCTGAAGCACCTGACGCCCGAAGCCGAAGGTATCCCAAGGGCGACACCTTGGATAGAATTGTAGGCGATGAATCGACGGAGTTTTATTCAGGCGAGTCTCGCTCTGCCGGCCGCCGGCCGGATGTTGGCACAGGGTGCAAAGAGCGACAATTGGCGGACCTTCGAGGTGACTACGCGGGTGGAAGTTCTCAAGGCTGCCGGGACAACGCGTGTGTCTGTGCCGGCGGCGCTCACCATCCCGACGCCCTACCAGAAAACGCTTGCCAACACGTTCCACTGCGAAGGCGCCACGGCGAAGATGGTGGAGAGCAAGGAAGACGGCTTGGCGATGGTGGTGGCGGAGTTTCCGGATGGGGTGAAGCCGGCCCTGACAGTGACGAGCCGGGTGGCGACACGGGACTGGTCGGTGAATCTTGCGGCACCGGCCAAGCCAGAGGTGGCGAGTACGGTGCAGCTGCAACACTTCCTGCGTGCGACGAAGTATCTGCCTACCGACGGCATCGTAAAGGAAACAGCGGACGAGATCACCAAGGGCGCGAGAACGGATTTGGACAAGGCGCGCGCCATCTATGAGTGGATTGTAGAGAACACGCATCGCGATGCGAAGGTGCGCGGCTGCGGGACGGGCGACATCCGGTACATGCTGGAGTCGAAGAATCTGGGCGGGAAATGCGCCGATTTGAACGCGCTGTTCGTCGGGCTGGCGCGCGCCGCGGGGCTGCCCGCGCGCGACGTGTACGGCCTCCGCGTGGCGAAATCGGAACTCGGGTACAAGAGCCTGGGCGCATCGTCGGAGAATGTCACCAAAGCGCAGCACTGCCGCGCGGAGGTGTATCTGAGCGGGTACGGGTGGGTGGCGGTGGATCCGGCGGACGTGCGCAAGGTGATGCTCGAAGAGCCTCCAGGGAATCGCGTGGCGGATGACGAGATGGTGCGGAAGGCGCGGGCGCGGCTGTTCGGCGGGTGGGAGATGAACTGGATGGCGTACAACTTCGCGCACGATGTGGCGATGCCGGGGTCGAGCGGCCGGACACTGGCGTTCGTGATGTACCCGCAGGCGGAGACTGCCGAGGGTCGTGTGGACAGTCTCGACGCGGAGAGCTTCCAGTACGAGATTACGTCGCGGGAGATTGCGGGGTGACGGCCGAGCATATCGCGGCGAACGTCGAGTCGTGGCGGGTTGTCGAGGCGTTCGTCGACGGAATGCACGCGGGTGCGCATTGGACGCCGTGGAAGGTGTTGGCGCGGGGATTTCTCGATGAGGGCGCAAAGTTCAGGTTGAATCGCTATTCTCGCGCGGGCCAGAGAATGCACGATCTGGTGTCTTCAACGCTGGATCGTCTTGGACTGCGCGTAGTCGAGCCGCGAGTCACCTTGTTGTGCTCCGACCGGAGCATGAGGTACGCGTGGTGTAATTCCACTTCGGGATTCAGGAGTTGGAATACACCCTGCCGTTCGATCTGGCCTTCCCCACGTTCGTCCGCTTCTTGAATCAGCTTCGGACGGCGAGCATGCCGGAGGCAATCCCAGAGGGCGTTCGCAGGCCGCTGACACTGCTTCATGTCCCGGTTCTGCCCAGGTGACGAGCGCAGGCGGCTTTCCTCGCCGCAGGCACGCGGTGTCGCCCACAGTTCCACCTTCACCTTCAGAGGACGACTCCGCGCTCCCACTGGGACCGGTATTTCGAATTACTTGATCGGCTCGAACTTCACTTCCACCTCGGTCTTCACTCTGACCGGGTGGCCGCCTTGGACCGGTGGCTGGAACTTGAACTGTGACCACTGCACACTCTCGCAGAGTTGCACGTAGCTTTCCAGCGCGGAGATTTTCCCTTCCTTGTCGATGTCCACTTTGCAGTGAACTGTTCCCCCGTTGGGCTCCCAAAGGGGCGCGGGCTGAACGGTCTTGCCCTCAACCAGGAGAGCGCTCTCCTTATCCGCAGCCACCTCGACTTCGGGGATCTTATCGTCTGCCGAAGCGTTCTTCTTATCCCCGACAATGGCACTGATCTCCTCCGGTGTCGCGGGGCGGATCTTGGTAACCAGAAATACGGGCCTGGCGGGATACCGTTTCACCACCGTGCGTAAAAGCGAAGCATCCGCATCGATCTCATCGAATGCCAGGCTGGTCCAGGCCTTCTTGACTACACGCGTGCAGCTGTCTTGCAGCGGATAGCCGTTCTTGCCCTGATCGGGATCGCCAATCTCGTCAATGTTTTTTTGCGCGTAGATCCCCTCGACGGCATACTGGCTCCCGTGAACTACCTCAACGGGCGTCCTCAAGAAGAGCCGGTAGCGCCGCTCGCCTACCCAGATATACACAGAAGGTCCGCCCGCGTTCATAGCGGTATCGGTCGCCCCGCCCTGTTCTATCAGAACTTGGGCCTTTCCCAGGATTCTGTCTGGCTCGCTCGCGGCCTTCTTGTTGTCTTTGGCTGCCGGCCCGCTGGAGCAACCGCCCAGTGCGGCAAGCGTAAATGCGAGGAAACAGAAAATGCGTGTTTTACGATTCATCCGTCCTAACCTCGATTCGGGACGTTTTCGTCCGAATCGAGCGTATCACGGGGCGCGGCCGCTTACAACGGATCCTGTTTGATTCCAGGGAAGGCGTCGTAAGGGCGCGCCCATGAATAACCTCACGGCAACCGACGTGGCGCAGACTCTCAGCCTGCAGCGCCGAGACTCATCTCGGCGCTTCGAGAGGCTTCCTCCAGAGGGTCGAGAAGAGTCTCTACCCGGCAGGCACGAGTGCCTGCGCCACATCGCCGCCGCCTGACAATGTGAAGTTATTTTTTGCGCGGCCGCTAAGCCATAATAAGCCCATGGCCCCAACCGAGTACGACCTGATTGCTTATCCCGCGATGCCGCGGCAGCAGACCCATCCCGACCGTTTGGCCGCGGTGGGGAAGCTTTTCGGCATGGCGCCGGCGCCGGTGGAGCGTTGCCGCGTGCTGGAGATCGGGTGCAGCGATGGCGGCAACCTCATCCCCATGGCTTGCGTACTTCCCGAGAGCCGGTTCTTGGGCTTGGATCTGGCCGCGGGGCCGATCGCCGCCGGTAAGCGCGCGGCCTGCGATCTCGGGCTGGAGAATCTCACTTTGCGCGCGTGCGATTTGCGTGAGATCGACGGCTCTTGGGGCGAGTTCGATTACATCCTGGCGCACGGTTTGTATTCGTGGGTTCCCGATGAGGTGCGCGAGCGCCTACTGGCGGTCTGCCGCGAGAGGCTGGCGAACGAAGGGATCGCATTCGTCAGCTACAACGCATACCCGGGCGGCCATATGCGGCAAATGCTGCGGGAAATGATGCTGCATCGCACCCGGCAGGCGGCGAACATTGGCGAGAAGATCCGCCAGGCCCGCGAGTTTCTGGAGAGTTTGCAGCGCGCACGCCTGCTATCGCCGGCTTGGCAGGAGGTGCGCGACCAGGAGGCGAAACTGCTGCTCGACCGCGACGATGGCGGTCTGTACCACGACGAACTAGCGGAGTGGAACCAGCGTTTCTATTTCCACGAGTTCGCGGCGGCCGCCCATCGACACGGACTGGCATATCTGGGGGAAGCCGAGCCGCACGAGATGTTCGACCCGCAGGGGGCGCTCGCGGGGTTTCAGGGAGATGTCATCGAGTTCGAACAGTCCCTGGACTTTCTGAAGTCCCGGCGCTTCCGGCAGACGCTGCTTTGCCGTGAAGAGACGCAGCTCCGGCGGCAGACTGCGCCGGAACAGATGGCGGATTTCATGTTTTCCGCTCCGGGGCGCCAATTGGAGAACGGACAGATTGAAGGCGCGCGCGGAGTGTGCATCGGGACGTCGAATGAGGCGGCGATAGCGGTGGCGAGGGCGCTGGGCGAGGTCTACCCACTGCCGGTGGGGTTCGAGGAGTTGGTGCCTTACGCGGGCAGTGCGGGGGCGCTCGGGCCGATGCTGTACGAGATGATGACGGTCGGGTTCGTGGATCTGCACGTGTTCGATTTTCCGTGCCAGGACAGTGTGACCGAACGGCCGCGCGCGACGCGGCTGGCGCGCTATCAGGCACCGCGCGCGGACGAAGTGACCAGCGTCTGCCACATCAATATGAAGCTGGATGAGATGGGCCGGCGGCTGGTGGGACTGCTGAACGGGCACCGCACACACCGGGAGATCGCGGCGGCGTGGAAGGTCGACCGGGCGCGGGAGATGCTGGGGCCCTACCTGGAATGGCTGGCGACGCGCGGACTGCTGGAGGGGTAAGGCGAGGGAGTCCGGGCTATTCCACAACCTTTGGGCGCATCGAGACCAAGGCATTGTGTGCCTGGACAAAAGCTGACGAATCCAGACGGTAACCGGCCGGCGGCATAACCTCAGTCTCCAAATGCGCGCGAAGGTCCAATAGATCCTCGGATGCAATCGCCTTCGACCAGGCGGGATGCTCATAGGAGAGCTTCGATAACAGGCCTAACATACTCGTGGGGTCGTACCCGGCAGTCTTGAGCGTCGAGACCGCGAGGGTCGTCGCCTGTCTTTCGCCGTCGCGTAGATCCTGCGGAGGCGATGGCGCGCGGAAGGGATCGAGGACGCAGAAGCCATGGAGCGCAAGGTGTGAGAACTCATGGGCGATGAGGCCGGAGAGCTCGGCTTCATCTTCGATTCTGCCCAGCATGCCGGCGCTGATGTAAAGGCCGCGATTCGGCAAGATCGCGGCGTACTGGCTCTGGCTCCGTGTAAGTCTGACTTGAGTGGAATCAATACCGGCGAAATTAGTCAGGCGATCGGTCAATTGCTGTAAGTACGGAAGGATGCGGGCGTCGTCGATCGTACCATCCCTCTTGGCAAGATCGACGGAGCTCCTCCTGGTTAGTTCCCATTCTTTGTGGGGTTGAGCGGAAGGATCGACGGGCGGGGTGGTTTGAGAAAGCGCCGAACTGCTCGCGATCGCAGATAACAGGGCGGCCGATAGGACTGGCCAGCGCACTGGTTCACCTCACCTGCAATTTACCAGATTCCGAAGGCGGCGTCTTCACTGCTTGCGAAGTCCACCGCCTTGCGTAGTGCGAATCATCTTTCCCCATAGCGCGGCAGACAGGTCGTCGGCGTCGTCCTTATCGACAGGCACGACGGCGATGTGCAGGCCGGCCATCTCATCGTTAGACGACGGTCCCCACATCACGCGCTTAGGCGGGTGTGATGGATTGCGTGGGTTGTCTGTCGAATTATCGTAAGTGAATTCCATCACCAATTCCGTGCCCGCGGGCAGACGGATAGGCGCGGCGTACAGGTATTCCTGCTGCCAGTTGAAATTCCACTCGGGGATGCGCAGCAGGGTGCGGCGAGTACCATCGGGCAGCACGGCATACCCGTACATCTCTTTGCAAATGTAGTGGGCGTGCGGATTGATCCCGATGGCGTCGACATCCACCGGAAGAGTGAAGTGGTCGGTGACTTTGTAGGCGTGGTCGCCGGGCGGAATGTCGATGCGGTTGGAGCCCAGCGGGATGTCCTGCGCCTGGCGGGTCGGCTTGCGATCGGTGAAGTAGAGTGCGACGGCGGTGCGGTCGGTGAGCGCCCGGCCGTTGGGATGATAGTGCACTTGCAGGACGAGGTCGGAGTGCGCGTGGAGGAGTTCGGGCATGTCGGAAGGCGCCTGGTAGGGCAGAGAGCCGGGGGTCCAACCGGCGAGGCCGCGGGCGGGCAGGAAGCCGGGGGTGCCGAAGCAGTCGTACCCCGAGCCGGTGTCGCGCTTGCGGGCGGTGCCGCTGATGTCCTGAAAGAGGATGGCGTGGTGGACCACCTGCGGATTTCCGGGGCGCATGTCGACGGCGCGCACCCAGCGGTCTTGCGGGATGTTGGCCGGCGCGACGAAGCAGCGGTAGAGGTCGTTGCCCTCGGCGGGGACGCTGAAGTCGACGGCCATCTTCGCTTCGAGGGCGGGCGCGCCGAGTTGCCAGCCATCGGGAAAATGCGGGGCTTTCGGTGCGGCGGAGAGATCGCCCGCGGGCGCGCCGGCGGCGGCCCAACGCGATAGGGTGGCGATGTCGGCGTCGGTGAGGCGGCGCTCGTCGCGGAAGTGCGGAGTGCTCGGCAGCCAGGGAGGCATGGCACGCTTGGCGGTGATAGTGGCGATCGATTGTGCGCGTTTGGAGGCGTCCTGGTAGGTGAGCAGCCTGAAGGGCGCGACGCCCCCGGGACGATGGCAGCCCGCGCATTGCTTATAGAGGATAGGCGCGACGTCGTGCGAGAAGGTGACGGGTGTCGGGGCTGCGAAGAAAGCTGCCAGGAGTCCTGCCAGGTGCACGTGTTTATGGTGACATACGGCTAACGGATTGTGCTCTGCTTCCGTCAAAGCTCTTGGACGGTAAGATATCAGGCATATGCAAGGCTCGAAATCCGATTTATTGCAAGGCACGCTGGATCTTCTGATTTTGAAAGCCATCGCGCTCGAACCCGTTCACGGCTATGCGATTGCGCAGCGCATTCAGCAAGTATCGCGGGAAGCGTTACAAGTGCAACAAGGATCGCTCTATCCCGCGCTCTATCGGCTGGAAGAGCGAGGCTACGTGCAGGCGCAGTGGCGGGAGAGCGAGCAGGGCCGAATGGCGAAGTACTACAGCATTACCAAGAAGGGTAAGAAGCAATTGGACAGCGGGCGGGCGCAGTGGGAGCGAACCGCCGCCGCCATCGCCTCGGTTCTGCAGGCAGCCGAATAAAGGAGGCACATCATGCGTTGGTTACGGCCCTTATTGCGCCGCTCGGCGGTCGAGAAGGAAATGGACGCGGAGCTTCGGCTTCATTTCGAGCGGATGGTGGAGGATTTGGTGGAGCACGGGGTCGTACCCGATGAGGCGCGGCGCCGTGCGCGCCTGGAATTCGGCGGTCTCGGCCAGGTGAAAGATGACGCCCGGGAAGCACGTCGCGCCGGTTACGTGGAGGGCTTCTGGCGTGGTTTTCGAATGGCTTGGCGGGCGCTGGCGAAGAGTCCGGGTTTCACGGCTGTCGCGGTGGTCACGCTGGCGCTCGGCATCGGCGTGAACACCATTATGTTCTCGCTACTGGATCACCTGTTGCTGCGCAATCTGCCGGTGCGCGATCCGCGGCAGTTGGTAGTGTTGCACGGCAACTTCACCACTCCTCCATATATGTACCGCAACACCGATCGGGGGCTCTCCTTCTCTTGGCCGGAATACGCTGATTTTCGCGACAAGTCGACAGTCTTCAGCGGCGTCGCAGCGCGTTTCGCTACCGATGGAAGTCTGGAATATCACGGCGCCGCCGAGAAGGTGTCGGTGGAACTGGTGAGCGGCGATTATTTCGACGTTCTGGGCGTTCGGCCCGCCGTGGCGTACTCGGGCCAGACGACGACCGCACCGAGATGGGGCATCCTCTGGCCGTGCTGGGATATTCGTACTGGCAGCGGCGATTCGGCGGCGATCCCGGAATCGTAGGGCGTCAAGTGCGCCTCGACGGCATGCCGATGACGGTGGTCGGCGTGTCGGCCGCCGGCTTCCACAGCGTGGACCGCGGCCAAGACGACGACGTGCGCGTGCCGATGACGATGAAGCGGCTTCTCACACCCGGGTGGCCGGAACTGACTCAGTGGAAGCAGGCCTGGCTGAACATCGTGGCTCGCATGAAGCCGGGCATCTCGATA
>Ga0182030_10018137_pt1 | contig 13526 bp, 16 predicted proteins | sample 812S3MmetaG_FD_121299 | JGI IMG/M metagenome (GOLD analysis project Ga0182030, IMG submission 121299) | Permafrost microbial communities from Stordalen Mire, Sweden - 812S3M metaG (Illumina Assembly) | ecosystem: Environmental > Terrestrial > Soil > Wetlands > Permafrost | place: Sweden... | reverse complement strand
TCTAATCTGAGGGGATAAACTACCAGAACTTCCGGCTGCCATAGCTTCAAATCGTCGTAAAGTTTCTGGGCAAGAAAGTTCATCCCCTCGACTGGATTGGTTGAGTGTGGAACCTCAACTACTTCATTTTCTTCATAAGAGAAATTACCGGCCACGCGCGGTATGTCGTAAGCGTTAGGATAAATGATAATCGAGTTTGGAAACTTAGAATTTAAGAGTTCTGAATACTTCTCGCCAAACATAGCTCGTTCTTTTATCAAGGAACCAGGTGCGGTAGCGGAGTGTACCATGTGTACCCACTCGATTGAGGGGCGCTCCAGCGCTACTCGACGAGCCGCCAAGTTGTATTTAACACAGTCTGGTAGAAAAATCAGGTCGTGGGTGAAGACGATACTTTCGTCTTCTAGTATCTTATCTAACTCCTCGTAGAGCAACTCAACGTCAGCTTCAAACTCAGCATCGACTGTCGTACCGTCGATAATAACGCTAGTTAGATGTCGAGTTTCAACTGTAGCGAAAGTCGAGTCGTCTGGGGGATTCCAGTGGTCGGTGGTTATCAAAATAGGCTGATAACCACCACGTCTGAACATGTTTATTTGGCTCTCTACAACTAGGATAGGGGAGTAGCTTTTAAGATAGGTAGAGAAGTTCGTTAAGATATATATTTGTCTGCCCATTTAAGGCTAACAATATATACCACTTTGCTTTTTGTCAAGAAAAATCTTAGGCGTTGGTATCGCCTTTAGATGGGGCGGCCACATAACAGGTAACGTCTACGTCGGTCGTCACGTATACCGGCCAAGGACAGTAAAAGTTCTGTTTATAATCCCTGGCGGTAAGTGCGCCTTGGATTATATCTTGCCTGGTATTGCTAGCATCTTGGTACCACATATGTAGGCCGTTAGTTGAAGTAACATTGATGGAAGTAGTGGTAATCACACTTCCTGCTACTGCCACTTCAAAGTTCGTACTTCCTCCTGGAATATGGACAGGAACAACGGCGTAACCTGAGTTAACCGCCGCGCCCCTGTTAGTAGTCTGTACTCGCCGTTTGTAATCGCCTGGTAGTAGAGCCATATTTTACTCCTATACCGGCAACGTAGTTGTCGAAGTTGAGGTGCTTGATATTGATGTTGAGGTCGATGTCGAGACTGAGGTAGTCGTAGAAATTGACGTACTAGTCGAACTGATGGACGTACTTGTAGAAGTACTTGAGGTAGAAGTTGAAGTAGTCGTCGAGTAGAACTGCGGAGAATCCTTGGGAGGATAAACCAACACTTTGTAGAACCAGTAGAAGAAGTAAAGGAAAGTAGTTCCACCTGGTGCGGTGGCTGGTTGCGCCCAGTTCTTTTCGACAAACTCGTTGTCTACGTTAGAACTTGAAACAGCCGCTTCGACTGTTGGGAAAGCAGTTTTAAGGCTACTATTGGCCGTGTTATACGGGCTTGTGACCGTAGCCGAAATACAGGCGATGGTTGAGTAATTTGGTACAAGTCGGTGGTTAAGACCAATCTTGTTAGTCGTGTCAACAGTGATAGTACCAGAAGCGCCTAGCGCTGTTGGGATTACGACTGATGTAACTCGCTTAAAAACTAAAGCTCCGAGGTTCTGACCACCACCCGTGTTGATAGCGATTGAGTCTTGGATAACTTTACCCTCGACGTTGACACCGTTAATCAGAATATTCCCAGCCGATGAACCTGAGCCACCCGTAGTAACGGCTAGAACTCTAGGTACGTCTGGGTTAGTAATACCAGTAATGATCGTTTGTATCGCAGATGTCCCAGCGGTAGAAGCTAAAACGGCTGCTACTGTAGCGCCTGAAACCTTTTTAGCGTTATAAGTATAGGCACCTGTCGTCTCGATGACGTTCTGTAGCACGTTTGCGAAGTATCCCCACGAGGTGTGCATAGCCCAGGGGTATCGTTTATCTCCTATTGCCATAAAAAATCTTTCTGCTAGGGATTGCGGGGCGTAATTGCCCCGCTACCTAGACGTTAATTTAAGAGTTGTCGCCTTTAGAACCGAACAGCCCTCGCCAGTTGCTCCAACCGGCTGACCATCGACAAACAACCTTCCACCTTGCTGTCGTGGTGTCGAAGTCCCAGTCTGGGCCTTGTAGACCGAGATCGGAACGATTGAACCAGTTAAGTTCATGAACTGCTTTGTCCACTAAGAACCAAGTGGTATCAGAACCACCAGCTACAGAACCTAAGTAGTCCCATACCTGAACCTCGAGTCGTCCCTTGTAGGGGTTGATGTCGTTGTTGGTAGTACCAGTTCGCTGCATAGAATCCATCAAGATTCGAGCCTCTTTTTCAAGAGCCGGTGGTACTAAGAGAATCTTAGGGTTGACTAACATCAGTTGCCCTTTTCCATCGACCGTCGCTCGCATGGTAACAAGTGCGTTCTCGATTGAGTCTTCACTTAAATCAGCGGTGTTGTAGTTAGTCTGGGTTGCGCCACCATCTTCACGAGTGTGGGCGCTGGAGAACAAAGCCAGTGAGTCTGGCCCAGTGAAGGGAGCTGTTCCACCTCCACCGGCGGTGAAGCCATTGTTAAGAATGTCAGCGCCGAATTGCTCTATAGTTCGGATTTTAGCGTTCGCCAAGTTTTGAGGCTTGCGTCGCATGACTCCGAACTGATCGTCTTCCCAAAGTTCTTGAGATACCGAAGTACCCTTTGCAAACTTTAGGTGGGTATAGATGACGTTGAACCCTTCAACTTCATCTTCGTAGGAAATTGGTTGTGATTCACTAGTCTGAACTAGTCTGGATAGACCAGTAGCGCTGGAATCCTTTTCAATATTCTTTACCGAGGTATCGACATTGAAAATAGTAAACACTTGTTGTGGTAGCTGACGAATCTCGTCCCCGTAAATCTTACGGAAGGCTGGGTCAAGGATGTCAGGCCATTGTGGTCGTTGTGATGCCATTTAAATATCCTTTCTAGCCCGCTACATAGGGGTTAATTGATGAACTTATTAAAACAAAGATGCCGTACAAATTGGCCGTCAAACCAGTTATACCTAGATTAGGCAAACCGTTCACGCCAGGAACACCGATACACAGGAATTGTCCTGTGGTCGTACCGGCAGAGCTGGTAGTAATTGTCTGAGCGCCAGTGGTACCTGAGATATCGTAATACTGCCCGACACTGGTTGATACGCCGTTAGAAACGGTGCTAAAAGCGGTAGCGCCTTTCAGTAGATATCTCATATTTCGGTCAATACAAACCATTACGGTTACAGTTCCGGTTGCGGTACCGGTTGCGGTACCTTCTGCCATGCCTAGTAATCGTGCCTGAGAAACTGTAGCGTTGGTGATGTTACCGTTGGTGCCGTTGAAATATACAAAATCTCCAGCGTTAATGGTGACACCGTTAGCAACGACAAAAGATGCTGAGGCGTAGTTTGTATGTCCGTCAATGCGTCCAATAGCCGCAGGGGCTTGGCTCGCCGTAACTGTTTGAGACATAATGAACTCCTAGTGAAAATTAATGAGTAGGAGTTAAACTACTTCGGACAAATCTTTTATGGCTTCTTCCCTAGTCTTAGAGGTGAACATTTTTTGGTAAGCAATGATTGACGCTTCTGGTACCTTTGGTGCTTTAGCTGGTAGCGGTGCTTGGCTACTGGATGATCTTCCAGAACTAGCGTTTTCCTTAATGATGTTATTCTTCTTATCATCATTAACGGTGGGCTGCCAGCCTAAACTTCCAGCCACGCCTTTGAATAACTGCTGCCACGAGGGTTTGTACCCTAGTGTTGCGGTTAAGGCCATGTTGACACCGTCACTTGCCTTGGTAAAGGCATTGAAGTTATCCGTCTCTAAAGCTTGCGGGTAGTCTTTCTTAAACTCATCAAAAGCAGACATCATACTCCGAGTTCTGTCAGCTTTAACATCTTCTATGATCGAAGCGGTTACTGGGTCTAGTGCGGGGGCGAGAGGTTGTTGCTGAACACCAGGTTGCGGAAGCTGTGCTAGTTGAGCTTTAAGTTGCTTATTTTCTTCAACTAATCTGAGTGATTCCTTGAAACTATTATCGTAAGCTGTCTCCAGTTCACGGTTATAGTCTACTAGGGTTTCACCTTTAAGATTAGGGAATTGCTTTGTAAAAGATTCGTCTGTTGGAGCTTCTTCTAGAGGTTTTTCCTCAGTTTCGGCTTCCACTATTGGTTCATCTTCCGGTTCGGGTGGGGTTTCGGTTTCGGTGATGGGTTCGGCTGGAGTTTCCTCCTCTACATCCTCACCTAGTACTAATTTAGCCCGTTCTTCGTCGGTCAATTCTGCCATATTGTTAACTCCTTTTGGGATTTTTTCCCGCAATTAGATTTTTTCTAATTTAGCCGTTCAGGGCTAATATAGGGTCGGGGTGGGCACGACCCTATATCAATCCTTAACATTCTCTTTGTGAATCTTCTTGATCTCTAGAAGCATCAGTCGGTGGGCTAAGACTTGCCCCTGAAGCATCGCGACTCTCTTGTCGGCTCCTAGGCTACTCATATCCACGCCAAGTACTTGTTCAAGAAACTCACTGGCTTTAATTTCGTTCCACTGCTCCAGATATTTATAATCTGGGTCATCGTATAAACGGGCTAATCCTTCTTTGACCTTTGGAGGGATTACTGACATAAGTTTATATATATCCTTTCACGTTTGTAAATCCTCTCTAAACGCCTGTGCGTGTCGGCTTGCTTAAATTAGCCGGAGAGACACTGGCTGGTTGCATTTGGGGTTGGTTCTGAATGTTCGAGGTAAGACCTAAACCTGGGAGGTTAGGAAGTTGGCCAATTTGGGTTGGAGGCGTGGGTCGGTTCGCTCCAGGAGGCGGTATTGCGCCAGGACTCTGCATTTGAGGATTACCAGGTTGACCTGGAGTGCCATTGCCTCCAAGACCGTTAGCGCTCATCGCCTCGGCTGCGCTACCCGTTGCTGGGTTGGCTTCATGCTCGCCCATGATGTGTTGAGCGAATAGTTGTCGAATCATTGGGTTGGTTTGGACAAGCCTCGCAAACTCCTGAGACTGCGTAAACATAATATGGATAAGGGTGTGTTCTTCGGTTGCCCCAGGTGTCGGGCCAAGAGGCTGACCAGCGGCCATGACACGGTTCTCGGTCTCGGCTTGTAGCATCGCAGAGCCAGGGTCTTGATTGAACCCAGCCAGCCAGTCGTCAGGTTTCTCGTCGTTGACCGCGAGAACTCTAGACCAAGCTTTGCCAATATCATTTATCGCTAGAATCTGAGGATTTCCGGCCATTAATGAAAAGAGTTCAGTGACCTTAGTTTGTTGCACGGCTCGAGATACCGGCTGGAACTGCGTCGAGTCAATACTGATCTCAAAGTTTCCCTCAAGATATTTAGCCATCTTCTTGTTGAGTTCAAAAGAAGATGCTCCGGTGATGTTATTTACATTAAGCGTCGGAACGCCGTTGACGTCTTTTATCTCAAACTTCTGGCCAGCGGTGTTGATGGTCTTTAAGACTTTCTGTTGCTTCTGCTCCCTGTCTTCATAAATGGTGTCCATTCTTCCAAGAGGGTAGAAGAATTGAATGTTAGACCATTTCAGGCGACCGATACGGATAATGGTTTCCATTTCGTCTAATTGCGCCACCATAACGATTCGCTTCAGGTAGTTTTCTTGCTTTAAGGCGGCAGCGGTAGCAGTTGGAGAAGCTTCTTGTTCTTTTTCTAGATCAATTCCAATCGCTCGACCGATATCTTGAATCATAATTTGGTCGGTCTTGAAGTAAGATGCTGGCACATCGCCGTATTCTAGAGGTACGAGAGCTTGGTTCAACGGCTGGCCGTTGGTGTCGATAGATATTAGCCCTCCAGGTCGGGTAAGTAAATCGTCTTCATCTATATCGTACATCGAATTATGGATAAACATTTTATTGAGTTGCATATGCTGTCTGTCCATGTTCATATTCCGAATGGAATTGCGCTCGTGGGCTAACATGTGAATTATCCGAGGTATCCCCATCCCCCAGAAGCGTCCTGGAACCCTATAATAATAACGAACGGCGCAAGACAACTCTTTGTGTTTGGTCTCAAGAGGGCCGTAGTGGATGACGACATTGTTAGCCACCACCCAGTAAGCGTCCAGAGCGCGGTTCTCATAATGCAGAACCTCGACGTCGTTCCCAGTAATATCTTTGGGGAGTTTAAAGAAACTACGGGTGGTTGTCTCTCCACCACGAGTCACTAAATCTTGATTGATGTAATTCTTCTTAGAGCCGTAGACTCTTTGGAAGTCACGGATGTTCATAATCTCCCGATACACCCAGTCGTCGGCGTAATCTATGGTTCGAGCTTTTTCGTCAAAGTAGGCAAATTCGTTGGGTATCCACTCGGTCATATCGTCATCGACGTCGGTGATTTGTTTTGGTTTGAAAGTTAAATTACCGTCTTCATCAACGTCGTCGAGATCGTTGACCCATCTCTTTTCTAAACGGTAGTAGTCCCTATAAACCGAAGTTCCCCTGATCGCAGCGCTCAGTCCCCCCATGAACCAGTGGTAATCGAAATTGGTATTATTCATATTGAAATTAAGCACAGCGTTACAGAACTCCTGCACCGGTTCGTCGGAGGAGTTCGTCGCCGTCAGAGTCGGGCGGGACTTTCGGTTAATCGTCTCCTGCATGTGAGACTGAATAGCGGCGAAGGCGTCTGGTAGTTTAAGATGAGACCTCGTCTCATCTGGGTCGGCGATATTGGTCGTCGGATAAGAGTATAAAAAGGTGTCAGCCGAATTGTTGGATTGGGTAGTCATTGAAGACAGTGCTTCATCTGACAGCCAGAGTTGGTATTCTTTGTCAGCCATTTCCCACTCACGTTCGGCTTCGCTTCGCCAATCGTTGTCCCGCATCTGGTAATATCTCTGATAGGTCTGTCTTCGGGCTTCACGTTCCTTTTTATTTGTTGGTCTATAGCCTACTTTACCTGGGATTATATTTGTTCCCGTAGCTAGAGTGCCACCAGTACCCGAAGTTCCAAGAGGATAGTTTACGTCTACGGTAATTCCGGCGGGGTCAGTATAACCGTCGTTGTTTGCCTGGGGGATGGTTGCCATATAAAGTAGCAAACCATATTACCCCCTTAGCTTAAAGTGTCTCTAGTGAAACTTAAACTTCGTTAGTGAAACTTAAACTTCGTTAGTGAAACTTAAACTTCGTTAGTGAAACTTAAACTTCGTTAGACGCCGGTGATGCTACTTCTAGGCTTATATAAAGACCGTCTCCTACTCCTGGGGTCTTCGTCGTCGTCTTTATACTGCCGAGCTTTAGGGTTTGGTGGAGAGGCGAAATCTAAAACTGTCGCCAAAGCGTCGATCACATCGTCGTGTTTTCCCGATGGGAATTTTAGAAGTTCTAATTCAAACTCATCTAGCTGAGGACACTCTCTGATATGGTAGACATGCCCATACTCATAGAAGGGAGCCAGAGCGCGGATACGTTCGTCTTTTGAAATTGTCCTTTGTTTGACTTCTTGGATTGGAAGCCATGTCCCTCGTCTCTTTTGTTCGTTGGTGAACTCATACATAATAGACTTCTGCGCTCCGACAGTTTCGATGATGATTTGTCTCGGCAAATAATTACCAAAAAGTTTAAAAGTCTCATTGATGATTTCAGAATAAGTCATCTTCTGCCGAGTGATATGTCTTATATATAAATTCCTTTGGTAATCCATCCCACAGAGAACGAAAGCGGCGTAGTCGGAATACTGCCCAGCGTATGACGGGTCGATCGTTAGATACCAGTTAATCGGAATGTCCTTCACTTCCTCCCACTTCTTATAACGGAAGTCTTTGTGTTTAAAGGTCGCTGTTTCATCATCTATCGGTTCGTTCTGGTACTGCTTGGAAAAGTGTGCCGAGCCTTGTTTTTCACGAACATCGTCTAAAAAAGCCCGTGTTAATCGGTTCGGAAAGAACAAATTACCGTCATCTTTGATCGCTTTTCGCACTAAAATGTTGAATTTATTGCGCTGTTCGTCCAGAATTAGCTGGTATAAATCATCAAAATGCCACCTAGTTCCGATCACTATGAGTGGTTTTCCTGGGTCTAAAAGCGAATAAATGAGTCGCCAATGGTCTTTTACTTTAGTTATTTGCTCGGTATTGGTGACGTTTTGCTCGGAATGCAGGTCGTCGCAGATCGCTAAATCGTAGTGCATACCGTTCTTCGTAACGTCAATTCCAGCGCAAGAAAAGGTTGGTTCCTTCCGGTGACGAGTTCGACAGGATAAATTGATCTGAGAGTCTGACCAGAGAAGTTCTTTCTTCCGACCCTCGTTGGGGTAGATTCCATGTATCGTCCTAAAGACTTCCCGTAACTCCTCATTACTTTCGTAGTGCCCCTTGATCTCAGCTAAGAAAGCCTTGGATTTAAAGTAGGTTTCAGAGTCTAGTAAGATACGAATGTTGGGGTCGTTTAAAGTCATCTGGATACCGAAAGCGATGGTGATTAAAGACGTTTTAAAAGTGCCTCTAGGAAGTAAGAGAAGTAAGTTGGTATTCCCATTATGAAACTCATCATCCAGCCCAGACCCCGTAGTTTCCTCTGGTGGTATCCATTCAGGGGGGTGAGCGGTATAAAGCGCCTCAGCGTACCGACAGACGTCTCCGTGAACTTCTTCCTCTAACAGATCATAGTGCAGGATATACTTCGCCAGATAGAATAAGTCCCATCGGCACTTCTGAGCGATAGTCTGGAGAGCTTGTTGTCTATAGTCCATGAGGACTTGTACCCTACTGTACCTTCTCGGCTATGTAGTCGATCTTTTCATCGAGTTCGGTTACGACTCGCATTAAGGCTTTATAACTCATGGCTATATTTTCTAGCTTATCTGTTGTTATATCCAACTTTATATACTTGATGGCTTCTCGGACTGTTGCAGATTTATTTTTATCCTTCGCTAACAGATTAGCTGTCTCATCGTCTAATACTACTAAAAGCTTTTTCATATCTGTTAGTATATATTAGGTTATATAATAGGTCAATACACTCTAAAATTTTTTGGGGCGCTAGGGGCAAGTAGGGTTAATATATAATAGACAACTTCGGTGGAACAATCAGGGGTGGCATACACTCAACTAGGCAAGCTGTATCTGTTAGATTATGTTGGTTTGATAGAATTGAGTCGAATTGACATATGATAATAAATAACAGATGATGATATGTTATAGTATATGATTAATGTCGCACAATATACAATGTACGACTGTCTGTTTGATCTGTTAAATGCGATGTTACTGTCACTGTTGCGACAAAAGTCATAGTCGCACAATATCACTTAACAGATGACTTACTAATCATTTTCTTGTGTTACTTACTTTCAATAAAGTCTCTAGTTTTCTCATTTTCTTTACTAGTCTTCTTAAATACTAGACTCTGTAATTCTATCTCGTTTAAATCCTTACTTAGTGCTTTAAATGTTTTATCGTCTAGCGTTGGAACTTCAGGAGTATGCTTTTTTAAAAGATCGAGTGCAATTAAAGCCGCCCTTAATCTTAAAGTATGATCGGGTACCTTCGAGTCGATTAGTTCGCCTTCAAACTCTGTATACCTGGTTGCCTCTAAGGCCTCGGCAATCGGTTTAATAACCTTAGTCGCTGTTAGGCCATAATGCCGCATCGCCTTCACTAGTGCCGCTGGACTCATATTTAATTGTATATAAGTCGTGTCACGTCTCACTAGCCCGATTTTCTTAGTCATGCGTCGATTATAACATAGTGAGACTTAAGCTAGGCTATCAATCTGTAAAAGTGCTTTATTCTCTGTTTACATTATACCACAGATGCTAAGTTATGCACAGGGTAAAAGATTATTTTAAGTTATGCTTGCATTGGTTGTAATAGTGATTATAATTAGATATGTAAGGTTGATTATTAGATGATAGACTAAGTTAAAGTCAACCGGCCACTTAACAATTTAATCCGTAACGCTTATTAGTAACTAATAAGGAGCAAATAATGCAATATATAACAACCCCTAGTCACGCTTACTTAAAAGTAAGTAAGGATAAGTTTTACCCAGTTTACGAACAGCTAACAACTGAACAAAAAGAATTTTTCGGATATGGTTACGCCGACATAGATAATGTATACCTTGAGGAGGACTGCGAAGCACCGACTTATATAGAAGTCAGTGGCGATAACGATGCAATCACTGAGGTATACGATGAAGATTTTGACACAGCTAGAATCGGCAATATGATCTATAAGGGTATACAACTGTATAGCCTGGCAGATTTTATAAGTAACATCTAACAATAGGGGACAAGCAATGCGAACACTAAAAGAAGCAAGGGACTTATGGCTATACAACGGTATCCTTGCTAAGGGTTACACGCTAGACGAAGTTAGCTTGTAATAAACGCCAGTTAGTTACTGGCAAGTGTTACGGATAATAAATAGATACCAGATCAGCAGATAGGAACAAAATAATGACTTACAACCTATTTATCGGTGCGGACAATAAGACGCATAAGGTTGACTTTAAAACCATATATAAGACGCTAGACCGACATTTTGACGGTTATACCGTAAATCACGCTGTAGACGTCGTGTGCAAGTCTAAGCACGTAGCTAGGTGTATTGTTACGGTTAGTGACGATCAAACTAAGATCATGAATACAGTTATAGAGTTAAAAAGAGTTTTAAAGCAGGAAGCTATAGGCTGCCAACAGGTAGCAGAATTGGAATACATTTAAAATAAAGAGGTAAAAGCGGTATACAAGATTAAGATAGTTTAACTAATTTAACACCGCTGATCTGATATTTATTTATTAAAGTTAGGGGATTAAATAATGCAAGTAATAACCGAGGTTTTAGTAGGTTCTAGGTTGCATGGCACCGCTACAGATAAGTCCGATTATGACTATCGGGGTATACATATCAACTCTTTAAAAGAGATACTAAGCCCATTTAAAACAGGTGGATAGAGGGGTTAATTTATGAAGCCTACAGCAATAATCTGTGACATAGACGGGACACTAGCCCACATGATAGATCGGAGCCCATACGACCCAACAAAGTACCATACTGATGCTATTGATACGGTTATTCGGGAAATAGTTAATATGTATAATCGCGATCGGGATGTGATTTTACTATCAGGGCGGCAAGAGGTAGGCCGGAGAGTAACCGAACAGTGGCTAGACGATAACGCCGTAAACTACACTTATCTGTACATGAGGGCAGATAACGACAATCGATCCGACGATATAGTAAAGCGGGAGTTATACGACGAACACATTAAACCGCACTATGATATTTTATTCGTGCTGGATGATCGTGACAGAGTGGTTAAAATGTGGCGGCAACAGGGGTTAAAGTGTTTGCAAGTGGCGGAAGGTGATTTTTAACCATAAGCCTTACCTTCCTACTACTTAATTGGCGTTAGGGGTTATAGTTTAGATTATTTACAATAGCTTAGTTATTTACCTACACTAGTTTGCATCTAGTTCCTACTGTTGAGGTTTTAGTCTAAGTTATGCGATAAGTAAAAGGCCGGATTAAAATTTAATCACCGCTCCGGTCGCGTGTCATCGCACAAATTCAGTTTTAGAGGCTGAGAACTCGGTTTATTGTAAATGTATTTGCAATAAGATTTTGACTATGCTAGTATATGAATATACAACAGTAGTCAGACGGCCTCGCAAGAGGTCGTTTCTACTTATTACCCTTATTGGTTACAACAGTAATCAATAATTAAACTAACAATAGTACAATTAATTTAAGTTATCAATACCAACAATGTTGTATTTTTAATACCATCTATATAGTTGCGGACTGATAATACTATCCCACTGATATACCGGCACTAGGGGGTCAGAAGATCGTAGCATAAATGCTTGAGCGTATCTTTCCAGAGTAGTAGACTTTTGAGCGGTCAGTGCCGGTGCTGAATTAATCTCGGTAACATAGAATTGCCCAGTATCACCTTGATACAAAATATCTACCGCGCCAAAGTCCATACCGACAACCTCTATAGCCCACAGTGCTACATGTTTCAAACTCTTTTTATACTTGAAGTCTTCCGGATAACTAAAATAGCTAACACCGTCCTGAAAATTGCCTATAGGATGCTTCTCTTGCAATTTTATGACTTGACCATCAACTATATGCACCCTGAACTCTTTGGCAGCCTCAATCCATCTCAGCCAATGCGTCGGTCGTGGCTTCTCGCCTCGCCAGGAGTCTTCCGTACTCATATAGAAGTGTTTACCTTGTGAGTGATGATCTGGACGGCCCACAGCCTTGTAATCAGGTTCAGTAAGCGTCACCGTCGGTACTGGTACGCCAGCTCGCTGCATCTTTAATAGATGTTCCCGTTTGTTTACATCTCTACCCCAGATTATCGGTTCGCCGTTGTAACCTAACTCGGTTAAACGCTCATTTAACAGCCTACCGGACTTACAGGTTGCTTTGTTATAGTGTACTACCATCTGTTCTCCTCATATTTTACGACCCACCATATTTTACGTTTACTAGTGTTTATATACAGGTTTTTATATTGTTGAGCTAGTTATACACAGTTCAATACATTATTATGGATTAGTATTGTAATAGTGACTCTAGTGTGTTAGTATTGATTCAGGGTAAAGAAACAATTGTGACACAAGAAAGCTTTACCACTAGGCAACGTAATCGTTGCAAACTTTAAACTCTTACAACTATACCAATCCTGACTCAGGTTTACAACAAAATTTTGACCCGTTAGTCAGTGGGTAGCTGTAAGTTAATACTTAATTTGTTGGGCGTAACTGATACTTACGCCCTAACAAAATTTATTAAGTAAACATTCAGGCCATAGTTAAGCTGAAGCCCACCCTCTAGCTCCCCCTGTGGCCTGAACTAGCAAAGCTTAAGTTTCACTAAGGATTTTATGGAGTACGAAATCATGCCAACACGCGCACTAGCCAAACCGAAAGATCTAAAACTACCAACTAAGGTAGATATTAAAAAATCTAGTCAATATATTAAAAGTATGTCAACAGCCCAGATTTTCTGGCATCTCTACAAACGACACGAGATGGTAATTCTCTATACGCTACTACTTTGCACCTGGACAGCGATATTTATAGTCAAACTTAAATAAGGGAAAAGAGGGAACTAAACAATGCAGTTTGAAGTCAATGGTATAGTCTATAAAAACGGCGATAGGGTAAAGTTTGTGCCACTGAACACCAGTTATATTATAAAAGGCATTTTAAGGATTAATGATGTTGATGCTTGGCTTACTACATACCCCGATTACGAAAGTTTTAGTGGCTGGACATTTGGTAGGTTCGTTAATGGTGGGTTTAGCTTTGGAAGCGAGACCGACTGGTCAACATTTAAGAAAATAAGTAAAGCAACCCCACCGAAGCCACCTAAGAGAATAAAGATACCTGTGCTATCCGGCACTCAAGCTGTAGCTCTAAAACAAGCAATTAAGTTTATTAAAACTTGTCCTTATAAGGGAACAGCTATTAAAGTAGAACTAGAGGGCGAGTTACGCCGAAAGAACGACGTCGCTG
>Ga0182030_10018136_pt1 | contig 13526 bp, 9 predicted proteins | sample 812S3MmetaG_FD_121299 | JGI IMG/M metagenome (GOLD analysis project Ga0182030, IMG submission 121299) | Permafrost microbial communities from Stordalen Mire, Sweden - 812S3M metaG (Illumina Assembly) | ecosystem: Environmental > Terrestrial > Soil > Wetlands > Permafrost | place: Sweden... | reverse complement strand
GATATACGTTGGCTTTCTCGGACTTGCTCGCGGTCGTGGACGTCTCATGTCCTGTCTCCGAAATCGGCTGAATTGCTTCAAGCGCGGTTGGAGACGGGACACTGGCGATATCCTTACTTTCGCCCTACTCCCACATTGGCGATCATCTCAAATCGCTGCGGGCCCGATCCAAAGCTGTCCCGCAGACTCCCAATCACTTCTACGGCTACGTTCTGCCAGCGGTCGGGGCCTAGCTTCTTCTCGAGCCACGCTAGGGGCGCATTCGTCCTTTGCATCGAGTCCCACAACTCTTGGAGCGAGGGCACATTCAGCGCATAGGACACTTCGGTTACGGCCACTTCACGAAATGTCGCGCGGGTCATTTCATCGCGGATGTCACCCGGAGAGGCGAGCGCATCCTGTCCGATCGAGAACTCGGGCACCGCTCTAGCCACTGCGCCAAATAGCGTCGCCAGCAGTGCGACTCGCTCGATAGGCACCCAGCTTGTGATGACGACGCGGCCGCCCGGGACGAGTACTCGCTGTAGCTCGCGGAAACCTCGATCTCGGTCGTGGAAAAACATCAGTCCGAACAGTGAAAAGGCTGCGTCAAACGACGCGTCTGCGAAGGGCAATGACATGCCGTCCCCCACGGTAGTCGACACCCCCATGATCCCTTCGCGCGCAGCTCGCGCGTGCAGCTGCTCGATCATATCGCGAGAAAAGTCTATCGCCGAAACTCTATATCCCGCTCTCGCCGCGGCAAGTGCGAGCGTTCCTGGACCCGACGCTACGTCGACGATTGCGGCCCCCTTCGCAACACCCGCAAGACGGAGCGCATGCTCAGCGAACTGAGTAAAAAACGGCGCTACATCCGTCGCGTACGGAGCAGCCACGAGGTCCCACGCCATCGGCGAAGAGAGAGGAAGCATTCGGCTCATCCTACATCTCTCCGCCTCATGACCCGGGGGAATTGCACAAGCAGTCGCGACGCCTCGAACGCTCGGGGCAGCCGAAAGCACTACTTGAGAAAGGTTCCGTGCCAGCTCTGCAAGAGATGCATATAGTCAGAGCGCTCGTATGCACTCGGATCGGGGGAGTGAGAACGATTCATGTTTCCCCGCATCACCGAGATGGACTTGTAGTCCTGTTCCTCGAGGAAGCGCCGCAGCCCATCCGAGATCGTCCGAAGCTGGCTTGCGCCCTTCTCAAGCAACGACGAAACGACCTGGACGACATGCGCGCCCGCCATGATCGCCCTTACCGCATCGTTCGCCGAATGCACTCCACCGCTCACCGCAAAGTCTAGACGACTCTGCGCCGACACGATGGCCAGCCAGCGGAGTCTCAAAAGGAGCTCCTCCGGCTTCGATAGTCGAAGCTCGCGGACGGCTTCGAGCTTTATCGGATCAATGTCTGCCTGATAGACGCGATTGAAGAGAACGACTCCCCGCGCCCCCGCCGCCTCGAGCCCCTTTACGAAGTTCGGAAGCGACGAATAGAACGGCGAAAGCTTTACGGCGACAGGAATCTTGACCGCTGAGGTCACGCTGCGAATCGTCGCAAGCTGCTCCGCTTCGACTTCCTGGCTCGACCGCTTTGGGTCCGTTGCGATGACATAGAGGTTGAGCTCAAGGGCATGCGCACCCGCCTGCTCGAGCCCGCGTGCGTAGTCAAGCCATCCACCCGGAGACGTCCCGTTGAGGGAGGCAATCACCTTGAGCGAGGTCCGCTCGCGAATTTTCCGAACTTGCTGCAGATAGGCGTCGAGCCCGAGCGCGAATACGTTGGTATTCGGGGCGATCCCGCTCGCCTCCGCGTCGACATGAGTGTCGTAGTGCTGGTGGGCTGCCATCTGTTCGAGGACGATCTGCTCCTCAAAGATGGACCGCATCACGATGGCGGACGATCCGGCGTCCTCGACAAGGAGCACCTTCTCGATGTCATCGGCTATCGGAGAAGCCCCCGCGATGATCGGGTGCGAGAGCTCAAGCCCGAGATAGTTCGTCGCGAGCGAGGTCATTCTGCGTCTCCAGACTGAGGTGTACGAATACCGGCGAGCTGCTGATAATAGGACATCCGTTGTTCGGCTTGTTTTTGGGCCGACTCCGCGAGTCGAGCGAATCGCTTCGCGTCGGCGAGTTCCACGGATCGGAAGCGCCCTTCGTTTCGCATGAAATCGATAACTTTGGCCTTGGCTGGTCCTGAATCGAGAACGAGTGGCGCCTCACCCTTGGCTGAGCGACGCGGATCGTATCGGAACAGAGGCCAAAGCCCGGAATCAACCGCGAGACGCTGCTGCTCGGGACCTTTGACGAGATTGTAGCCGTGCGCAATGCAATGGCTATAGGCAATCAGCAGCGACGGTCCCTGCCAGCTTTCTGCTTCGCGGAACGCGTCCACCGTCTGTTTGTCTTTGGCTCCGACAGCAAGCCTCGCGACGTAAGCATTGCCATAGGTGGTCGCGAGAAGCGCGAGGTCCTTCGCTGGAACCTCTTTTCCGCTTGCCGCGAACTTCGCTGCCGCGCCGGTCGGTGTTGCCTTGGACTGCTGGCCGCCGGTGTTGCTGTATACGGCCGTGTCGAGAACTAGGATGTTGACGTCGAGACCGGTCGCGATCACGTGATCGAGCCCGCCGTATCCTATGTCGTAAGCCCAGCCATCGCCGCCGACAATCCAGACGCTCTTGCGCACAAGGTAGTCCGCGATCCCCGTCAAGGTCTTTGCGTCCGGAGAAGCGAGACTCCCGAGCTTGCCCCGCAAGGCGAGAACGCGACCTCTCTGCTCTTCGAGCCCCGCTTCGTCGCCCTGAGAGGCATGGAGAATGGCGCTGACGATATCGTCGCCAATCTGCCCAGAAAGGGATTGGAGCAAACGCTCGGCTCGGCCCTTGATGGCATCGACAGCGAGACGGATTCCGAGGCCAAATTCAGCGTTGTCCTCGAACAGAGAATTAGACCAGGCAGGGCCGCGGCCCTGGGCATTGGCACGCCACGGCGTCGTCGGGAGATTGCCGCCGTAAATCGACGAGCATCCGGTGGCATTTGCGATGATTGCGCGGTCGCCAAACAGCTGAGACAGCAGCTTGACATAGGACGTCTCGCCGCATCCTCCACAGGCACCCGAATACTCGAACAGAGGCTCGAGGAACTGGCTTCCCTTGACGTCGAGATTCACCTTCTTCCGATCCACCGGCGGGAGGCCGAGATAGTACTGATAGAAGGTTCGCTCGGCAGGCTTCCGTGGCTCGGCTTCGACCATATCGATGGCCTTGTGCTTCGGATTGGACTTATCCTTCGCCGGGCAGAACTCTACGCAAAGGCCGCAGCCCGTGCAGTCGTCAGGCGCCACCTGGACCACATACTGCTGGCCCGGGAACTCCTTGCCCTTGTAGGCGGTCGACAGGAATCCGGGAGGCGCCTTGGCAAGCGCATCCGAGCTAAATACCGTCGTCCGTATCGCGGCGTGGGGACAGATGAGAGAACACTTGTTGCACTGAATGCACACGGTGGGATCCCATTGCGGGATCGACAGCGCGATGCTTCGTTTCTCCCATTCTGCGGTGCCGGTCGGCCACGTGCCATCCACGCGGGGCAAGAAGGCACTCACCGGAAGCGATTCGCCGCGGCCGGCCAACATCACAGAGGTGACTTTTTCGATGAACTCCGAGGGCTTTCGACCCAGGTCACCCAGCGCTGAAGGGCGCTTGCGATCGGTCGTGACCTTGCCAGGCGTCTTGAGCTCGAACATCCGCGAGACGGCGAAGTCGACCGCTTCGAAGTTGCGTTTGACGACTGCCTCTCCGCGCTTGCCGTAGCTCTTGGTGATGGACTCCTTGATATACTTGATCGCCTCATCGCGCGGCAGGATGTCGGAGAGCGCAAAGAAGCACGCCTGCATAATCGTTCCGAGCGTGTGGCCTAGTCCGACCTCTTCGGCGATGTGATCTGCATCGACGATGTACACGCGGATGTGCTTGTCGACGATGATCTGCTGCACCTCCCGAGGGAAGTGACCCCACGCGTCCTCAGCAGACCACGGCGCATTCAGCAGAAGCGTGGCGCCGTTCTTCGCGGGCTCGAGCACATCTACCTTGTCGAGAAACTGCCAGTGATGGCACCCGACGAAGCTTGCCTCGTTGATGAGATACGGAGCTCGAATGGGCTTCGGACTCAGTCGGACATGGGATACCGTCGTCGTACCCGACTTGCGCGAGTCGTAAACGAAATACCCTTGGGCGAAGTTCGCGGTATCTTCCCCGATGATCTTGATGGTGTTCTTGTTCGAACCGACGGTTCCGTCAGAACCGAGCCCGAAGAACAGTGCCCGAACGACCTCGTCACCTTCGATGGTGAACACGGGGTCGTACGGCAACGACAAGTGCGTCACATCGTCGTCGATGCCAACTGTGAAATGCCCCTTCGGCTGGGGCTTGGCGAGGTCGTCGAAGATGGCCTTGACCATCGACGGAGTGAACTCTTTCGACGACAGACCATAACGACCGGCGGTGATCACCGGTTCCTGCAATCCGGGGCGCAACCCGAGACGTCGAGCCTCGGTGAACGCCGCGACCACGTCCAGCCAGAGCGGGTCTCCAGGGGCGCCAGGCTCCTTGGTTCGATCGAGTACAGAGATCGCCTTGACCGTCTTCGGAAGGTGCCCGATGAACGACGTGATGCTGAACGGCCGATACAACCGGACCTTCAGAACGCCCACTCGCTCGCCACGTTTTACGAGAGCACCGACCGTCTCGTCGGCGGTTTCCGCCCCCGAGCCCATCACAATGATGACGCGTTCCGCCTCGGGATGACCCACGTAGTCAAAGAGGTCGTAGCGACGCCCGACGACCGACGCAAATTGGTCCATCGCCGCTTTGACGAAGCCGGCGCACGCGTCGTAGTACGAATTGGACGCCTCGCGAGACTGGAAGAATACGTCGGGATTTTGGGCAGTGCCGCGGATCGTCGGATGATCCGGTGAGAGCGCTCGCGCGCGGTGGGCGGCAATGGCCTCGTCGTCGAGCAGCGACCGAAGCTGGTCGTCCGTGATCGACTCGATCTTCGCAACCTCGTGGGAGGTGCGGAACCCATCGAAGAAGTGGAGAAACGGCACGCGAGCCTTGAGCGTCGCCGAATGGGCGACCGCGGCGAGGTCGTGGGCTTCCTGGACCGACGACGACGCGAGCAGGGCGAACCCTGTCTGCCTGCACGCCATCACGTCAGCATGGTCGCCGAAGATCGACAGCGCGTGCGTCGCGAGGGCGCGGGCGGCGACGTGCATCACGAAAGGCGTGAGCTCGCCGGCAATTTTGTACATATCGGGGATCATCAGCAGCAGCCCCTGCGACGCCGTGAACGTCGTCGCGAGAGCGCCGCCAGACAGCGCTCCATGGATCGCACCCGCGGCACCCGCCTCGGACTGCATTTCCATGATGCGAGGAATGTCTCCCCAGACATTCGTCTTTCTCTTGGCCGACCATTCATCCGCAAGCTCGCCCATCGTCGAGCTCGGGGTGATCGGGTAGATAGCGATTACTTCACTAGCGCGGTGGGCTACTCGAGCCGCCGCCTCGTTTCCGTCCAGGGTGGTCCAACTCACGGGCGCGGCAATGTGCGACTTTCGAGCCAACGTCCTTGGCTGTCACGATCTCCTGCTTTCGCGCCACTGAACGGGGTGTCCCGCGATGACTCGAGAACCACAGCGCGAACGGAATGCGCGGGGGCGACAATAGTGCGCTTGTCCGACACGACCTCTACCGAGGCTTGGGCTCCGGAGCACCTTGCACATGGACATCGCGTTCCGAAACTGGAGCTCACGCTGCCGCGCCCTCGAAGATTTGCCCTCACCCTGCAACTCCCTCGTTCAGACGGCGCCCCTCTCCCGTCCGTATAGCGAGGAACCGCGCCGAACACAGGCCCAACTCGAGTTTCCTCGCGTGCGCCATGAGGTCTCCCCGGAGGGAGTTAGAGAGGACCGTGACGGCTGCCCCTGCGAGGACCCGAGTCCTATTAGAAAGGGCTCCTCGGACTTTGGCGAGGCGTTTGCTAGAGCGTACTGCCCACCATGTCGTATAAAATCACGAGTGACTGTCTCAACTGTGGCGCGTGCGAATCGGAATGCCCCAACGGGGCGATCGGCCCGGGCGCGGACACGTCGATCATCGATCCGGCTCGATGTACCGAATGCGTTGGCTTTAGCGCCTCCCCAGCGTGCGCAAGCACATGCCCGTCCGAGGCGATTATCCCGGACCCGGCTCACAAGGAGACGGAAGCGGAGCTCATCGCTCGCGCGGTCGCGCTGCACCCCGAGAAGACCGACCTCAAGGCCAAGGCAGCGAGCGGCTCATTTCCTTCCCATTTCCGAAGCTGAACCGCGGCGCTTCGCGGTGCTTGGATGCCCGCAGTCGTGGGAAATGGTCGGTGATGTCCCGTCTCTGAAATAAAGTGAATTGCGGTCGTCACTGACATTGTCGTTGACCTTGACGTCTAACGATTGGTCGCTTGTCGCGCCGCGTCGCGCATCAACCGGCGGCGCCTGCCGCCGGTTCAGTACCGCGACCGTCAGGGAGCGGTCAGGTGTAATTTGTCTTATCGCGTAGGGCTCGAGGTCCTTGATGGTGCGCCACGTAGTACGGAGCGCGATCACGAGAACGCTTGGGCCAGAGATACACGGCGCTTATGGGTTTCGATCACAGCGGCGTCTTCGGAGGTCACGCTTTGGCATTCACAAGCCCGCGGGTGATTCACGACTTGAGACTGAGCGCGACGGCCTCGGCCAAGCAATTCGCGGCAACGACCGAGTGGATGTGATTCGCTCGCGCATGGGCCACAAACGGTTGCCAACCGCGATAGTCGCACACGTGGCTTACGACGCGCTCAACGATGGTCCGCATCTCGCGCATCGAGGAGCTGGTTATCCTCAGCGACACCTGGGTGCTCATCGAGCCCTGACCACTCCCTTACGGTCGCGGTACTGACCCGGCGGCGAGAGCCGCCGGTTGATGCGCAACTCAACTCAACAAGTGACCGATCGTCAGAGGTCAACGTCAACGACAATTTGTCTTATTTCAGAGACAGGACACTAGGGCTCGGTGGTACTGGCCCCTGTTCGCCCTACGTTCCGGTCATGAAAGACGCGGGCGCAAGCGAAGGTCCGTCGGCATCGGAGCTCATTTCCAACAGAATCGCCGAACTAGGGGATTGGCGGGGGGTAACCCTCCAAAGGATGCGCGACCTCATCAAGGAAGCGGATTCGGAAGTCGTCGAGGAGTGGAAGTGGAGGGGCACTCCGGTTTGGTCGCATGGCGGGATCATCTGCACTGGCGAGTCATACAAAAGTGTCGTGAAGCTTACGTTCGCGAAGGGAGCCGCGTTGAAGGATCCGGAAGGCCTTTTCAACTCGAGTCTCGACGGGAACACACGCCGCGCCATCGACATCCGCGAAGGACAGACCGTGGACGAGGCTGCGTTCAAGGCTCTCGTCAGGCAAGCGGTCGCCCTCAACAGTTCTGGCAAGTCGAAGTCTTCGCGGAAGGCGAAGTCCTGATCTGAACTTCGTCACCGTGCGAGGTCGACCCCAGGAGTGAACGGTCGAGGCCGAAGTCGATTGGTCCCTACCGTCCGATTCGAAAACGCCGAAATTCGGGCGGAAGCGGAAACCCCAGATCTTGGCCGACGGTCTTCGAGTGTGCTCCAGTTCCCTAGAGCTGCAGTGCAAAAGCGCGAAGAAGCTATTGCGATGGCTCTCGGGGTCTCGATGATCGTGTTTGGCGGGCACGCGCAGGCCGACCCCCAAGCAGCAGCCACTCTCACGATGGAGCAAGCCGTGGAGCTGGCGCTCAGTCGAAACGAGCGCGCTAGCATCTCCGACCGCGGCGTCGACGTCGCGCGGGCTGCAGTCGAAAAGGCCCGCACCGCATTCTTGCCGCTGGTCCAGGCGCTGGGGTCCGATCAGCAACATGCGTACGCTGCGACAGACCGCACGCCGAACAACGTGCGTCAGCTCTCTCTCACCGTGAGTCAGCCGCTGCTCAACGCGTCCGCGTTTCCGCTGTACTCGCAAGCGGAGGCTCTCCTCGATGCGCAGCGCGCCCAAAACCGCGACGACAAACGCGTCCTTGGGTTCAATGCTGCCACCGCGTATTTGTCCGTGCTGACCTCCGCCGACATCGTTCGCGCGGCCGAGCGCCAATACGAGAATGCGCAGGCCAATCTTAGCGACGCGAAGGGCCGTGTCGAAGCGGGCCTCACGAGTTCGAACGACCTCACGCGCGCGCAAGTCGACGTGGCCAACGCGAGTCGCGAGGTCGAGCTCGACAGGGGCGCGCTCCAGAATGCTGCCATTCAGCTCGAGCTGATCATCAATGCGCCCGTGGCGCCGTCGCTGGAGCCGCCGACTTCGACACTGCAAGCCGCCGAACGGCCACCCGGGGCAGCTGGCGACCTGGTTCACTTCGCCGTCGATCATCGACCCGATTTCGCGGCGATTCGGTCGTCCGTGGCTGCCGCCCATCACTATGCCGACGAACCGATGCTTCGCCTAGTCCCTGCGCTCGGTCTTCAAGGCCAAGAAGCGACGACGAGCAATTCGGCCGTGGCGGGTCGATGGCACGACGAAATCGTAACCGCTACGGCCACCTGGACGCTCTACGACTCCGGCGTGAGGTACGCCGACAAGCACTCGCGAGATGCAGCAGCCACCATCGCCGAGCTCACAGCTCATCAGCTCGAACGGGCGATTGACGCTCAAGTTCGTGGCTCGATTGCGCTTCTCGCAAGCGCACAGGCCGCGTACCACTCGGCGGACGAAGCCGCGATCTCAGCTCGCAAGAACGCCGACGAGTCCGCGATCCTGTATCGGCAAGGACTGGCCAAGGCGATTGAGCTCGTAGACGCCAATGATTCGCGTTTCGCCGCTGAGGTCGGCGACGCGAATGCTCAATATTCGATGGCACAAGCGTATCTGAATCTGCGCCAAGCGATGGGGCTCGACGCGCTTGGAACGGAGCTTCGATGAAACCGTGGGCGATTGCTGCGTCTCTTGTGGGGCTCCTCGCCGTGGGATGTGGTCGAGAGGCGGCGTCGGACTCGGGTCTAAAGAAGCCGAAGACGGCGAATAAACTCGAGTATCCGGTCGAGGTCATCGAGCTCGGTTCCCGTGCCGTTCGTTACACGGTCATGGCGCCGGGCAGTCTCGAAGCCTTTCAGCAGGTGCAAATCACAGCGCGAGTGGCTGGCGCGGTCGATCGGGTGGCGTTTGCCGAGGGACAGACCGTGGCGGCCGGACAGGTCTTGGTCGTGATCGAAAGCGAGCGCTATCAGGTGGCCGTGGAGCAGGCTCGCGCCGCTCTCGCCAAGGTGAAAGCGTCCGAGGGGGCCGCCGAGGCGCAGCTGGCTCGGAGGCAAGGGGCGGTGAGCGAGCATCCCGGACTCGTTCCGGGCGAGGAGATCGCTCAATACGAAACCGCCGTCGCGACGGCCAAGGCGGATGTCGAGGCCGCAGCCCAGACGCTCCACGTGGCCGAGCTCAATTTGCGCGACTCGTCGGCTAGAGCCCCGTTCGCCGGCGTGGTTCAATCGCGAAGTGTGCAGCTCGGTCAGTACTTGCAGCCGGGCGCCCTTCTCGGGACGCTCCTGCAGCGCGATCCGCTTCTCGTGCGGTTTCCGGTCTCAGAACAGGATGCGCCACGCATCAAGCAGGGCGCGGTGGCTCATCTCGCATTGCGGGAGAGTCCGCGAACGTATGACGCGAAGATCATGCTGGTGTCCGAGGCGGCCGATCCGACGACGCGATTGGTCCAGGTGACCGCAGAGATCGATGACAAGGAACATCGCTACTGGTTGCGCCCCGGGGCCTTTTGCGACGTGAGCGTGCCCATTGGCGATGCGCGAACGTCGATCGTTGTCCCTTCGATGTCCGTCCAGCCCACGGAAACCGGAAACATCGTATATGTCGTCGACACCAAGAATGTTGCCCACCGCATATCGGTGAGCCTTGGAATGCACACGCCCGAAGGGGGCGTGGAGGTCACGCAGGGACTGCAAGACGGTCAGCTTCTCGTCACGCGCGGGTTTGAGCCTCTCAGCGAGGGGGCCCCGGTCAAGATCACCGAGCGCTCGACGGTGGAAGCGATCGAATCCGGCGCAAGAGGAGACGCGGGCAGCGCTGTGGATGCCGAAGCGTCGCCCGCAGCGTCGACGCACGCGAAGAAGGTCTCCCCGTGAATCTGACCGACGTCTGCCTGCGGCGTCCGGTGCTCGCCTGGATGCTGATGTTCGGCACGATTCTGTTCGGCATCATCGCGGTCACGCGCATCGGTGTGAGCCAATTTCCGGACGTCGACAATCCGACAGTGACCGTGACCGTGTCGTGGCCCGGTGGAGCGCCAGAGGACATCGAGACCGGCATCATCAGCCCGATCGAAGACGCGATGTCACAGGTCTCGGGCGTTCTGTCGTTGCAGTCTTCAGCACGCCAGGGATCCGCTCGCATCACAGCTACGTTCGATCTGTCGAGAAATATCGATCTCGCCCTTCAAGATACGCAGGCCAAAATAGCCCAGGTCCAGCGAAATCTGCCGACGAGCGCGCAGCCGCCGGTCGTATCGAAGAGCAATCCCGACGACCAGCCCATCATGACCGTGGGACTGTCGGGGGCCTTCTCGAGGCAGCTTCTCGCAGATGTCGCGCGCTACCAGCTCCAAGACATGCTCGAGACCATCCCTGGGGTCGGGCAGATCCAGACGATGGGATATCTGGACCGCAACATCCGGATCTGGGTGGACGCGGACAAGCTCGCGGCCACGGGCACGACCGTGACCGACCTCACGAGCGCGCTTCAGAAGCAGCATGTGACCTCTTCCGGAGGGCTTCTCGAGAGCGGGGGTCGACAGTTTGACGTACGGGTCTTGGGCGAAGCGCCCGACCTCGAGACGCTGCGCAACATCGTCGTTCGATCGATGCCGATTGGGTCCGTTCGGGTCAAGGACGTCGCTCTCGTCGAGGACGGATTCGTCGACGTCACCAGCTATGCGCGCTCCAACGGCGCGACCGTACAAGCCCTCGGGATATTGAAGCAGCCCGGATCCAACGCCGTGTCGGTTGCGAGCTCCGTGCGAGCGGCCCTCTCCAGTCTCCAAAAGACGCTGCCCGCGGGCATGAAGCTCGAGGTCATCTTCGACACGACTTCGTTCATTAACGAGTCTGTGAACGAGATCGGGCTCGAACTCGGTCTTGCCGTGCTTCTGACTGGCCTCGTGTGCTGGCTCTTTTTGGGATCGCTCTCGAGCACACTCAATGTCCTTTTCGCCATTCCGATGTCCCTTCTCGGAACGATCGCGGTCCTCTATTTCGCAGGCTTTACGCTAAATACGTTTACGCTTCTCGGCCTGTCTCTCGCAGTGGGCCTCGTCGTCGACGACGCCGTCATGGTGATGGAGAACATCTTCCGGCATGCGGAGATGGGAAAAGACCGTGTCACGGCTGCCGGAGATGGGACAAAGGAAATTACGTTTGCGGCGCTCGCGGCCACGATCGCAGTCATCGCAATTTTTCTGCCCGTCGCGTTCATGAGCGGCATGATAGGCAAGTTCTTCTTGCAGTTCGGAGTGACGCTCTCGGTGGCCGTCGCCATCTCGTACGTCGAGGCGATTACGCTTGCTCCGTCCCGCTGCGCTCAGATGCTGCGCACGGGATCCGAGCACCGGGGGATCGTCGGACGCATGGCGGATGCGGGCTTTTCTCGCCTGTCGCAGGGGTATTCTTGGGCTCTCGGTGGTGCTCTGAAGGCGCCGTGGATTGTTCTGGCCGCAGCCGCGGCCCTGCTTGCCTCGGCGGGCTACGTAGCAACGAAGATCCCCCAAGAGTTCGTCCCGTCTCAGGACCAGAGCCGATTGAGCGTGCGGCTTACGACTGCGGTCGGAACCACACTCGATGAAACCAACGGATTTGTCTTGCGGGCTGAGAAATTTCTTGCGAGCCGCCCGGAAGTCAACATCGTGATGAGCAGCGTCAGCCCTGGGAGCGCGAGTCTGTCCGTGATGCTCGTGCCGATCGGTGAGCGCAAACTCACGCAGGCCGGCGTATCCGCACTGATCCGCAAGGAGCTGAGCACGTATCCCGGGCTCCGAGTCGCCGTTCAGGACCTTTCACAGCAGGGCTTTGGCGGCTCGAAGGGATACCCTGTCGAATTTTCAGTACGTGGCAGCGATTGGAATACGCTCGTATCGCTCGCGACGAAGCTCAAGGCCGAAGCGGCTGCGTCGGGCATCGTGACCGACGTCGATAGCGACTATCAACTGGGCGCTCCCGAGCTGGTGGTAGATCCCGATCGCGGGCGGGCGACCGACGTCGGTGCGTCGGTACAGGACATTGCCACGACTGTGAGCGCGCTGGTCGGCGGGGTCGTCGTCGGGCAGTATTCGAACGGCGGGCGGCGAATGGATATTCGCGTGCGCCTGATGCGAGCCCAGCGGTCGCGTCCAGAGGACCTCGATCTGCTTCGCGTGAGAGCAACGGCGGGGACATTGATCCCGCTGTCGACCGTCGTGCAAGTTCGCGAGCAGGCGGAGCTTCAGCAGATCAATCGAATGGACCGCGAACGCGCAATCACCATCACGGGGAACGTAGCCGCTGGCCACTCGCAGGGCGAAGCCCTCGCCTACGTGCAATCGCTGGCCGCGCAGGCGCCGACCGGCTACCGCGTCGTGCTCGGGGGACAGAGCTCGCAGTTCGGCGACGCAATGACCAGTCTTCTGTTCGCGCTGCTGGTCGGCATTCTGGTTGCGTACATGGTATTGGCGTCGCAATTCAATTCATTTCTGAATCCCGTAACGGTCCTCACGATATTGCCTCTATCGGTGGCGGGCGCGATGTTTGCCCTATTTATCGCGGGCAAGACTCTGAACGTCTTCAGCATGATCGGCCTTCTCCTTTTGATGGGCATCGTGAAGAAGAACTCGATCATTCTCGTCGACTACGCGTCCGAGATTCGCGAAAAGGAAGGTCTCGACGCCCGCACGGCGATGCTGCGCGCCGGGCCGGTTCGACTTCGCCCAATTCTGATGACTGCCGTCGCTACGATGATGGCCGCCGTGCCGTCGGCTCTCGGTCTAGGTCCGGGAGCCGAGACGCGTGGCCCCATGGGCGACGCCGTCATCGGTGGGCTCATTCTTTCGACGGCGCTGAGTCTCCTTGTCGTGCCAGCGTTCTACGTGGTCACCGATAGGAAGAAGCGTTCCGAGCCTGCGCCCGTGGGTGGCGCAGCGGGCGCAGAATCCGGCTGAGTGGGTGCTGCGAAGCGGTGGTTCCAGCGTGACTCGAGTCACTCCAGCTCGACCACTCCAGGCTCAACGCGCCGAGGGCAGTTTTTCGTACGATTGAGCCTCGGCTTGGTGGCTACCGTTCTTTGGACTGCTCAAGCGGCTGCCCGTATGGGCCCAGAATCAGAACCGAGGGGACTACTGCCAAAATTGCGGGGTTTTGTCGTGACGTCGGGACCGCTATGGTTGGACCGTCATGGCGCTCAACGCTCCGCTTCAGTTTCTGATT
>Ga0182030_10018135_pt1 | contig 13527 bp, 14 predicted proteins | sample 812S3MmetaG_FD_121299 | JGI IMG/M metagenome (GOLD analysis project Ga0182030, IMG submission 121299) | Permafrost microbial communities from Stordalen Mire, Sweden - 812S3M metaG (Illumina Assembly) | ecosystem: Environmental > Terrestrial > Soil > Wetlands > Permafrost | place: Sweden... | reverse complement strand
GCGGGGAAGACGACCCTGATCCGGGTTTTGGCCGGGTTGCTCAAACCCACCTCAGGCACGGTGCGGGTCGCGGGTTTCGACGTGCAAACCGATCCTCTGGAGGCGCGCCGGCGGATGGCTTATGTGCCCGACTTTCCTTTCCTCTACGACAAGCTGACCCCGTGGGAATTCTTCCGTTTCAGCGGGCAGGTTTTCCAGATGAGCGAGGCGCGGATCGAGGCGGCGGCGCATGAGTTGATCCCGCGCTTTCATCTCGAGCCGTTCGCGCGCAAGCCCATTGAAGGGCTTTCTCACGGCACCCGGCAGCGGGTGGCGATTGTTTCCGCCTTGATGCACGACCCGGAGGTGTTTGTGATTGACGAGCCAATGGTCGGCCTCGACCCCCAACATGCCCGCGTGGTCAAGGATGTTTTGAAGGAGCGGGCGCGGAAGGGGGGCGTCATTTTTCTTTCCACCCACCAAATCGGAGTGGCGGAGGAAATGGCCGACCGCGTCGGGGTCATGCACCAGGGGCGGCTGGTGGCGGTGGGCACGTTGGAGGAATTGCGCCGGCAATCGCAAACCGGCGGCAGCCTGGAGCAGGTGTTTCTCGCGCTGACCAACGGGCCGCCGGCGGCGGCGGGGAACGGCGCGGCATGAACCCATCGGCCCGGTTCACCCAGCTTCTCCAGGCGGCCACCCCGATTCTGGCGTTGGCGCCGATGCAGGATGTGACGGACCTGGCCTTTTGGCGCGTCATGGCGCGCCGGGGCGGAGCCGATGTCTATTGGACGGAGTACTTCCGGGTGCACGGGGACTCCCGGCCGGAAAAATACATCCTTGACTCGATTACTCAAAACCCCACCGGTCGTCCGGTCGTCGCCCAACTGATCGGCAACGACGTCGCGGCCCTCGTGCGCGCGGCGCGGGAACTGCAGCGTTATCCCATCGCGGCGGTGGATTTGAACCTCGGCTGCCCCGCCCCGGTGGTCTACCGCAAGTGCGCCGGTGGCGGCCTGCTGCGCGAACCCAAAAGGATTGACGCGATCCTGGGCGCGTTGCGCGAGGCGGCCACAGTCGCCTTTACTGTCAAAACTAGGATTGGTTTTGCTTCCGCCGAAGGCTTCGACGATTTGCTCGATTTATTCGCCAAGCACCACATTGATCTGCTGACCGTACATGGGCGGACGGTCGCGCAAATGTATCGGCCGGGGGTGCGCTACGACTTGATCGCGCGCGCGGTCGGGCGGCTGGATTGTCCCGTGCTGGCCAACGGGAATGTGCATGGACCGGAGCAGGCGCTGACGGTGTTGGCGGACACCGGGGCCCGCGGGCTGATGATCGGACGGGGAGCCATCCGCAATCCGTGGCTGTTCGGGCAAATTCGCGCCCGCCAACGGGGTGAGATTCCAGCGCTGCCCTCCGGTCGTGACGTGCTGGCTTACATCATCGAACTTTGGGAATCCCAGACCACTCCGGACGCGTCCGAATCCGCCCAGGTGCAACGGCTCAAGAAATTCATGAATTTCATCGGGGAAGGCATGGAGCCGTCCGCGCCCTTTCTCCATGAGATTCGGCGGGCCGCCACTCGCGCGGATTTTTTCCGGATCTGCGAGACCTTTCTGGACCATGACCGCCCAATGGACCTGAAGCCAGAAGAGACGGCTTCGCCCGCACCTATGGATGCTTGCGGTTGAAGCCGCGACTATTGCGCATCCCAGGAGATGCCGGGGCTGTTGTAGGAGAAAGTGATTTCGGCGGGGTTGTAATTGCGGTGGGTTTTGACGTGGCCCTCGGCGAAAAGGATGTTGACCCGGTTGTTGTGGATGGGGGGGGGCAGATTGGCGAAAAGCGTGTCCACCTGGTTGTTGTTGAGGTCCGCGTTGGTCGGTGAGGACGGGTAGTTGCAGTCCCCGGAAAGAACGTAGGAGGACGGGGTGATGATGCTGCGCACGATGACGCTGGAGGGGGTGTCGTTGTTCAGATAATAAAAGGCGAATGACCCCATGAAATAGCTGTAACCGGAACTCTTGTAGTGTTGACTCAACGCCGGGCAGCGCAGGACGTTCGTGTTCTGATAATCGCTCTGGAGCGCGACGGTCCAGGGCGTGGGCGTGTTGAGCCAGCCCCCGGCATTGGGCGCGAGGATGGAGGCGGAGGAGACGGGCAGCCGGTCGTTGTAATCATCGCCATACATCATCATGGCCAGCCCGAGTTGATGCAGGTTGTTGACGCAGTAAATGGTGACACCCTTTTCCTTCGCCTTCCCCAGGGCCGGCAGCAGCATGCTCGCCAGTATCCCGATAATGGCAATGACCACCAGCAGTTCAATCAAGGTGAAGGCTCGCCGACCACGGGCGGCTCTTGGGGAGCATACGCGCCCTCGCGTGGGTTTTCCGGCGCCCTCGCCGGAAACATCTTCGCGCACCGTCCCTCCCCATTTCGGCGAAATCCCACGCCAATCACCAATCATTGAGGTGAAGGCTTTTTGTTGTTCGTTCAAAATTGGAAATCTCCTTTCTCCCAATGTAGCACATTCGCCGCCGCCGGAACGTCCAAAGGTCCGGGGCCAGCCGAACCGGCCTCACTTGATCCTGGCCCTGACTTTCTTGATGGAGTCATGGAGGATCAGCCGCTGATCTGCCGTCAACTTGCCGGCGAAGGCGACATGCTGCATGACGCCAAGTGCCCCGGAGTAATCTCCGGCCTTGATGTCCTTGACGCTGCTGTCAACCTCGGCCCGGATGGCCGGCTCCGCCGATTGGAAGGCACTTTGCAATTTGCCCGTTTCCACCTCACGATTGGAGCAGCCGCCCGGGCCGGAACACATCAAACCAGCCGCCAGCAGCAGGGGCGGAAGAAATCTCCTCTTTACACGAAAGTTGCAGGTTCTTGTCACAGCTTTGACTAAGCATGGACGACTTTGCCCTCCGAGTCGAATGCTTTGCGCCGCCATGCAAGAGTCCGATATCCAGGCTCCCAAAGCAAACCGGGGCCGGACCTTGCAGTCCAGCCCCGGGCGTTGTGATGATTCAATTAAGTCGCAGACCGCCCGACTTAGCCGCCGGTATAGCCTTCTTCGCCGTGGTCCGAGAGATCCAAACCTTGTGTCTCATCCTCTTCGGTCGGGCGCAGGCCCAGGACCGCTTTGACGATGTAGGCGATGATAGTTGTTCCGACGATCGCCAGGACGAGCGTCAGCCCGATGGCCTTGAGTTGTTCGATCACGAGGGGTTGGAAGTAGGAGTCCGTCACGTAGGATTTGAGGTTGGTCGCCAGATTACTATTGGCCGTGTTGCGGGCCAACATCCCCGTGAGCAGCGCCCCGAGGGTCCCGCCGACCGCGTGAACGCCGAAGGTGTCCAGAGCGTCGTCATAGCCAAACCAGCCTTTGACCTTGAAGCAGAAGAACCAGGGAATCAAACCGGCGGCGATGCCGATGATCACCGATCCTCCCGCCGTGACAAATCCGCACGCCGGGGTGATGACCACCAACCCCGCGACCGCGCCGGAGCAGAAACCCAGCACACTCGGTTTGCCGCGCACAATCCATTCCATCATCGGCCAAACAAAGGAAGCAACCGCCGTGGCCAGCGTGGTGGTGGTGAAGGCGTTGGCCGCAATCACGTCAGCGGCCACGGCGCTGCCCGCGTTAAATCCATACCATCCCACCCACAACATCCCCGTGCCCACCATGCACAGCACCAGGCTGTGCGGGGAGAAGTTGGTTTTGCCGAAGCCCAGCCGCTTGCCCAGAATGATGCACAGCACCAAGGCCGACCAACCAGAAGTCATGTGAACCACCGTGCCCCCGGCGAAATCAATGGCATGGATTTTCGCCCCGGCATTCCACACGCCGTTCATCAGTCCGTCAATCCCCCAAACCATGTGCGCCTGTGGAAAATAAACAATGAACATCCACAATGTCATAAACAGGCACATGGCGGAAAACTTGATGCGCTCCGCCACCGCGCCCAGAATCAAAGCCGGGGTGATAATAACGAACATTAGTTGATACATGGCGAACACGTTATGGGAAACCCAGGACGAGTAATCCGTGTTCGGACTGGAATCCACCCCGTTGAGGAAGGCGAAATCCAAATTCCCCAAGATACTGCCAAAGGCCGAACCGGTGCCATTGTGGAACACCAGGCTATATCCGCACAACCACCACAAAATCGTCACCATGCCCGTGATGAAGAAGCACTGCGCCATGACGGAGAGGATGTTCTTGCGCCGCACCAAGCCGCCGTAGAAAAGCGTCAAACCCGGCAGCGTCATAAACAAGACCAACGCCGCCGAGGTCATCTGCCAGGCGTTGTGACCAGGGCCGGGATTGGGCGTGAAGTTGGCCCCCATGCTGTCCACGCTGCCCAATTTAGAGCTGACGTGGTTGCTGGCCGTGTCCGCCTGCCGCGCGGCATTGTTAATGTAAGCCTCGAGGTCTTCCAAGCGCTGTTCAACGCTCGGATCGGCCAGTTTCGCCGGAGGCGCCGCTGCGGCGTGGAGTGCCGGCGCGCCGACCAGGAGCGTTGCCAGCAGAGTCAGACAGAGAACGGATTTTTTCATTTTTGATGGGTGGGTATTGGTTTGGTTTTGGATTGGATTTGGTTAAATCGCCTGTTCCCCTCGTTCTTCGGTGCGGATGCGGATGACTTCCTCAATGTTGGAAATGAAGACCTTGCCGTCGCCGATCTTGCCGGTTTTGGCCGAGGCCACAATGGTCGTGGCCACTTCCTCCGCGCGCTGGTCGGAGACGATCACCTCCAATTTGATCTTGGGCAGCAAATCCACCGTGTATTCGCTGCCGCGGTAAATCTCGGTGTGGCCCTTTTGACGGCCGCAACCTTTGGCTTCGATCACCGTCATGCCTTCGATCCCGATCTTGGCCAGGGCTTCCTTCACCTCTTCGATGCGGTACGGTTTGATGATGGCTTCAATTTTTTTCATGTTAGAGCTGGTTCATGTTTGCGGTTGACTGGGGGGCGCCTACGCGGCCAAATATCCCGATGTCCCTTCGTTCCCCGCCGCCGGGCAGAGAGGTTGATTTCATGCCCGCGCCCTGCGGTTGCCGGGCCGGGCCAATGTCTTGAGGCTGCCTTTGTTTTTGCAACTTGCCCACAGTGTATGGAAAGACCCGGTGGAACTGTCAAGGCAATCCGCCGGGAAACACCGCAAAAACAACCGCCTCCAAAGTCAAATTACCCTTAATTGCGGGGCGGATTTGCTTCCCATGCGTCGCCGGCGCTTTTACATTCCCGCCAGTGATGAATTATTACTGGTCTGTCTTTGTCACCCTGCTGACCACTCCTTTTGAGCATATCAAGCTCATCTGGGGCATTGTCCCGCTTTACTTCGGCCTGCTCCTCAACGAAACCACCTCCACCAAGGCCAATTTCCGCACCGCCCTCCAAACCGGTTTCAGCTTCATCTGGGCCGGCGCCCAATGGCTCTATCCTTATTTCATTCCGCAGGCCAGTGGCGGGCGCGCCTTGGAATGGACTCTCCTGCTCCCGGTCAATTTGCTGGTTACCTTCCTCGTTATCGCGCTCGGCTTCGCCGCCCTGCTCAGCGGCCTCCGCAAACGCTTTCCCAAATATGGCCGTTTCCTCGGCCAGACGCGTTTCGCCAACTACTTCATGATCACCATTTTTCCCATGCAGGCGGGCGCCCTCGTCTGGACTTGGGATCGCCTGGGGGCCGTTGTGATCTTCGCCGTGCCAGCCTGGCTCGCGCTGCACTTTGGCCTCTGGCCCTTCCGTAAGGGGAAATAAAGGAAAATAAGGGAAAATGAATCACCGCAAAGGCTGCGGCGGCCCGTTGGTCAAAGCGTTTTGGATGGCCAGATCCAAATTGCGGGCCAGGCGGTTTTTCAGGGCAGCATAGCTGCTGTTAGTCACCCCATCCAAATAGTGGCGGGACCCGTCAAAATTGGTCAATCTCATTTCAATGCGCGCGAGGTGGAGCAGCACCCCCTCGCGCTCATCCTCGTCGTGCGCGATTTTCAGGCACTCCTTCCAAGCCTCCAAACCCTCCTTCCACCGCGGCGGGTTGATGCCGTAAAAGCACTCCGCGTAATCGCTCGCCAGCACGAAATTATCCGGGTCCAGTTCGATGGCTTTATGGTAGAGTTTCAGCGCCACGTCATAAACCTGCTGGTTGGAAACTCCCCAATACTCCGCCGCTTCGGTGCGCGCATTGTAAACGCACTCCGCCAGGTTGTGATAATACACCGACTGGCTGGGATTCAATTCAATCGCCTTGGTGTAACACTCGATGGATTTCTTGGAGTTGCCTGCCTCGTAAAGTTTGCCCAGGTCATCCCACGCCGCCGGGTTTTTGGGATTCAAATCACGCGCCTTTTCCCATTGGACTTGCGCGGCCTCAGTGTCCCCGGTCTGGTAGAGAAAACTGCCAAAAGCCAGCCGCGCGTTGACATAATCTGGATGGCGCTCCACAAAGTCCTGGTAGTTCTTTTTGACCCCATCCAGGCGCGTGTGAACGCGCAAATTGAGCGTCGTGCGTGAAAGCTCCGTGGCCCCGCCGCTGAGTCGTTTGGCGGCATCGGACCAACTCTCAATCTCCTCCACCGCCACGTCGTCATCGGCCACCAACTTGAGATATTCCAGCGTGACCGGGTCGCTCGGATTGGGGATGTCTATGGTGATGCCGGCCTTCTGTTGCACCAGATTGCTGACGCTCATCGTCGCGTTGGTCGAAACCAGCGCGGCCAAAAGTCCTGCCAATAAGTCACTCACGATGCCGCCAATTTACCGCCCATTTGGCCGAACGGAAAGCAGAGAATCGCCGCCCACCCGTCGCCTCCAATCTTCATAAACCATTGGAAATCAATATATCAATAGCCCGCCCAGCCATTTTTCCACGGACCATTCTCATCCCTAACTTGACACATCGCAGATCAAAATTATAGTGCCTCAAAATGCATAAGCATCACCGCGAGGGCCAAAATGGGGAGGGGATGGACTCCAACCGCTTGAATTCCTTGAAAGCTTTTCACCCCGCCAGCCGGGGATTTTGGGCCGCTGTGCCTGACGCCGATTGGAACGACTGGCGTTGGCAACTCAAACACCGCATCCATTCGCTGGAAAGCCTCCAGCGCCTCATGCCCACCCTCACTCCAGAGGAATACGCCGGCACCATGCTGGCCAGCCAAAAGCTGGCGCTGGCCATCACGCCGTTCTTCTTCAACCTGATTGATCCCGCCGACGAAAACTGCCCCATCCGCTGGCAAGTCATTCCGCGCCTGGAAGAGACCCGCACCGCGGCCTGGGAAATGAGCGACCCCTGCGGCGAGGATGCCCATTCACCCGTGCCGGGCCTCGTGCATCGTTACCCGGACCGGGTGCTGTTTCTGGTGACGGATCGCTGCGCCTCCTATTGCCGATATTGCACCCGCTCGCGGCTGGTGAGCAACGCCGCCGGTTACGATTTTCACCCCGAGTTTGACCGCCAGATTGAGTACATTCGGCAACACCCCGAGGTGCGCGACGTGCTGTTGAGCGGGGGCGATCCGCTGCTTCTTTCTGATGAAAAGCTCGAGAATTTGCTGACCCGCTTGCGGGCGATTCCCCATGTAGAGTTCCTGCGCATCGGCACACGCATTCCCATTTTCCTGCCGCAACGAATCACTCCGGATTTGTGCGCCATGCTCAAGAAATTCCATCCGCTCTTCGTCAGCATCCACTCCAATCATCCCCGGGAATTGACCACGGAAGTGCGCGACGCCTTGGGCCGATTGGCCGACGCGGGCATCCCGCTGGGGAACCAATCCGTCCTGCTGCGCCACGTCAACGATGACCCGGTGGTGATGCGGGCCCATGTGCAGAAACTGCTCATGTGCCGGGTGCGGCCTTATTATCTTTATCAGTGCGATTTGATTAGCGGCTCGGCCCATTTGCGGGCGAGTGTGCGCAAAGGCCTGGAGGTGATGGAGAGTTTGCGCGGGCACACCACCGGCTACGCCGTGCCGCAGTATGTGATTGACGCCCCCGGCGGCGGCGGCAAGGTGCCGATCAATCCCGATTACGTCGTCAGCCGCAATGGCAACCGGGTGCTCATCCGCAATTTCGAGGGGAAACTCTTTGAATATCCGGAAGCGCCCGACGGCACCCCGCTGCATCCCGCCCCGGTGGAAATTGAGGAACCGGAACTGGCGTAGCGGGAGGGGAGCGTGTTGCTCCTTTCGACCGGCTGTTGTGCTGACGGAGGAGTACTTGGAATTTGGGAGTTTTGGGTTGAAAATTGGTCATTGAAAATTTGGCATTTGTCATTGGAAGAACCGCCTCCGATTGCCACAAGTGGTCGGAAAGTTCTTGCGGCGTCGTTCGGGGTTTCTGTAAATGACAAATAACCAATTTTCAATGACCAATGCTCAATCATCCCTTTCCCCAAACCCTCCGGGCCCATAAAACGTCCGATCCGGAAATACCCCCGTTTATCAAATTTGCATTGCCACTCGCCTCGAAATCTTTAGCATCACCACTCCGCCTCCTCCGAGGCATAAGTTTACCATGAAAAGCTACAACATCGCAGTCATCGCCGGCGACGGCACGGGGCCGGAAGTCACCCGCGAGGCCGTCAAGGTCCTCGACGCCGCCGGCCAGAAATTCAATCTCAAACTCAACTACACCCCCTACGATTTGGGCGGCGACCGCTACCTGCGCACCAAGGAACCGCTGCCCGACAGCGTGGTGGAGGAGTTGCGCCGCTTTCCCGCGATTCTGCTCGGAGCCATTGGTCATCCCGACGTCAAGCCGGGGATTCTGGAGAAGGGCATCCTGTTGCGCCTGCGTTTCGAGTTGGAACAATACATTAATTTGCGTCCCGTCAAACTTTACGACGAGCGCTTCTGTCCGCTCAAGGACAAGAACCCCGAGGACATTGACTTTGTGGTGGTGCGGGAAAACAACGAGGGCCTTTACACCGGTTCAGGCGGGTTTGTCTTCAAAGGCACCCCTAACGAAATCGCCATCCAGGAAAGCGTCAACACCCGTCGCGGCGTCGAGCGCTGCCTGCGCTTCGCCTTCGAGTTCGCGGCCAAGCGTCGCGCCGGCAAGCCGTGGCACGGCCTCAAACCGGCCGATGTCGCCGCCGGCAAGTCCGCCCAACTCACCCTTTGCGGCAAGACCAACGTGTTGACCTACGCCTTTGATTTGTGGGAGCGCGCCTTCCACGAAGTCGGCCAGAAGGATTTTCCCCTGATCAAGCGGGATTACGCCCATGTGGACGCCACCACCATGTGGTTTGTCAAGAATCCCGAGTGGTTCGATGTCATCGTCACCGACAACATGTTCGGCGACATCATCACCGATTTGGGCGCGATGGTGCAGGGCGGCATGGGCATCGCCGCCGGCGGCAACATCAACCCGCAAGGCGCCAGCATGTTCGAGCCAATCGGCGGCAGCGCGCCCAAGTACACCGGGTTGGGCGTGATCAACCCGCTCGCCGCGATTTGCGCCGGGCAGATGATGCTGGACTTCCTCGGCGAGCATGCGGCGGCCCAAGCCATCGAGGCGGCCGTCATCAAAATCACCCGCGAAAAAGTCAAGAGCCTGGCGGCGGGGAAGATGGGCTTCAGCACCTCGCAAGTCGGGGACTTGGTCGCAGCGGCACTTTAGTCGAGGATGGCGTGGGCGCTGCCAGGTCTGCTCCATGAATTGCTTCAACCACCAAGACCGCGAAGCCGCCGCCCAATGCCGGTTCTGCGGCAAGGGTGTCTGCGACGAATGCGGGATTCGTCTCGGCCGCAACCGCGGCGTCGCCTGTTCGGTCGAATGCGAGCGCACGGCGCGCGCGGAATTGCGGAAGGCGGACGCGCGGCGCAAATTGGGCTTCGTCGGTTTTGTTCTCTTCGCCGTGGCCCTGACGGTGATGCTGGCCCTCGGGACGGAGCGAAGAGGCGGTCCGTGGCTTCTGCTCCTCCTGCCCTACGCCGGCGGGTCCATCCTGATGACTTGGTTCCTCTTCTTCAGTTCCTGGCACTTTTACATGTGGGCCGCGCACGGCGCGCCCTTTCATGCCGGCGACCACGTCTTGATCACCTCCGGCCCCCACAAGGGCATTAAAGGGGATGTGGTTCGTTTGTCCGCCGGCAGCGCCACCACAGTGGTGGTGGGCCTGACGGTGGACGGCAAATCCCTCGTCCACCATTTCGGCTGGGAGGAATTGCGCAAATTGCGCAAGCCCGCCGCTCCTATCGAGGACTGATCCCGCTCTTGACAAACCGCGCCATCCGTTCCACCGCCACTTCAATCCGGTCCATCGCCGTGGCAAAGCAACAGCGCAAATATCCTTCCCCAGTGGGGCCAAAGGCGCTGCCCGGCACACAAGCCACCCGCTCGGCCTCCAGGAGTTGCCGCGCGAAATCCTTGGAACTCAGCCCCGTGGATTGAATGCACGGAAACGCGTAAAAAGAGCCGCGCGGACGATGGCAGGGAAGACCCATTTCATTGAACGAATTGACAATAAAATTGCGGCGCGCCCGGTACTGCTCGCGCATCTCGATCGTGTCCTGCTCGCCATGCTGGATGGCTTCCAGCGCGGCTTCCTGGCTGATGATGCTGGCGCAGAGCATCGAGTATTGGTGGATGCGCATCATCGCGTCAATGATCGCCGCCGGCCCGCAGGCGTAGCCCACGCGAAATCCGGTCATGGCGTAAGCCTTGGAAAAACCGTGCAGAAAAATCGTCCGCTCCTTCATCCCCGGCAGCGCCACTATGCTGGTATGCACCCCCTCAAAGGTCAGCTCCGAGTAAATCTCGTCCGTGATGACCAGCAGGTTGTGCCGCCGCACCACCTCGGCGATCTTCTCCAACTCCGCCCGTTCCATCGTGCCGCCGGTCGGGTTGGTCGGAAAATTCAGCACCAGCACCTTGCTCTTGGGCGTCACCGCCTTCTCGATGGCGGCGGCGGTCACGGAAAACGCGTTCTCCGGACGGCACGACACCGCCACCGGCACACCGCCCGTCAACGCGATCCCCGGGGCGTAACTCACGTAGCACGGCTCGTGATAAATCACCTCGTCACCGGGGTTGACCACCGCCCGGAACGCCAGATCCATCGCCTCGCTCACGCCAACGGCGATGAGTATTTCCCGCGCCGGATCGTAAGCCGCCTTGAAATTCTTGTGGACACTCGCAGCGATGGCCTCCCGCAGCGTCAGCAGGCCGAGATTGGAAGTGTAACCCGTCCGCCCGCGCTCCAAGGCGAAAATCGCCGCCTCGCGGATATGCCAGGGCGTGACAAAATCCGGCTCGCCCACCCCCAGCGAGATGACATCCTTCATGCTCTGCACGATGTCAAAAAAATCCCGGATGCCGGACCGCGGGATGGCGGCAACGGTGTGCGCAATGAACTTGTTGGAGTCGAATTCCACGGGCGAAGTGTAGCGGCGCTCTGCCACCGCCGCATTATTAATTTTCAATCTTCAACGAGCCCCGGACAAAGCCGCGCTATTGTGATTGGGGGAAAACCACCCGGACTTTGTTTTGACCGGAGTGGACGGTTGATTTCCTGACCGATTAGTGGTTGATTACGTGGATGAACGAAAGAGTCGTCGTGCAGGATCCTGAAATCCTCAGTGGCACGCCAGTATTCATCGGTACGCGCGTGCCCGTGCGCAACCTGCTGGATTACCTGGAAGGCGGTTACACTCTGGACGAATTTCTGGATGATTTCCCCGGAGTGGCCAAATCCCAGGCAGTTGCGTTTCTGGAACAAGCCAGCGCGAAGCTCTTGGCCGCGGCTTGAAATGAGAGTCGTTCTCGACGAATGCCTGCCAAAGCGATTGACCCGCGAACTGGCCGGACACGAGGCTAGTACGGTCCAACAAATGGGATGGAGCGGCATTTCCAACGGCAACCTGCTCTCTTTGATCTCTGGTCATTTTGACGCCTTCATCACCGTGGATAGCAATCTGGCATGGCAGCATAATCTGTCCACCCTGCCTGTGGCCGTGGTTGTGCTGCGATCGCCGTCCAATAGAATCGAAGACCTTCGCCCTCTCTTGCCAGGGTTATTGGCGGCGCTTGCCGGCCTCAAGCCGGGTGAACTGCGCGTCGTTGGCGGCTAGGGAGATTCCACACTTTTTGCGTCACGGTGCAACGAGGAATCCTCCTAAAATTTTAGTTCGATAAAATCACCCGCCATGAGCGCATTCACCGCATCAGAAATCCGACCAAGATGCTATTCAATTTCCGGCCAACCGGTCGCGGGCAGCACCAAAACGGCCACTTCCCTGCCCGCAAAATCCTGCTGATAACTTAGGTTCTTCTCGGTGGTGATGAAGGCGTTGAATGCCCTCCCGGCGGCTCACAGCAAATCCCCGTTTTCCTGTTCCGCCCAACCCAATTCAAAGGCCGTGGAGACGGTGTGCGGAGCGAGCCTTTTCCGCAAGGGTGCCGGCGTGCCTTGATCGAAAAGGATTTTCATGACCCGACCGGTGGCCGCCTATGCCACTGTCAAACTCTGCTCCGCGTGTTTCAAGACGGACTCGACCTGTTCAGGCGTCACACCTTGAAACCAGTCAAGAAAATCGTCCACGGTGGCGCCGTCTTCGAGATTCTCGAACAGCGCCTTCACCGAGACCCGCGTCCCTTTGAAAAGCCAGGCCCCGCTGACCTTCCCCGGCACACGCTCGACCGCGTCACAGTTGCTCCAATCCAGCATAAATTTGTCGGCGCCGGCCACAGAGGCCGCCGCCACAGCTTTTCGTCAGGCCGCCGCCTGATCGGTCTTGCGGCGCACCAGCGGTTGTGTCTCTCCCAGCACCACCGGCCGGGTGATTTTCACCCCGGCAATGTCGTCGCTCGACGGTGAGTCAAACATGACATCCAGCATCAGCTTCTCCAGCAGGCTGCGCAGGGCGCGCGCCCCGGTTCCCTTCTTGATCGCTTGCGCGGCCAGTTCCCGCACCGCGTCGTCCGTGAATTCCAGTTCAATCCCTTCCATCGCCATCAGCTTGATATACTGCTTGGTCAGCGCGTTGCGCGTTTCCGTCAGAATGGAAACCAACTGGTCCTCCGTCAATTCCTCCAGCACCGTCGTCATGGGCAGGCGTCCCACAAATTCCGGGATGAAGCCAAACGCGATCAAATCCTCCGGCTCGACGTATTGCAGCACCTTGTCGCGGCTGGGCGCGCTGATTTTCAGCCCCTGTTCCACCGCCCCAAATCCCATCACCCGGTTGCCTAGCCGGCGTTGGATGATCTTCTCCAACCCCACAAACGCCCCGCCGCAAATGAACAAAATCCCGGCCGTTTCCACCCGGATGTATTCCTGCTGCGGATGCTTGCGCCCGCCCTGCGGCGGCACATTGCAAACTGTCCCTTCCAAAATCTTCAGCAGCGCCTGCTGCACCCCTTCGCCGGACACGTCCCGGGTGATCGAGACGTTCTCCGTCTTGCGCGCGATCTTGTCAATCTCGTCAATATAGACAATGCCCATCTGCGCCCGCTTCACATCGTATTCCGCGTTTTGCAGCAACCGCAAAATAATGTTCTCCACGTCCTCGCCCACGTAACCAGCCTC
>Ga0182030_10018134_pt1 | contig 13528 bp, 10 predicted proteins | sample 812S3MmetaG_FD_121299 | JGI IMG/M metagenome (GOLD analysis project Ga0182030, IMG submission 121299) | Permafrost microbial communities from Stordalen Mire, Sweden - 812S3M metaG (Illumina Assembly) | ecosystem: Environmental > Terrestrial > Soil > Wetlands > Permafrost | place: Sweden... | reverse complement strand
TCCAACGCCAGGTGTAATTGTCGGTGATCCAGCCGCCGAGCGTGGGGCCGATGACCGGCGCCACAACCACTCCCATGCCATAAACCGCCATCGCCATGCCCTGCTTCTCGCGCGGGAAACTCTCCACGAGAATTGCCTGTGAGACGGGCTGCAGGGCGCCTCCACCAAGGCCCTGCAGGACGCGGAAAAAGATGAGCCAGCCGAGCGAAGGAGCAATGCCGCACAGGAATGAGCTGATGGTGAACAACGCCACGCAGATCATATAAAAGCTCTTGCGGCCAAGCAGCATGGAGAACCAGCCGCCCATGGGAAGAATAATAGCGTTGGCGACGAGGTAGGACGTGAGCATCCAGGTGGCCTCGTCCGTGCTGGCGGAGAGATTTCCGGCGATGTGGGGCAGCGCGACGTTGGCCACACTGGTATCAAGCACTTCCATGAAGGTGGCCAGCATGACAGTCAGGGCAATCACCCAGGGGCTAATGCCACGCCTGTAAGCAATGTCGCTCACTTGGAAATTACTGGGCGTAGCGGGCCTCCGTTGTGCGCGGCTGTGAATTGAACCGCAGAGGCGCTGAGACGCGGAGAAGAAGAGCTAAGAACGCCGCCGTTGGGGTTCGGCCCGCCGCGTGTTCCTGGGGAATCGGGAGAGCGCGGAGGAGGCCGAGAGCGCTGAGATTACCGATTGGTGCTCTCTGCGTCTCTGCGCCTCCGCGGTGAAAACTGGCCCCGGAGCTCGACAGCTGACAGCCGACAGCCGAGAGCCCATAGCTCTTACTTCGCATATAGCGCCTCCATCTGGCCGACGGCGTATGCCAGGCTGGCGCGGGCCTGATTGTAGCGGTAGAGGGCTCCGATCTGGTTATCGTTGGCGCGGGCGAGTTCGTCCTGCGCGGTGATGACTTCGATGTTGTTGGCTACGCCGGCCTGGAACCGGTCGCGGGCCTGCGTAACTTCCTCGCGTGCTAACTGGATTCCGGAATTGGCGACATCCACCTCATTGCGGGCGGATTCCACCTGCGCCGCGGCGGTCTTCACTTCGAGGGCGATGCGGTTGCGCAACTCGGTTTCCTGCTGCTGGAGTTGGCGAATGGCCACATCGGCCTTGGCGCGCTCGGCCGAGATCCGCCCGCCGGTGAAGATCGGGAACAAGATGCTGCCCTGATACTGGTAAACCGGGATGATGGAATCGGGAGCCAGGCCCTGCTGCGCCCAGAAGCCGCTGAATTCGACTTTCGGCAGGCGCTGATCGGCGGCGGTGCGGGCGGCTAGGGCGGCACGTTCCTGCTCGCTCTTCAGGGCGCGCAGTTCAGGACGCGCGGCGTAGGCCTTTTCGAGGGTCTGATCGAGCTGGATGGCCGGGGTGTCGAAAAAATTGACCTGATCGGCGATTTCGAGGGAGCGGTGCGGGTCGATGTTGAGCAGGCGCGCCAGACCGAATAGCGATGTTTGCAGTTGGGTCTGCGCCATGATGACGCGCTGCTTTTCGTTCTGTAGTTGGACGTTGCCGCGCAGCGTGTCGATGCCCGTGCCGACGCCATTCTTCTGCAGGTCGGCCGACTGGTCGTAGACAGCCTGGGCGAGTTCGGCTCGCGATTGCGCGGCCGCCACATCGGCGGCGGCGCGCTGGCATCCGAGATACTGCGACACCACCAGCATCACGCTCTCTTCCCGCGCGGTGGTTTCCTGCGCGCGGCTGGTCTCGATACCCAGCTTGGACGACTTGTACCGTCGCCACAGGGTAAGGTCAAACACCGGCGCACTGACGCTGACGCCGCCCTGAAATACTTCGAAGGGACCTGCGTGGGTCGGCAAGCCCGGGAAGGAAATTCCGATGGCCGCATGAATATTCAGCCGGTTGACGGCTTCCGAGAGGCTTCCATTGGCCTGGGGCAGCAGTTCGGACCGGGCCAGGAGACGATCCTGCTGGCTCTGCGAGACTTGCAGGTTGGCTAGAATCACCTGCGGATTCTGCTTGAGCGCCAGCCCTACGGCATCTTTGAGGGTGAGTTTCAGCGGGGCGGTGTCCTGCGCCAGCGCTACCCAGGCCATCGCCAGGGCCAGCGGAACGGCGCGTTTCATCCACGTCTTGAGCATGTTGGTTCTCGCTTTCGAGCGGTGCATCTTTCAGGCCAATTGTAATAGGCGGCAAAGACTGAAGATACGCTCAGAAATTTTCCGGGCAGCGCCCATATTTGGGCAGCGAAGCGGCGGCTGCCCAGCGAGGTGGGGGTGTGGTGGATGGGGGCTCGCCGGCGGGTGGCTGAGGAACGGCTGGTGGAGACGCAACTCGCTCATTCTCAGGAGGTTGCGTTGGTTCGGCGACGCCCGCGAATGAGCTCGGCAACTCGTGGCAGAGGGCTCAAGCCGCTCCAACTTCTCAAATAGCGCGGTGCAAGAGTCGCTACCTTCGTGGGCTGGTAGCGGTTCGCCGATTATGGTCGCCGCCTGCGAATCCGGAGCGGCTCGCTGCGGAAAATACCTCACCCCGCGTCAGGAGGAGGTCGGCCCCGGAGCCCGTCTTTAAAAGCAACGCTGTTCACTTAGCAGACATCTCGGTGCGTTCCAGTGGGGCAGGCTTCAGCCTGCGGAGGACTTCAGTCCGCCTGCCGCAGGTTTCACATGATCTGGCGGGGGTCGGGCTGAAGCCCGACGCAGACTGAAGTCTGCCCCACAGGTCGGCAATCAGGGCCGGTCAGGTCTCTATTACAAAGTGAACAGTATTGTCTTTAGAGCGGAGTGAGCGGCCGATTCTCCGACCCCGTGTAGAACGAACGCAGCGTACCCGCTGGCGGAGGCGCGAGCAGCGTCGGGCGCAACAGGATAAGCACCTGGTCGCGGTCGTTGTCTCTTTCGTGAGTGCTGGTGAGCGGTCCCAAAAAAGGAATGCGATCGAGCCCGGCCAACCCGGAGAGCGTGCGCGCCTCATTGGTGGTCAGCAGGCCCGCGATGATCGACCATTCACCGAATTGCAGCCTGGTGATATTCTTGATCGACCGGTTGGAGATCACCGGCAAGCCGTTGATGGAAGCTCCGGTCAGCACTTGGTACTGCGCCTCCACGTCCAGCGAGACACTCTCCCGATCGTGCACCACCGCCGTGGTGGTGAGGGTCAGGCCGAGATCCTGAAACGTGAACTGCGGAGCAATCGTCGTGCTTCCCTGGGTAGCTGTATTGCCGTATCCGCCCGTCATGATGGGATACTTCTCGCCAATGTGGAGCGTGGTCTTCTGTCCGCTGGCGGCGCGCAACTGCGACGCTAATAGAAGGTTGGCATTCGAGTTCGACAATGTGGCCACAACCGCCGAACTTGCAATCGTGAGTGCCGTGTTTGCCAGCAGTCCCTGAAAAGGGGCCTTCAATGAGAAAACATTGTTGGCCAGGGAGCTGAGTGTGTTGATCGAAAAGATGGACGGGAAATTGATTCCATAGGTGATGGAATCGTTGCGCGAGACCTCCACAAATCGCAAATCGATCATGACTTCCGCCCGTGCGTGCATCAACTGCTGAAACAGCGCGCGCGCATACACCACTTTGGAAATCCGGTCGCGCATGACGACGGTGTAGGCCGAGGCGTCGATTCCCAGCTTCTCGATTGCCATGGCCTGCTGCACGGCGCGAACCACCTGCTCGAGTTCCTGCTGCGTGTAGATATCCGGAAAATGCACCGCCACGGTGACCGTGGGCTCAATCTCCGTGCGTTTCTGCGTGGTGTCCTTGGCCACCAGGAAGATCTTGGTGGTGACCGGCACGATGAAGGAGCCGGTGGCCGCTTCCAGCCCATGGAGCGCGTCCCGGTAGTCCACGCCCTTCATTTGGAAGCGGAACGGATTGCCCGGTTGGTAGTCCGAATCGTAGACGCACTCCAACCCGTAAGCGCGCGCCACGCTCTGAAACAGCTTCTTAAAATCGCCGCTGAAATCGAGATCGCGGACTCCCGGGTCAGCGTCCAGTTGAGTCGGCGGGAGCGGTTGCCTGGCGGCGGCGAGATCCTCAGCGCTGGGAGGATCGAAATGGAATTCGGGTTCCTGGCTTATTTCCTTTTCCAATTCCGCCACGGTGGGGATTTTAGGCTGCGGTTTCGCCTCCATCGCCGCCCGCGTTTGCACTGCCTGGGTGCGCTCCCAATAGGTCTTGTTGCGCGGATCCATGGCGGCGGCCTCCGCGTACATCAGGTAGGCCTCGGCCATATGGCCGGCCTTCTCGGCGGCGCGGCCTTTTTCGTATAGCTCCCAGGCGGAGGGCTCTTGCGGGTCTTGCGCCAAAAGGCGTAGTGCCAGCACCACTCCCACCAGAGACACACGTAGCCGCATAATGATGTGACGGCGAGGCACGCCCCGGTGTGCAAACGATTTAGGGTGCAAACGATATAGTGTGCAAACGATTTAGGGTGCAAACGATTTAGAATCTGAGGGAGGGATGGAATGCGCTACCTGGAGCGGCAGCTTGCCGAGAATCCGGCGGAACTAATCTGGCCGATCGTCATTTTCCTGCTGGCGATGGCCGCCGGTTGGCTGGTTCGCTGGCTGATTCTGAAGGCCTTACGCGGGTGGGTCGCGCGCACCCAAAGCCGCGGCGGAGTGGTCCTCATCGATGTGCTCGCCGGCCCGATGCTCATCTGGCTGGTGATTCTGGCGGCCCACATCGCCATTCAATCGTCAAGTCTGCCCGCGAGAATTGCCGATCGCGGGGCGGAAACCCTCTACTTCCTCTGGATGGTGTCCGTCACCCTGATGGCGACGCACCTGGCGGGCAATCTGGTCCGCAACTACGGGGATCAGGTGCCGGGGGCGCTGCCGGTCACTACGCTCAGTCAGAATCTGGCCCAGATCGGAGTATTGATCCTCGGGACGGTGGTGGTGCTGGACCACTACAACTACTCGATCAAGACGATTCTGACGGCGTTGGGAATCGGCGGCTTAGCCGTGGCGTTGGCCTTACAGGACACCCTCTCCAATCTCTTCGCGGGATTCTATGTTGCTGTGGCGCGGCAGATCCGGCTCGGCGATTATGTCAAGTTGAATACCGGCGAGGAAGGGTACGTCACCGACATCGGTTGGCGCAGCACCACTATTCGCTCGCTCAATAGCAACATGATTATCGTGCCCAACGCCAAACTGGCGCAGGCCATCGTTACCAATTACTACCTGCCGGAGAAGCGCATGTCGGCTTCGTTTCAAGTCGGCGTAAGCTATCGGAGCGACCCCGACCAGGTGGAGAGAGTGCTGCTGGAAATAGTGCGGGCAGGCATAGCGGACATTCCAGGTATGTTGGCCGACCCTGCTCCGGCGGTGGCGTTCGACCCGGGGTTCGGCGAATCGTCCCTAACCTTTACGGTGAGCTTCACGGTGGCGGAATTTGTGAGTCAATTCAGCGTACGCAACGAATTGAAAAAGCGGGTCTTTCGCCGCTTCCGCCAGGACCGGATCGAAATCCCATTCCCGACTCGGATTGTCCATTTGGAAACCCCCGAGGGATTCCAGGAGAGCCCTCCCCCGCAGACTAAGTTGTAAACTAAGTTGAAGTTTCCAACATTGTATAAAAGCATACGTGATTCTTTAATGCTGCTTTGGCGGAAGTGCACACATAATAGGGTCGATACCGTTTGCCGCCGCCGAACCGCCCGTGTTATAGTTGGAGCGCGTTTGATAGCTTCCGCGAATCCGGCATGATCGTCTCCTTGAGCGACGGCACCGTCGTCCCGCTTGCGTTTCGTCACCGATGAGCCCGCTTTCAAATTGTCAGGAGGATTTACGTGAAGAACATCTTTGTGGGCAACCTCGACTTCAACGTCACGGAAGAAGCCGTGCGCAGCCTGTTCGAGCGGTATGGGCAAGTTAACAGCGCGCGGATCATGACGGATCGCGACACCGGCCGTTCGCGCGGGTTCGCATTTGTCGAAATGGAAAACGAAGGGGAAGCGGATCAAGCGATTTCCGCTCTCAATGGATACACGATGGACGGCCGCGCGTTGAATGTGAACGAGGCGCGCCCCAAGCCGGATCGCGGTGGATTCGGCGGTGGTGGTGGCGGCCGCGGTGGATTCGGCGGCGGTGGTGGTGGCGGCCGCGGTGGCGGCGGCGGTGGTGGTGGCCGGCGTCCTGGCGGTGGCGGCGGTGGTGGCGGCGGACGCCGCGAGCCGCGCTGGTAGTTACAAGCTTTCAGCTATCGGCTTTCAGCTGTCAGCTTATGTCGGTGCATGGTTTAAGGGATGCCGATCCCGTTTGATTGGTGTGCCGAAGTTGAGTGTGAGTGTTAACAGAGGCGCCTGCGGCAACGCAGGTGCCTCTTTCCGTTTCGGAGCTGACGCCTTAAGCGTTCCCCAGAGACTCACGCACGCGGGAGCAAAGCTAAGGTTACTTCTGCCACCTCCGCGCTCTGCTGGTTTTGACTTTGCGTGCGGCTCTGCGGTGGTTCCTGGTCTTGACCGCATCGTCGCTCGTGGCCTGCAAGCTGAGAGCTGACAGCTGATAGCTGATAGCTGACAACTCTTTTCTACCCGCCCCGAGTCCCGTTCTCTAGAAACGCCCGCAGGCGATGACTGCGGCTGGGGTGGCGTAGCTTACGCAATGCCTTGGCCTCGATCTGACGGATTCTCTCGCGCGTCACCGCGAAGTTCTGTCCCACTTCCTCCAGCGTGTGCTCACTGCCGTCTTCCAACCCGAACCGCATCTTGATGATCTTCTCCTCACGCGGCGTGAGCGTCTTCAGCACCTGCGCGGTCTGCTCCCGCAGATTCAGATTGATTACCGCGTCCGAGGGCGAGATGCCATTCTGGTCGACGATGAAATCGCCCAGGTGCGACTCTTCCTCCTCGCCGATCGGCGTCTCCAGCGATATCGGCTCCTGCGCCACCCGCAGCACCTTGCGCACCTTCGATACCGGCAACTGCATCCGCTTGGCCAACTCCTCGTTGGTGGGTTCGCGGCCCAGTTCCTGCACCATCTGCCGCGAAGTCCGGATCAGCTTGTTGATCGTCTCGATCATGTGGACCGGGATGCGGATGGTCCGCGCCTGGTCGGCGATCGCGCGGGTGATGGCTTGCCGCACCCACCACGTGGCGTAAGTGGAGAACTTATAACCTCTCCGGTATTCGAACTTATCCACCGCCTTCATCAAGCCGATATTGCCTTCCTGGATCAAGTCGAGGAATTGTAGACCGCGATTGGTATACCGCTTGGCGATGCTCACCACCAGGCGCAGATTGGCTTCGATCAGCTCCCGCTTGGCTGCCTCGGCCTCCTGGTGGGCCTGTGTGATGATCTCCAGCGTGCGGCGCAGCTCGGCGGCCGACGCCCCGAATTCCTCCTCCAGTTGCTGCAGCTTCTGCCCTTGCGCGCGCTGCTCCTTGCGGAGCTCTTTGATGCCGTCAGCCCGCCCTGCGGTCCACGTCTCCAGCGCCTTCTGGATGCGCGAGACTTCGCGTTCCAGGGGCTTGAGCGCTTCTACCGCGGTGCGGATGCGGCCGATCAGGTGGCGCACCACCGGGCTCTGGAAGTTCACCGCGCGCACCAGCTTCGACGTGCGGATCACCAGCCGGCCCAGCTCCCAGAGCTGCCGCCGGTATTGCTTCGGCTTCATGGCCCGCGGTATCGCCTGCAGCTTCTGGCGGCATTGCAGGATCTTGCGATACTGTTTCGAGATCTCTTCGATCTCCCGGGCAAATTCCTGGCGCTTCTCTTCCACCAGTTCGTCGGTGAGATTAGGATCGGCAATCTGGATGACGTCGCGCGCGGAAATCGCGTCTTGCGCCATCTCGTCGCCCATGACGATGATTTCCTGGATCACCAGGGGTGCGCGTGAAAGGGATTTGAGTACCGTTCGCTGCCCGCGCTCGATGCGCCGCGCGATTTCCACTTCGCCTTCGCGGGTGAGCAGTGGGACGGTCCCCATCTCCCGCAGGTACATGCGCACCGGATCGTTGACTTTTTCGCCGATGCCGGCTGGCAGATCGAGATCGATCAGCTCCTCGGCTTCGTCCTTCTTATCGAAGTCCTTGGGCTCTTCGAGTATCTCGATGCCGGCTGTGTCCAGCCCTGCGAGGACATCTTCGAGTTCAGCGCCGCCGGGCAAATCTCCGGGCAGAACTTCGCTTACCTCGTCGTATAGGACGTAGCCTTTTTCCTTGCCCAGCTGAACGAGCTTCTGTAGCCCGTCGTATTTGTCTTCAAGCGCCACTGAAGCCCCGTATCCCCTGTGGGAGAAGAATCCAGATCATTGTACACCACGGCAAGCGCCGGTTTATGTAAGTGTAACCTAACCGGCGCCGGCCGGCCGCCGCTCCAGCTTCTGTAACTCCTGTGCCAGGCGGAGGGCTTCCATAATGTTGGTCCGCTCCGCCTCCTTGATGCGTTGCTTCAACTCCTGCACCCTTTGCTGGTAGTCGGAACGGCGCAAACTGTCCAGGCACTGCGTGCCGTACTCCAACGTGAGATCGTGTCCGTCTCCATCGGCCGAGAGCAACGCTACTGCCAACACTCCTTGATCCGCCTGTTCCAGACGGCTATTGACTGCGTCGAAAGTGAGCGGCCCGCCAGCCGCATGCACGGTCTGGATTGCCTGAAAGATCCGCCGCGCCGTCACGCGCTGCAGCACTTCGAGTTTCGGCAGTTCGCTCAGCAACACTGCGCGGCCCTCGATATCGGAGAGCAGCACGTTCAACAGCCCCTTCTCATCGGGGCGGACGGTTTCCACCGGCGCCTGTATGGAGCGATCGTTGCGGTCGGCCACGGATTTCTTGAACGCGTCCAGCACCGTCCCTTGATTGGCCTGGTCGACGCCGATATAGCCGGCCACCTCAATCGCCACCTGCATCCGCTCCAGCTTGTCGGGAATACGTTGCACCGCCGGCCGCAGGTAGTTCAAAACGGCGAGCCTGCCTTCGGTTGTGCGCAGATCGTGCTGCGACCGCACCCGGTCGGCGAGCCAATGGAAGTACCCCTTGGCGCCATCGAGACACGCGCGGTAGGCATCCACGCCGCGTTCCTTGCAATACTCGTCGGGATCGAGCCCGCCATCCAGTTCGACGATGCGGACTTGCAGTCCCTCTTCCAACAGAATCTGGATGGATCTCTCAGCAGCCTTCGCGCCAGCCGCGTCGGGATCGAAATTCACCACGATCTTGTCGGTGTGCCGCTTGATGGCGCGCACCTGGTCGGACGTCAGCGCCGTCCCGCAGCTTGCCACCACGCCGCCGAATCCCGCGGCGGAGACGCCGATGACGTCCATGTAGCCTTCCACCAGAATGGCGCGGTCTTCCTTACGGATCGCTCCCTTGGCGCGATTCAGATTGAAGAGCACCTTGCTCTTCTCGTAGATCGGCATTCCGTTGTCGCGGGTTGGAGAGTTCAGATACTTGGGGACATCGTCGTCGGTCAGGCCGCGTCCCCCGAAAGCGATCGCCTTGCCCGCTTCGTTGTGGATGGGAAACATCAGGCGGCCGCGAAAATAGTCGTAGAAACTGCCGTCGTCGCGTTTGCGCACCAGCCCCGATTGCTCGATTTGCGCGGCGGTGAAGTTGCGTTGTTCGAGCAGCCGCAAGAGCGCCTTCCCGGAGCGGTCGGAGTACCCCAGTCCGAACTGCTCGACGGTTTCCGGCTTCAGGCCCCGGCGCACCAGATAGGCGCGCGCAGCCTCCCCCGCGGGGCCGCGCAGATTGGCGCGGAAGGTCTCCGCCGCCAGTTCGTGCATTTGAAACAGCGCCTCGCGCAGCCGCGACTCGTCGTCGGCATAGTTCCCGCGCTTGGGCATGGGGATGCCGTTGCGCTCCGCCAGTTCCTTGAGGGCTTCATAAAACGTGACGCCCTCCATTTCCATGACGAACTTGAACACGTCACCGCCGGCACTGCAACCGAAGCACTTGTAGTACTGCCGGTCCGCGTGAACGTTAAAGGAGGGCGTTTTCTCGGTGTGGAAGGGGCACAAACCTTTGTAGCTGTTGGGTCCGGCCTTGCGCAATCGCACCCGCTCGCCGATGACGGCGACGATATCGACGCGGGACTTGAGCTCCTGAGCGAAATCCATGGCGAGCTGTCTGTTTATTATCCCGCATCGCTTTCGGCCTGGACCGGCATTAACGATTGGTAACTTGACCCGGCAAAGAGGGCGAGAGCTACACTCTTCTGACATGTCATTCGTGACCGTCTTCTTCCAACACCTGAGCCCGTATGCCAGAGTGGTTACGGCCGTAACGCCGTTCCTGGCGGCCATTGTTTGCCGGCTCCTCTTCGGGAAGAACCGGATCACGGGCACCCTGTTGTCGATCAGCACCATCTGGTTTGCCACGAATGTCCTGATGGCCCCTTATTCACACGGCATGCGGCAGGATCTGGTCAATCTGCGGCGGGCGGTGTTCCGGTAAGCAGCTATCGGCGATCGGCTGTCAGCTATCGGAGACAGCAATTGGCTCTTGGCTGTTAGCGATTGGCTCTCTTGCACCTGCGGCGCCAGCCAGGTCGGTGACCGAATCGGGCGCAAGCAGTCGGTGGAGAGCTCACGGGCGTCATCGCGCCGGGGTGGGCAAGCTACGCGCCGGTACAAATGCTCGCCGCTACGCCACCTGAGCTTACCGGCCACAGCTGAAAGCTCTCCACAAACTGTCGAAACCAATGCCTGGATGCCAGTGGGACCGGCGGCGTTTTCTCCTGCCCGCGAATTTGCCCCGGTGCCGACAGTTGACAACTGCAACGTCACAGTTGCGGCCAACGCAGCTCGCGGGCACAAGTCCGCCCGCCCCGGAGCTTGCCACGCAACAGCTGAAAGCTGATAGCCGTCCCTCCAAAGCGAGAAAGTTCACAATCCGCTACAATGACGTTGTAAGGAGGCCGTATGGAACCCGCTGGCATTCAAGCCGCCGGAATGTTCGGCCTGGGCGGACCCGAGGTCGCTGCGATCCTTGTGCTGGCACTTGTACTGTTTGGCGGCAAGAAGGTCGGGGAACTCGGGAAGGGTCTGGGCGAAGGGATCCGGAACTTCAAGACAGCCTTGAAGGAAGACGAACACAAAGACGACGAGAAGAAGTAGGAATAGGCTTCGTGAACAGCCCGCAATTGGGGCGGTTCCAGCTCGGCTTCAAGGATAATTCAATTCAATAAAAAACCCCGCGGATCCATCCGGACCCCGCGGGGTTTCGTATTTCTCCGACTGTTGCCCGCTTACTTAGCCTTCTTGGGCGGAACGATGGCATCCTTCGCCGCCTTGGCCACGCGGAACTTCACAACCTTTTTGGCCGGGATCTTGATGCTCTCGCCGGTTGCGGGATTGCGGCCTGTGCGGGCCTTGCGATCCACTTTCACCAGACGGCCGATTCCGGGAAGGACGAACACGCCATTCTTCTTGACCTCGGCGATCGCCATCTCCGCCAGGTCGTCGAGGAATTTGCGCGCCACTTTGTTGTTGACTTCTTCACCGCCACGTTCCGCCAGCGCTCTTACCAACTGCGTCTGGGTCATTCTTTGTGTTGCCATAAATCTCCTTTAAATCTCCCGTCGAACTCCAAAACATTTTCAGGCCGTTACGTTCTCAGAACTGGTCCGAACGATATCAATCATAAGGGAAGGGATATGCGATGTAAAGGGAATTACGCTGAAAATAGCCTGTTTTTCGTGGTTTTTTTGCGTAGCCGTGGCGAAAAGCCCTATTTTACGGGGTTTCCACGAATTCTCCGCTCCGCGAGCGCCGCAATCGGCCCTCCCGAAAGGCCGCCGCGGCCTTATTCTTCAGCACCCGGAAGCCCACATATTCACCGCTCTGCGAATCGAGAGCCAGGCGCACGGAGGCGTACAGTTTGAGCGGCGGCCCGCCCGCGCTGGCATCCCCTTCGCTCCCTCGCGAACGCGTCTGGTTCAGAAATAGCGCCACCGTGCCGCTCGCTGCCGCAATGTGGGCGAGTCTCCGCAAGCCTGAAGCGAGCACGCGGCTATGCAGGCCTTCGCCGCTATCCGCGATCGCCGATTGCAATTCGAGTTGGGGAACCAACGCCGCCGCGGAGTCCACAATCAACAGGTCCACCGCGCCCGAACTCGCCAGCTTGCAGACAATTCCGAGCGCCTGTTCCGCCGATTCGGGGCGCGCCAGGGGCATCTCCGGCACCCGTACGCCGAGATTCGAAGCGTAGGGCGCGTCAAAAGCATTTTCAGCGTCGATCCACGCGGCCGTGGCGCCACTCTGCTGCGCGCGTGCCACCATTTGCAACGCCAACGTGCTCTTGCCGCTGGATGAGGGACCGAATATCTCCACAATGGCGGCGAGCGGCAGTCCGCCTCCGAGCGCGGAATCGAGCGCGGCGAAGCCGGTTGGTAAGGCGGCGCGGCTCCGTGGTTCCGATCGCGCAAGGCGGAGACGAATGGCGCGCTGCCGCTCCTCTTCGGTCATTGTGTAAGCTGTCAGCTATCGGCGGTCAGCTCTCAGCTGGCCCCAGCGTCCGCGAGCGGCTGAGCCGCCCCTGGTACGGGTCAGGCCCCACACCGCCGGCACCCAGAAACCTGAAAACCGATAACGCAAAAGCGCTCTTGGGCCGTCGACGAACGCAGAACGCCGATTCGAAAAATTGCTCTCATCCTAAATCCGGCGGCTCAGCCGCACTCGGCCAAGCACAGCCTTTGCTGCCAGAATTCCAACTGCGCCGCCGCTCAGCCTTCTGGTGAGAACCACGGTTTTCACAAGCGGTTGAGCCGGAGGCCGATCGGCGATTCGCCTGGCCGCAGTTGCCGGATTTGGGTTCATCGGCGTTGATCTGCGTTCATCGGCGGCTAATTGGGTTCTTACCTATTTTCGCGCGGGCACGGACTTTGCCGCAGCCACGGGCGCAGGCGACTCGGCCGGCGGCGCGGCGGCCGGGTCAGGCTTCACCAGTCCCAGTACTTTCCGCAATTCAGTGTCGATATTCTGCCGGATATCGGGGTTGTCCTTCATGAACTGGCGCGCATTCTCGCGGCCCTGCCCAATCCGCTCGCCCTTGTAGCTGAACCACGATCCGCTCTTCTCCACGATGTTTTGCGCCACGCCGAGATCGAGCAAATCGCCTTCTTTGGAAATACCTTCGCCGTAAATGATGTCGAACTCAGCCTCGCGGAAGGGCGAGGCCACCTTGTTCTTCACCACTTTCACCTTGGTGCGATTTCCGACCACCGCGTCGCCATCCTTGATCGCCGCGATACGCCGTATATCCAACCGAATGGACGCGTAGAACTTCAACGCCCGTCCGCCGGTTGTCGTTTCCGGATTGCCGAACATCACGCCGATCTTTTCGCGGATCTGGTTGATGAAAATCAGGCACGTCCGCGAACGCGACACTACGCCCGTGAGTTTGCGCAGCGCCTGCGACATCAGCCGCGCCTGCAGGCCCATGTGGCTGTCGCCCATCTCGCCTTCGAGTTCGGCTTTGGGCACCAGAGCAGCCACCGAGTCCACCACCAGCACGTCGATCTGTCCCGAAGCGGTCAGGGTGTTGGTGATTTCGAGCGCCTGCTCGCCATAATCGGGCTGGGAAACCAGCAGATTGTCGATGTCCACACCGAGTTTGCGGGCGTAG
>Ga0182030_10018132_pt1 | contig 13529 bp, 12 predicted proteins | sample 812S3MmetaG_FD_121299 | JGI IMG/M metagenome (GOLD analysis project Ga0182030, IMG submission 121299) | Permafrost microbial communities from Stordalen Mire, Sweden - 812S3M metaG (Illumina Assembly) | ecosystem: Environmental > Terrestrial > Soil > Wetlands > Permafrost | place: Sweden... | reverse complement strand
GAACATCACCTGGTCGGTGCTGTCGAGCGCGCGCTTCTACACGGTCTGGGCCGACTCGAGTTCCAGCTGCAACTTCTGACCTTCATCCTGCATCGCGCGGATCTTCACCAGTTTGGTGCGCTGGTCGCTCACTGCGCGCTGCAGCTTCGCCTCCAGCTGCGAGGAGCTGGCGACAGTGCCGGTGCTGTTCTGCGAGAAGTTCTGGATTTCGTGCTCCAGCGAGTGGCGCGTCGCCGCGATCTGCGATTGCAGTTCCAGCACCTTCGGATGCCTGGGCCCAAGGGTGGCGGTCGACTCGGCCAGCTCGCCCTGCAGGGTCGAGAGCTGGTTCTTCAGGTTCTGCACCAGCTGCGAGGCCATCACCGGGTCGCTCGAACCCTCGTTCTCGCCGGCCTTGGATTCCGCAGTACGCCGTATGTTCTGCGTCGCCAGCAACTGCGCCTCGAGCTGCGCCAGCACCTGGGTCTCCCCGTCGTTGGCCGCCATGATGTCGGTGATGCCGGTGCGCTGGCGGAAATCCGCCATCTGCTGTTCGGCGGCGGTCACCTTGCCCTTCAGCTCCGCCAGCTGTGCGGTGTACTCCTGCGAGCGGCCGCTGCTCGAATCATTGCCGTGGTGCGACTCGCGCGCCTGGTATACCTCGACGATGGTATTGGCAATCTGTGCCGCCATGTTGCGGTCCTTGGAGGTCGCGGACACGTACAGCAGCTGGATGCCCTTGCCCTGCTCGATCAGCAGGTTGGCGCGCAACTGTTTCTCGACCCAGTCGCGCAGCGTGTTGACGCCGTCGTTCCTGAACCCGGCGGTGAATTCCTGGTCCTGGGTAAGGTTCAGCCGATCGATCACGGCCAGCAGGACTTCACGGTTCTGCAGCAGTTCCACCTGGGTCAGCAGGTAGCTGGTGAACAGATCCGGCGGCGCCTGGCGCGTGCCGTCGTTGGATTCGAAATTGACCAGCACCGTGGCCTGCGCGGTGTAGCTCTTGGGCAGCAGCTTGACGATGACCACGGTCACCGCCAGCAATGCCAGTGCGATGATGATCGCATGGGTGCGGTGGGCGCGCAGGATGGCCAGCATCTGCGTAATCGACAGCGTGCCCTGGGCATACTGCGCCGGCACCATGGGTATCGGTTGCGGTGGGGGCGGCGAATTGCCTGCCAGCACCGGAAGATTCCTGGACATTCTCAAAAGATGCTCTCCTTGACGCGGATCACGTCGTCCGGCTGCACCAGGTCGTTGGACTTGGCATGGACGACTACCTGCTCGCCGTTCTTTCCGACGCGCTTGATCTCCACCCGCCGGTCGCTGCCCTTGGCCGTGACGCCGCCGGCGACCGAAATCGCCTGTATCACCGTCAGATTGGGTTCGAGCTTGTACATCGCCGGCTTCTGCACCTCGCCCAGGATGAAGAACTGCTCGGCGCGCGGCACATAGACAGAATCGCCGGCACGCAGCAGTTGGGTCGGCGTCGAGGGACCGGAACCGACCAGTCCCTTCACGTTCACCGGGTAGCGCTTCATGCTGCCGGTCGCATCGGCGCGCAGCACGTACACGGTATCGGACGCGAACTCGGTTTCACCGCCGGCCTGGGCCAGCAGATCGATGATCGTGGTCTTGGCATCGACCGGGTAGCGGCCCGGCGTCTTGACCTCGCCCAGCACCGAGACGCGCTGGCTCAGCGATTGAGTGAGGGTAAGCGTGACATGCGGATCGATGAAGAAGCCGCCGTCCTTGAAAGCCTTCTCGACCTTTCGGGCGGCGCTCTCCGGGGACAGGCCGCCCACCGGTATGGCGCCAGCCAGCGGCACGCGAATGGTGCCGTCGTCAGCAACGCCGAGTACGGAATCCATGTCCGGCTGGCCGAACACGTGCATCGTGACCGAGTCGCCCGGTCCGAGCGGCGTCAACGGCCCGACGGCGTTGGCAGCCGCCGGAACGCCCGGCAACGCCGGCACCGGCAGCACGGGGGCGGGCGCCTGCTGCGCCGCCAAGGCTATCGTCACCCGCAGCGTCAATAACAGCAGGATGGACAGAACGCCGGAATTTGGTCTTGCGAACACTGTTGACCTCGTTTCGTGGCCGGGCGTATAGGCCAGAACACGCGGTTATCTTACTTCAGCTCGCCGCTGGCAAGAGAATCCGGGTTGCACGACTGTGGACGGCTTCACGCGATCCTCCGCTGCGACGCCAAATAGGGGCTACCGGCCCCGATCGGTCCTACGCGGCGCGCAAGTCTCCTACGCGCCGCGCTGGCGCGCGTAGCCGCAAACCAGCAGCAGTGGCACCACGACGGCCAGGTAGTCGAGCGCAAATCCCCAATTCATATCCGCCAGGCCGCGGGTGGATCCGCCGTACGCGGCGACCCCGATGAACAGCAGCAACGCCGCCACGCTCCACCACCACCCGATCCGCACCAGCCACGCCCAGGCGCCCCAGAGCGCGCCGCGTGGGCCGCCGATCGCGCGCGCCCCGAGCCACAGCAGCAGCAGCAGTCCCGCGATCACGATCAGCCACGGCAGCTTGCGCTCGGTTACCGGCACCATGCTGTCCAGCACCGCGGTGTTGTGGCCCGGCTTGCGCAGCAACTCCTCGAGTGCGACGTATAGCAGCAGGCAGGCGACTCCGGAGACCACCAGATCCAGCACCGCCTCGCCGATCATTCGCACAGGGCGCATAGCCGGGCCTCCGTGCGCGCCAGGATCCAGCCGTCCAACCGGACCGTGCTGCCAGCGCCAAACTCGTCGCGCACGCAGCGGTCGAATGCCGGCAGCAGCAGCTCGCGCCGCAGCGGCCGCTGGCCGCCGCCGTGCGGCGCTACCGCCGCAAGGATCAGTCGCGTCAACACCGCCGGGTCGCTTTCCGCCGGACAGTGGGCGCGGTAGCTGGCGCCGAGCGCACGCGCGCGCGCGCGGTCGTCCAGCAGCAGGCGCAGCACCGCTGCGGCATCGTCCGGCGCGCTCGCCGCAGCCGCCAGAGCCGCGGGACGCAGCCCGACCCCCAGGCCGGAGGCATATCCCAGGCAAGTCAGCAGGTAGCGCCGCGTGTAGCTCATGGGGTTCAGGTCCGCTCAGCTGGTCAGGGACTTCAGGTGATCCGACAGGCGCAACGCCAGCGCGACGATCGTCATGGTCGGATCGTCGCAGGCATAGCTTGGAAACACCGAGCTGCCGGCGACGAACAGGTTGCCGATGCCGTGGATCCGGCAGTCGCGATCCACCACGCCGTAGCGCGGGTCGTCGTGCATCCGGGTGGTACCCATGTGGTGGTGGGCGTTGACGACATCCTGCATCGGGTCATAGCCGGTTGCGCTCGACTCGATGCGCAGCCGGCCAACGCCGCTGCGGCCGAGCAGCTGTGCCAGCTGTTCGTGGGCGCGATGCATATCCTGTTCGAAGTCCGACGGCAGCCGCCAGTCGAGCTGCGTCTGGCGCAGGCCAAGCACATCCACGGTATTTGACAGCGTCACGCGGCTTTGCGGATCCGGGTTCGGGCCGCTGCAGTAGCAGGTGACGAAGGTACCGGGCGGTGTGCGCCACATTTTCTCGTACAGCCACTTGGCCGGCAGCTGCAGGCTGCTGGTGGTGCGCGAATAGTAGTACTCGATGTTTTGCGCGACGCCTTCACCCAGCAGGCCGCGGATCGGCGCGGGCAGCCGGTCCACGCCCAGCTCGGCCAGTGCGGTGGTTGGCACCCGAAAGCCGATGTAGAACGGCGGCATCTGCTTGGTGCGCCGCAATTCGTCGGAAGCCGTAAAGAAGCCTTCGATCGGGTGCCCGCGCACCAAATGGTGATCGTAGAAGCGCACTTCGGGGCTTGATACGTCGGCCAGCACGGTGGCTGCCTTCGGCACGTAGACATGATCCATGAAGTAGCGGCCCACCAGGTCGTTGCCGTTGCCCAGTCCGGATTTCTGCACCCGGTTGCTGTTCAACAGCAGGCGCACATTCTCGATGCCGCCGGTCGCCAATACGTAATGCCTTGCGCGTGCGCGGAAGCGCCTGCCGGTAAGGCACGCGATCTCGACGCCGGTGACACTGCTGGCCGCCTCGTTGGTGTCGATCGCCACCAGGTTGGCGTGCAGGTACACCGTCAGGTTGCCGGCCGCCGCCAGCTCGTCGCGATAGACGGTGCCGAACCGCGTCGGCGGACTGTACTGGAACAGGCTGCTCTTGAGGCTGTCGGCGCTGCTGGCGCTGATTGGCCGCGCTTCCGCATCCACCCACTGCTGCGGATCGTAGCTGTAGGGGCCGAGCTGGCAGACCTGCTGCGCCTGCCGGTAGTACGGCTCCAGCACATCCAGTCCGATCGGCCAGTCGTCCAGGTCGAAGGCGTCAAACGGGCGGCAGGAACCCTGCCAGTGATTGGTGCTGCCGCCGAGGAAGCGCAGGCGGTCGCGATCTATCGGCGTGTAGCTGTAGCCGATGACGTCGCCGGCGTACAGGTTCTGGGTGTCGACATCGAAATCGAAACCGCCGCTCTCGAACACCGCAATCCTGCGATTGCCGCCGCTGAGTGCCCGTGCCATCGTGATACCGGCGGCGCCCGCCCCGATGATGCAGATATCCGCGTCAACCTCCATGTCCTGCGGTAGCTGCCTGGCGTCTACGAACATGAATTCTGAAAATCGGACATGGTGGAGGGCATCAATCGTAACGATGCGGCGCCAGCAGCGCTCGATCAAGGCCAGCAATCTTAGTGCAAAGTACCGCGAAATCAACTTCTTCGCGCCTGCTGGCGGGAACCACTTCGCAGAAACGAAAAGCGCTGCGCGCGCCCGGCGCACGCCCGAAATGCCAGTTACGGTGGCGACGGCGGATGTGAGCTGTTCCCTACTTTCAGCTTTCAAATGCCCATACACTACGATCCTGCAACATCCACGGGCTGCACACAGGCAGACCTGCATCACGGCGCAGCGGCAGTCGCGGCGCCGTCAGATCTATGGACAGGTGTATATCCGCATGAAGGTACTGGTCACGGGAACGGAAGGCTATATCGGTTCGCGTCTCGCGCCGCTGTTGATGGCGCGCGGGCACGAGATCGTTGGCCTGGATGCAGGGTTTTATCGCGACGGCTGGCTGTACAGCGATCCACGCCAGCTCGGGCTGGTACCGCGCACCATCATCAAGGACCTGCGCCGCGTCGAGCAGAAGGATTTCGAGGGCTTCGATGCGGTCGTGCACCTGGCGGAACTGTCGAACGATCCGCTGGGGGAGAATCGGCCGGAGATCACCTACCAGATCAATCACCAGGGCTCGCTCGAGCTGGCGCGCAAGGCGAAGGCCGCCGGTGTGCGGCGCTTCGTCTATGCTTCATCCTGCAGCGTCTACGGCGTCGGCAGCGGCGAATTCCTCGACGAGACCAGCCCGGTCAATCCACAAACCGCCTACGCCAAGTGCAAGGTCCTGGTCGAGCGCGACGTCAAGCCGCTGGCGGATGCGAACTTCTGCCCCACGTTCCTGCGCAACGCCACCGCCTACGGTGCCTCCCCGCGCATGCGCTTCGACATCGTGCTCAATGACCTGTGCGCCCTGGCCTGGACCAACAAGCGCATCGCGATGACCAGCGACGGCAGCCCGTGGCGGCCGATCGTGCATATCGAGGATATCTCCACCGCCATCCGCTGCGTGCTCGACGCGCCGGTCGACGCCGTCAGCGGCGAGATCTTCAACGTCGGCCAGGACTCGGAGAACTATCGGGTGCGCGAGATCGCGCAGATCGTCGCCGACGTGTTCCCGGGCTGCGAACTGACCACCGGCAAGGCGAGCGCCGACAATCGCAGCTACCGCGTCTCGTTCAACAAGATAGCGACCCGACTGCCCGGCTTCAGCTGCGCCTGGAATGCGCGCCGTGGCGCCGAAGAGCTGCGCGCGCGCTTCGAGCAGATCGAGTTCAACAAGGAAACCTACGAATATCGGGCGTTCACGCGCCTGAAGCAGATCCGCTACCTGTCGCGCACCGGACAGATCGACGACGACTTCTTCTGGCGGTGACATGCGCTTCGAGCCATTGGCGATTGCTGGAGCCGCGCTGGTAATCATCGAACGGCATCCGGATTCCCGGGGCTTCTTTGCACGCACATTTTGTGTCGATGAATTTGCCGCTGCCGGGCTGCCGACGCAGGCGCTGCAGGCCAGTGTGTCGTACAACGAGCATGCCGGAACCGTGCGCGGAATGCATTTCCAGTGGCCGCCTTCGCGCGAGGGTAAACTGGTGCGTTGCCTGCGCGGCCGGCTGCGCGACGTGCTGCTCGACCTGCGTCCCGGATCGCCCAGCTATCTGCAGCATGTCGCGGTTACACTGGATGAGGACAATCGCGACGCGGTGTACATTCCGCCGGGGATCGCGCATGGCTTCCAGACGCTGCTGCCGGGTACCGAAGTGCTGTACCAGATGACCGACCGTTTTGCGCCAGAACTGGCCGCCGGCGTGCGCTGGAACGATCCGGCGTTTGCGATTTCCTGGGAGCGCCAGCCACGCCTGACGATCTCCGAGCGCGATGCCGGCTACCCGGATTTCGATCGGCAGGCATTTGAGGCCGAGTTGAGTCGCCGCTCGGGCGGCCGTAAGCTGGAAAAGGCCTCGTGAGCACGGCGGCCGCCATGATCGGCAGGCCGGCGGCGCAGCCGAAGCGCGCGCAGCCCAAGCCCGCGCAGCCCAAGTCCGCGCAGCCCAAGCCCGCGCAGCCGAAGCCGGCAGGCTGGGAACCAGGCGGCGGAGCAGACGCCGGACCGGCGCTGCACGCCTTTGCCTCGCAGCTCTATCCGATCTGCCGCAGCATCACCGGCAACGGCGTGCGCCAGACGCTCGATCTGATCGGCCGGCGCATCGAGCTTACGCGCCATGAGGTCGCGAGCGGTACCCGTGTATTCGACTGGGAAGTGCCGCTGGAGTGGAATATCGACGACGCCTGCGTGCTCGGCCCCGATGGCGACCGCGTGGTGGACTTTCGCGCCCACAACCTGCATATCGTCAGCTATTCGGAACCGATGCAGCGCACGTTGACACTACAGGAGCTGCGCCCGCACCTGTACAGCCTGCCGGCGCACCCGGACTGGATTCCCTATCGCACCAGCTACTATCGGCGCCACTGGGGTTTCTGCATGCGCGACCAGGCGCTGCAGGCCATGCGTCCGGGCCGCTACCAGGTACAGATCGACAGTTCGCTGGCGCCTGGTTCGCTGTCGTACGGGGAGTGCTTCATTGCCGGCAAGAGCCGGGAGGAAGTCCTGTTCTTTACCCACGTGTGCCATCCATCGCTGGCCAACGACAACACCAGTGGCATGGCTATCGCAAGCTTCCTGGCCGGCTGGATCGGCTCGCAGCCGCGCCGTTACAGCTATCGCTTCGTGTTCGCTCCCGGCACCATCGGTTCGCTGTGCTGGCTCAGCCGCAACCAGCAGCGGCTGAAGAATGTGCGCCATGGCCTGGTGCTGGGACTGCTGGGCGATCCGGGCACGCTCACCTACAAGCGCAGTCGGCGCGGCGATTGCGACATCGACCAGTTGCTTGCCTACCTGGTGGCCGCGGCCGATCCGCCCGGCAGCGTGATCGACTTCGAACCCTACGGCTACGATGAGCGGCAGCTATGTTCTCCGGGCTTCAATCTTCCGGTGGGACGGCTGACCCGTTCGGTGAACGACGGCTATCCTGAGTATCACAGTTCCGCGGACGACCTGGCGCTGATCAGCCCTGGCCAGCTGCAACGCAGCCTTGCAGTGTGCCAGCAAGCGGTGGAAATACTGGAGAGTAACCGGCGCTTCATTAACCTCTCTCCCAAGGGTGAACCGCGGCTGGGCAAGCGCGGATTGTACGGCGCCATGGGCGGGCGCAGCCCGGCGGATCGCGAGCGCGCGATGCTGTGGATCCTGAATCAGTCGGACGGCAGCGCGTCGCTGCTCGACATCGCCCAGCGCGCAGGAATCAGCTATGCGGCGATACAGAGCGCCGCGGAAGAATTGACCAATGCCGGCCTGCTGTCGCCAGCACGGGCTGGCCGTAGCAAACCCAGGCGTGGAGGCAAGCGATGAAAGTTGTGCTGTTTTGCGGCGGACTGGGGACGCGATTGCGCGAACATTCCGAAACCATCCCGAAGCCGCTGGTTGGCGTCGGCAGCCGGCCGGTGCTGTGGCACCTGATGCGCTACTACGCCCACTACGGGCACAAGGACTTCGTGCTGTGCCTGGGTTATCGCGGTGACATGATCAGGGAGTACTTCCTCAACTATTCCGAGGCGATGTCCAACGACTTCACGCTGAGCGAGGGCGGACGCAAGATCGAGCTGCACGGTCGCGACATCGACGATTGGCGCATCACCTTCGTAGACACCGGCCTGCACAGCAATATCGGCCAGCGGCTGCTGCGCGCGCGCCAGTACCTGCAGGACGAGGATGTGTTCCTCGCCAATTACTCCGATGGCCTGTCCGACCTGCCGCTCGATCGTTACCTTGAACACTTCGCAAGCCACAAGGCGGTGGCAAGCTTCATCGCGGTGCGCAGCGCGCAGAGCTTCCATGCGGTGCAGAGCCAGCCGGACGGACTGGTCACCAGCCTGGGCGCCATGCCGGACCAGCCGATGTGGATCAACGGCGGCTATTTCGCCCTGCGCCCGCAGGTGTTCGACTACATCAACGAAGGCGATGAGCTGGTGGAACAGCCGTTCAAGCGCCTGATCGGCGAGCGCAAGCTGATCACCTACCCGTGGGAAGGGTTCTGGCAGTGCATGGATACCTTCAAGGACAAGATCACGTTTGACCGCATGGAGGCCCGCGGCACCTGCCCGTGGATGGTGTGGAACAAGAGCCATGCGAGCACTGCAGTTCGCTAGGCGCGCCAGCGGGCGCCGGCCACTGCAGATTCTTGCGCTCGGGGCGCATTGCGATGACATCGACATCGGCTGCGGCGGCGCCATGCTCAGCCTGCTCGAGCGCCATCCCGGGGCGCAGGTCACCTGGGTGGTCATGGGTTCGAACCCGGTGCGCGAGCGCGAGCTCAGGGCCAGCGCCAGGCGCTTCCTGCGCCGCGCCGGCACTTACCAGGTGATCGCACACAAGTTTCGCGACGGTTTCTTTCCGGCGCATTTTGCCGCCATCAAGGAGCAATTCGAGGCGCTCAAGCGGCTGCCGGATCCCGACCTGGTATTCAGTCACCAGCGCGGCGACCAGCACCAGGACCATCGTGTGGTGGCCGAGCTGACCTGGAATACGTTTCGCAACCATCTGATACTCGAATACGAGATCCCCAAGTACGAGGGCGGGCTGACGACGCCCTCGGCCTATGTGTCGCTGACGCGCGTGCAGGTTGAGCGCAAGATCTCCATCCTGTGGGGCAGTTACCCGACGCAGCGCGCGAAACGCTGGTTCACCGACGAGACCTTTCGGGCCATGATGCGGCTGCGCGGGATCGAGTCCGGAGGCGAAACCGGGTGGGCGGAAGGGTTTCACGCCAGCAAGTTCCTGCTGGAATGAGCGAACGCATCGATTGCGCCGTGATCGGCGCTGGCGTCGTCGGGCTGGCGATCGCGCGGGCACTGGCGCTGGCGGGCCGCGAAGTCATCGTGCTGGAGAGCGAGAACGCGATCGGTACCGGCACCAGCAGCCGCAATTCCGAGGTGATCCACGCCGGCATCTACTATCCGACCGGATCGATCAAGGCACGCCTGTGCGTGGCTGGACGCGAGCTGCTGTATCGCTACTGCGCCCGCAACTCGGTCGAGCACCGGCGTGTCGGCAAGCTGATCGTTGCCACCTCGGAGGATGAGCTCGCCACGCTGGCGAAGTATGCAGCCCAGGCGCGCGCCAACGGCGTAACCGACCTGCGCCGGCTGACGCTGCAGGAGGCGGCAGAGCTGGAGCCGGAAGTGCGCTGCGCGGGGGCGCTGCTGTCGCCGTCCACCGGCATCATCGACTCGCATGGTCTGATGCTGGCGTACCAGGCGGAGCTGGAGGCGAACGGCGGCGTCCTGGCACTCAACAGCCCCGTCATTGGCGGCCGCCTGCTGCAGCGCGAGGTGGCGCTGGATGTTGGCGGTGCGGCGCCGATGGCGCTGCGTGCCGCCAGCGTGATCAACTGCGCCGGCCTTGCGGCGCAGGCAGTTTCGCGCGCGATTGGCGGCGTGCCGGCGGCCGCCATTCCGGCCCGCTTTCTTGCCAAGGGCTACTATTTCTCGCTCTCGGGACGCTCGCCGTTCCGCCACCTGGTGTATCCGGTGGCCAATTCGGCCGGGCTGGGCACCCACGTGACGCTGGATATGCACGGTAGCGCGCGCTTCGGTCCGGATGTGCAATGGATCGGGCACATCGACTACGGTTTCGACGAGTCGCGCAAGCCCGACTTCGCCCGGGCGATTCGCCTCTACTACCCGCAACTGGACGAATCCCGGCTGCAGCCGGCCTATACCGGCATCAGGCCGAAGATCAGCGACGCCGGCCAGCCGGCCGCCGATTTTTGTATTCGCGGTCCGTCACAGCACGATGCCTGCCCGTACGTGGCGCTGTACGGCATCGAGTCGCCGGGCCTGACGGCATCCCTGGCGATCGCGGAGCACGTCGTCGGCCTGCTGCGCAGGCCGGTGCGCGCGACGTGAGCCCTCAGGCCGGCGCGCCGATCGCGTGGTTCGCCGCCCACAGCGCCAGGGCCGACACCGTCAGCGTCGGGTAGGCGGGACTGGCCGTCGGGTAGGCGCCGGCACCGAGCACCAGCAGGTTGCGGTACTGGTGGTGCACCAGGTAGCGGTCAACGATGCTCGTCGCCGGATCGTTGCCCATTACCACCGTGCCCTGGATATGCGCGGCGGTTTCACCCAGTTCCGTGTAGGCAACCCTCTCGATCGGCAACGCGCTCGCCAGCTTGTCGATCATGCGCGGCACCTGTGCGGCACCGCGCTTGGCGTAGTCGGAGTAGTCGACGAAGCGCGTCACGGCGAGGCGCGGATCAGTTGCGCTGACGCTCACTGTATTGTCGTCGCGCGGCAGGTCATCGAACAGGAAGCGCACGATCAGGCGCTCGTTCCAGCGCCCTGATTCCGAGCGCAGCGCCCCGGGCTTGTCTGGAAACGGGGAATTCCAGGATTCGATCATGCACGCTGCATGCTCGCGCCGGTGCTCGCCTTCATAGAACAGGTAACCCAGCCCGGTCAGGATGGTACTGCCGTTGTAGCCCTTGACGCCCGCCAGGTCGAACGTCACGTCGATCGGCAACTGCTCGTGCAGCCCTTTCCCAAGCCGCGGATGCGTGATACCCGAGCGCAACAGGATGTGCGGATTGAACAGCGCGCTGGCCGCCAGCACCACCAGGTCAGCCTGGGCGCTGTCGCCGGCGCCGTCGCGCGTATAGCTCACGCCGCGGGCGATACCCGCTGCGGTATCGACCGTGTCCACGGCCGAATGCAATTGCAGCGTCACGCGCGGATCCGCGTACACGTGCGCCAGTCCGTTCTGGATCGTGAACTTGGCGTCCACCGGGCACAGCTCGCAGGTACCGCTGGCGCAGCACACGCCGCGCTTGCCGGTGTAGACACTGGCGCGGGCCGTTGCGACGTTGAACCAGCCGTCCGGAAAGTGCTGCTTCAGCAAGCTGTCCGGGTCCGAGAAGCGGTGCGGCGGCAGCGGAAAAGGCCGCGAGCGCGGCATCGGGCTGTCGGCCGGACCCGATACCAGCATGAGCTGCTCGACGGTGCAGTAGTGCTCTTCCAGATCATCGTAGGTCAACGGCCAGTCCTGGCCGACGCCGTAGCGCGACTTGAGCTGGAAATCGCCCGGCATCATGCGGGTGGTGCCGCCGAGCCAGCATTTGGAATTGCCGCCAAAACCGGGGCTGGTATACCACGGCTTGCGCGGCGTGAGGTTGGTAAACACCTGCTCCGGGGCGATGCTGGAGGTGCGCCGGTTCGCCAGCTGCCAGGCCTTGTCGTCGCTGCCGCCGCGCTCCAGCACCAGCACACGCACCGCGGGCCCGGCGCGCTGCAGATAGCGCAGCAGGAAAAACGTCGCGGCAAAGCCGGTACCGACGACGATCAGGTCATAGCGTTGCTGCATCGGTCAGCCCGGATGCGCCCTTGCCACACGGTAGGCAAAGCGCCTGAATCCGTCATAGTGCAACAGCGTCTTCAGGGCGCGAAACTCGGGCGCGTGACGCAGGTACTGGCGCATCAGTCCAAGCCCGCGCGCGCCGTGCTGGCGCAGTTCGCGCTGGATGTGCCTGGCCGCGGCGCGGTTGCCCGCCTGCAGGTAGCCCACATACACCGCCACCTGGTAGCTGGCGAGAAACTTGCGATGCTCGGGCCGGTTCAGGTAGTCGCGATGCTTGTCGATGACCAGCAGGTCGATCTCGGCGCCGGAGCGATCGCCGCTGCTGCGACTCAGGCTGGCCGCGTGCTCCTCGACATTGATCAGCGGCTGGGCAATTGCAGCGCCCGAATAACCCCGCTCCGCCAGCGCGATAAACAGATCCCGATCCTCGGACCGGCGCAGGCGCTCGTCGAAGCCGCCCACGGCCTGCAGCACGCTGCGTCGAATGGTGAACGCCGAACTGGTGGCGATTTGCAGCGCCAGCTCCAGGAACGAGGAGCCGTGCACGGTCGCGGCAACGCCAGTCCAGTCGTCCTCGCGCTGCGCGATCACGCGGTCCGCGGTATCGATTTCCTTCGTGACCCGGCTGCCCCAGATGAAATCAAGTCCGGGGTTCGACGCGATGCGCCGCTGCAGCAGCGCCAGCGCATCGGGACGCAGCTCATCATCGTCATCCAGGAACGTAATCCAGTCCCCGGCGGCGGCAGTGACGCCTCGATTACGCGCCGCGCTCACCCCGAGGCTGCCCTGGTTGCGAAACACGCGGTAGCGCGGCTGGTGCAGCGTTGCAAGGAACTCGGGGGTGGCATCGGTGGAGCCATCGTCGACCACGATCACCTCGTAGTCATCGAGCGTCTGTGCAGCCACGCTGCGCAACGCGCGCGCGACCGTGGCGGCGCGATTATGCGTGGGAATGACGACACTGAAGGTCGGCGGCCGGGGTGGGCGCACTTGCGGGGCAGGCGGCCGGAGGAGGGCGGCTTCCGCCGGCCAGGCAGCATCGGGCAGGTTAGCGAGCGCCTGCAGACGCTGCTGGCGCGACAGCATCGCTGGTGTGGGCGGCAGGCCGAAGGTGTCGAACACGGTGCGAATTCGATTCAGCCAGTCATGCCGCAAGGCGGCATTGACCATGTTGCTGCGCCGGATGGCCGCCAGGCGCTGCGGGTCGGCGTCCAGCCGCGCCAGGATGCGCATGATGTCCGGCGAATCGAACGGCACATGGATCACCGCGTCGGGCCAGTCGAACTGCTGCCCGAAGCATTCGAGCCGCGGCGCCTCGCCGATCATGACTGCACCGGCGGCCGCGCCCTCGTAGAACCTCGCCGAGATCTCGTCGCGGCCGCGGGTGTAGCCGGGTTCGTTGACGCGCGCGCGGTTGGCGAAATAGTAGCGGCTGCGCTGCAGCATGCCGGCCAGCATCTGGCGATGCTCACTGGCGTCCTGCACCCGGAAGGTGCGCTGCTT
>Ga0182030_10018131_pt1 | contig 13530 bp, 10 predicted proteins | sample 812S3MmetaG_FD_121299 | JGI IMG/M metagenome (GOLD analysis project Ga0182030, IMG submission 121299) | Permafrost microbial communities from Stordalen Mire, Sweden - 812S3M metaG (Illumina Assembly) | ecosystem: Environmental > Terrestrial > Soil > Wetlands > Permafrost | place: Sweden... | reverse complement strand
GACTTCGCCGCGAACGTCGATGGTGATTTTTTTGGATAGGTCGCCGTTGGCGACCGCTGTGGTGATCTCGGCGATGGTACGCACCTGGCTCGTCAAGTTGCTGGCCATGAAGTTGACGTTGTCAGTGAGGTCTTTCCAGGTTCCCGCGGCGCCTGGAGCGATAGCCTGACTGCCCAGTTTTCCCTCGGTGCCCACTTCACGGGCCACGCGGGTCACTTCCGAGGTGAACAGGCTGAGCTGGTCCACCATGGTGTTGACTTTTTCCTTCAACTGGAGGAACTCGCCCCGCACGTCGGCGGTGATTTTCTTGGTGAAATCGCCATTAGCCACGGCGGTGGTGATGTCGGCGATGTCGCGCACCTGGCTCGTCAGGTTGCTGGCCATTAGGTTGACATTGTCGGCCAGGTCCTTCCAGGTTCCCGCCACGCCCGGCACGATGGCCTGGCCGCCCAGTTTTCCCTCGGTGCCCACTTCGCGGGCCACGCGGGTGACTTCGGATGTGAAGGATCTTAGACGGTCCACCATGGTGTTGAGGGTATGCCCCGTTTGAAGAAATTCCCCTTCCAGGGGACGGCCGCCAACTTCCAGGGACGCCTCCTGGGAAAGGTCCCCCTTAGCCACCGCACCAATGACGCGGGTCATTTCCTGGGTAGGACGCACCAGCTCGTCGATCAGGGTGTTCACGGATTCCATCATCCGGGACCAAGCGCCCGTGAATTCTCCCATGCGGGCCCGCTGGTCGATTTTGCCTTTTTTGGCCACCAGGTCGCGCAATCGCTCCAGCTCAAAGGCCATGTGTTCGTTCATCTCAACCACATGGTTGAAAGTGTCGGCGATCTTGCCGGCCATTCCGAGCCATTCAATCGGCAGGCGCATTGAAAAATCGCCGTTCTTCAGGCCGGTGAGGGTCTTCAGCAGGAGATGGACGTTCAACGCGTCGGGTTCAATGATTTCGGGCGCAAGGCGGATTGGAGGGGTCATATCAACCTTGACGTATCGCAAGTTTCGTACCGCGCGAAGCCGGTGGGTTGGTCAAGGAATCCCTCCTGGTTACAGGGAAATGAGGGTTTCGCGCCGTGGGGTTTTTTCAGGGCTTCCCCCTGTCTCACGGGAGCGATCAAAATGATTATTCCAGGCTCATTTTGATTCTGGATAGGGCCTTCGGGCAGTTTGAATGATGCAGGAAAATCCCTGGGAAAGCCCGGGGCTCCACGAAGTCTCCCCTTGCGGGGACCGTTACGGAACGGTTGCCGCGTGCCAATTCGCACGTCCCCGTCCAAGGCCGGGAATTTCAACCTGGCGGCTTTAAGTTAAAAGAGGCGGGTATTAAAGGAAGCCCTCTTCAGCCTTCAAAATCACTTTTCCGGACGAAGGAAAAGCGAAGAATCATATTGAGGAAAGGATGCTCTCAAATTGATCGGCTTTGACGTTTAAAACTAATGAAAGGTGCCTGCCTTCGGGATGGAACGGCTTTTTCATTTCCTCCCGCCGAGGTACAGAACTTGCTTTATCCAGCAATGAGGGTTGGAACAAAATCACAAGAGGTGAAAAGCATGTCGATTTCTAAAGAGGGCGTGAAAGACAAGATGAAGGATATGAACTGCGTGGTGTTGAATGTTCTTCCGGAAGCGGATTATGCCAAGCTTCATATCAAAGGTTCTGAAAGTTTTCCTCTCACTCAAAAAATGGACGAATTCGTCCTTGGGGTCGAGAAGAAATACGGAAAGAGCAAGTTCTTCATCACCTATTGCGCTGGACCGACCTGCAACGCGGGCCCCAACGCGGCCAAGGCCCTAAAGGAAAAGGGTTTCAAGGCGGAAGACTATACGGGAGGCATGTCGGACTGGTCGGATGCCGATTTACCCACCGAAGGCACCCAAGCGAAGGTCCAGGCGCCGGTCGCGGCGGGGAAATAATTTTCTCTTCGGACGCTTCGTTGGATTGAAACATCCAACCCAGGAAATAGAGGTTCGACACCCGAAGGGCTGTTCACAAAATAATTGATGCATGAAAAGAGGCAAACATGTTTTCGGATTTTAAAAAAAGCTTGGTGATGGGCTTCGCGGCGGCATTGATGGTTTTGCCCGCGCTCGTGAAGGCGGATTCGGATTACACCCCGACCCAGTACGGCGGAAATTTCGGTCTGGGGCTGGAATTTGGCGAGCCGGGTTCCTGGGGCGCGACCGGAAAACTTTGGCTGGACCGGGACAACGCGTTACAGCCGGCGGTGAAGTTCAATAGCGGTGGGGCGGCCATCCTGCAATTCGATTACCTCTGGCACAATTTCGACATTATTACCCTGAGGGATTCGAGCGGGGAGATGCCGCTTTACATCGGGGTGGGTGGAAACCTGGTCCTGCAAAATACGGTTGAAATCGCGGCCCGGATTCCTTTAGGTATTTCCTACATTTTCAACAAGCGCAATGTCCCGGTCGATATCTACTTGCAGGCGGTTCCAACCGTTTGGTTTCCCAATGGCGGACAATCGGTATTTGATATCTATGGCGAATTGGGAGCCCATTACTACTTCTGATCGAGTTGATTCCGCGGTAGATGCCAGCAAAAACGAACCTAGGTCCATAAGGACCTAGGTTTTTTTTATTAAAAGGGGTTGGCCTTTACCGGCGCGATGGTGGGGAAAGGCCTGGTTCCACCGGTTTTGAGATGAAAATTAATGGTGATGGACCGGCTTGGCCCCCGTTAAACTGTGTTCGCGTTGTGCGTTTTTATATTCTTGTTTTAAAGAGAGCCACCCATGTCCAAACAACCGAAAAACCCGATGGAAAACATCCGGCCCCTTGTGCCCCGTAAAACTCTGACCATGATTGTCGTCGTGCTGGCGATCCTATTTGTTTCAATCGTCATTCTTTTCAACGCCCTTCACCCCCTTCCACCCCACACCATCACCATGGCGACGGGACCGGAGGGAAGTTCCTACGCTTTCTGGGGAAAAAAGTACAAGATCCTGTTGGCCAAGGAGGGCATCGACCTGGTCCTGAGGCCAACCGCCGGCGGGGTGGAAAATCTCAAGCTTTTGCGCGATCCCAAGTCCGGGGTCCAGGTCGGCTTTGTGGAGGGGGGGGTGGCCACCGAGGATGATACGGTCGCCCTCGACTCGTTGGGAACGCTGGGATATGAACCGGTGTGGATTTTCTCGCGCAAAGTGGGGACGGACCGAATCCTCTATGCCCTGAAAGGGAAACGCGTGGCCCTGGGGCCCGACGGAAGCGATTCCCGGGCGTTGGTGGAGGAACTGCTCAAACGCAATTCCATGTCGTCCGCGAACTTCCAGGCGTTGAGCCTTGAACCGGAAGAAGCGGCGGACGCCCTTTTGAAGGGTAAGGCGGACGCGGCCATCTTTATGCTCAACTGGGGTTCACCCATCGTGCACAAACTTATCACCGCCCCCGGCATCGACCTGGCCAATTTCACCCGCGCCGACGCCTATGTGGCCATCTTCCCCTCCCTTTGCAAAAGGGTATTGCCGGCGGGCGTAGCCGACCTTGATAAAAATATCCCTGCCCATGACACCAATCTGCTTGCCACCAAGACCAGTCTGATCGTGCGGGGAGGCCTTCACCCGGCTCTTCAATATTTATTGCTCGAAGCCGCTTCCCAGATCCATTCCCACGCCGGGGTGTTGCAGAGGACCGGTGAGTTTCCCGCGCCGGAAGCCTTGGAAATCGACCTGAGTCCCGACGCGAGGCATTTCTACAAATCGGGCAGGCCTTTCCTTCAACGCTATATGCCCTTCTGGTTGGCGGCGCTGGTGGAACAATTGGTGGTTTTGCTTATCCCCTTGCTGGGTATCCTTTATCCCCTCGGAAAGGGCTTAGCGTCCCTCTATGGTTGGGGCATGCAGAGGAAAATATTCCTTTTGTATGGTGAGCTTTACTGGGTGGAGATGGAGATCAACAAGTTGGCAGGCCGACCGGCAACGGAAGAAATCTTGACCCGAATGAAACACCTAGAGGAACGGGCCAACCGGGTGAAGGTTGCCCAGAACTATATCCCCATGCTTTACAACCTGAAGGAAACGCTCACTTATGTGCGGGCCAGATTGGACAAATTGGGAACCTCCAGCCTATAGCTGGAACAGGAACCTACCTGATCTTCGAAATGGACCTAAGCTTGGCCCGGGCTGTCTTGATCTTGTCCTGGGCGGGCATGAATTCGGGATCTTCCTGTAGGCATTCCTTCCATTTTTTGACAGCCTCGGTCACGCCAACATCCCAGGATCGAACCGAAACGAACCCGCCCAACAAACAAACTTGTTAATGCTTTTGCTTCTATACAATTTCGGCGTTTGGGTTTAAAGATGGGTATGCTTCCGGTAGTTCATTCCCCCTTCTACGCCCACACACCTTGAATCGACCCTATTGGAGAAAAAATGGAATTAGGTAAATTTTTAGCCACAGGCATCGGCAGTCTTCCCTATACATCCCCCGAACAAGCGGTGGACATGATTCTTTCCAAGATTCCCCAGGCGCCGCACTGGCCCCAGATGCCCAAATTTGGTTTTCACGAACAGATGGAGATCCAATACTCCGAGGGCCTGCCTTGCCAAGTAGTGGACCGGGTCAAGGGCCGCCTGCACTTGGATACCTCGGGGGACTACTCCGAGGCCTTTGCTGATTTCTATACCAAGTACGAGCAGGCCGTCACAGAGGGCCAGGTGGATGACTCCCTGGGCATCAGTTCCGATTTCGCCCACGGCTTTCACGCCATGGAAAACCGCCTGCGCTCCAGCGGGGGCAAGCACCCCTTCGTGAAGGGGCAGACCTGCGGCCCGCTGACCTTTACCCTTACCGTAACAGACCAGGACAAGCGGGCCCTTTATTACAACGAAGAGTTTCGGGACCTTTGCGTGAAGATGGCCGTGGTGAAGTGCCTTTGGCAGATCCAGCGTCTCAAGCCCTACGCCGAGCGGATCATCTGTTTCTCGGATGAGCCGATCCTGACCGCCTTTGGAAGTTCCACCTACCTGGCCGTCAAACGTGAGAATGTGGTGGCCATGATCGGCGAGGTCATGGAGGCTGTGAAGGCCTCCGGCGCGGTATCGGGCATCCATTGCTGCGGCAACACCGAGTGGAGCATCCCGATGGACGCGGGTGTGGACATCCTCAATTTCGACGCCTTCACTTGCGGGGATTCACTGGTCATGTACGCCGACGCGGTGAAGGCCTTTCTTAAGCGCGGGGGTTTCCTGGCCTGGGGCATCGTGCCCACCTCCAAGGCCATTCACGACCATCCGCCGGCGGACCTGGCTTCCCGGATGGAAGGCTTCTTCAAGGGCCTGGTGGAAAAGGGGATCGATCGGTTCCTTTTGGCGGAAAGAGCCATCCTGACGCCTTCCTGCGGCACCGGTACCCTGGAACCCTCGGATGCCGAGTTGGTTTATGACACCCTGGGCGACCTCTCGAAACTCATGAAGCAAAAATACGGGTTTTAAAAACGGAATATTCTCCACCGCTAGGCGAGCCTGTCCCCAAAGGGAAACGGTTTCGTGACGGTGCATCTTGGGTTGTTCCCCTTGCCGTTTATGATTGAAAACATTAAGCAAAATCCATCAATCAACGAAACTATGTCCAGCTTGTCATAAAAAATCCTATAAGCCCTGGTGAAAGATGTCTGGGAACAAATTGATCGCGGTGGGGGGCAAGGGCGGCGTGGGCAAAACCACTGTCTCGGCCCTTCTCACCTTACGGCTTGCGGCAAGGGGCGTTAAACCCGTTCTGGCCCTGGACGCGGACCCCAACTGCTGCCTGGACGCGGCGTTGGGCGTGAAAGCCGTCAGCACCGTGGGGGGCGTCCGGGAAACGGCCAAGCAAATCGCGGGCGCTGGGCTAGTCGTGGGCATCGCCAAACAGGAACTGCTCGAACTCAAGATCGCCGAATCCATCGTGGAAACGGATGACTTTGACCTGATCTCCATGGGGCGCCCCGAGGGACCGGGCTGTTACTGTTACGCCAATAATGTTTTGAAGGCCACGATCGAGAAGCTTTCTTCCAGATATCCGGCGGTTGTGCTGGATAACGAGGCGGGGCTGGAGAACCTGTCCCGGCGCATCGCCCCGAGGGTGGATTTTCTCGTGCTCGTGACCGACCCCTCCAAAGCCGGGATGGAAACCATCAAGAGGCTCCACGCCCTCTCCAAAGAAATGGGAATTACCTACGGACAGTTGGCTCTATTGGTAAACCGCAGCCGAAGCGGGGTCTTGTCCAGGGAGGCTCAGGATACGGCCCTGGCTATCCGCGCTTCGCAGGTTCTGGCCCTTCCGGATGACCCGGAGGTGGCGGACCTGGCGGAAAAAGGTATGAGCCTCACGGGCCTCAAGGAATCCAACCCGGTGGTCCGCTGTATCGATCAGTTTCTCAAGACCTTATTGGCGTAGGGGGCTGAATTGACACTCAAAAAGAAACTCGAAGAGGGAACCGTGGACCTGGACACACTCGTGGCCCGCACCCTTTTGCGTGAGGCCGCCGACGGCGTTGCCGCCCATTCCGACTATGCCCGCCATTTGGTACTCCTATTAAAGAAGGCCGCCGAGGGAAAGGGCGGAGATCAGGGGATCAAGGACGAGGCGGCGCTCCGCCGGAACGCCCGCCTTTGGAAAATTCCCGAGGAAGGCCGCTCCATCTCCGAAGTGGCACTGGACCTGGCCAACCTCTTACTCCATGAGTTCGCCTCTCAGGAAGACCTATTGGCCACCGTCAACCTGGCCCCGGCCCCGCAACGGGCGGTCTGGGAGAAACTCCATATTTCCCCCCTTGGGGTCGACCGCATGGTGGTGGAAGCCCTGCATAATTCCGCCATGGGCGTAAACCAGGATTATGTCCACTTGCTTCTATCCGCAATTCAGGTTTCCCTGGCTGACGGCTGGGGCGCTTCACGCATCGCCAGCGCGGTGGCCGACATTCTTTTTGGAACACCCATGCCCACCCAGAGCGGGAACAACCTGCTCGCCCTGCGGGGGGAGAAGGTCAACGCGGCGACGCTGGACCTTGAGGCGGCGGCCAAGGGCCCGCTCGTGTCGGGATTCTCCGTGGAGGCCATCCGTTACATGCTGGGGGGCACCTTCCGCGCTTCCTTCCGCCCCTTGAACGACGCCATCATGTCGGGCCGAATCCGGGGTGTGGCGGGGCTGGTGGGATGTGAGAACCCCAGTGCCCAGGTGGATTCCTATATTCACACGCTCACGACGGAACTTCTGAAGAACAACGTCCTCGTTCTTACGACGGGCGGCGCGGCATTGGGCCTTGCCAGGGTAGGGATGCTTAGCCCCGAAATGGGGCTGGTCCACACGGGTTCAGGCTTGAGGGAGGTTTGCGAGGCGGTCGGAATGCCCCCTGTGCTTCACATGGGAAATGGCGTGGACAATACACGCATCCTGGAGGCGGCCACCGAAATCGTGCGGGAAGGCGGGCTAGGCGACGACCTGTCCCAGATCCCGGCGGTGGGCTTGGCGCCAGAGTGGATGGATGGAAAGGCCGTGGCCGCTGGCTGTTACTTCGTGGCTTCGGGCATCGACGTGGTGCTGGGGCATCCTTTCCACATAGGCGGTTCCGACAAAGTCGGGAAGTTCCTGGGGGAGGGCGCGCAGGAGGCTTTCGGCGCTTCTTTCCACGTCTGCGCCGATCCGCATGAAGCCGCGAAAAAGGTATTGGAACTTTTGGAAGCCGACCGCGACCGGCTGGGCATCAACCGAAAGCAGGAACGCAAGATGTACGACATGAAGGACCGGAGGGATCTCGTTGTCTAAGAACCTGTTAGAAAACCCAAAAGCAAAGGCTATGAACCGCCGATTACGGCCGATGGACGCCGATAAGGATTTGAAAGCTTTAAACCCTTACCCGTTATCGGCGTCCATCGGATTTGATCGGCGGTTAAACTTTTTAGGGTTGGGCCTCTGCGTCTCTGTGGTAAAAGAGACTTTATATGTCTAAGGTCATCTATTCCATCGCCATCGATGGGGCCGTCCAATGGCTGGCCCAGGCCGAAACCAGGCTCCTGGAGGCCATTCAAAACCTGGGCGAAGGCACGCCTGTTTCCTTCCCCAACACGGCCTATTCCCTGCCGGTCATCTATTCTTTCACGGGTGAGAAAATGACCACCCTGGGTGACCTGAAACGCGCCCTGTCCCAAGCCAGGAAACTCCTTCCCGGCCGGTCCCCGGAACATGACTATTTTCCCTACCTCGGCCAGGCACTGGACGCGGGCGTGGCGTCGCTTTTCGCCTGTGAAATTATCGAGGCGCTCAAGTACCTGACGGGCCCGAACCCCGTGGAAGGCCAATGGCTGGGGGCGGCGAATGATGTGATCCTTCGCGAGCGCGGGGTGGAATTCGTGGACGGCTCGGCGCCGGGTTTTGCCGTCATCACGGGGGCCGCGCCCGACAAGGAAACCGCGGTTTCCATCGCCCGGTCCCTCCAGGAAAAAAACCTTTACGTTTTCATGGGCGGGGGCGCGAAAGGGGTCCAGTTCGCCGACCAATTGGCGCAAGCGGGGATTCAACTGGGCTGGGAAACCCGGCTGGTGCCCTTCGGGAAGGACGTATCCTCTCTTATATATGCCCTGGGTTTCGCGAATCGCGCCGCCCTTTCCTTTGGCGGGGTCAAGCCAGGCGACTTTAAGGCGAACCTTCGCTACTGCAAGAACCGTATCTTCGCCTTCGTGCTGGCCCTGGGGGAAGTGACCGCCGACAAGTGCGCCCTGGCGGTGGGAGCCATCAATTACGGGTGCCCGGTCATCGCGGATACCCCCCTCCCGCAGATTTTGCCCTCAGGCGTCTGCACTTACGAACATCTGGTCTCCAACGTCAGGCACGCCGATATGGTGGAAACCGCGCTGAAGGTGAGGGGCTGCAAAATCAAGATTACGAAGGTGCCGATCCCCGTTTCCTACGGTCCGGCCTTTGAGGGCGAGCGCATAAGGCGGCAGGATACCCACGTTGAATTCGGCGGCAACAAGACCCCGGCCTTCGAGTTTGTCACTTCCGCCAACTTGGACGACATCAAGGACGGCGAGATCAACCTGATAGGGCCCGATATCGACCAGGTCGCCCCGGGCGGGCAAATGCCCCTGGCCATCTGGGTGGAAGCGGCTGGCCGGAAGATGCAGCCCGATTTCGAACCCATTTTGGAACGCCAGATCCACCACATGGTCAACGGCGCCGAGGGCATATGGCACATGGGCCAACGCGACATCATCTGGACGCGCGTTTCCAAAGCGGCCTACGCCAAAGGCTTTCGGCTCAGGCATTACGGCGAAATCATCCACGCCAAGATCCTCTCCAATTACGGGGCCATCGTGGACAAGGTGAAGGTCACACTCATCACGGACCCAGCCGAGGTTCAAAAACGGTTGGAAACAGCCCGCAAAATTTACGACGAGCGCAACCGGCGTCTCGAGGCCATGACCGACGAGTCGGTTGAGATCTTTTACTCCTGCCTCTTGTGCCAGTCCTTCGCGCCCAATCACGTTTGCGTCATCACGCCCCAGCGCCTGGGGCTTTGCGGGGCCTACAATTGGCTGGACGGCAAGGCCGCCTACGAGATCGACAAAAACGGGCCCAACCAGCCGGTGGCCAAGGGTGCCTGCTTAGACAAGGCCAAGGGAATCTTCAAGGGCGTGGACGATTACGTGTACTTGAACAGCCACAAGACCATCCCCTCTTACGCGCTTTATTCCATCATGGATAAGCCCATGACTTCTTGCGGGTGCTTCGAGGCCATCCTGGCCTACGTGCCGGACCTCAACGGCGTCATGGCCGTGAACCGCGAGTACCTGGGCGACACCCCGGCGGGTATGACCTTTTCCTCCCTGGCGGGCAACGTGGGGGGCGGGGCCCAGACGCCCGGCTTCATGGGTGTAGGAAAGATCTTCCTTACCTCGCCCAAGTTTCTGGCTGCCGAAGGCGGCCACCGGCGTCTCGTGTGGATGCCCAAAGCCCTCAAGGAACTTTTAAAGCCCGACTTGGAAAGACTGTTTAAAAGCCTGGGATGCCCGGATTTACTCGACCAGATTGCCGACGAGACCGTAGGAAGCGACCCCAAGACCCTGCGCTCACACCTGGAAAAGGTGAAACACCCAGCTTTGGCCATGCCGGATATGTCGGACTACATCGGGGGAACTGAACCGGAACCCGTGAGTGCGGAAACGGTCGAGTTGGAAACGGCTATCCCGGTTGGGAAATCCCCGGAACTGACACCCGAGAAGATACTGGAAATGATCCGCAACACCGCCGCTGAGGGTTTGAGGGCAGGGGGCACGGGCGAGAACGCCGTTCGAAACGTCATTGAGGCCCTTGGGGCTAAGTTCCTGGGCTCCTCTTTCAAAGCTTCCATCGCTTCCGAGGCCCCCGTTCAGGCCGTAACCCCCGCGCCCAAGGCGCCGTCAATCATCCAAGTCCAGACCTTCAAGATTCCCAAACAAAAGTGTGAGACGCCTGTGAGAGTCGTGAAATTGGGCGCCACCAAGGCCGAAGGGGGCACCCGGCGGGTGGCCTACTCAATAGGCGGGGCGACCGCCATGCCTTTCCATTCTTTCGAGGGTGAAATGCCCCATCGGTCCCTGGTGGCCATGGAGGTTTTCGACAAGGCTTCGGAAAAATATCCCAAGGTCTTGCGGGACATCTTTGGGGGCCTGCTGGATGACCCGGCGGCAATGGCCAAGGTCTGTGTTGAAAAATACAGGGCGGACCTGATCAGCGTAAGGCTGGACGGCACCCATCCCGAAAAGGGAGACCGCACGGCGGCCCAAGCGGTCGAGACTGTGAAGGCCGTGCTTTCCGCCGTGGATGTGCCCCTGATCGTGACCGGCCACAACCACTTCGAGAAGGTGAACGAGGTCATGAAGGCCGTGGCCTCGGCCTGCGCCGGGGAAAACCTACTCTTGAACTGGACCGAACAAAACAACTACAAGGCCATCGCCGGAGCTGCCCTGGCCTACGGCCACACCGTGGTGGCGCAAGGCCCTCTGGACGTCAACATCACTAAGCAGTTGTGCATCCTCATGGGGCAGATGGGCCTGCCGGCTGAAAAGATCGTCATCGACCCCATGGCCAGCGCGGTTGGTTACGGCGTGGAATACGCGTATTCGGTCATGGAACGCATCCGCCTGACCGCCCTAGGCGGCGACCAGCCTCTGGCCCAGCCCATGATCGTGTCGGTGGGGCAAGAATGCTGCAAGATCAAGGAACTCAAAGCGGAAGAAGCTGATTTTCCAGCATGGGGAAGTCTGGCCAAGCGTGCCTCGCAATGGGAAATAGCGACTGCCATGAGCCTGCTTTACGCCGGGGCGGACCTTCTGGTGCTATACCATCCTGAGTCGGTGAAGGCTGTGAAGAAGGCAATTACGGAGTTAATACCAACTTGAATTCGGAAAAAAAGAAAATCATAAGTTTTGGGAATTTATATGCTTTGTACGTTCTTGCTACTCTCGTTGGCTTAGTGTTGATTTTTTTTGAATTTCAAAAAAACAAGGATTTTTGCCTGGTATATCTGCTGTCTCTGGTTGGACTTTTAGTTATTACTCAGCTAATTGAAAGGATTTATTTCAGACAATCGACTTCAAAGTCTGTTTCGTCTCTTCAAAGGAAGGCTTATTGGCTTGTCTCTGTATTAATGTTGTTTCAAACTTTTATATTTTTGGTGATTGATAGAAATGTTTTATTTTTAATATTTTCTGGTCTCATGTGTTTGAGTTTTAGCGTGGATGCGGTAAAGGGAAAAAGTCTTATTGTTTATAATTTCGTTTTAGACAAAACAGCCGATGTAATTAGAAAAATATTGGGTATTAAAAATATTCGATAAAGGTTATTGCCTTGTCCACGGCGTGAAGTCGCATTGGACGATGGTGGAGAAAGGCTCGGGTTTTAAATGGCTTTAACGGGATTACAAATCAACAAGCTTCTCCCCGGCACGAACTGCAAGGATTGCGGTTCTTCCACCTGCCTGGCCTTTGCCATGAAGATGGCAGCCAAGAAGGCCGAGATTGCCCAATGCCCCCATGCTTCGGAAGATGCCAAGAAGACCCTGGGCGCGGCTTCCGAGCCGCCGGTTCGCGCGCTCGCGGCGGGCGCCAAGGGGGAAGTGAAGCTGGGCGGGGAGACCGTTCTCTATCGCCACGAAAAGACCTTTGTGAGCCCCACGGTTCTGGCCGTGAACCTGGACGCTTCCGAGGATTCCGCCTCCCTGGATAAAAAACTGGTCCAGATTAAGGATTACAAACTCGACCGGGTGGGCGAAACCTTCCGCATGGATATGGTGGCGGTGATGCAGGGAAAAGCCACTGTTGAAGCCTTTGTAGGCCTGGCCCGAAAGGCCTGGGAAATCACCCAAAAACCGCTGGTTCTCAAGAGCTCCGATCCAGAGGCTCTGGCCAAGGCCGCTGAGGCCGTGAAAGGCTCGCGAAGCATACTGGTTTCGGCCACGGCTGAAACGTCCGAAAAGCTGCTAAAGGCCGCTTCGGAAAACGGTCATCTCTTGGCCGTAACGGGTGCGGATCTGGATTCTATCGCCACTCTCACCGCCAAAATCAAGTCGGGCGGGTTCAATGACCTGGTACTTCAATTTCCCGACGGGGGATTGGGCGGGCAATTCTTGATGAACAGCATCGCCAGGCGTTCGGCCCTGATGGGCGACGTTAAGGCCCTGGGTTATCCCTTCCTGCGATTCCTCACAGGCGACCTGACCGAAACCACGGTGGCGGCAGTGACCGAGATCACCAAGTACGGGGGCGTGGTGGTGTTGCCCACCTTCGACCCGGCCCAGCTTTCGACCCTGATGACCCTGCGGTTGAACCTCTATACCGACCCGCAAAAACCCATCCAGGTCGAGCCCAAGGTCTACCCCATCGGCGACCCCAAGCGCGACTCGCCCGTGTTCGTCACCACGAATTTTTCGCTCACCTACTTCATCGTTTCGGGGGAAATCGAGAACACGGGCATCTCCGCCTGGCTCGTGGTGCCCGAATGCGAGGGCATGAGCGTGTTGACGGCCTGGGCGGCGGGCAAGTTCAATGGTGTAAGGGTCGCCCAATTCGTCAAGGAATCGGGCCTGGAGGCCCAAGTGGATACAAGGCAGATCGTGATTCCAGGCTACGTTTCCACCATCTCAGGCGAGCTGGAAGAGAACCTGCCCGGCTGGAAAGCCCTGGTAGGTCCGCAAGAAGCCGGCGACATCGAGGGATTCGTCAGAGCACGCCTAAGCAATTAAACAAAACTCATTTAACTGCCGATAAAGGCCGATGGACGCCGATAACGGCATAAAGGCTTTAAGAAAAATATTGGTTTTATCGGCGTCCATCGGACCTTATCGGCGGTTAATAGCCTTTTAGTCTTAAAATCCTCAAAGAATAGACGAAATGTATTTTTACCGTCGATCAAACCTGACGTGCTTCGCACGCGCCGATAACGGCAAAAAGCTTAATGCGAAATGTTTAATGATTTTATCGGCGTCCATCGAGCCTTTATCGGCGGTTAATAGTCTTTTTAGCTTTGTTGAAAGAAGAAAACATAAAGCGAAAGG
>Ga0182030_10018130_pt1 | contig 13530 bp, 11 predicted proteins | sample 812S3MmetaG_FD_121299 | JGI IMG/M metagenome (GOLD analysis project Ga0182030, IMG submission 121299) | Permafrost microbial communities from Stordalen Mire, Sweden - 812S3M metaG (Illumina Assembly) | ecosystem: Environmental > Terrestrial > Soil > Wetlands > Permafrost | place: Sweden... | reverse complement strand
CGATCAGACCTAGAATACGCTCTACCATGCGGAATCCATCAACAGTCCATGTCATCGAAGTCGAACTCTCTAGCACGACGAAGCAGATAATGGAGGAAATCAAGACCGAGATTTATTCCGACAAAGCCAAAGTTAGGGCTGAAACCACAAGCACTCCAGACAAGAAAAATTATGAGGCCATACTATTTGATAAGTTTCGAGTTGTCTGGGAAGGACCAGAGTGTGGATCACGTTACTCTACAATTTGGATGCACAAGGAGGGAAAGTTTGCGCGTGTGCTCAAGTTGGTTGCAGCTAGGGGTTGGAAAGATGAGTCAAGAATTTGCTTTAAGTTAGAGTTCGGGTAGGAGAGGACTCACAAGTATGATGATGTTCAGGAAGTGTTGAAGGCAAAGTATTTATCAAGCGTTCCTCGAACTAAGCCCACCTGCACAGCTCTTGATAAGAAATTGCAAATTCTCCAATCTAAATTACCTAGTTGAAGGGTGCTGTCCCAGCGAAGCTTTTGTCTTGAGGCTCTTCAGAATTGGTGACGGGCTACGACATGGGAAATCTACCTCGTGGCTCAAAGCCAAACATCTAATTGCAAAGGCGAATTGAGTATTCATACCTATGATGCTCGCCTTCTGCTGCTCTTTATACTTCAATAGACTTATCCCACAAGTTAGATGGCTACTTCTTAGTGAAGATAGAAGTCAGGCCGGTCTTTCTTTAAAATCTATACCTCACTCAAAAACAGTCAATAGGGTCTTACGCCAGGCCTTTGAGTCTCGCAAAATGTAATATTAGAAAATCAATATTGAAATTCTTGCTCTTGCATAACTAGCTTATGGAAAAAAAGAGAAAGGAGATGGGCATCTGCAAGCTTTTGGATAACAGCAGCGAAGCCGCAAGCTAAAACTGCAGCTGACCGGTGATTTCAAAGAAATGGACAAGAAATGCAGAACAAGAGATAATGAAAGGTGGACAGTGCAATAATTTTTGGGGGAAGGATTTATACGTACTCAAAGTATAAGAAATAGATGAGAGATGAGACCAATGTACTGGACATCCCATCTTAATCGCTTCTGAAGCTTACGCCTCGAAGCCATGTCCTCGTTCAGCTCCCTTATACGACAACCCTTTAATATCCAAACGAGCCTCCCAGACTCATCCGCCACTGAAACGCCTGCTCTCTTCTCTCCCCTTGTCATCTATTGGTAGGAAATCTCAGGGCTCCGCGGGTGTGGCAGGACGACAACAACTTCTTCGCACATAATCTGTTTTTGGCATTACCACCAGAGCTGGAGGACCATTCAACCGTCCATATCCTAGAAATTGAGACCTCTTAGACCGCTCTAGAGATATAGCGAAGAAAAGAGGTGGGGTTCTTCAATCCTCTAAGAAATGTGATAGTCAAGGCTGGCCACAAGATTATGAATCGGAAAAAGTGCCAGTATGAGCCAGCGAAGTTTTTCGGCTTTAGGGTTGACCGGGATGGCTATGGTTATGGTGGCTGTCTTCCCGAAATCATTTCGGATGATGAAGAGGATTTCGAGCAGAGAGCTGCTCATATTTTGAAAGCCATTATTGCAAAAGAATGGAAAGACGAGCCGAAGAAATGATGGGAAGACAATGATATTGAAATATTGGCTAGTCACAGCATGAAGTCTCAGAGTATCGAGTTGAGATTGTCGTTGGCAGCTTGTAGATAGGAAAAATAAGCTTCTCAAAGGCTCTCAGAAAGGGGGAAATACCACGCCTAAAAGGCGTGTAATGGAGGACTCGGCGTCGCGAATATACTAGACTTTACAGAAATTTGGAGCCGGCGGTAAGAATAATCATTTTTTGAACTTCGAATGGAAGCAACCGGAGGCAAGAATATCACCTGATATACACCTCCCTGGCTACAAGAGGCATTTTATTTTACATATATGAAGCGATCCTTATCTGTACGATGCAAAGATTCAGTCCACCTCAGATCTGAACTCAAGTAGAGACCTAAAGGTCAGGAACTTGCAGTACGCGTTGGGGGTTCAAAAAATGTGATATTAGCTAAGAAGACCAAATGATGCAGTTGGTATGCTGTGAACCAAACGCCCATGCTGAGCGTACTCAACACATCGCTTCCCAATAATCCAATACCTAACGCCAAGCTATGCGCTTCATATCATAAAGAAACCCTACTTTGTAGGAGATTTACCCTCGGTCTCCTTCGTCTTACCATTACTCGTATTCGCATGTTCATGATTGATACCACTTCCTGAATCCCGCCGGAAGATCTTCTGTATACTCCTCCTTATGCCTCCACTGGTAGGACTCTTCTCTTCCTTCTTCTCGGCCTCAGCCTTCTCTTTCTCCTTATCCGCCTTCTCTTTCGCAGCTTCGTGTTTCTCGAATCCGAAGAGGCTTGCCACACTCATTTTCCGGCCCTTCTTCCCTGCTGGCCTTGGTATCTCGGTACTCTTTGGAGGCCATTCTCCATCTCGTTTCCAGCCCTGGACACAGCTCCTCGTTACATCCTTCAGATTCATAGGACAACTAGGACTCAGACTTTGAAGAACAATTTTATCGTAGATAGTATTGTAATTAGACGGAGTGATGCTTGCTCTCATGAGGTTTTCTGGGGGAAGGATGGGTGGCGCAATAGGGACCTCGGTATCCGAAAACCAATCCGATTCATCGTCTTGGTCGTTCGCAGTAGAAGAATCGTCCCCTTCTGATGCTGCGATTTGCTCTACTCGCATAGGAGACCCGGTATGAGAGACCCGGGTGCGAGGTACACGTCGAGCTCCAGTCCAGGCATCTCTCCGCTCAACGAAGCAGCGTGTCCCATCATTCCAGGCGATTTCCTCTGCAAGACGCTTCTTCCGCCGGTACTTACGATCATTTCGACTCTTAATGATTTGCTCATTAATGGTGTCTGGAGATTCAAACCGGAAAGGACTTTCCTTGGTCGAAGCGGAGTCCGCTCCGGGCTTTAATAAGTCTTCCTTGCTTTCGCTCTCATCACTGAGCCATTCATCTCTTTCTTTCCATACTTGTTCGGTTGTAGGCGACTCCGGATTCTCTTGCGGTGGTTCAAGAGAATAATTATCTTCAGCTACTGCTATAGGCTCTGGCCGTGGCCATTCCCATGTCCAATCGCTCTTGACTTTGTCTGCCAAATACCTCTTCACTGCCTCTTTCATCCGCGCACGATCTCGAAGTGTCAAATCTGCTTCATAATCTGTCATCGCAGGTCCAGTCGCTAGGCGCCTCCGATGTGCAGAACTTCCTCCAGAACCTCCAGATCCATGACCAAATATCATTTTGCCTTCATGCGCGTTGCTCGAGCCAGCTGCTCCGTCGTGAGACTTGTGTAACAATGATGATATAACGGATATTGTATGATGAGGATGTTGGTGAGACGAATCTGGGGAGGGGGGATTTTGGGGGGGCGCAGTTATTAAAGTGTTCGTGGAAGGAGGGGTCGAGCGTGGGCTTGTGTCACGAGGCAAGGGCGATTGAGGTGGTACGATGACCGTTGAGGATGGTGGTGCGACTGGTAAAAGATAATTAGAAATGTTCCCATTTGATTTGTCGCAAATACACATTCGACTTATGCTCGCATGTGTGTCTTACCTGTATTTAGCCCAATGCTCCCACTCTCATCGTCCTGCAGGCTGGTCGGGTTAGGCGCAGACGTTACACAAGCTTCTGCATGATTTCCAGGCCTCGCAGTATCGTGCGGAGAGTCCTTATTAAGAGGTGAAGGAGGGTCGAGATCGTTCTGTCGCAGTAGAGGCTGCTTTGATTCCAAATCCAAGCTAGCTGAGTTCATGGCTGCGGTAGCTTCTCCCCGCGGATCATCAGCATCATGCATTTGGGTCTGGGCCGGCGCCTTGCGGTGTGCTCCATCGATAGGAGAGTCTGCGGCGCCCAGATGGACGGCAGAATCGATTTGAGACATATCGCATCCTTATAAAGTCTCAAGCTTCATCCGGGTGATTTAAATTACCGTACAGACAATGCTCGCACACTGAAGTGAGGCTTTCGGTATCAACACTGTCACGACTTGCTGACGGAATTTTCTGATCCCTGTGAAGATCTCGAGCCTCGCTCGCTTCCTGCCGCTGGGGACAACGACGGCCGTTTATCTACGGATACTGCCTAAGTTAAATTTCGGATAGAATATCCTCCTCTAATTAATTGTTATTATTTCTTGAGTCCTCTATTATTCCCGATGTTATGAACTCAAAATGCCCCTTTTAGGCAATTTATCATGTGCTCTGAACAGCGCTGAATGTGGGTCAAGTCAGCCTCGGATGTATCGGGTATGCAACGAGTATTGCCCTGATTCTAGGATTGCATTTCATGATGTGCTGTAAGATTATGTTATGACCTTGATTGTATGCCTTAAGTATTGCGAAAAGAATCTCGTTCTAAGTACGTTGCCTTGATGAATGATGGTGCCAAGAGTATTCTCAGGAAGTAAGATGCTGCTTAAATGCGTCCGGCTAATAATCGTAAATTACCAAACAAGCAAAAGTGACTGAAATTGGACATATGATGGTTTATCTGTGGTAATACGCTTTAATTCTCAGATAAGTAGCTTCGGCGAAATCGGTTTCTAATTTACATGCTATAAAAATCCAGTTTCGTCCGTATTTTCGAAGGGATGCTATATTACCTCTAGCATCTTGGAGTTTTGCTGTTTTCATCTACGCCGTGAGTCTCCTGTTTTGTTTTGGCTATTTTTTTATGCCCTCTCTTTGCGATTTATATCAATTGATTCGCCTTCTTTTCATATCTCACCAAAATAAACAGCAACTCAGCGAGAAAGGAGTGGCATATCACATGACCTGCCAACCAGAAACACGCCCCCTGCTCAGAGAGAGGGAGAGGTGACGCTCACTGTCAAGCACTCTTTCTAAGATAAGCCGTGTGTAACTTAACCTCGCCGTGTGCCCTTGTTGGTATATATCCTTTCTAGGCAATGTAGACGATGGGCTCCGGTCTTGCGTGCTGGGGGCTTCCTAGGCTGGTGGGAAGTGTTAGTAATTGAATTTGGAAGGGGTTTGGAGTTCTTACTCACTTCTGTGCGTGCCCGCCGTCGAGGCAGGTAAGCTTGTTTGAATATATGGTACTGATAATGAAGGGCGATTTTGGGTGAGGATTTAGGTGGGAAGTTGGGGGTGACGAGGACTTAGACTCGCTTAATTCAGGGGCTTCTTTTTATGAGGGACTGAAGGCTGGCACAGGATAATCGTGTCCTCGATCAGATATCTATGAGAGTGGTGGTAAATGGGGCTATGGAGCGATTTCGGCAGTGCGTCGGGATACAAGTAGCCACAGCTCGAACCGCAGTAAGTGCCGGAAGTGAGAACCGACCAGATAAGTAAAAAGGTCACTCTACATTTGAATTAAAACAGACAAGCAGAACCAGCGATTTTCTTTCAAGATAAATAGTCAAACTCTCTTAAGAAATTTTCCGTTCTAAGGATCAATTTTAGATTGTATAAATCTCAATGAACATTGTGGGATCGAGGGACACTTTCATTACAGGTACACTGAATACCCAATACGTACCATCGAAAGAACCCACAACACCCAAAGGCAAGAATACTCGTACGGAAACTCCATCGATTTTTTCTTATACTGCAACAATGTCTACAATCTTCGTCAAGGTATAGTGTCGTGTGGACTTCACCTCCAACCCTGTTCCGCAACTCAAAATAATTTTGCACTCGATTACAAACTAGAGCTAGGACGAAGTTAAAGATCCAGCAAACGCGTACCGTAGTAGCATCGGAAGATTTGAGTTTGCACGTCTGCTTTGGGAGAAACGATATCCTAGTTGCAATATCCCAAAATTACACTGGATTGGGCCTCGCTCATCTTAGCCCAGAGCCAGAAGCAGTTGATGCAGTTGATGCACGATGCTTTAGAGCTTGAAGGGATGCAGAGTAAGGGAAAATCGGTTCCCAACCCGAATGAGGAATCGGCGTCAGTATACGAAGAGACTTTTAGGAAGGTACTCTTGATTGACAGCTGCCATCATGCATCAACCACTTGGTACCCTTGCAACATCATTTAGCATTTCTCTCACTCTAGTGGAAATGGAAAGCTGGGTTCTGGGTCTTCATTTCACTAGCATCAACGGCAGGGAGATCGGAAAGCTATCACAATAAGGGCGCGCAGGGAATGGCTCTCATGAAATAGAACGTCTTCACCACTTTTTTTTACTTTCTACACGTTCTTCGCATCATACGTGACGATTTACCTTCAACTCACTGAAATAAAGCATCTGATATTCCAAGTGTGAGCTCGAGAAAAGCTATTCCCCATGCAAAAGCTGGGCAAAGAGGTAGGAATAGGCATGGATTAAAAGCACGTCGAGAGCCTGTTCCCATCGATAGACCCAAGAAAGAAATTCGAAGCTGACATGAATGCGAGAGGAGTTAAAGAACGATGCGAAGCATTCTGAGACTCCAGCAAAGTGATTAGTATCGGTGACTTCAAATGAACTCTAAGAAAGCCTCCCGCGGAGGTCGGTGGGATAGACAAAGTAGACTCTTTTGATTCTCAGCATATAAACCAAGAACAATCAAATATCACGTACGAATAGCACCTTTAAAAATCTGTAAAAAGTCTTTTGATATCGTAATTCTATTGCCGCTGAGGAGGAAATGAAAGAGCTAAGGGATCCTTGCAACGCCAAGCCTCGGCGAGATCATCGTCATTATCAAACAGCTGCCCTTACACAAGCAAGATGCGCCGATGAACGAAACGCGCCTCACCCGCCTCAAAATTCTCGTCCCGACACATCTCTGACTTCGATGATTGTGCCCGCATACTGTGGGCGCAGGAGTCAATAAAGCTGGCTTGTTTCCGCCATGCTTTCCGCCTTCACAGCTCGACCTCTCGTCGAGCTAAGGCAACGGGACAAGTTCAAGATTGAATCTATCTTAGCTTATGGTGGGGAGAGACGCATGATTTTATAGGAACGTACTGACGCTTTCCAGGCGACCGATTATTGGTGGGGCTGAGCACAGGGAGTCTACGAATATACCGTGTGAACGAGATCCCAGACGATAAAGGGAAACAGAATGGCAGCACGAAGGCGGACGATAAACCAACATCACGGCCAAGCTCTGCTTCTGCGGTGAGGCCAGCCGATCTACTTAGGGAGCTTGAGAAATTCTCGACGAGAACAGTTGAGCAGCTGGCGATCATAAAAGAAGCCAACATTCTCATATCTTTGTCGAATTCCTACGTCTCGATACACGACCTCCAGTCCTATACGTTGCAAGAACAATTGGTCAAAACGAAAGGTGCTACCACATTTGCTGTCACCTCAAATATTGTGAAGGATACGGCCACTGGGATTCCAGAAATCATTTCAAGACTAGCAGTAGCAGTCAAACGGAGATTATTGCTCTGGTCATGGCATGAATCCGAGTTATCGCCAGATATTACGGAGGTTACACTAGCGGAACCTATACGAACTCTAACATGGGCTTCTGCCACGAAGATTATATGTGGCATGAACGGAGGGTACGTGATTGTCGATGTGACTACACAAGAGGTTGAAGATGTTGTGGGCCCAGGAGCGATTGGTGGAGCTTCTGGAGCCCAAGGAAGTCGATTCGGCGGAGTAGGCTCAGCTAGTATGGGGTATATGGGCTTGGGAGGGTACATCCCGAAGCCGTTGGCTACCAAGCTTGCCGACGGAGAGATGCTCTTAGCTAAAGATATAAATTCCTTATTCATAACATCGGAAGGAAAGCCGATCGAAAAGAGACAGATCCCATGGCAGCAGGCTCCGGATCTTATAGGGTACTCATATCCTTATATTCTGGCATTGCTACCTCCTTCGAAAGGTGCCCTTGAAGTCAGAAACCCTGATACCTTGTCGCTGCTTCAATCCATATCTTTGCCAAATGCAAGCCAGTTGCATTTCCCTCCTCCTACAGTCAGCTTAGCGCATGCTGGGAAAGGATTCCATGTGGCTAGTGACAGGTGTATATGGCGAATGGGGGCCACGGATTACGATTTGCAGGTTGACGAGCTTGTTGAAAAAGGGCGGTATGATGAAGCCATCAGCATACTAAATATGCTGGAAGATGCATTATTACGAAACAAAGAAGAACGGCTCCGAGAGATCAATATCCAGAAAGCTCAGAGACTTTTCGATCAGCGAAAATATCGGGCTGCAGTCGATATCTTTCTCGCTGTTGAAGCGCCTCCGGAAAGAGTCATTAGGCTTTACCCAAAATCTATTGCCGGTAAACTCTCCACTTTTGAGGAAAAGGCTACTGAAGATGAGGCGGAAAACGAAGAAGTGAAGGAGCACACAAATGGTGACGCGGACACCAAAGATGCCGTGGGATCTCCAAAGCCAGCTCCAGCTCCTATCAACAAATTGCTCATGCCACATCAAAAGGCAAATTCTGACACTTCATCAATCCGTTCATTTATGAGACTTGATGGAGGAGAGTCTAGTGGAGATGGAAGCCTGAATGCAAAGCCGGCTGACGAAGGTCCGCTGCAAGGAAAGGATCTCATCACTGCGGCCCTTGAACTTAATGGATTTCTTGTGGACACTAGGAACCGAATGAAGAAGTTCTTGGATGCAGAGACAGGAAAACTAAGACATGACGGTCAAAATGGCTCTTCACAAGCGGCATTCGAGTCTCTACTCGTAGCACCAGCATCAGATGCGGAGAAAGATCGGGAGAAGAAGCTCAAGGAAACGGCAAGATTGGTTGACACCACGCTTTTCCGATCATATATGCTCTCCCGGCCGCAGCTGGCAGGCTCACTCTTCCGGATTCCCAACTTCTGTGATCCCGACGTTGTCCAGGAGAAATTAGAGGAGACGAGCCGATACAATGAACTTGTCGATTTCTTTCATGGAAAGAAATTACACCGCCCAGCACTTGAGCTCCTCAAAAAATATGGGATGGCTGAGAAAGAAGATGAGAATGCACCTTCGCTACATGGTCCTCAACGAACTGTTGGCTATCTGCAAAACTTACCTCCTGAGTTGATCGATCTTATTCTTGAGTTTGCGGAATGGCCGTTAAGGACCAAACCGAAGCTTGGAATGGAAATATTTCTTGCCGATACCGAGAACGCTGAGACACTCCCTCGGGACAAAGTCCTCAATTTCCTTCAAGGTATAGATGTTGATCTTGCTGTAAGGTATCTAGAGCATGTCATCAATGAGCTTAATGACCAGACGCCAGAGTTTCACAACCGGCTTGTTGGCGCATACCTACAAGAGTTGAAGACGCGAAATGACAAGGGCTCAGACAGTTGGAAAGGTTTGATGGAACGACTTCTTTCATTTTTACAATCGAGTGAGAACTATTCCCTAGGCAAGGCCTTTGGATTGATACCCCGGGAAGGTACGTAGAGCACTCAAAGAGTTGATTGTGTCATACTGATTTCATAGATCCCAATTTTTATGAAGCACAAGCTGTTGTTTTGAGTAATATGGGTCAGCATAAACAGGCGCTACAGATTTACGTTTTCGAAATTAAGGACTTTAGAAAAGCAGAAGAGTGAGTCAAGCTGAGAAAGGTTAATATTGATCCTAATCGTTTCTCACAGATACTGCAATCGCGTCCACCTAACTCAGAGTTCCCCTGATAGATCACCTCTGCAAACTCGGCGTGCCTCGACATCCGAACCAGAAGATGATATACCATCAATATACCACACCCTTCTCTCACTATATCTGACACCTCCACCACCGCATCAACCCAATTGGCCACCAGCACTGGATCTTCTCTCAAAGCACGGGTCTCGTCTTCCAGCCGCTTCTACCCTAAATCTCATCCCTACCACACTTCCTGTGGCAGAACTAGAATCATACTTCCGTGGTCGTATACGAGCAGCAAACACTATTGTCAATGAGTCTCGAGTTGTAGCCGGGCTGAGGAAAACCGAGGTAGTGAGTGCACAATCTACACTGCTGCTAGGAGATGGGGTAAGCGGTGGAAATGGGGGCAGGAATCGCAGAGTTGTAATTCCAGAGGAGAAGGTCTGTGGAGTTTGTCATAAAAGACTAGGAGGAAGCGTAGTAGCCGTCTTGTCAGATAATTCGGTGGTGCATTATGGATGTCTGAATCGCGCAAGCGGGAGAGCAGAGCCTTCCAGGACGGGCTCGTGGGGGAGAAGAGGTTGATCTTTTGCGCGTCTGACCGAAACATAGCGATGGAGTATTTGGGTCCATATATATACGTGTAGATGGAGGAGACACAATTCAATCTTCCTCAGCAACTTCTTCGCCGTAGTTATCCTCTTCTTTTGCTTCATCAACCACTCCTTTCGCTTTTGTCGCTCCATTTGTACCACCGAATTCTCGAGCCTTGTCTTCTTCCATTCGTGCCGTGAGCTCCTTGTTTATAACCTCTTGCATGTCTGCTGTAGCCTTCCGTAACAAACCCAGGTATGCGGTTCGGTCGGATGTCTTGGATGTTGGAGGGGTTGGTAGCTTCTGGGAATGGGTAAATGCTGCATTGTTGGGGGATTGATAGGTCGCAGTGAGGCTCTGATACTGCTGAGTAGATTCAGCCGGAGCATCTGATGTTGCCATGATTGCTACGGTTGAATATGTCTGGAATTGAGTGCTGGAGTCGACGCGGGGATGGGATAAAGTTGACTGTTGAGGTAGAAGGGAGGCGTGAAGGCGGGACTAAAATTTAAACTTCCCGCTGTAAGCCAAGCTTGACGTGAGCCTTTGATTGTTGGAATTGTACGAACCGCCGAAACAACGACCCCGTTGTGACATCAGTTGACTCTCTGCAACTCCTTACTTCACCATCACACCTTCATACAACTCTCAAACACTCTTTACTTTTCCCTCTTAGAAGTTATGCTGAGTATTCAAAGTTCATCACATCTCACATTCGTTACATAACCCCGCCATTTCTGCCGATCTACTCGTATGCAAATTATGTGAAACACCTATGCATTTCACAAAATAAGAAACCATGTCACAAATGGCAGGGACACCCACCACGAGAGCCCCAGGTAGCTTCTCTCCCATGGTATCACAACCAACATCTTCGCGACCAGCGCTGCGACGAGTAGAGTCCTCTTCGTCCGAAGATTCCAGCCCTTTGACTATCCCTAAACAAAGATCTCCAGCGGTGCAGAATGCGCCCCAACCCCCACGACCTCTATACGCAGCGTCAGCACATAATTCGAGCACTTCCTCCCTTCAGAACTTCTCCAGACCGACTCCTCCAACTATACGTACCGATGCATCACTGAGGACCGCATCGCCGTTGACAGTATCTACGCGGTCTCCAATTATCGGGCACGGAAGGAAACATTCGCAGACCCAAGGTTCTTTCGAACCGTATTTGCCCACGGCCAGTATGGGGAACTTGGACAAGGCGTTGAGCGCGAGTCAAATCGCAGCTCAAGCGGCAATGCAGCATCAGTCACAGCATGCCAGGCAAAGATCACAGACTGTACCGACCCCACAAATAGACACAGGATCGAATAGTTCAGGAAGTAGGAGGCCGTCGAGAGGGCCCACGAGTCCGCCTATATTGAGCCTCACAGAAGCTTCTGTGCCACGCGAGCATAATTTTGGAGGTCAGGTATATCACAACGGACTGTTAGGAGGACACACCAGTGCGGCTCAAACAGCTGCTAATGTCGTGTTTCCAAAATCTCCTGTATCGTCACCGGGATTACCCCCTGCGGACTACGAACATCGTATGCACCCACCAGACAAGCCCATAAAAGCAGAGAAACCCAAAGTCAAATTATTCTCGAGACCAGGAAAGATTGGTATCAGTAAAGATAAACAGGCTTCGGCAGGAGCACTCCCAAGTCCTAGTAAGATGGCTCAATTTGCGGGACTGCAGAAGGCAAATATGAGTACCAACAGCTTGGCAGAAAGTATGAGTAGTGCAGCAAGTATGTATAGTATGGCGAATTCTTCGAGCGCAACAATTCGAGCGGTTGATCAGCCAGAGAGTGGGAAGGATAAGGAGAAGAAACATCATTTCTTGTCGAGGCAGAAGCATAAATTAAGTAGTAAGGACGATCACCATCTACCATTATCGTCTGCAGCATCCAATTCGAAACCCATCGATCCGAGTGCGCCCAGTAGTTTGTATAATTTCAATCTACCGCCGAGTCCAGGGCCTGCGAGCACCAGTTTTGCCAAGAGTATGAGTGGGTTGGATTTAAGGCACGGCGGAAGGGCGCTGAGAGAAAAGAAGAAAGAGGAGAAGAATGATGCATTGAGGGAAAGTGAACTATCATACCAGAACAGTAATGACTGGCCTGGTCCATCTAGTCTAGGGTCGGCAGGAGGAGCTTCACATATGGGCTCTACCGCTGGAAGCTTTGGCTATCCGTCATCTATTTATGGACTGGAAACACAAGATCTGGGGAAATATGGCCTTAATAATATGGGGCCGGACGATGCATGGCCATTTTTAAAAGCTAGGCTTTTGATCATATTTGAAGGAGAGGATCTGAGATTACCAGTGGAGGATTTCAACCGGCTTGTTTCGTATGTTCCGTGACCCGAATCATGAACGATATGCTGACCATAGCAGAACCCACCTTCAGAGATGTATTGCAAAGCGGGCTCCGAATCTAATAGTTGAGGATCTCCGAGATTTGTTGACAACAGGCTTCAGTTCTCTTGATCAAACCCTCCGCCGAACACCAGACAATCAACTGGTCCCTCATCTCGTCGAAATGTGGCTCTTCACCTTCACTTCAATCCTACCCTACATCCAAGCCGTCTTCCTTCCTTTGGATTTAGAATTCTCCGGCTCTGGCACTCTCATGTCGAAAGAGCAGGCCCGAGACTTCTGGGGTGCCTTACCATCCACGCCTTCCAGCAATGGAGCAGGAAACATTCCTGCCTCCCAGGCATTAGAAGTTCGCCGCATAGTCCTGACAGCATACCGAGATACCGTCATTCTTCCCCGCTTCGACACCCTCAAAACCATCTTCTCTCGCCTCTCCCTCGACTCCATCTCTCTTACCATCCCCTCTACCGACATCCTATCCACCTCCCCCGATTCCTTCTCAAACACTTCCGTATCTGGCCGCCCGGGAACAGCCATGTCACTAGACCCATCTCACGCCTCCTATGGCTCTCAGACCACAACACTCCTAGGTGGTTCAAGCAGCGAAAATCACTCCGGGAACCGTTCTCGCGCCATCTCAAACGTTTCCTACAACTCCGACGGTCAAACCACGACCAACGGTCTCGGCATCAATATCGCCATGCCACCCCCTCCACGCCCATTCACACCTTCCTCCACCCACCCCTTCGCATCTTCCAACCTCTCGCTCGCAAATCGCGTAGTACGTGAGAGAAACGAGGATAGTGGGAATAGAGTCACGGAGACAGTAGGCAGGATGCTCCAATGTATGAGCGTACTTGCCAGTGTAGGTGTTGGAGGTGGTGGTGATGAGGATAGCCAGGGGAAAATGGAGGAGTTGACGAGGGGACTAAAGTTGAATTGGTTGGGGAGGGGGAGGACAGGGAGGAATAGGAGGGGTTTGGTAGGTGCGAGG
>Ga0182030_10018129_pt1 | contig 13531 bp, 12 predicted proteins | sample 812S3MmetaG_FD_121299 | JGI IMG/M metagenome (GOLD analysis project Ga0182030, IMG submission 121299) | Permafrost microbial communities from Stordalen Mire, Sweden - 812S3M metaG (Illumina Assembly) | ecosystem: Environmental > Terrestrial > Soil > Wetlands > Permafrost | place: Sweden... | reverse complement strand
CTCATCCAAATGCTCCACCAATCCCCGGCCTGTCTCGCGGATTTCAGCTTCGCGCCCGGAATTGCTTCCCGATTCCGATGCCTCATGCGTCAACCTGTGTTCCTGAATCAACCACATCGGCGCGCTAATCTGCTGCTTATCCCCTTTTGAGGCCACCAAGTAACACAAGACCGCCCCACTAAATCCTGCATTGATTTCCGGCGGCAACATTATTTCCTCAAAACCGGTAGCCGTTACCTTTACATCCTGCGTGAAGACTGGCTCGCGCTCACCAAAATGTTTGAGAGCAAAGGCGGCCTTTTGAGGTTTGAATTCCGGGTTAATCGAGTAGGTGAAAGACAGCCTTCCTTTTTCATCCAAGACGCAGCTTTTTACGCCCATCAGAGGCTCTGGCGCGTTATCCTCCGCCGGCTGCTGCTCCCGGCCAGGCTCAAATTCATCGGGTGAGATTGGCTTGCGGGTGAATTCATCTTCAAATAGCAGCTTCAGCGCATCACCCGCCGCCTCCCATGCCAAACAGGTTTCCACATTGCCGCCGTCAAAAGCCGCCTCTGTGAAATTGGCACTGCCGGACAAGCACAATGTTTTCCCGTTCAGGATCACCGCCACAACTTTGGCGTGCAACCGACGATTGTTCACCCCGGGTAGTTCAAAAAGCCGGACGCCCCTTCCAAACCCGGATAGCAGGCCAGCCGGCAGATTGCTTGTTTTTTGCTGGGCGGTGATTTCGACAGGGCAATCCGGCCATTGTTTACGGACTCGTTTCAACAACCCCAGATCCGAATCATAAAAGGGAGAGATGATCTGGATTTTCTGCGGCTTTGCTTTCCCAACCCGGTCCAACACCCTATCCCACAATCCGCCGTGCAGAGTATGAACCAGAACAGGATCGCCGTTCAGAGCCGACCCGCTGTGGATACTATTGAGCCAGGGAAATTCATCCGCCAATTCGCCAAACCATTTGCCAGCGATCTTTCCGGCCCGCGCCTCACCGAAAACCAAGCAATCCTTGAAAAACTGAATTGCTTGTTGCACGAGCGGCAGATGAGTTATCTCCCGTTGTTCGCTATCTATTCTCAACGGAATGCGGTTTAGGATTTCCAAATTATGCGTGCTGCCGGATTGCGTCAGATTGTTGCTACCGCAGATGACATCGGCGTGCTTTTCTCCCAACAACAAGGCGAGCTTTGGATGAAAAACGCCGCCAGATTTCCGCACAGGTAAAACAAGATAACGCTGGTTCAACGATCTCGCGGGCGTCTTACTTTCCATTAAAAGCTTTTGAAACCGATTGGCGTCCACCATCACGATTATCCGCCGCGCCTTTGCCAGCGCCGTTGAACCGAGCAGATACCGTTCAAAGTGAACCGGGTCGAATTCATAAGTTGAGAGAACCGCGAACCGGGCGCTTTCCTCGCCAAAAAAAGAACTAAATTCCAGCGGTTTCATTTTTCTTTCATCCTCCCAAGTTCTCCTTTGAGGAATTTCGCGCCCTCAGCCGTAAGCCTTGTCAGCAGCCAATCGTTGTCATCATGTTCAAGCAGCGCAAGGTCGGCCAGAATTTGCACCGCCGAATTAAAACGCGAGTTCTCGACACTGATGGTGTCATAGGTCATTCCCCGCCCGCGGATCATCCCTTGTTCACTATGAAACAACGCACGGGTTCCGTCCCATACTTTTTCATAGGACAAGACCTCATGTTGCTTCACTACAAAACGACCGATGACCAGCACCGCAAGCTCCCTTAATTTCGAGTCCAAAAAATCACCCAATGACTCTCGCAATTCCCGCAACACCACCGGCACTGTTATATCCCGGTAAGGATCGTGCGTCGCCCCGGCTAGCCAGTTTCCGTAAGCAGCCTTATCCCATTTTATGTAACGCGACACCGTCATCACAATCAGCATGAGGGCGCAGGCAATCCCCTCCGGGCTGGCATAGGCCAGTTCAACCAAACGCAGCCTTGCGTCCAAATTGCTTTCCGAGAGCGGATTTGAAAAGTTGAAATGCCGGTCGAATTCAATGCCGGTGTCGTCACCGCAGGTTCCGAACCCGTCACTTTCCAGAAATTCACGCGGGGTCATTTCAAGAAAGTTCCCCTCGATTTTCTTCCCCATCAAATCCCCCATAAATTTCATCACGGATTTCGATTTCAATGAATCCACGATTGTTTCCAGGCGCGTGCCGGCCATGCCGGCCTTTTGCGCATAACCCACCACCCCCGCAAACAAACTCTCCAATGCCACCGACAGGAAAAAATGGAAATAAAACATTCGCCAGCGGTTTGCAATGTCCTCCAGCGGCTTGGAAAATTTGAGACTCAAAATCTTTTTCCTGTCGTTATCAAGCGGAACGGTGTTGAAATAAACCGCATCCCGCAGCGCAAAATGGTCAAACCTGATGCCATGCGGTGAAATCTTTTCAATCAATTCCAGAAACAGTGTAAGGCTGTCGTGGCGGAATTTATGGCACTCCCCAGGACTTCCCACCCGGTCAAAAAAGACCTCCCGCAGCATACCACGGTCCGGGGCGCTAGAATCCACCAATTCACACAATCCTCCAGACTCACCCCATTTTTTCAACTCCCCCGGCTTGCATCCATCCGGTTCTTTCGCAAGCTTTTTCACTACGGGCAGATGCCCGACCGCCTGCTCGTAGGAGGACGCGACACGCTTCCCAAGCTCGCTTAACTTCAAGTCGATGATTTCGGTTACACCGACCGCTTCCCCCTCCGTTTGATCAGCGACCGGATGGACATCTGGCGTCTCCACAAAGAACCCCAATTGGACTAGCGAGTTTTTGTAAACTTTCAATGCGGGGTCTTTCACCAGAAACAAACTTGAAAGCTTTGGTGTTTTGTCCCGGTGTGTAGCGAGCCATTCCTTTGCCTTATCGGTTCCGACCAGACTTCCGTCTTTGCAGGACTCCCCATTGTGGTGCAGGATGCAACCCAGCGTCAGAGCTTTTTCCCGCAACCGAACACTCTCTATAAATACGGCGTCCGCTCTGACAGACTTCTCGCGTTTTGTAAAATCTGCCACACACCAAGGGAGAAATGAGAAATACCTAGCCCGTGGCGTAACAGAAGTGATGCAATACAACAGTTCATCAGACAATCGTGCCGATACCCGAAGGGACAACCCCAGTGGGTCTTGTGCCTCCGAAATCGGAACCATTTTGCTCCACGCCAACAAAACCATTGCTGGTGGATCTATTTTTACCATGAGATTTTCACTTCGTTAATCGCCCGAACCATTCTCCTCACAAAACAGTCATTTTCAAACTTCTGATTTTCTTTCCATTCAAAATAATTTCCCCTGCACCGGTTTTGCCGGACCGTCCGCGCCCCACAGCTTTGTTATCATTTCCCGCTGCGGCGTGAACGGACATTTCGCCTTCGGCTGATTTTGCGATTCGTCAATGTGCCGGAGCGCGAATTGCGCGCCAGTCATCAACGCCGTTTTGCCAAGTTGCTCATTCAGCTTTTGCGCCACGTCATCCACCGCGCCCCAGCGTTCTTCATGCGTCCGCCCCCAAAGTGTCGGATGCGTATCCAGACGTTCAAGATTATATATCGCAATCCGAATCTGTCGCACCGGCAACCGCTGGCCGGCCATTATGCCCCGGAACATTTGTTCCATCACCTCGTTGATGACGGAGTTCAGAAATTGCGGATGCTTGAAACGGTGGCTGGTGCCGACTTCGGTAAAATTCGTGAACCGGACGGACACGCTAAATTCCCGCGCCTGCATCTTTTCCCGGCGCAACTGGCCCGTCAGGCGCGTGGACTCGCTCAACATGAAAGTCAGCGCCGCCTCGTAATCGTGTTCGTTCTGCGGGAGCGTGGTGCTGCTGGAAATCGTCGTGCGGTCTTTGATTTCCAAAACCAGCGGCTCATTCCATTGCCCGTTTGAAAACAGCCAAAGCTGTTGGCCCCAAATGCCGAACTTCTGCTTAAGCAGCATAGACGGCAGTTTCGCCACATGGCCGAACGTCAGCGCGCCAAGAGCTTTTATTGATCGTTCCCGGTTCTTACCGATGCCGGACATTTCCGACACGGGGCGGTAATTCAGAAAATCCTTTTCCCGGCCGGCGGGCACTTCGATGAAGCCGATGCCTTTGGCGGCGTCGGTCGCGAGCTTGGCGAGCTTGGCGGAATTTGCCAGTCCCGCCGTGACCGGCAGTCGGACTTCCTTTTTGATGCGGTCGCGGATGCCCTGGACATAATCCGTCGGCGTCGTATTGCGCCAGACGTGCGTGTCCATGCTGGAAAAATCCAGAAATCCCTCGTCAATGGAATATGGCACCAGCGTCGGCGCGTATTGTTCCAGAATCAAAAACATCTGGCGAGACAACTCGCGGTAGGCATCATAATGCGGACGGCACAAAACCCCGGACGGGCAAAGCCGCTTGGCCTCGAAACAAGCCGTCCCGGTTTTGATGCCGAATTTTTTTGCCAGCCGGTTGGCGGCAATCACGATGCCGTCGCCACGACGGCCACCGCCAACCCACACCGGACGGCCCTCCAGTTTGGGATCGAGCGCGATTTCACAACTGGCGAAGAAAGAATCTCCGTCAATGTGCAAAATGCGGTTGTTGCAAGCGGTCATTGGCAGCAGACACGCTACCGCATCACCCGCTGGCGTCCATTCCGAGTTGTTCACAAACGGAAGAATACGCCGCCCACTTGGACATCCGCTGTCCCACACTCAACCGGCTTGGGACTGTTCACTTGATTGCTGAACGGATAAACTCACACCCATGAAACTCCAAGCCTACGTTTTCTGCGGCTGTTACGAACATGGCCGCGTCAAGCGCCCGCCGCCCGACCCTGAAATCGTTGGAGTTTACACTAATGGCGACGTTGGTTGTCATCATCCCACGCCAGCCCAATATCAGGCATTCCTGAAGTGGCGCTACCGTGCCTGTCATCACCGGGATGGCTTAATCACGGGCGGTCTGCTTGGCCGCCACTTGCCAGTCGAGGTCATGCACAAGGCCATGCTCCCCCACCGCCGAAAATTCCCACTTTTTGTCCGCAAGGTGCTCGGCTGCAAACCGAAAACCCGGTTCTCCCATCTCACGGTCAAGCAGGTCAAACAGCTCCAAACCGAACTTGTCCGCATGAAAGAATTTCACCTGTCCGACCGCAAGCGCGATAACGAGCTACGCCACTATCGCGGCCAGGTGCGACAACTCGCCCGTGCCGCCATTAAATTTCAACAACCCATCGCCATGTAACGCCGGAAAACCTTAAAATTTCAAAGCTATGGATCTAACAGGCATCACAGCAAATATTCCGAAACCAATTATTGTTTCACTCAAGCAAGTGGCCGCCTGGGACCTTGAGCATTTGAACGCTCCATGTAAGGAAATCAAGGCGAGCGTGCCAGCCCTTCAACGAGGTCTTGTCTGGAGCCCTCATCAAGTTGAGCTTTTATGGGATTCAATTCTCCGTGGCTTCCCCATCGGAAGTTTTGTGGTAAGCAAAAAGAACGAAAAGCAGGAACGAAGTCGCAAGGCGGACATCACTCATCACCTGCTTGATGGTCAACAGCGCACCAACGCAATAACCCTTGGCTTTCATGATCCTTTTTCCGAAATAAGCGGGGAGGTTCGTAATAACAAGTCCGCATCCATCTTGTGGCTGGACATTGCGCCACAAGGAACGGTTGAATTTCCAAACTCGCATCTGATGCCGAATAGCACGCGTGAATTTTTGACGCGGGTAACTACGCTGGCGCATCCTTGGGGCTACAAGTCCGATGATAATGCTGGCAGACTCAGTGCGGGGGATGCCAGAGAGTCTGTGGAATGGGAATTCGAGAACAAGGAACAGCCAAAGGATAAACCTTCTTCACTTGATTTATTGCCGTGGCAATCCAATGCCCCGGTTCCATTGTCTTGGTTAATGGCTGCGGTTGATGATGGAAACGGACGCCCCAAAGACGAGCTGTCCTTCTGGTGCGCTGTTAGTTCCAGACTGGAATTGGAAGCCACCAAACGTAAATGGCCGTCCTTGGCGTTAAACTTCCTGAAACAGGAAAATATCGCCTCGCGACTACACGATATTTATTGGGGAATCAGTCGCGCGCTGCAAACACAAGTCGTCGTAATCGAAGCCCCGCAAGACATCCTTAGCGCATCACGCCAAGAGAAATCAGTTAATAACGAAGTAACCGCAAACATAGCAAGTATTGAACATCTTTTTAATCGTTTGAACCGCCAAGGCACCTCTCTGGATGGTGAAGAGCTTGCCTATTCAATGATCAAAGCCTATTGGCCAGAAATCGCTGATGTTATAGATTCGGTGAAGACCCGCAGAATCCCGCCATCTCATCTGGTTTCATTGGGTGTTCGCGCCGCAATCACTGACTCTAAAAGCGGTAAAGTTGCACGGGCAATTACCATACCCCGTCTGCGAGCCATCGCAAAGTCGGCCCCGCCCAATAACGGTGAACTCGATTCCCCAACATACCAGCAACGCAACAAAATTGAGGAGTTCATCGGAAAACAGGAGGGAGGCGATGTCGCGACTGAAAGAAACCGTTTAGCAAAAGCTTGCGCTAAAGTTGATAAATGGCTCGTCTATGACAGCAAGCTTTCTCCGAATGGATTGCCACCGGTGCTTTTGTCAAGTTTTGCGCGTGCCAGCTCTGATGTTTACCTATTCTTGCTGTATATCGCTGACAGGCTCGGCATCACCAACCCAGATCAAGACATCCAGTGGCAGGAACTTTTACCAGGCATTGCTACGTTGGTTCATTGGTTTACCAAAGAAGACAAACTTGCGATCTCTGATTTGCTGTTGGCGTCTGTAGCTGCCGGTATATCCCCGGAAAATGTTCGCAAAGGGCTTGCCGCCGCATTTGACCAACAATTGATTTTTACGCCATGCTATCCTGACGAACTGGATGAATTCATAAAACTCCCGGCTGACGACCAGAGCCTAATGAAATGGCAATGGTGGCAATCTCTGGTCGAAACAGCACCCGAACCGGAACGCGAACATCGGCTACAAAATCTTTGGCCAACGATTGAAAGAACTCGTAATCAAAGGGAATTGCTCTTGTATGGACAAAGAAGCTACCTGAACATCCGATTCCCTGATTACGACCCATCAAGAAAGGATCTCTGGGAGAATCACAACCGACCGTGGGACTTTGACCACATCCACGCCGGGTTCTATTTTTCGGGTAAGCAGGGTGTGTATGCGGATTTCTGCCGTCAATGGGGAGGTATCATCGGTAATTTGCGCGCGTGGCCTTTTCAGGAAAACCGATCAGATCAGGACAAAAAAGCAAACGAAAAACTCAGTGGCAATCCCGATGAAATAAAGTGGAGTTTGATTGAATCGGAAGCTGAACTTGATTCGTTCTCCCACGGCCACAACACGCGGCATGAACCCTCGGTTGCCGCTCGTGCTTTAAGTGCTGCAATCAAAGCGCGATATGTCAGAATATACCGGGATTGGTTTGATTCGACCGGAATTGCTTCTCTTTTGCCTCCGCGTGCCACAATTATAGAAAAAACCGGAAGCACCCAAAGCGTCCCATGAGCAACCAAACCCAAATTAATTTCGTTATCGGAATTTACCAAAACCTTGCGTCAAATGTCTGGTTGAATGCCGCTGGCAAACCGCCCAATTAGTCATCATGCCATCCACCCTCGATTCAGACCTAAAAAAAATCCAATCGCAGGCCTTCGACCGGGCCGATTGGGCGGAGGAAGGGATTCAGCGGTATCATGCCGTGACGACAAAACTGGACGCCTCGACTCTGAAAACACTCCGGGGGCTTTACGAGTGGATGTTTGTCCCGACCACACTTTGGCCGTTTAACATTCAGGATGTGCTGGAGGATTGCCTGACGATTTTAGAAAAGGGAAAACGACTTAATTCCCATCACCGGCTGATCATTGAACTGCTGCCGGAACCGCCGGATGAAGCCATTTGTGCCGCCGTGACGGGACATGAATTTCAGGTTCAAAAGGGAACCTACGAAAATCTGGTCAAAACCCAGGTCAAATATGACCAGAACGAACTCGCCATTCGGAACGACCCGGAGTTGCGGCGCCAGTGGGAAAGCATCAAAGCCGCCTTCGATGTTAAAGCCTATTGCGACCACAAGGGCGTGATTCGTCGGACGATGACCGCAGAACGCAACCTTCGTCCTTCGTTCTCCGTGAACCTTCGCCGGACGGAGGAGGCATTTCATGCGGCGTTCGATGCGCTTTGTCTGCGGTGGAATCTCTACGGAATGCAAAATGACGAACCGCTTCTGCTCAAACTCGCCGTGAATCTCACTCCCTATGGAACGATGATTCATATTCCGGCCTATTGGTCATTCGACCCGAAGCGTGACATCCGGTGGGATGTCATCGCCAAACTTCATCGCACCCGCGTCCACGGACGCCAAGGTTCTGCCCTGGCCGAAGGCGTTGCCGAAAGAATTCAAAACGCCAAAAAACTCCGCCAACTTGACCAAGAAGTTCGCCGCCTTGGCTTGAAAGGCGACAAGAAGCATGAGTTCATTTGCCGTGGCCTGGGCTGGGATGTTCGCACCAGCCCTAAACGCATCAGCCGGCTACGCACGGAATTCAAAAAATAACTGCCATTGTTGCCCAATTCCATCGCCGGTTTTTTATTTCCGCTTGGCCAACTCTGCGATGCCCCGCAGCATATCCTCGTCTTCGAGATGAAATATCTCCGGGCACACAACCTTTTTACCGCTGAGAATTGCTGCCGACACGATTATTTGTCCAAGGCGTAAGTCCGGCTCCTCGCGCCAAGTTTCTTCCAGCACCTTCAACAGGCCGGCAATCCGTTTTGGGTCTCGCCTAGGCTTGTCACGCCATGCTTCCATCCTCTTCTTCAAGACTTCTGGAATGTTTTTCGGGTCTTGCATAACAGAATTGAGTTTTGTTCAGAGGGGTAACCGAAATCCGATGACTGCCGCCATGATTCATTACGGCTGTGGCAATATTTAAGAGCCGCTCCTAGATCAAAGTATTTCCTTTGCCGCCTGATTGAAGGCATCCATCAAATACGTTCCAACTTCATCTTCCTTAATCTTCTCAATGTTGGCGGCGCTGGTTTTTCCAAATTCACAAAGCTGCGTGTTCAAATATAAATGTTGAAACACCTGAAAAATCCGAAAGAAGAAATATCGTTTGGAGATGGCCAGCCCATTGTCAGTGCGCATTTCCTCAAGCACCTGGAGAACCTCATCCTTCTGCGCGTTGTATATCTGAAAACAAACCCCGTCGGTATCCGTATCAAATACTTTTAGTTTGGCCTCCCGTTCAACAAGATTGTAAAAGGTTGCTTCATCTGAAGCATACCATTCTTGCATTGCCACCAGCATCACCCCGTCAGAGAAGCCGTGCTTTTTTTTGAGAATCCTCAAATATGATTCGATGCTTTCAAACTTGTCATAATCAATCTGTGCCTCCAGCAGCGTGCGGCAATTTCGGTTGATATGATAAAGCGCCTTGATCATGTATTCATGCAGCGCTATTTGCGTGGTGATAAAATCAGATCCCTCGATTTTGTCGCCCGGCTTTGCGGTGATGAGCCTGAAGACTCCCAAAGCTTGCGGGATTAACCGAGAAACTTCATTGGCCGCCGTCTCTATTAAATCTGGATCGCGATTGCCACCAGCCTTTTCATTTTCGCCCGCAACCGCGCCCAACAACAACGACCGATACCTCGGAACAAAGCTTTTGTAGGAAACGGAAGTAAAAATATCCGTGTAAAGTTCAGGCAGGGTCAAATTGGTAAAATTCAGATTCATAATCGTTCGGTCATTTATGAGAATTGCGTTTTTGCTCCGCCCGGATTTCGTCCCAGTTCTTTTTGAATTGATACACAAAGTATGCGGCCAGCAAAGCGATCGCCAGCCACAACACCTTCTTGCCGCCGCTGGCGGTTTTCCACTTCTTCGTCAATTGATCCAGCAGAGTCATGACAACCACGACGATTTACAGCGCTGGCTCGTGCTTGCCTTTGTTGGGGCCGAGCGGGTGACGGAGGCAACTGGAGGCGGTCAAACTTGCAAGGTTCGAGTTGCTGGTTCCGCAATATTTGCACTCATATTTGGCTTTTTCGCCGCCTTCATATAGCGCGTGCTTCCCTTTGTTCGGGCCTGCCGGGTGGCGTAAGCAGGAGGATGCGGTTAGGCTGGCGAGGCTGGAGTTTTTGGTTCCACAGTATTTGCAGTAGTAGTTCATGGTGTTTTGTTTGTTTGTTATTGGTGAGCATTGTTGTTTTTACTTTTCATTAGCAATCTAATTTTTTGATCCTGAGACAATTGAGTGGTTTCCTCGTGAGTCGCCTGATTTTTGAACCAAATCCACTTGGGAAATCCCGATTGATCCGCGTCTGCCGAAATGAATCGGCTCCCATCTATCCGCTTCAATTCGTAGACCCAAAAATTGTGGTCGCGACCGTCGCGGGTTTTCTCGCCGCCGCTGCCGATCAGGTCATTGAAAATAAAATAAACCGGCCCTTGCGGCTTGAAGCGCACCACATCCTGCTTGGAAAAGTCATACAGGTAAAACGCCGCCGGCTGGTAGCCATTCTTGCCGGAGAGCAGGAACGTCACTTCGCTGCCCTCGGCCGCCAAGCCGCAGCCGCCCGACCATACATTGACGACGAAATCAGGCTGACCGTCGTCGTTCAAATCGCAGGAATATACCTCCATTTGGTCAGAGGTCATGCTGTTCGTAAATGGCACCATTAGCCGATAATTACCTTGCCCATCACGGAGTTTGATTGCCCAGCCGTTGGGGGTGCCGCGCAACTCCAAGATGATTTGCTGCTGACTTTGCCCGACGGCGTGAAGGCGGTATTCCCGAACGGCTCCATCTGAATTTTGAAAATTATTGGTTTCAGCCGGTTTGACTTCACGCACCAACTCGCAATTTTCCAGCGGCATGGCGACGGGTTCATGGCCTGGTGGGAACGGTCCGTAATTCGTTGGATAAGCCAGCAGTCTTGCCGCCATACCAGAAAGGATTAAGGCCGCCACCGCGAACCTAGTGAGTCTGATGCTAATTCTTTTCATTTTTCATCGCTTTTAATAATCAATCGCAACCGGTCGTTTGCATTCGTGCGCGTCAGCATGGCGTTGAACGAATAATTCAATGTGCCGCCGATGGCTGAATGACGGACACACAACAGCGCATCATCGTAACCGTCATGATCGAAATCGCCATAGGCCATGACGGTGAACGCGATACTGAAGCCATTCGCAGTGAATTCGATGCTGTCAGATGTTTGCTTAATAATCTTGGTGTCTGGGTGAAATTCCAACCAGGATTTGCTGGCTTTTGTGGCTTGGGCAACAGCCTCGATTTCTTCATTGCTTATTTGGGGCCCTAAATCAAGGGGTAGCCATTGCAAAAGTCTGCGATTCATGGGCAGCGTGCGGACAAAACTTTGTTTTGCAGGAATGGCGTGCTCCCAGAATGGAATGATGCCACGTTCAGAAACAAACCAACCAGCCATGCCTAAACTCATCCCATCAGCAGGCTCATAGCCTTCGGAAGACAAACGGTCAAATTCCCGCCATGTCGCCACTGTAACCACATTGCTGACGCCGGCCTTTACCATGCCGATTCCGCCGTCCCATTGTTTGAGCGGTTCGTCCTTGAGTTGTTCAAGCGTGAGGTTGGTTGGCCAATTCACAGCCGCCGTGTGGCAGACAGGAAATTCTCCCTTTGAATTCTTTTGGGGAGCAGCAACGCAACCGGACAGCATTAAAAAGGTCGCCAGAGCAGCAGCCGTGGTAAGTGTGATATGTTTTTTCTTCATTCTAATATTTTAGTCCCGGTTATTTCGAGGTCATGCCATGCAAAAGTGATTCAGCTCCACGCCTACCTTTTGCAACAACTCGCGCGGCGTGATTGCATTCACATGACGCATCATCGCCAGCAGCACTCGGCCAGCGGCTTCGGCATCGGCTTGAGCGTGGTGATGGTTAAATTGATGGCCGATATGCGCCGTCAAGGTGGAGAGCTGATGATTTTCCAATTCCGGCCAGACGCGCCGGGCAAGCTGACAGGTGCAAGCATAATCAAAAACCGGTCGAGGCAGGTCGAAATGCTCCAGCACAGCGCGTAGATGTTCGATGTCGAAAGCGGCGTTATGCGCGATCACGAAGTCACGTCCGGCCAATCGTCCGACCAGTTCCATTGCAATGCCGGGAAATTCCGGGGCGTCCAAAACATCCAAATGCGTCAGCCCGTGACATTCAATGAAGTCTTCGTCAAACCAACCATGACCTTTGGGTGGCCGCACCAGCCAATAAGGAGCTTCGTTTAGTTGGCCATTCTCAAACACGGCCAGTCCGGCAGCGCAGATGCTCACGCGCGAGCGATTTGCTGTTTCAAAATCTAGGCAGGTGAAATTCATGAGTTTTGACGTTAGGTGTTTGCTTTCATGGAGTCATTCTTGAACACGGTTTCAGATTTCAATCACATTTCCAGGTTCAAATCCTTGCAATCCTTCGTGCCGATAACCGCCCTGGTTGCTGTAGATTCGCGTCGCCCCGATTTTATAGTCCACGTTGTAATGCGTGTGGCCATGAATCCAAAGCGGAATGCGACTGGCTTTGATCAGCGGATTCAAATCCGAGGCAAACGCGGCGTTCAACATATCGAGAGCGTTTTTCGGTGAAATGGACCAGGGACTCGGCGCATGGTGGGTCACGACAATTGTCCGCGCCGGATCATGGCGGGCCAACCGCCGTGTCAGCCACCGGACCGACGCGGCGTGACGATTTGCCGAGTCCTCGGCGGAATACATCTTGTTGCCATCGGGCTTTTTGATGACCCAGAAATCATTCATTTCCTGGTTGGCAAACCGCATGGCCTCGGCGGCATCGGGCCAAATCTGAAAATCCGTCCAGAGCGAACAGCCCAGAAAGACAAAGCCGCCGATTTCAACATTTTTATTTTCCAGCACATGCACATTACTGCCCTTGGCCTCGCGCCGGAGATCCTGGAGCAAATCCGGGATGGTATGGTTGTAGAATTCATGATTCCCCAGCACATAAATGACTGGGCAATTCCGAAAAGTTTTTTTGGCCCATTTTATCCCCGCCGTTCCGACGTGAATATCGCCCGCCAGCACCACAACGTCGGCTTTTTTTGGCACCGGCTTAATAATGCAAGATTCGAGATGCAGATCGCTGAAAACTTGGAGTTGCATTTAATTTTTGAGGTTATTTCGCCTTGCGCTTCATTAGCTTTAGCCGATAAGGCGGTCTGACATCGCCGAAGATTAGGTTTTTATGGAACATCAATTTCTCCAGCTTGGCTATTTCAGACCTGACATCTTCGTTCACGGCGGCATCCTCGCAATTAGTTTCAATATAAAAACGCAGTCCGCCAAACTTCGTCTTGATTTCATTGTTATCCGGTCTTGGCGAATGTTGGCAATTGTAAAGATTGTGAAGGCAAGGACATGCACATAATAAATGATGTGAGCGATTCAGGCTTGGTTTTGTCGTTTTCCGCAGCAGCAGGG
>Ga0182030_10018128_pt1 | contig 13531 bp, 15 predicted proteins | sample 812S3MmetaG_FD_121299 | JGI IMG/M metagenome (GOLD analysis project Ga0182030, IMG submission 121299) | Permafrost microbial communities from Stordalen Mire, Sweden - 812S3M metaG (Illumina Assembly) | ecosystem: Environmental > Terrestrial > Soil > Wetlands > Permafrost | place: Sweden... | reverse complement strand
CGTCCGAAGCCCGTCGCAACCCGTCCGCACGGCGTCGCAGGTCGTTCGCACGGCGTCGCAACCCGCCCAATGCCCGTCGCAAGTCGTCCAAAGAGCGTCGCAGTCAGGCCAACTGTCAGCGCAAACGTATTTGATCATTCCACCTGTAAAATCTTCGCCGCCGGTTTCGCGCCGCCGCGTTTATCCCCCTTTGCTATTAACGCGCCGGCGGAAACTGTCCAGGCGGATGACGGCGCGTTTGTGCAGGCCGCGCAAAACGACTTCGTGCGCATCGCGGGCTTCGATCTGAAAGGAAACCTTGCCGCCTTCGACGGCGATGACGCGCGCGGTGCAATGAATCGTCTGCCCGACGGGCGTCGGCGCGAGGTGGCGGATGTCAATCTCGATGCCCACGGAACGCTCGTCCGCGTCCAGATGCGGCGCGAGGACGTGCCGCGCGGTGCGTTCAAAAAACTGGACGAGGTTCGGCGTGGAGACCACGGCGGGCATGCCGTCGCCGTGAAATTCCACGGCGTGGGTCATGTCCGTGGGAATGGCCAGTTCGCCGACTTCTCCAATTCTGGGACGCGATTTCATTTTTCAAATTTTAACGCAAAGACGCGAAGGCGCAAAGGCGCAAAGAATTTTTTAAAAACAAAAAAAGGCGCAGAGATGAAAGACTTTTGCGTCTTTGCGTCTCTGCGCCTTGGCGTTAAAACCGTTTTATTTCGGGAGCAAATCGGCGACGAGCGACTTCTCTTCTTTCAATTCATTTTCGGTCACGGCGATTTTAGCCTTGCTGAAATCGTTGAGCGGCACGCCCTGGACGATTTCAAAATCCGTGCCGTTGCTGCGGATCGGATAGCTGAAGATCAAACCCTTCTCGATGCCGTAGCTGCCGTCGGAATGCACGCCCACGCTGAACCAATCGCCGGCGGGCGTCGGGTGCGAGAGCTTGTAAACGGTGTTGCACGCCGCGTTGGCGGCGCTGGCGGCGCTGCTCAAACCGCGCGCTTTAATGATGGCCGCGCCGCGCTGCTGCACGGTGGTGATGAAATCTTTTTCCAGCCATTCGCGGTGGCTGATGACTTCCGGCACGAGCCGGCCGTTGATCTTCGTGTTGAAGAAATCCGGATACATTGTGGCGCTATGGTTGCCCCAGATGGCGAGGTTGGTGACGGCGGTAACATCCACGCTGGCCTTCTGTGCGAGCTGGGTCTTGGCGCGGTTTTCGTCCAGCGCGGTCATGGCGAAGAAACGATTGGCCGGCACGCCGGGCGCGTTATTCGCAGCGATAAGCGAATTGGTGTTGCACGGATTGCCGACGACGAGCACGCGGATGTCGCTCGCGGCATTTTTTGCAATCGCGTTGCCCTGGCCGGTGAAAATTTTCCCGTTGATGCCGAGCAGATCTTTGCGCTCCATGCCGGCCTTGCGCGGCACGGCGCCGACGAGCAGTGCCCAGTTCACGCCCTTGAACGCTTCATCGAGATTGGAAGTGGGCACAATGCCTTTGAGCAGCGGAAACGCGCAGTCGTCGAGTTCCATGCAGACGCCGTTCAAGGCCGCCAGGGCTTTTTCATCGGGAACTTCGAGGAGGTGCAGAATGACCGGCTGGTCCGGACCGAACGCCGCGCCGGAGGCGATGCGGAACAGGAGGGAATAACCGATTTGGCCGGCAGCGCCGGTGATCGCGACACGAATGGGAGTTTTGCTCATAAAATAAAGCCCGGAGTATAAGCGCCAACGGGAATTCCACGCAAGCGCGGAACCATGAGTTTGGCTGAATTTTTTTGCCCCGGAAAACAACGCCGGTGGCGCAATGCGCAACGGCTTTCCGGCGGGTCAACCTTGTCCCAGCTTCCTGGATTTTTCCGTGGCGGCGCGGACGGCGCTCATCACGGTGCCGCGCAGCCGGCCTTTTTCCAGTTCGTGAACGCCTTCAATCGTCGTGCCGCCGGGACTCGTCACCTGATCCTTGAGCACGCCGGGATGCTGGCCGGTTTCCAAAACCATTTTCGCCGCGCCCAGCACGGTCTGCGCGGCGAGCTTCAGCGCCACGTCGCGCGGCAAACCCGCCGCCACGCCGCCGTCGCTCAACGCCTCGATGAATTGATACACATACGCCGGGCCGCTGCCGCTCAAGCCGGTGACGGCATCGAGCAAATTTTCTTTGACTTGAAACGCAATGCCGACGGCGGACAAAAGTTTTTGCGCCAGTTCGCCGTCGGCGGCGGACGCATTTTTTCCGAGCGCGAAGGCGGCCGCGCCCGCGCCGACGAGCGCCGGCGTGTTGGGCATGACGCGGATGACGCGCGCACCGGCGGGCAGCGCGGCTTCGAGTTTGGCGAGCGTCACGCCGGCGGCGATGGAAATGAGCAGGTGGTTTTTGGTGAACGCACCGGAAATTTCCGCCAGCGCGGCGGCCACCTGGTCCGGCTTCGTCGCGAGCATCAAAACCTTCGCGGCGTTGGCCACTTCGAGATTGGTGGCGAATGTGTTGGCGCCGGTTTCAGCCGCGAAATGTTCGCGCGCGGCGGCGACCGGGTCGCTGACGGCGAGTTCGCGCGGGACGACCAGTTCGGCGCGGACGAAACCCCGCGCCAGCGCCGTGGCCATTTTGCCGGCGCCGAGAAAACCGATTTTCAATTGCGTTGCCATGCGCAGTTTGTAGCAGGCAATCGGCGGGCGCGGAAGCGAAAACCTTTTCGCTCCTAATCGTAAGCTTAATCATAATCCTAATCTGCTGGCCGGACGGATTACCATTAAGATTAGGATTAGGATTACGATTGAAAGCCGGCCCCGCCGAATTCATGGCTTGAGTTTGGCGGTTTAACGGTTAATTTCCCCTGCCAGTAAAATGTCCACCACCCGGAAATCTTGGGACACGTTTGAAGCGATGCGCGCCGCCGCCCAGGAAGGCGACGCGCAGGCGCAGTGCTATCTCGGCGTCTGCTACCAGAACGGCCAGGGCGTGGAGCAGAATCATCAGGAGGCCGTGAAATGGCTGCGGCGCGCGGCGGAGCAGAACGATCCGGTGGCGCAATGTTATCTCGGCGTCTGCTACTGGATGGGCCAGGGCGTCCCGCAGGAATTTGGTGAGGCCGCGAAATGGCTGCGCGAAGCGGCAGAACAAGGCGACCCGGCGGCGCAATGCAATCTCGGCACGCTTTACGAAACCGGCCAGGGCGTCCTGCAAAATTACGTCGAGGCCGTGAAATGGTATCGCGAATCGGCGGAACGCGGCTATCCGGCGGCGCAGTTCAACCTCGGCGTTTTTTACGAAAACGGCCAGGTCGTGCCGCAGGATTTTGAAGAGGCGGCCAACTGGTATCTGGCCGCCGCCGAGCAGGAACTGGCACCCGCGCAATGCAATCTCGGCCTCTGCTACCAGACCGGCCGCGGCGTGCCGCGCGATCCGAAGGAAGCCGTGCGGTGGTTCATCCGCGCCGCGCGTCAGGGCGACAAAACCGCGCAGCACAATCTCGGCCTGCATTACGCGGCGGCGGAGCTGGCCGACGAGGCCGCTGTCGCAGACAAGAAAAATACGCCGCGCTGAAAGCCGGCGGGACGAGTTTCACGAGTCCCAAAAATTGGAATTCAAGTTGTTCCGGGACTCGTGGAACCCGTCCCTCCGAAAATGTTCACTGCGCCAGTTCCGAAAGCTTTTTGCCCGCCCGGCCGGATTCAATCGTCTCACCCGCCAGTTCCCAGCCTTCCGCGAGCGACTTCACTTTTCCGGCCACGAACAACGCCGCGCCGGCGTTGAGCAAAACCGCGTCGCGCTTCGGGCCGCGCTCGTCCCCGCGCAAAACGCGGCGGACAATTTCCGCGTTCACGAGTTTGTCGCCGCCGCGCAAATCGGCCAGCGTGGCCGGCTGCAACGGAAAATTTTCCGGCGACAAGGTTGAAGCCGCAAACCCGCGTGCCTGGTAAAATTCCGCGACGTGGCTGATGCCGAGTGTCGAAAGCTCGTCCAGGTAACTCTGGACTTTGGACTCTGGACTTTGGACATTCCCCGCCACCACCATGCCGCGCCGGATGCCGAGTGCTTGCAGCGCGTGCGCCATCGGCTCGCAGAGTTCCGGGCGCGGCACGCCGACGAGCATGGCCGTGGGCCGCGCCGGATTCAGCAGCGGGCCGAGGATGTTGAAAATGGTCCGCTGGCCGTTCGCCGCGCATAGCTTCCGCGCCGGCGCGATGTGTTTGAACGCCGGATGAAAATTCGGCGCGAAGAAAAACGCAAAGCCATGTTCGCGCAGCGCGCGGGCCGCGTCCGCCGGCGACAAATCCACCTTGATGCCGAGCGCTTCAATCACGTCCGCGCTGCCGACCGAGGAAGTCACGGCGCGGTTGCCGTGCTTGGCCACCGTCACGCCGGCGGCGGCGCACAGGATGGCGACGGTGGTGGAAATGTTGAATGTGCTCAAGCGGTCGCCGCCGGTGCCGACCACGTCGAGGATTTCGCGCGCACGGGTTTCGGCATCCAGCGGCGGGGTAATGGATTTTTCGCGCAGCGCGGCGGCGAACGCGGCAATTTCCTCCGGCGTCTCGCCTTTTTTGGCGAGCGCGGCGAGAAAGTCCGCCTTGGCCGGGGCCGGAATGGTTTCATCCGTCAGGCTTTCAACGGCCTGTCGCACCTGCGCCGCCGACAGCGCTTGCGCGGCGGCCAGTTGGGTTGAGAAAGTTTCGAGCACGCGCGATTTTACGCGGCGGCGGGCACGGCACAAACTGAAATTGCGAATGGCCGCCTTTCCATTTGAGCCGGTTCCCGTCAGCGGCTACGATGCGTGACCATGTCTGACGCCCTTTTCATGCGGCTCGTTTTTCGTCCGGGCCTGCTCGTTTGGCTGGCGCTGGCGGGCCGGCTCACCGCGCAGGAAATTTCGCCCGCGCGCGCGCAGGTCATCGAGCAAATGAAGCCTTACACGGGCAGCCATGCGGCCGGCGTGGATGCCTCGACGCTCACGGGCAAAGTGATGTGCGGTTATCAAGGCTGGTTTGCGGCGCCGGGCGACGGTTCGGGCAACAACTGGATTCATTACGGCGAGAACCGGCACCGCTTCGCGCCGGGCCATTGCACGTTTGACCTGTGGCCGGACGTGAGCGAACTGGGCGCGGATGAAAAATTTTCCACCGCGTTCAAAAATGCGGACGGCAGCCCGGCGTTTGTTTTCAGTCCATGCAATCCCAAAACGGTGCGGCGGCATTTCGAGTGGATGCAAAGCTACGGCATTGACGGCGTTTTTCTCCAGCGCTTCGGCGCGGACTTGAAATTCGCCGCCGGCTTGAACCACAACAATCTCGTCACCGCGAATGTCCAGGCCGGCGCGAACCAGTGCGGCCGCACCTGGGCGATAATGTATGATTTGTCGGGCTTGCAGGCGGGCGAAATCCAGAAGTTCGTGGCCGACGACTGGAAACTGCTCGTGGACCGGATGCAAATCACGCGCGACCCCGCGTATCTGCATGACCACGGCAAACCCGTCGTGGCGGTCTGGGGCATCGGTTTCAACGACGGCCGGAAATATTCGCTCGATGAATGTGCGGCGCTCATCCGCTTTCTGAAATCGGATCCCAAATATGGCGGCAACACCGTCATGGTCGGCGTGCCGGCCCGGTGGCGCACGCTGGACCACGACGCCGTTCACGATGAAAAATTGCTGGAGATCATCCGGCTCGCGGACATCGTCAGCCCGTGGAACGTGGGCCGTTATCACACGCCCGCCGAGGCCGGGATTCAGGCGACCGACCGGATTCAGCCGGACCTCGCGTGGTGCCGGGCGAATGGCAAAGATTATTTGCCGGTGATTTTCCCCGGCTTCAGTTGGCACAACCTGATGAAAACGCGCGGGCTGGATCGTCCGCTGAACGAAATTCCGCGTCGCCAGGGAAATTTTCTCTGGGCGCAGGCCGTCGCCGACCGGCGCGCGGGAGCGGCGATGCTTTACGTCGCCATGTTCGATGAAATTGACGAGGGCACGGCCATATTCAAATGCACCGACACGCCGCCGGTTGGCGAAAGTCCGTTCGTGACCTTTGACGGCTTGCCCAGCGACCATTATCTCTGGCTGACGGGGCAGATCGGAAAAATGTTGCGGCAGGAAATTCCGGCAACCGACAACCTGCCGCCGCGCCGATGAAACGCCTGAGCCATTCAAAATCCAACCGCGACGCTGTGTTTCTGCGCGAAGCCCTGCGCCTGGCGCGCAAAGGTTTTGGCGCGACCTCGCCGAATCCGCTGGTCGGCGCGGTGCTGGTGAAAAATGGAAAAATCATCGGGCGCGGCTGGCACCGGCGCGCGGGCCTGCCGCACGCGGAAATCGAGGCGCTCCGCGACGCGCAAAAACGCGGCCACCATCCCGAAGGCGCGACGCTTTACGTCACGCTCGAACCGTGCTGCACGCACGGCCGCACGCCGCCTTGCACGGACGCAATTATTTCGGCGGGAATAAAAAAAGTTTTCATCGGCGCGACCGACCCGAATCCGCAGCACGCGGGCAAGGGATTTGAGATTTTGCGGCGCGCGGGCATTGAAGTGGTTTCCGCCAGTGCCGAAAGCCGGTGGGGCGAGCGTCCCCGCGAGCCGGTCTTTGCCGACAGCCACCACGGCTCGCGCGGACGCTCGCCCCACCAACGAATTGCCGATGAGTGTGCGAAGCTGAACGAGGCTTTTAATCATTGGATCATCCACCGCACGCCGTTCGTCACCGTGAAAGCGGCGATGACGCTGGACGGAAAAATCGCCACCGCCAGCGGCGAGTCCAAATGGATCACCGGCGAAAAAGCCCGCGCGCACGGGATGAAACTGCGGCAGGGCAGCGATGCGATTCTCGTCGGCATCAATACGATTCTCGCGGATGACCCGAGCCTGACATTCCGAAAGCGGAAAGCGGAAAGCGGAAAGCGGAAACAACTTCGCCGCATCATTCTGGATTCGCAGGCGCGGACGCCGCTGGATGCGAAAGTCGTGAGCGATGAATTTGCCGCACTGACGACGATTGTGGTCGGCAAGCTGGCACCGAAGAACCGCGTGGCGGCGCTGGCGAAAAAAGTGGCCGTGCTGGTTGCGCCAACCGCCAACTCGAAACTGAAAATTCAAAATTCAAAACTGGATTTGCGCTGGTTGCTGGAAAAACTCGGCGCGGAAAACGTGACGCGCCTGCTGGTCGAGGGCGGCGGCGAGGTGAACGCGTCGTTTCTGCTGGGCGGGTTCGCGCAGCGCGTGGCGTTCTTTTATGCGCCGAAAATCCTGGGTGGCTGCGGCGCGCGCAAAGGCGTCGCCGGCGCGGGCGCAAAAAGTTTTCGCGAGGTGGTTCAGCTTCGCGAAGTCGAGTGGCACAAACTCGGCGAAGATTTGCTGCTCACGGCGCGGGTGGCTGCCCGTTGAAGGTTGAAAGTTGCCGGTTTTTCAACTTGTAACTGGCAACCGGCAACCGGCAACATTTGTTTTTATGTTCACAGGCATTGTCGAAGAAGCGGGCGTCATTGAAAAAATCACGCCGACGAAAAAATCCATTGAAATGACCGTGCGCGCCAACGCGTGCGGGCGCGGCGTGAAAGTCGGCGACAGCGTGGCCGTCAACGGCTGCTGCCTGACGGCGGTGAAAATTTCCGCGCGCGGAAAATTCAAGCTGATCCAGTTCGATCTGCTGCAAGAAAGCTGGCAGCGCACGAATTTTCAATTCGGCCAGCCCGGTTCGCTCGTGAACCTGGAACGCTCGCTGCGCGCGAACGGCGAGTTGGGCGGCCATTTCGTGACCGGCCACGTGGACGGCCTCGGCAAAATCATCCGCTGGGAGCGCGCGGGTAAAGATCACGTTCTCGACATCGCCGCGCCGGCGGAGGTGATGAAGTATCTTGTTTTCAAAGGCTCGGTGGCGGTGGACGGCATCAGCCTGACCGTCGCGGGCGTGGGCAAAAAAGATTTCCGCATCTGGATCATTCCGCACACGTTTGACGTGACGGTTTTGCGCGAGAGAAAAGTCGGCGACGCGGTGAATCTGGAGGCGGATTTGCTCGGCAAATACGTGGAGAAATTCCTCGCCGGCCGAAAACGGTGAAACCGGATTTTTTCCGCGCTTGTAAAATGGCCGTTGCCTTAAGAGAATCGGTTTGATTCAAAGAACCTGAAGTCATGGGTGTCATCAAAGATTCCGTCCGCCTGCTGGCGGGTTCGTCGGCGCATTACGCCGTGCGGCTGGCCGCCTCGGCCGAGGAGGTGCGCGTGGCGCAGGCGCTGCGGTTTCAGGTTTTCAACATCGAGCTTAACGAAGGTCTTCCGCAATCCCTGGCCACCGGGCTGGATGCGGACACCTACGATCCGGTTTGCGATCATCTGCTGGTCGAACATCTGCCCACGCGGCAAATCGTCGGCACCTACCGGCTGCAAACCGGCTTGGCGGCGAAAAAAAATCTCGGCTACTACAGCGAGCAGGAATTTGAGTTCGGCCCGTTCGAGCCGTTCCGGCATCAAATCGTGGAACTGGGCCGGGCCTGCGTCGAAAAGCAGCATCGCAATCTCATCGTGCTCGGCCGGTTGTGGAAAGGCATTGCGGATTACACCTCGGAGCGGGGCGGGCGCTATTTGCTCGGCTGCAGTTCGCTGACCTCGCAGGATCCGGCCGAAGGCGCGGCGGCGTATGCGGAACTTTCGCGCAAGTATCTGCCGCAACCCGCCTGGCGCACCGTTCCGTTGCCGGCCTACGCGTGCCCGCTGGACCGGAAATCTTCCGCTGAAATCCCCAAACTCCTGCGCGCCTACCTGACCGTCGGCGCAAAAATCTGCGGTCCGCCGGCCCTGGACCGGCAGTTCAAGACCATTGATTTCCTGACCTTGATGGATCTGGAAACGCTGTCCGCCAAAACCCGCGAGCGTTATTTCACATAGCCCATGACGCTGCGCGCCGCCGGAAGACTCTGCTGGTTTGCCTGGGAAGTGGTGGTGATCATCATCAACTTTTTTTTCACCGCCGCCTTCGCCCCGAAACCCAAACGCCGCCTCGCCCGCGCCGCGTGGCTGCACCGTTCCTCCCGCCGGCATCTGAAAATCTTCGGCTACTCCGCGACCGTCACCGGCGAAATTCCGACCCGCGGCCTGCTCATCAGCAATCATTTGAGCTACCTCGACATTCTCGCCCTCTCTGCCACGACGCCGGCGGTGTTTGTATCCAAGGCGGAGGTGCGGCACTGGCCGCTGTTCGGCTGGTTCGCGGCGATTGCGGGAACGGTTTTTGTCGAGCGCGAGCGCCGCACGCACGTCGGCGAGGTGAACCGCGAAATTGAAACCGCGCTGGCCGCCGGCGCGCTCGTGGTGGTTTTCCCCGAAGGCACCAGCTCCGACGGCGAAACCGTTCTGCCCTTCCGCACCTCGCTGCTGGAGCCGGCCGCGCGCGGCGGACATGAAATATCCGTCGGCTGGATTCATTACGCATTGGAGGACGGCGACGCCAAACAGGAAATCTGTTACTGGGGCGACCATTCCTTTTTCCCGCATTTGATCAATATGCTGGGGGAAAAATCCATCCGCGCGACGCTGCGTTTCGCCAAATTCCACCGCACCACCGACGACCGCAAGGAACTTGCGAAACAACTGCATGCCGCCGTTTCGGAATTGAAAAACAAGGCGGAATTGACCGCCACCAATGTTGCAAAATGATCACCGCAGAAATTTTTTCCTTTCGTGTCCGGGCTGGTCTTCCTGAAAATTCTTGAATCCGCATGGACGATTTTGAAACCAGATTCGGCGGCATCGCGCGGCTTTACGGCCAAAACGGATTGGAAAAACTGCGCGCCGCGCACGTTTGCGTCATCGGCCTCGGCGGCGTCGGCACCTGGGCGGCGGAGGCGCTCGCCCGCTCCGGCGTCGGCGCGCTCACGCTCGTGGATTTGGACGAAGTCTGCGTGACCAACATCAACCGGCAGTTGCCCGCGCTCACCGCAACCGTGGGCCGCGCCAAAGTCGAAGTCATGGCCGAACGCATCCGCGCCATCAATCCCGATTGCCGCGTGACGGCGGAACAAACATTTTTCAACGAACAAACGGCCGCCGGGCTGCTCGCGCCGAAATTGGATTTTGTCCTCGACGCGATTGACGATGTGACGAACAAAGTTTTGCTGCTCGTGCGTTGCCGCGAAAAAAATCTGCCGGTCATCACTTCCGGCGGCGCGGGCGGACGCCGTGAGCTGACCGCCGTGCGCCTGGGCGATTTGTCCCAGGCCAGCCACGACAAGCTGCTGGCCGAAGTGCGGCGGCGGTTGCGCCAGGAACATGGTTTTCCCGCCGGGCAGTCGGCGATGAATGTTCCCTGTGTCTATTCCGTGGAACGCACCGTCTTCCCGCAGCCGGACGGCTCGGTGTGCGAAATGCGTTCAGCCGCTGAGGACGGCGCGCGGCTGAACTGCAATGGCGGCCTCGGCTCGGCGACGTTCGTGACCGGCGCGTTCGGTTTCGCGGCGGCTGGATTTGTCGTGCGGAAAATTGCGGAAGGCTGAAGCGGCCTCGGACATCCCGTTGATCCAGTTTCAAACAAAAAGCCGCACCCGTTTGAGTGCGGCTTGGCCTGGTCAAAATTTGCTTATTTCGTCGCCGTGTCGGACGGCGCGGCGGGCTGACTATGCGGACCATGTTCCACATGGCTGGCACTGTTCCAAGCCGCCAGTTTTTCCGGAATGTTCGCATAGACCGTCTGGAAAATCGCATCCAGATAATCCTGCTGCTTCCGGCCGTCGCGCACCAGGCCGGCGATTTGCGCCGTGCTCAACACGCCCAGCTCCCGGCTTTGCTCATGCGTCCCGGAAACCGTGCCGATGCCTTTCACCTGCGCCTGCAAATCCGCCACCAGCGTCGCCGGCTGGGCGTGATCCACAAACACCTGCACCCGCGCCGCCTTGGCCGCCACCGTCGCCGCGTCATCCGTCGCCGTCGGCACCATGGCCGCCAGATACACATTGGCCGTGCGCACCACCTCGCCCGGATTCAAGTGCGCCGGACGCGGAAACGCATCGTCAAAGCCCGGCGCATCCGCCGCATAGGCGCTGGCGATGGTGGCCAGATTATCCAGCTTCTTGTCCAGCGCCAGAATCAGCGCGTTTTGCGCCGTCACCGAGACCGGCTTTTGCGTGGCTCCGGCGTTGAAGAGCTGGGTGTAGATGCCGGAGAGGTTGCTGACATAGACCGGCCCTTTGCTGGTGGCCGGAATATCGGCGCTGTTCGTTTTGCAGAAGACCAGCGAGCGGTCAAAACTGGCGCACTCGCGGATGATTTTATTTTCCATAATGCGATTTTCTTTGTTGTTCCAGGCGGAAACAACGGACGCTTTGCCAAAAGTGCCTTTCCGTCTGATTTATTGGTTTCGGTGATGAAAATGCTCCTGTCCCGGGCGGATGGCAATCACTTTTTTTGAACCAATTCGCTGCACCGCGAAATATGCCGAAGCCGCGAAAAGTTTTTTGGAAATGCGTTCGGGTAGTTCGCGTGGTTCGTATCAAGCTGCCTCGGCGCGCTGGGGAAAAGTGCGGGGAAATTACAAGACTGCTTGGTGCTTGCAAATCAGCAATGGCAAACCTAAATTGCACCCATGAGTAAAATGGAAATTCTGGCGGAATTGCCAAAACTCGAATTGGCGGATCGTCGCGAAATCTTCGACCGCATTTGCGAGATTGAAGAACGCGACCTGCTGACCGGCGGCGCGACGGATGAGGAAAAAGCCCTGCTCGACCGCGAACTGGCGGAATACCGCCGCAATCCCGAAGCCGGTTCGAGTTGGAATGAAGTTGAAGCCCGGCTGCGCAAATCATCCCGGTCGTGAACTGGCGCGTCATCATCCGGCCAAACGCGGAGGCGGATTTGGCGGAGGCGCAGGCTTGGTATGAATCCCAGCGCGCGGGTTTGGGCGATGAATTGCTGGACGAGATTCGCCATGCGGTGGGACTGCTGGCGGACGACCCCGAACGCCGGCCATTTTATTACCGTGATTTTCGCCGGTTGCTCACGCGCCGTTTTCCCTACAAACTTTTCTATCGCGTCGAAGGCGAGCGCGTCATTGTCTTTCGCATCCTGCACGCAAAGCGGAAACATCAGCGGGAGCTTTGAAATGAGCCACCCAATGGCATTGGCGGAATAAATCTCTTATGAAGGCTTTAACCGCGAAATACGCGGAATACGCGAAAAGTTTTTCGGAAATCCGTCCGGGTATTTCGCGTGGTTCGCATCAAGCTGCCTCGGCGCGCAGGGGAAAAGCGCGGAGATAAGAAAATCATGATTATCAGCCTCGACCAAAATGTAGTCTCTCTTTTAGAAAGCTCGTCGAAAGTCAATCCGGCTTGGGCGAAAATAAAAGCATTGCTCGTTGCTGGAACCAGTGCTGGCAAAATCGTATGTCCAATACCTTATGAAACAGCTTGGGAATCAATTCCACTTTCGGATGACCGTTATCCACGAATAAAGAAACTCCAGACGGATTTGTCTCTTGGATTCTCATTCAAATCTTACGTTCGCCTGCTTTGCGAGGAAGTTTTAGCATTAGTTCGTTCCGACGTTGACCTCAATCCGTTTGAAACAGGTAATTGGCATGACTTCTGTGACCGATTCAGATACCCGGCGGCGCAGGTTGGATATTCGAAAATGAAAAAAGATGTCGCAGAAAAAATGGATACAGTTCCAGTCAACTACGAAAACAAAGATTTGCCCGTCACAAAACTGGAAAAGCTTATTCACAAGAAAGATTCATTTGATTTGTATAACAATCTTGAGCGATTGAAAACAGGACAAGCACTCGCTCCAACTTGCGCTTGCACTACGGACATTTGCGACTTTCTTAAGCGCAACAACATTTCACACGACAAGATTGAGCGCCTTAAACAACTTGTGCTGCACCATAAATACGAAGCAATCCCAATTCATTTCTATTACAACCGGCTTGTCGCTCAACTTGAATTTGATCTGCTGCATGGTGGCCGCAAACAAAAAATAAATGATGTGGACGATTTGACGCGTGCTGCAACTGCCTTGTGGGGAGCGAAAATGTATGTTTGTGATGCAGAGGTGGCCGAAGTATGTAAAAAAGCCAAAATCAATGCTTGCCAGTCTGTGCCAACGGTTGTGTTATCGGCTCGGCAGCCAGAGTTGCTTTTGAAGCATCTTGAATCAATGATCCAAGCAAGTTCAGGCAATGAGTGAAAAACATATTTTTGCGTTGGTGCGAAACCCGGCGCGTGCGGTTGAAAAAGCTGCGCCAGGAGCAAGGCGCGTTTTGGCTGGCATGGTTGCAGATACACTTGCCCTAAATAATGCAGAGGCAAAAGCTTGGTTTGAGAAAGGTGAAAGTTACCGCAACTCGAACAATTTCCCCGAGGCATTCAAATGTTATCTTAAAGCCGCCGAACAAAATCACGTCGAGGCTCAATTCAATGTTGGCTTCGACTACGAGCATGGCCATCCCATAGTAAAGGATGAGGTTGAAGCGGTAAAGTGGTATCGCAAAGCTGCGGAGCAAGGAGACGCGGTCGCACAATACGCACTTGGCAAATGCTACTATGACGGCACAGGCGT
>Ga0182030_10018127_pt1 | contig 13531 bp, 13 predicted proteins | sample 812S3MmetaG_FD_121299 | JGI IMG/M metagenome (GOLD analysis project Ga0182030, IMG submission 121299) | Permafrost microbial communities from Stordalen Mire, Sweden - 812S3M metaG (Illumina Assembly) | ecosystem: Environmental > Terrestrial > Soil > Wetlands > Permafrost | place: Sweden... | reverse complement strand
CTAAGGTGCGCACGTAGGGCACGCCGAACAGATAAAGCGGAATGTAAACCGCGCGCGCGAGAATCCAGATCGTCGCGCCATAGCTTCCGGCATGGTTGAAGATAAGGCCGAGATCCAACGCGACGAAGGGAGCGAGGTTCTCGACATAGTTGGCGAGCGCGCGCGTCGCCCTTCCGTGATAGACATTGCCGGTATTCAACGCCTGGTCGCGCGCAGTGGCGAGATAGCCGCGCGGAAAGACGGAGTTGCCGATGCCGCCCTGGATCAGCACGTGAACGATCCAGAGCACGACGCTCAGTTCGAGACAGACCAGTTCGCTCATCGATTCTCCTCCGCGACCGGCTTCACGCCAGGCGCACTTCGACCGTTTCCAGGGTCCGCGCGCATTTGGCGAGCTTCGTGTCGAAAGTCGCGAGCGCCTCGCAACCTTGACTCTGCGCCAGATGCAGCGCGTCGGCGAGATCCAGCCCGCCTTTGGCGTAAGCGAGGGCGCGCAGCACGCCTTCCGCGTCCCCGACCGTAACCGTCTCCAGGCCACAGAACTTGCGCAACTGTTCGATCACCCGCTCGCGCGGCGTCTCGTACGCGTCGCGCAACACCCATTCGGTCTCCAAGACGACGGTCGCGGGAACGAACACCGCGTTCTCGCTGACGAGCTTTAGCGCGCGCGCCGAGAGCCTCTCATGGTCGTTGGCGAGGTAGCGCACCACGATGTTCGTATCAATCGCGAGCATGGCGCTTCGCCGCGGCGTGCAGCGCCTTCTCGATGTCTTCGTCGCTAAGGCGCTTGTCCGTCGCGAGGCTGCCGAAGACCTCCTCCGGCCGCGTCGGCGCAAACGGGCTGGCGGCACGCAGCAAGACGCCCCCGCGCGTCTGCTCGACGACCAGACGCTGACCCGCGGCCCAGCCGACGCCGGCGCGGATGGACTCGGGCAGGATAACCTGCCCCTTGGTCGATACTGTCGTCATCGCCCTGTTCGCCGCCACCGTCCCCTCGCTCAGTAGGTAAGACAATCGTAAGATAGTCCTCCCGTCCTCAAAAATCCAGCACGAGCCGCGCCGGATCCTCAAACGTCCACATTTCAATTACTTCCGTTCTTCAGGCGTTTGTCTAGTCGAAGCAATTATAAGTATTTCATCTCTGTCTATGTACTTAGGAAGTATTGTGAGGTCGTCAATTGTCGCCTCCGCCAATTGCTCGGCGGTAAGGTTTTTTGCCCCGGTCAGATCCGCGCCACGCAAAACCGTGTCCTTAAGTATTGCGCCGGCGAAATCCGCGCTCCTGAAATTCGCATTTGTTGCGTCCGCCCCACTCAAGTTAGCTCCTCGCAGGGAGGCTCCGCTAAGGTCGATCCGGCGGACGAACGCGCCGTGAATATCGAGCCTGGGCGGTACGGCCAGAGTTTCGCTCTTAGACACGGGGGAACCTCCAATCGGCGGCGGAGCAAGTCTTGTATCGCCTGCATATCTACAGGCGGCGGATTGTCACCATAGTCGATATCGGCGGCTCTTAGGTAGGCTTGCATCAGTTCGAAAACAGGGTCGGCGAAGTCGGGGAAGTCCTTGGCGATCCCACGAAGAACGTAAATTGCCGCCAGTCGAACCTCAAGTTTAGAATCCCTGAGTTGACCAGCCGCACGATTGAACAACTCAATGACGTGAGTTCGTCGCGCAAGATCGGCTTGCGCGGTCGCCGATCGCGCTTGCAGTTTGGCCGGCGACAATTGAAGCCATGCGAGATAGGCGCCGACGAAACCGCGATCGCAAGCGCTACGTTCCGAACGATCTCCGAAATGGCGACCCAATCATTCATTTCGGCGACAAAATCACGCCGCAGGTTCACAGATCCAGCACCAGCCGCGCCGGGTCCTCCAGCGCCTCCTTGACCCGCACCAGGAACGTCACCGCCTCCTTGCCGTCGACGACGCGGTGGTCGTAGCTGAGCGCCAGATACATCATCGGCCGGATCTCGACCTTGCCGTCGATGGCCACCGGACGCTCCTGGATCTTGTGCATGCCGAGAATGCCCGACTGCGGCGCATTGAGGATCGGCGTCGACATCAGCGAACCGTAAATGCCGCCGTTGGTGATGGTGAATGTGCCGCCCTGCATCTCCTCGATTTTCAGCTGGCCGTCGCGCGCGCGACGGCCGTAATCGGAGATCGTCTTTTCGATGCCGGCGATCGACAGCCTGTCGGCGTCGCGCACCACCGGCACGACGAGGCCCTTGTTGGTGCCGACCGCAATGCCGAGGTGATAGTAGTTCTTGAACACGAGATCGGCGCCGTCGATCTCGGCGTTGACAGCGGGAATGTCCTTCAGCGCCTGCACGCACGCCTTGACGAAGAAGCCCATGAAACCGAGCTTGCCGCCGTGCTTCTTCTCGAACGCGTCCTTGTATTTGCTGCGCATATGCATGACTTCGGTCATGTCGACCTCGTTGAAGGTCGTCAGCATGGCCGCGCTGTTCTGCGCGTCCTTCAGGCGTCGCGCGATGGTCTGGCGCAGCTTGGTCAGCCGCACGCGCTCCTCGCGCGAGGCGTCGTCGGGCGCGACGGGGGCGCGCACGGGCGCAGGCGCCGGCGGCGCGACGGGGGCAGGGGCGGGCGGCTTGGCGAGCGCGTCGATCACGTCGCCCTTCAGCACCTGCCCGCGTTTGCCGCTGCCATCGACGCTCGCGAGGTCGATGCCTTGCTCGGCCGCCATCTTCGCCGCCGATGGCGCGGGCGGCATGCTCGATCCGTTCTTCGCGGGCGGGGGCGCCAGACCGCCGGCGCCGGCTTTCGCGTTGACCGCCTCGGCCTTTGGCGCTTCCGCCTTGGCCGCGGGCCTGGCCCCGGCCGCGCCCGCGGTCAGCGAGCCGAGCAGCGCGCCGATGGAGACGGTTGCGCCGGAATCGGCGACGATCTCGGACAGCACGCCGGCGGCAGGGGCGTTGACTTCGAGCGTGACCTTCTCGGTCTCGAGTTCAACCAAGGGCTCGTCCGCCTTCACGGAGTCGCCGCGCTGCTTGAACCATTTGCCGACGGTGGCTTCGGAGATGGATTCGCCTAGCGTAGGAACGCGGATGTCAGTGGCCATGTCTGTTGCGCCGCAATCGGCGCCCTTCTGTTCAATTCAAGGAGAAATGGAGGATACCGGCGCCAGCGGCTCGATCGGCGCGACCTTGAGCGCCGGCATGGGGTAGTTCTCGAACGCAAACCCGCGGCCTGCGAGGATGATGGGATCGCTGGCTTCCCAGTCCTCGAGCAGCTTCAACGAAGGCGTGTTGACGATCATCACGCCATAGGCGCCCTTGGGGTCGATCACCGGCCCCATGACGAGCACGAGGCCGGCGTTGACGTGAGGCAGCCAGTAGTCCTGATGCGCCAGCATCGCGTCGCGCTCCTCGGCGCTCATGTCAGCCAAGAAGGTCGGGCGCGGCGGCGTCAGTTTGCTGAGGAAATAAGCCATGACACGGTTACTCGGCGAAGCATTCGTCGAGGAACGCCTTCAACTGCGCGAGGTGCTTGGACATGAGCCCTGTCGCGGTCGCCGCGGCGGCGGGACGGCCGGCGTAGCGCGGACGCTTCGACTTGCCGCCGACCTGACCGAGCACCCACTCGATATAGGGCTCGACGAAGGTCCAGGGTCCCATGTTCTTCGGCTCCTCCTGGCACCAGACGATTTCCGCGCGCTTGAACCGCGTCAGTTCCTTGACCAGCGCCTTGAGCGGGAACGGATAGAGCTGCTCGACGCGCAGCAGATAGACGTCGTCGACGCCGCGCTTCTCGCGCTCGTCGTAAAGGTCGTAGTAGACCTTGCCGGACGAGATCACGACGCGGCGGATCTTCTCGTCCTTGGCGAGCTTGATCTTCTCGCCCTTGTGCGTCTCCGCATGATCCCACAACAGACGGTGGAACGACGAGCCGGTGGAGAACGCGGTCAAAGCCGACACCGCGCGCTTGTTGCGCAGCATGGACTTCGGCGTCATCGCGATCAGCGGCTTACGGAACGAGCGCTTGAGCTGGCGGCGCAGAACGTGGAAGAAGTTGGCCGGCGTCGTGCAGTAGACGACCTGCATGTTGTCTTCCGCGCACATCTGCAGATAGCGCTCCAGACGCGCCGAGGAATGCTCCGGCCCCTGGCCCTCGTAGCCGTGCGGCAGCATGCAGACGAGGCCGGACATGCGCAGCCACTTGCGCTCGCCCGCCGAGATGAACTGATCGAACACCACCTGCGCGCCATTGGCGAAGTCGCCGAACTGCGCCTCCCAGACCGTCAGCGCATTGGGTTCGGCGAGCGAATAGCCGTATTCGAAGCCGAGCACGGCCTCTTCCGACAACATCGAGTTGATGACCTCGTAGCGCGCCTGTCCGTCCTTGATGCTGTTGAACGGCAGGTAGCGCGCCTCGCTCTCCTGATCGATCAGCACCGAATGGCGCTGCGAGAACGTGCCGCGCTCGACGTCCTGACCGCTGAGCCGCACGGGATAGCCCTCTTCGAGCAGCGAGGCGAAAGCCAGCGCCTCGCCGGTCGCCCAATCGATGCCGTCGCCGGCCATGATGCTGGCGCGGCGGTTGTCGAGAAAGCGCCCGATGGTCCTGTGGACGTTGAAGCCCTCGGGCACGCGGGTGATTCTTTCCGCGATGTGCTTCAGACGGTCGGCGTCGACGGCGGTCTCGCCGCGGCGGTCGTCGTCGGAAATGTCGCTCGACGACTTGACGCCGGCCCAGCGGCCGTCCAACCAATCGGCCTTGTTGGGCGCGTAGTTCGAGCCGGCCTCGAACTCGGCCTCCAGCCGATGGCGCCAATCGCCGCGCATCTTGTCGATTTCGGTCGGACCGATCACGCCTTGCTCGACCAGCTTCTTGGTGTAAATCTGCAAGGTCGTCGGGTGCGACTTGATGGTGCGGTACATCAGCGGCTGGGTGAAGCCCGGCTCGTCGCCTTCGTTATGGCCGAAGCGGCGATAGCAGAACATGTCGATGACGACCGGCTTGTGAAACTTCTGCCGGAACTCGGTCGCGACCTTGGCGCAATAGACCACCGCCTCCGGGTCGTCGCCGTTGACATGGAAGATCGGCGCCTCGACCAGCTTCGCCACGTCCGAAGGGTAGGGCGAGGAGCGCGAATAGCGCGGGTAGGTGGTGAACCCGATCTGATTGTTGACGATGAAATGGATCGAGCCGCCGGTGCGATGTCCGCGTAAGCCCGAGAGGCCGAAACATTCCGCGATCACGCCCTGACCGGCGAAGGCCGCGTCGCCGTGGATCAGCACGCCCATCACCTTAACGCGCTCGATATAGTCGTTGAGCTGGTCCTGCTTGGCGCGCACCTTGCCGAGCACGACGGGAACGACGATCTCCAGATGCGACGGGTTCGCCGTCAGCGAAAGATGCACGTTGTTGCCGTCGAACTCGCGGTCCGACGAGGCGCCGAGATGGTATTTGACGTCGCCCGAGCCTTCGACCTCGTCAGGCGAGGCCGAGCCGCCCTTGAACTCGTGGAAGATGACGCGGTGCGGCTTGCCCATCACCTGGCTCAGCACGTTGAGCCGGCCGCGATGCGCCATGCCGAGACAGATTTCCTTCAGGCCGAGATTGCCGCCGCGCTTGATGATCTGCTCCAGCGCCGGGATCATCGCCTCGCCGCCGTCGAGGCCGAAGCGCTTGCCGCCGGGATATTTGATGTCGAAGAAGTTCTCGAAGCCCTCGGCCTCGACCAGCTTCGACAGGATGGCGCGCTTGCCTTCCTTGGTGAACTGGACCTCCTTGTCCGGCCCCTCGATGCGCTCCTGAATCCAGGCCTTCTCGGCGGGATCGGAGATGTGGATGAACTCGAAGCCTATCGTCCCGCAATAGGTGCGGCGCAGGATCGCCAGCATCTCGCGCAGCGTCGCGAATTCGAGGCCGAGCACGTGGTCGATGAAGATCTTGCGGTCGTAATCGCGCTCGTCGAAGCCGTAGGAGCCGGGATGCAACTCCTCATGGTCGCGCCGGGGCTCTAGCCCGAGCGGATCGAGGTTGGCGTGCAGATGGCCGCGCATGCGATAGGCGCGAATCATCATCAGCGCGCGCACGGAATCGCGCGTCGCGCGCATGATCGAGTCTTCGATCGGCCCCTCGATCGAGATCTCGGCCGCCTTGGCCCTGATCTTGTCGGCGACCGCCTTCTGCGTCGCCGGCCAGTCGCCGTCGAGCGCGTGGGTGAGGTCGTCGTTGGGCGTCGGCGGCCAGTTCGGGCGCTCCCATGACGGCCCGGCTGAATTCCTTTCGACGCTGGCGGGATCGTCCCCGACGGCTTCGAAAAACTCGCGCCAGCTCGGCTCGACCGAATTCGGGTCCTTTTCGAACCGCGCCTGCAGCGCCTCGACATAGGTCGCATTCGCGCCGTCGAGGAAGGCCGTTCGCATAAAGGCCTGATTCATGTCTTGCCGCGTCATCGGCGTTCCTCCTTACTTGCCGCTCAGCGGTCGTTACTTGCCGCTCAGCATGTCCTTGAGCGTCTTGCCGAGCCGCGCGGGCGACGGCGAGACGCGGATGCCGGCCGCCTCCAAGGCGGCGATCTTGTCCTCGGCGCCGCCCTTGCCGCCGGCGATGATCGCCCCCGCATGACCCATCCGGCGGCCCGGAGGCGCCGTGCGGCCGGCGATGAAGCTCACGACGGGCTTGCTCCGCCCCTGCTTCGCCTCGTCTTTCAGGAACTGCGCGGCGTCCTCTTCCGCGCTGCCGCCGATCTCGCCGATCATGACGATGGAGTGGGTGGCGTCGTCGGCGAGGAATCGTTCGAGCACTTCGATGAAGTCCATTCCCTTGACAGGATCGCCGCCGATGCCGACGGCGGTGGTCTGACCAAGCCCTTCCTGGGTTGTCTGGAAAACCGCTTCATAGGTAAGCGTTCCCGAGCGCGAGACAATGCCGACGGAACCTTTCGCGAAGATGTTGCCGGGCATGATGCCGATCTTGCACTCGCCCGCCGTCACAACGCCGGGGCAGTTGGGGCCGACCAGCAGCGACTTCGAGCCCTGCAGCGAGCGCTTGACGCGCACCATGTCGAGCACGGGCACGCCTTCGGTGATGCAGACGATGAGCGGGATCTCCGCGTCGATGGCCTCGCAGATCGCATCCGCGGCGCCCGGCGGCGGCACGTAGATGACGGAGGCGTTCGCGCCCGTCGCGTCGCGCGCCTCGGCGACCGTGTCGAACACGGGCAGTCCGAGATGTTTGCCGCCGCCTTTGCCGGGGGAGACGCCGCCGACGACCTTCGTGCCGTAGGCGATGGCCTGCTCCGAATGGAACGTGCCGTTCTTGCCGGTGAAGCCTTGGGTGATGACTTTGGTTGATGAGTTGATGAGGATGGACATGATTGAAATTCCGCGCGGTCGCGTGTGAGAAAGGAAATGGTCCGCCTTCGCGGCCCGGCTCTAAGGCTGCGTCACGCGCCCTGTTTGATCGCGCTCACGACCTTCTGCGCCGCGTCGTCGAGATCGTCGGCCGAGATCACGTTGAGCCCGCTCTCGTTGATGATCTTCTTGCCGAGTTCGACATTGGTGCCCTCCAGCCGCACCACCAGCGGCACCTTGAGGCCGACCTCCTTCACCGCCGCGATCACGCCCTCGGCGATGACGTCGCAGCGCATGATGCCGCCGAAGATGTTGACCAGAATCCCCTTCACGTTCGGGTCGGAGGTGATGATCTTGAACGCCGACGTCACCTTCTCCTTGGTCGCGCCGCCGCCGACGTCGAGGAAGTTCGCCGGCGCCGCGCCGTAGAGCTTGATGATGTCCATCGTCGCCATCGCGAGACCGGCGCCGTTGACCATGCAGCCGATGGTGCCGTCGAGCGCGATGTAGTTGAGGTCGTGTTTGGAGGCTTCAAGCTCCTTGGCGTCCTCCTCGGTCTCGTCGCGCAGCGCGGCGACGTCGGGGTGGCGGTAGATCGCATTGCTGTCGAACGAAATCTTGGCGTCGAGCACCTTGAGCTGGCCCTGCCTCGTGACGACCAGCGGGTTGATCTCCAGCATCGTCATGTCCTTCGACAGGAAGGCGGTGTAGAGCTTGGTCACCAGCGCCCCGCACTGCTTGGCGAGGTCGCCGGTGAGGCCCAGAGCCTTCGCCGCCGTACGGCCGTGATGCGGCATGATCCCGGTCGCGGGATCGACGGCGAAACTGACGATCTTCTCCGGCGTCTTGTGCGCGACGTCCTCGATATTGACGCCGCCCTCGGTCGAGAGGACGAAGGCGATGCGCGCGGCGGAGCGGTCGACCAGCATCGACAGGTAGAACTCCTTGTCGATGTCGGAGCCGTCCTCAATGTAGAGCCGGTTGACCACCTTGCCGGCGGGGCCGGTCTGCACCGTTACGAGCGTCGCGCCGAGCATCTCCTTCGCGAATTGCTTGACCTCTTCGACCGAGCGGGCGAGCCGCACGCCGCCCTTGTCGCCGGCCGACGCCTCCTTGAACTTGCCCTTGCCGCGCCCGCCCGCGTGGATCTGCGTTTTCACGACATAGAGCGGGCCAGGCAGCTCGCGCGCAGCCGCCTCGGCCTCGTCGGGCGTGAAGGCGGCGCGGCCCTGCGACACCGGCGCGGCGAAGGCGCGCAAAACGGCTTTGGCTTGATACTCGTGGATATTCATCTGTGAAGCGTCCCCGTCATGCGGCGCCGAGCGGCCGCGGTTGAATTTTTTTGTCCAAGAACTGCAACGCCTCGGTCGGCGCCTCGGCCAGAGGCAAGGTCACGAAACGGTTGCTGTCCATCATCAGCAACCAGACCCGTTTGAACTTCCAGATCTGCTGGATCGTCGCCCACGGGAGTTGCCCAGAGCCCCGATCCGTCTTCACTTCGACCGCATCGTCCAGGATCACGAATTCCGCTCGCGGCTCCTTCATCAGCGCGAGCTTGGCGTCCCGCGCGCGCGAAGCCATCCAGCTCACCACTCCCAGAGCGATCAGCAGCGCCGCGACGACGCCGGCGATCACGCCCGCCAAGGCGTTGTATTCATTTGCGACAAGGTAATAACTGAGGCCGACGACGATGACGAACACCGCGCCGGTCGGGACCCAGCCGGCCCCGCCCATATGGGTCTTCCAGATATAGGCGCGAACCGCCGAATGCAGGGTCGCCGGTTCGTAGGCGACCGAGAACCTGTATCGCTCGGCCACCTTGAGCCTCCCTGTTTCAGGCCAGCGCCGGGTTGATCGCCTTGCACGCCTCGATCAGCCCGCTCACCGAAGCGACCGACTTGGCGAACATCGCGGTCTCCGCCTCGTCGAGCGCGATCTCGACGATGCGCTCGACGCCCTTGGCGCCGATCACCACCGGCACGCCGATGTAGGAGTCCTTAACGCCATATTGTCCGGTAAGATAGGCCGCCACCGGCAGAACGCGGCGCTGGTCCTTGAGATAGGACTCGGCCATCGCAATCGCCGACGACGCCGGGGCGTAGAACGCCGAGCCGGTCTTGAGCAGGTTGACGATCTCGCCGCCGCCTTTGCGCGTGCGCTCGACAATGGCGTCGAGCTTGGCCTGCGTCGTCCAGCCCATCTTGACGAGGTCGGGCAGCGGAATGCCGGCGACGGTGGAGTAGCGCACTGAGGGCACCATGTCGTCGCCGTGGCCGCCGAGCACGAAGGCGGTGACGTCCTCGACCGAGACGTTGAATTCCTCGGAGAGGAAAAACCGGAAGCGGGCGCTGTCGAGCACGCCGGCCATGCCGACGATGCGCTCGTGCGGAATGCCGCTCGCCTTCTGCAACGCCCAGACCATCGCGTCGAGCGGATTGGTTATGCAGATGACGAAGGCGTTCGGCGCATTGGCCTTGATGCCGGCGCCGACCGCGTCCATCACCTTGAGATTGATGCCGAGCAGGTCGTCGCGGCTCATGCCGGGCTTGCGCGGCACGCCGGCGGTGACGACGATCACGTCCGCCCCGGCGATCTCGGCGTAGGAGGAGGCGCCCTTCAGCTTGGCGTTGAAGCCTTCGACCGGGCCGGATTCGGCGAGGTCGAGCGCCTTGCCCTGCGGCACGCCGTCGACGATGTCGAACAGCACGATGTCGCCGAGTTCCTTTAGAGCGACCAGATGCGCCAGCGTTCCGCCGATCTGGCCCGCGCCGATCAGGGCAATCTTGTTTCGCGCCATGCTTTCATGTCCTTGGCTGTCGCCGTTTGTGCGGCGTCTTGTCCCGCGTCGCTATGTTCTAGCGCCGTGTTCGAGGCAAGCCGAACTTTCCGCCAAGCCGCAGCCGGTTCGTTCCGAGAGGGGTCCGAGGGCGCGGACGGGTCGTTAGATTTTAACGGCTTAGCGCAGCGTCCCGGGAATGGAGGGCTGAGCGGCGCGCACATCTGAGTGGCTTAAATGACAAATTTTGTAATTTGTAACGGGCTTCTCAGGGTTAGAAAAGCCCCGTCGCCCGCCTTCTATTCCTCCGGCTCGACATCGAACCGCAGCGGAAACCCCATCGCCCGCCCGGCGTCGGTGGCTCGCGTCGCCTTGGTCTCGGCGACGTCGCGCGGATAGACCGAGACGACGCAGACGCCCTTTCGGTGCGCTGTCATCATCACCCGATAGGCCTGATCCTCGCTGAGACGGAACTCGCCTTGCAGGATCTTGGTGACGAACTCCCGCGGCGTGAAGTCGTCGTTGAACAGAATCACCTTGTAGAGCTTTGGCCGTTCGACCTGGATCTTGGGCTTCAGCGTCGGCGTGAGTTGCGAGTCGCTCATGGCTCAAGCGGTCAAGAGAGGTGCGACAATCTATCCGCGACCCGCCGCCGCGTCCACGGGCGAAGCTCAGCCGCGCGTCGCAATCTCGTGAAATCGCCGCCGTAGCGTCAAGGCTATCGGGCCGGGTCGGCCGTCGCCGATGATCCGCCCGTCGATCTCCACCACCGGCATGACGATCAGCGTCGCGGCGGAGAGGAACGCCTCGCGCGCGGCGTAGGCCTCGCCAACCGTAAACGGCCGCTCCGCCAGCGCGAGCCAGAACGCGGCGGCGACGTCGAGCAAGGTCGCGCGGGTGACGCCGGCGAGGATCGTCCCGTCGAGCGGCCGGGTCACCAGCTCGCCGTGCGGCGTGACGATCCAGGCGCTGGTCGAGGCGCCCTCGGTGACAAAGCCGCCGGCGTCGACGAACCAGGTCTCGAACGCGCCCGCCTCCCGCGCCCGCTGCTTGGCCAGCACGTTGGGCAACAGTTGCAGCGTCTTGATGTGCGGGTGCGCCCAACGCTCCTCCGGCGCCGTGATGACCTTGACGCCGGCGCCCGCGCGGACCTCGTTGATGCGGGGATCGAGCGACTTGGCCGTCACCACCAACCCCGGCCGCGCCGCGGCGGGAAAGCCGTGATCTCGCCGCGCCGCGCCGCGGCTGATCTGGACATAGACGAGGCCGTCGCCGACGCGGTTGCGGGCGATGACCTCGCGCATCACCCCGCGCAGCGCCGCCTCGCCGAGCGGCGGCGCGATGCGCAAGGCTTCGAGCGAGCGGGCGAGCCGCGCCAGATGCCGGGGTTCGTCGATGGGGACGCCGCCTCGCACTTCGCAGACCTCATAGACGCCGTCGCCGAACACGAAAGCGCGGTCGTCGATGGAGACCCCCGCTTGCGCATGGGGCAGATAGCGGCCGTTGACATAGGCGATTCTCATCCCGCCCTTGTGGCGCGCGGACTCGGTTTCGTCCATATTCCGCCGAAGTTGCGTAAAGCGGGCAAGCTGCTATCAAGCCCCGCCCGCGCGGACCCCGCCGCGCTCTGCAAGAGGCTTTAATATGCTCGCATTGACGCGGCGCGCGGCTTTGGCGCTGCCTTTCCTAGCCGCCCTGCCGGCCCTCGCAGAGGACGCCCCGACCAATACCGTCGCGCTGAAGACCAAGAACGGCGAGGTCGTCATCCGCCTGCTGCCCGACGTCGCGCCCAAGCACGTCAAGCAGATCCAGGCGCTGGTCGCCCGCCACTTCTACGACGGCATCGTGTTCCATCGCGTGATTCCCGGCTTTATGGCGCAGACCGGCGACCCAACGGGCACCGGCTCCGGCGGCTCCGATCTGCCCAACGTGCCGCTGGAGGCCTCGACCACGCCGTTCAAGCGCGGCAGCGTCGGCATGGCGCGCTCGCAGGACCCCGATTCCGCCAATTCGCAGTTCTTCATCTGCCTCGGCGACTCGGCGTTCCTGAACGGCAACTACACGGTGTTCGGCGAGGTCGTCTCCGGCATGGAAGTCGTCGACAAGATCAAGGCCGGAACCCAGGCCAACAACGGGGCGGTGAAAAACCCCGACAAGATCGTATCCATGCGCTTCGCGCCGGACACGAATTAAGGAGACTGAAATGAGCGCAGAAGGCAACACCCTGACCCTGGAGACGACCAAGGGCCCGGTCGTCATCGAGATGAACCCGGCGCTGGCGCCGAGCCACGTCGCCCACATCAAGAAGCTCGTCGGCGAGGGGTTCTACGACGGCGTCGTATTCCACCGCGTCATCGACGGCTTCATGGCGCAGACCGGCTGCCCGCACGGCACCGGAACGGGGGGCTCGAAGTACCCGAACCTCAAGCAGGAGTTCAACAACGAGCCGCACGTGCGCGGCACCTGCTCGATGGCGCGGGCGCAGAGCCCGGATTCCGCAAATTCGCAGTTCTTCATCTGCTTCGGCGACGCCGGCTTCCTCGACAAGCAATATACGGTGTGGGGGAAGGTGGTCTCCGGCATGGAGAACGTCGACAAGATCAAGCGCGGCGAGCCGGTCCGCGACCCGGACAAGATCGTCAAGGCGACGTTGAGCTGAGGATTGCTTTTTGTGGTAGGTTCGAGCGTCCGGCCGGGAGACTGGCCGGACGCTTTGCTTTTTGAGGCTGCCCGTGGCCGAGGACGACCGGTTTTATGTGAAGACGCTGCGGATGCAGAATTTCCGCTGCTTCGAGGACGTAGAGCTGGGGCCGTTCGACCCGTCGTTCAACCTGCTCGTCGGGGAGAATGGGGCGGGGAAGTCGAGCGTGCTGGTGGCGTTGACATATATATTCGCTCCGTTTGGGGTGGAGAAGGACGATCCGTTTCCGCGGATGGGCGACTTCTCAGACATTCGCAGATCTGAAAATGTCGAGGATATATTGAGGAGGAATTTGCCGTTTCGCGCTGTATTGCAGGCGAGATTTTTTCCTTCAACGACAGTATCGGCGCAGGTGTTTCGGAAGGAGACTGATAGCGAAGTAATTATCCAAGAAGAGCCGGAGTACAATCGAGATCCGACGGAAAATTCTCCAAACCTATTAATTCATGGACCGGAGGAACAAGCTGCCGACATAGACGCGATACCTCTTGTTGCATTCTACAGGGCGAATCGCAGGTTTTCAGCTGAAAAATTCGATTCAACTGTACCTGAGAAATTTACATTTCCGCGGTTTGCTGGCGTTCGGGGCTGGTCTAACGCTGGCTTGGAAAGCCAAGCATTGACCAAGTGGCTCAATGATGAAACAATTGCGAAATATCAAGGCGACGCCCGATATTACCTCGGTCAAGTTGACAGTGACGATTTCGAGATGGGCTATTTCCTCGATCTT
>Ga0182030_10018125_pt1 | contig 13532 bp, 16 predicted proteins | sample 812S3MmetaG_FD_121299 | JGI IMG/M metagenome (GOLD analysis project Ga0182030, IMG submission 121299) | Permafrost microbial communities from Stordalen Mire, Sweden - 812S3M metaG (Illumina Assembly) | ecosystem: Environmental > Terrestrial > Soil > Wetlands > Permafrost | place: Sweden... | reverse complement strand
GTGACCCAAAGGAGATATACCTATGAAAGACAAACCCATTGCGAATGTGCGCGTTGCGATCCTGGCCACAAATGGTTTCGAGCAATCCGAAATGACCGGGCCGCGTCAAGCATTAGAGGAGTCCGGTGCCCAAACGACTTTGATCGCCCCGAAATCAGGAAAACTTCAGGCGATGAAGCACGATGTGAAAGCGGATTGCTTCGATGTCGATTTAACGCTCGACAAAGCGAACCCTAATGATTTTGACGCAGTCATGCTTCCCGGGGGCGCATTGAATGCCGATGCTCTGCGAACGGATCAAAGGGCGCAAGAGTTCATTCGCCAGATTGACGAAGCGGAAAAACCCATCGCGGTCATCTGTCACGGGTCGTGGCTTCTGGTCTCGGCGGGACTGACGAAAGGGAGAACATTAACCAGCTATCACACGATTCGGGATGACATTCGCAATTCCGGCGGCCAATGGGTAGACCGGGAAGTGGTCCGAGACCGCAACTGGATCAGTAGTCGGCAGCCTTCTGATCTGCCCGCCTTCAACCGGGAGATGATTGCGCTTTTCGGTGCGAAAAAAGCAAGTGCGCCTAACTCCTGAGTGCAGTGGCTCCTACCTGGTATGTCGGGCCGTTAAGAACTCGACATGCGCGACTGCCAGCAGTGCTGGTGATCAATGCGGAACTATTATCCAAGAGTTTGAGGTTTCCTCAGGACTCGAAGACTACGTTGTTTTCGGCGATTGAAGCTTGGAACTGTCTTTTACGATATCGAGAGCGCTGCTGCTTCTCAGGCAGGTGCTTCCCATCAGGGCCCTGTGCCGAGCCTTGGGCCCAGCCAAAAAAACAATAGCGCGCTCGACTCCCTTGCGGAGTGTACAGTTTGGGCTGTCGGGCGCTAAATTAAAATGAAAATTCCGGCTCATACACAACCCGGCTGTCTCTCTTTGATTATGGAAGTGTGCAATGTTGAACTGCCCCGGCATTGTGAATCGCACTACGATGATCCGGTTTTCGAGGTCATATCAGCGCATGAGCCCTAACGGCATAGACAGTCGGAATTTTATTGGAGGATTGGCGATGTTATCCCTGACTTTAGGAGGAAATACGAATCTCGATGGAGGGAACTCAACTTCCAGCAATGAGATCCCCTATCGCACTCTGGGAAAGACAGGCGAAAAAGTATCCTGCATAGGCCTGGGGGGATTCCATCTTGGAAAATCTCAACTGGAAGAGGCAGATGCGATAAAGCTATTCCAGTCGGCCATTGACCGCGGCATTAATTTCTCGGACAACGCTTGGGATTATAACCAGGGAGAAAGTGAACGGCGCGTGGGCAAGGCGCTGAAAGGGCGTCGGGAAAAAGTCTTTGTGATGACGAAGTATGATGGCCGCACCAAAGTCTCTGCCCTAAAACAACTCGACGAGTCGCTTCAGCGTCTTCAAGTTGATCACGTGGACCTCTGGCAGTTCCATGAAAACATTCGATTGGAAGATCCCGATCGTTTCTTTGCGAATGGAGGAGCCCGGGAAGCTGTCGAACAGGCCAAACAAGCAGGAAAGATACGATATGCGGGCTTTACCGGTCACAAAGACCCGAGTGTACATCTTCGCATGCTCAAACTCGCCGATAAGAACAAGTTTGTGTTCGATACAGTTCAAATGCCCATCAACGTGATGGACGCCCATTTTCGAAGCTTCGAAAAGCAAGTGCTTCCTGTGCTTGTTAAGAAAGAGATCGGCGTACTCGGAATGAAACCGATGGGCGACGGTAAGATCTTGACCAGCAAGAGTGTTTCGGCCCTCCAATGTTTGCAATACGCGCTGAGGCTCCCGACTTCCGTCGTAATTACTGGAATTGATAGTTTTCCTATTCTTGACCAAGCCTTTGAAGCTGCACGAACGTACGACAAGGTTACTCAAGCTCAGATAGACGAAATTCTAAGAAATACACAGTCTGGGGCTGCAGATGGAAAATACGAACTCTTCAAAACAACAACGATAAATGATTCGACAGCTGCTCATCCGGAGTGGTTGGGCTAGAATTCTTAGGCTTGCCAGTGCCCCTCTCAGTTTTGAGGGTGGGTTTTCTGAAACCTCAACCATGGCCCAGCGCGATTCCGTCTCCGCACCCGATCGAGGTCCGGCGCAGCCCGAAAAGCGGCCTTTGACTGGAGCTCTGCTTTGGACGATGACGGTAGCATCCGCCGCGGCCGTGGCCAACATATACTACAACCAACTACTCCTGGCGGAGATGATGCGCGCCTTTCACGCCTCGCCACACGCGATCGGATTGGTGGCGACCTTCACCTAGGTGGGCTACGCACTGGGGCTGCCGGTGTTTGTTCCGTTCGGCGATTTTGTCGAACGCCGCCGATTGGTCATTCTGCTTTTCTTAGCCGAGGGCTGCTCGTTGATCGCCCGCGCTCTGGCGCAGAATCTAATCTGGTTCATTGTCGCAAGCCTGTTTGTAGGTTTCCCAGCATCATTCCTCAAATCATGATTCCGTTAGCGGCGGGGTTGACCACGCCGGAGGAGCAGGGCCGGACCATAGGCAGGATTCTCAGCGGTAACTTGCTCGGAATCCTGCTGGCGCGCACGGTGAGCGGGGTGCTGGGCGGATACCTAGGCTGGCGTGTCATATACTGGGGCGCCGCAGTCACGGCCTTCGTCTTTGCCTGTCTGCTGCGCGTCCAACTGCCGCCGGTTCCCGGACACGCGGGGATCGTCTATCGTGAGCTGATGCAATCCATCTGGCGGCTCGCCCTGGAGGTTCCTAAACTCCGCCAGGTCTCGCTAGTGGCAGCCATGTTCTTTGCCTGTTTCACAGCCTTCTGGACAACCCTCGTGTTCTTGCTGGAAACACCTCCTTATCATTACGGAAGCCAGGCGGCAGGGCTGTTCGGGTTGGTCGGTGCCGCGGGTGAGGCGGTGGCCCCAATTGCTGGAAGGCTTGCCGATCAACGAAGTCCGAGGTTTGTGGTAGGCATCGCTATTTTCGTGGTGCTGGCCGCCTTCGGGATTTTTTGGCTCTTTGGATTCCACCTCTGGGGTTTGGTGCTCGGCGTGGGAGATCGAACAGAAGCAGGACCGTCGCCATTTGGATGCCTCGCTCGACCATTATCGCGAAGCGCGCAAGGGGTTGGATGACCTGGCAACCGGGACGCTAGGGCAACTGCCGATTCATCCGCAATACGTGGCCAAGGTGCTTGATGAGCTTGCCGCCGAAGACGCCGTCTTTAGCGCGGATGTGGGAACTCCCGTGATCTGGGCAGCGCGCTACCTGACCATGAATGGTCGCAGGCGCCTGCTGGGTTCGTTCAATCATGGATCGATGGCGAATGCCCTGCCGCAGGCCATTGGCGCACAGATTTCTCACCCCGGCCGCCAGGTGGTCACCCTCTCGGGCGATGGCGGCGTCTCCATGCTGATGGGCGACCTGCTCTCGCTCAGGCAATTGAATCTTCCCGTGAAGATTGTCGTTTTCAACAATGGATCGCTGGGCTTTGTGGAGTTGGAGATGAAGGCGACCGGCTTTCTGAGCCATGCCACTAATCTGGTCAATCCGGATTTTGCAAAGATTGCGGAGGGAACGGGGATTCTCGGGCTGCATGTGGAAGACCCGGAGCAGGTGCGGCCCGCATTGCAGAAGGCCTTTGCGCACGACGGCCCTGCTTTGGTGGATATTGTCGTGAACCGGCAGGAACTGGCTATGCCGCCCAGCCTCAAGTTGGACCAGATCGTCGATTTCAACCTCTATATGATCAAGGCAATTCTGAATGGACGCGGAGACGAGATCGTTGATCTAGCCCGCACTAACCTGTTCCGATAGGAGAAGGTTGAAATCCTGTCTGTACAAAATTGACCACTGTAACGATTGCCTTGAAGCATATTGTTGCAATTGTGGTAGATCGCTGTGGGTTTTTACCAAGGAGAAGAAATGCCAGGATTTGGTAATCCTTTAAGTGTGCTGAAACACGATCGCTTGTTGACCCATGAGGAGTTGGTGCGAGCTATCCGCTTCATGATAGCCGCCGAGTATGAAGCCACGCAGTTGTATGAGCAGTTGGCCGAGTCGACGAACGAAGTTCTGGCACAAAGTGTCCTGCGCGACATTGCTGGCGAAGAGAAGGTTCATGCCGGCGAATTTCTGCGTCTGCTCAAGGAACTTCAGCCCGACGAGGAAGGCTTCTACGAACAAGGCGCTCAGGAAGTCGAAAATGAATTCCTGAACAAAAATGGTGTGAGCGGCGACGCCTCGCCCAAGGACTCAAGCAGTCAAGGTTTGGGAATCGGAAGTTTACGAAGTCAACCTGTCAAAATAGGAGAAAACAAATGAATTTTCTTCGTAGGGAACTCGCTCCGATCAGCCCGCAGGGATGGAGCGAGATCGATTCGGTAGCGAAAAAAGCGCTGGCCGCCAATTTGTCGGGGCGCAAATTCGTCGATGTCGATGGGCCGCATGGCCTCGACTACGCTTCTGTGCCGCTTGGCCGCTTGACCATGCCGGAAAAGCAGGATGGCGCAACAGTCCGATATGGCGTGCATCAGGTTCTGCCGCTGGTTGAGACGCGCAGCGATTTCAGCTTGCCAATATGGGAGTTGGATAACATCGAGCGAGGCGCCAAGGATTTAAACCTGGACGCAGTCATCAACAGCAGCCGTGAAATTGCCGCCTTTGAAGAGAAAGCCATTTACGAAGGTTTTGCACCGAGCGCAATTGTTGGCCTTCAGCAGGCGGTGAAAAGTCAGAGGATTCGGATCTCACTGGATATGAACGCTGTTGTCGATGCTGTCTCCAAGGCACAGGAACAGATGCAGAAAGACGGCGTCGGCGGATCTGCCAATTTGGTGGTTTCGCCCACTTTGTGGGAATTTCTAGCCCACTGCGTCCCAGGGGGCACGCTTCGTTCGGCCATTGAAAGCGAGATCGGCGGTCATGTCATCTACGCCGAGTTTTTGAAGGACGCGCTGCTTGTCGCCAACCGCGGCGGCGATGCGGAATTGACTGTGGGACAGGATTTTGCGATCGGCTATCATAGCCACACGGCGGACGAGATTAGCCTGTTTATCACCGAATCTTTTACTTTCCGGGTAATTGCTCCGGAGGCGCTAGTCGGGTTTACTACGGCCTAGAACGAGTACATTGCGAAACCGGCAAAGGCATGTGTAAATCTCGTATAAGTATCTTTCTAGTGTAGTGCGTCACACAGATGGGCTGTTATTGAGGTTAGCCTTGGCGCGTTTTACTTTTTCGAGGATGTCATTGGCTTTCGAGGTCCAGATGAATGCTTTGGGCTGACGGTTGTGTTCTTCGATATACGCGAGGATGCGTCGTTGGAGAGCTTCCACGCTGGTGAAGACGCTGCGCCGGAGCTGATTCTCGGTGAGGTCACGGAAGAATCGTTCGACCATATTGAGCCAACTGCTGCTGGTGGGCGTGAAGTGAAAATGAAAGCGCTTGTGGCGCGCTGCCGAGCGCTGTACTGCCGGGTGCTTGTGGGTGGCGTAGTTATCGACGATCAGGTGGAGTTGTTTATCGGCGGGCGTCTGGCGATCGATGAGACGCAGGAATTTCAGCCATTCTTGATGGCGATGACGCTCCATGCATGTAGCCATCACCCTGCCGTCGAGTGTGTTGAGAGCGGCAAACAACGTGGTTGTTCCATGCCGCTTGTAATCGTGGGTCATGGTTTGGGCTCGGCCTTTCTTCATGGGCAAGCCGGGCTGGGTACGGTCGAGAGCTTGGATCTGGCTTTTCTCATCCAGTGACAGCACCAGCGCATGCTCGGGCGGATTCAGATACAGGCCAACGATGTCTTCCAGCTTTTCAGCGAAACGGGGATCGTTGCTCAGCTTAAAGGTTTCGATACGGTGTGGTCTCAGTCCGTGACAGTGCCAGATGCGGCGGACGCTGGCCTCGCTGATACCGACTTCGACTGCCATGCTGCGCGTTCTCCAGTGCGTTGCATGAGAGGGTTTTTCCTGTGTTGTCTTGGCGATCACCGTACGCACGAGTTCCGGCGAGATGGACGGCGTGCGGCCAGGACGCGGTGCGTCGCGCTCCAGCTCTGCGACACCCTCTTGCAGAAAACGCGAGCGCCAGCGGGCAGCCGTGCGCGGCACAATGGAAAGCTGGCGCGCAATCTCCAGGTCCTGCTTGCCTTCGGCCGCCAGCAATACAATCCGGGCGCGCAGCACAACCCGAGCAGGAGTCCTGCGCCCACGCGCATAACTCTCCAGTTTCGCTCGTTGCTCGTCGGTCAGAATGATTACGGCTGCAATGCGCATCGGTCGTGTCCTCCATTGTAAAGAACACGACCAAGCAATAAATGTTTTTATTTACGACGCACTACACTAGGTCATTCGTGCCGTCATCGCCCAGAGCGGAGGCGCGGGCGCCAGCGTACAGCACTCACCAATAATAATTTTGTGGGCATCCAGCAACCGGGACAGTTGAACCGGAACCTCTTCGCGTCCGCAAAGAGGACGTTCGATCTGTGTACAACGGCAAGCAGCGGCGGTTGGACATTGCCCAGAGTCAACGGATTATTGCCGTGGTATGCAGTCCGGCTCCCGAAGGCCAAGCGCGGTGGAGCGTGCTGGTCATCGCCGAGGAAGCCGTGAAACGAAAGCTGGTTGCTCGCGTCGGCCGGGAGACGATCCGCATCCTTCTTCGCGACCACGAGCTGAAGCCGTGGCGGGGGAAAAAGCTGGTGCGGTGAAAATCCTGCTTATCAACACGGCAGTGCTGCTGCTGAGCTGTGTGCTGGTTGATGTTGCAAGGTGAGCCGCTCGGCTGGAGTCTATCCTGGTTCCGCTGAACACGATTCCAGGAATACGCGCGATTCGCCAGACTTCTCTCATGTGGGTGAGGGCGACGCTGTTGGCGGGCCTTGTTTTCTCTTGGGACAGAGCGGCGCTTGGCAGTAGCTTTATGTGAACGGCGCATTTCTGAACAGCGGGTCGGCCGCCAGGTTCTTCTTTCTGCTGGCGGGAGCCCCACGCGCTGCATCTTGCGGCGGGACTGGCGGTGCTGCTCTATGCGTGCGTTGTAGCCGGGCCAAGGCTCTCACTGGAGCAGCGCTGCATAACCCTGGATGTTGATCGCCCTGATTAACGCTCGACTCGACAAAGCCGGAACCGTAATCAGCCCGGGGGCTTTTCCTTCCCTGGTGTCGAGCTGGGTTATCGTCGGGGTTTCCTTCGTTCCGACATATTCAGAACACCGGGGGCGGATCGGCGGTCAAACCCAGCCAAAGGCATTTGCTCAGCGACGCGGAGAGTTGGAATCGCGATGGGTTGAGTGAGCCTTATTGCTCAGAAGTCTTGATCTTAACTTAGTAAGTTGGGGAAATGGATCGGCGCACGTGGGAACGCTCAGCACAACGCGAATCTCGAAGCAGGTAGGTAGATGATGGCGGGTGTTGCGGAGCACGGTTATGAATACTGAGTTCGAGCAGTCGGAGTCAGGCGAGTGCCTTCGATCCTGTGAACCAAGCGAAGAGCAAGTCCGCGACGAACAAGCCTGGTCTCGGATGGGTGACAAAGGATGTCCCGACGACCGTCACCAGCCCGATCCGCACCAGGATAGGACCGGAATGGAGGTTTAGGGCTCGTCGAGGATGTACCTATTTGGACCGGATGCCTGGATGGTTCTTCTGATCGTGCTGGTCCTCCCGTTACTTGGCCGAATTTGAACCATTCGCTTTGAGAATCGAGATTATGACTGACATTTCGGTACGACTATTGCTTGCGATGATCGTGTTCCTGATCATCTACAAGTCCAGAACCCGACGGCAGGAAGTGGTTCCAGCGTTCCCTGTGCAAAGAATGTGTCCCCACTGCGGGAGGATCACGCCCCGGTCTGAAGCCTCTTGCTTGGAGTGCGGAGGTTCGCTGGCAACATAAGCAGCGCCGCTTGCGCTTGGCGACGCCACTGCCGAGGACAGCTATGGGTAGGAATCCAACTCCGGTGAGCTGGATTGACCGGTCGTCCCGTCTTGCCGCTGACAGGCTATCAATTGAGCAGGAGTAATCGTAATAACGGAGGAATTAAATGCCGCAAAGCATATTAGAAAAAGCTAGTGAGCACATCGCTGATTCAGTTCGCGAGGCTTCCCGTGTAACAGCAGCGGTAGCAGACGCGTTTGAGGATGGCGTGGGAGTAGCCAGGCACGCAGTCAAACAGAGCAGTGACGCTGCCGAAGACTTCGTGAACGATTCAACGCGGCGCATTTGGCGAAATCCGCTAGCCACAATAGCCGTAACTTTGGCCGTGGGTTGTGCGGTTGGAATTCTGACTGGTTTGGCGATCAGGCGCAGGTGAATGATGAATGGTGACATCCAAGCTGTTCGCAAGCTTCTTTCAGAACTTCGGGAGGCATATGAGAGCCTGCCGAAGCATCTCCAGCTACGCGTCATATACCTGTTGCGCGAGAGCGCACTTCCTGAGGACGCGGAATCAAGAATTGCGTGACCGGACATTTCGCGCGCTAGGCCAGTCGCGAGCATTCTTTAAGCAGCGTCAATCGCCGAATTGATCTCGTGACCTGCAGCCAGCGAATCTTGCGAGGCGGCGGGGCCTTCCACTGGCCTCTTGGCCGTGGGCAAGGCAGGTTATCTCCCCAAAATGTTTTAAAAAACGAATGCGAATGGCGTATCGATCCCCATTCTTCTGATGCAGGCCTTGATTGTCACCTTCCTTTGCGGGATTTTCCTGGTCATGCCTTCAGTTCAATCGGTTTTTCAAATCCTCAGCCAGGTATCGAACATCATGTTCCTGACCCTGTACATGGTCATGTTCGTGGCGGGTAGCCATAATGATACGCAAGGGACATCTTAAGAATTGTGAATTTTCGGCGCATTGCGACTCAGGAACTCTGGTGAGCGGAGTCAGTGCGGTTTCGACCGGAGCTTTCGTTGGCGCTCTCCAATCAGGGGATGCTATAGAGGTTCATATCCTGAGCCATTTGACCACCGCCCGACTTCCGAATCCGGGGTAAAAATGCCAACGAAGCTGGGTCGTGGAATGGAACCTTGTGAACCACCACAACTGCACTGATTCTCTTCGAAGTTGCGGTTGCGCTCTGGTGTGATGCGCCTTCCGTGTCTCGGCTCCAGCCGCTTGCATGGGGGAACCAGAGGAGGGTGTCTACGTCAGGAAAGTTTCGCCACTTCGGTGGTGTTGACATCGGTTCTCCTGGAAGAAGAAGTAGTGGCTGGCGACGAACGCACAGCCACTAGATAACGCGTAACCAGTTAGTTAGGCGGAATCACCCACGGCACGGCATGACCAGCTGACGGTTGGTAGTTGCTTCCATACCGAAGACCGGCTGGAACTCGGCGGCCGAGTTCTTGTCCTTCAGGGTGAGCCGTACGCGATCACTCTCCGGGAACGAACGAAGGATGTCCCGCACGTAGTTGGCGTTGAACGACGTTGTAAGTGGCTCGGCTGAATAGTCCACATCCAGCGATTCCTCGGTTTCTCCATTCTCTGTGTTCTGTGCCGAGAGGGTCAGCGCGTTCTTTTCGAAGTGCATCTTTACGCTCATCAAGCGCTCATCGGTGAACTGGGAAACACGCTGCAGAGAACTCCGGAGGGCAATGCTGTCGAGAACAACCGAGAGGTTGTGTTCCTTCGGCAGAACAGCCGCGTAATTGGGAAATTGGCCAGTGAGCTTTCGTCCGGTCAGCGTTTTGTTTGCGACCTTGAAGAACAGGCTGCTGTCGTCGTGGGCAAACGTCACGTTGCCATCTTCGTATGGCTCGAGCAAGGACAACAAGTTGATCATCGTCCGCTTCGGAATCAGCAGTTTGACAGTTTCGGCCACTGCCGCCAGTGGCTTATCGACCTTCATGTAGCTGAGCCTGTGGCCGTCCGTGGCAACCATTACAACCGCATCAGGGCTGATTTCGAGCTGTGCGCCCTTCAATGTGTAACGGCTCTCCGCGTCGGAGACCGAGAAGATCGTTTTCTGAATGAACGCCTTCAGAATATGGATCGGCAACTCAAGGCCTGTCACCGGGAACGCGGGGAGCGTAGGGAAGTTGCTGGGCGCCATGCCAACCATCTTGGTCCGGTTGCGGCCTGCCTTGATATTCACCCAATTGTTCTCGCCGAGGGTGAAGTGCAGGTCGCCGTCAGCAAGCAGCTTGACGTAATCGAAGAGTTTTTTCGCCGGTAGCGTAGCGGAGCCTTCCTTGACGATCGCCGCAGTGCAGGCGGTACGCATGCTTATATCCAGGTCCGTTGCCGCAATGTTCAGTGCCCCGTTTTCGGCCCTAAAAAGGACGTTGGCGAGGATGGGAATGGTGTTCTTGCGCTCAATGGCGGACTGGACAGCAGAGAGCTCCCGAAGGAGATCGGATTTCTTGACTACAACTTCCATGATGAGAGGTGTCCTTGATTGTGAAATTGTGGCTGGGGAGTTCTACCAGCAAAACCGGGGAAGCAACTGCACGTGCGTGAGAAACAACAGAAGGGGCAGCAGAGTTGAGGAGTGAGCCTGCCGTCTCTTTTCACCGCAAGGGGACGACTGTTACGAGCGACTTGATGCACGACATAATTCAATCGGAGGCGGCAGAGGAGTCCTCACATGGGCGAACCAGTACCTGGCGAGGGTCTCGAAATCGGTTGACGCATCTACCGCGACGACTACCAATGTTCGAAGAAGCTCGAGGGAAGGAGACGTGTACTGTTCGGCAGACGCGAGGTATTCAATTCGGGAGTTCTCGGCATCTTCGACGCTTTCAAACTTCGCTAGGTCTATCTCCTGAGCTTTCGGGAAAGTGTGGCTTCCTCCGAAGAACACAGCGCATCCGAGGATGCACGAACACAGGAGACCGCCTCCTAATGAATTGCCGGGCGCCGCAAGTACAAAGAACATTGCCAGGATGCGTCGGGCCTTCTCGACGTTCTCGACCGTGGCTACGATAACCAGGCGCTTCTTGCCCTTGTGTTGGGGTGAACATCTCACGAGTTGAAAGTAGCCCGTGTCGCCAACGGGTCCTTGCGCCCTGCATATCGAGATGCGCGATTCGAGATAAACCTTGATTCGATCGAGATCGTCCAAAACCGCGACCGAGAACTCTTTAGGCGGAAAGTACTGGCTTAGAGCCTTCGGAACCTTCATAGTTTCCTTCTAAACGAACGCCCCGGCGAGGCAGGCTGTTACGAAACGCGAGCTTTGAATGCGGTTAGAAAACGGTGTTCCGGCGTCGGGGCACCGTTTTTATTTTGAGTAGAACCTGTTTTAGTGTCGGTTGGGACGCAGAAGCGGCCGAGGGGTGCTCAGCAGGCCAGTTCTGCTATGAGTTTCCGGCCACCGAGCACGTTCATCATGCGTTTCAGGTTATAAACCATTGTCGCCAAGCTGATCTCTGTCTGTGCACCGCCGACTCCGCGTAGCAGGAAGCGCGGATGTCCAAAGACGCGGTACTTGAGCGTCGCGAACGGATGCTCCACCGTTGATCTTCGGAGTCGCATGGCTTCTGGGGTGGCACGCTGGTGCATGCGATTCAGAGCATCGTCATACAGATGGCGTTTCACCAATCGTTGTCGCCCCACCGTGCACTGCGACTTGAGCTGGCAGCGTCCGCAAATTGGAGCGTCGCCTTGATAACACACCGCGCAATCTCTCCGCGAGAGTTGTTTGCGCCGTAATGTTTGGCCAGCAGGACATTGCATGGTATCGGTCTCCGGTCGGTAGATAAATGCAGTCCGATCAAACAGCGTTCCATCCCCCTTGTTGTTCGCACACCGGTTACCAGCTACGTGGGGAATGATACCGCTGGCTTCGCAAACGGCGGCGTGTTCTCCGTTGGAGTAGCCTGCATCGGCAACGACGTTGAGAGTTTCTGGTGATCCCAGCGCCTGCTGCGCGGCTTCAGCCATCGGCTGCAGGCTGCGAAGATCGTTGCTCTCAGTGGTGACCTGTTGCGCGATGATAATGGCGTGCTCGGCATCGACTGCAGTCTGCACGTTGTAAGCAGGGGCGGGATTTCCGTGCGCCATACGCATGAAACGCACGTCTGGCTCCGGATGGTTTTTCAGCTTCTCAAGCGCTGCACCGACCGCGCTTGGGTCGATCGTAACTTCGTCTTGCTCGTCGGCGCGTTCGAGTTGCTCCAAATAGCGCTTCATCGCATCGCGCTCACGAACGCTGTTAGCGCTGCTGACGGCGCGGAACTTCGAGCCGTCGATCGCCACCCACTCGCCACGCACCAATCCCACCGCACGTGCAAAGCGCACCAACTCCGCCCCGGCCTCCGTCACCGCCTCGCTATGCGTTCTCCGGAACTCGGCAATCGACTTGTAATCCGGCTCCAGACGGCCTAGCAGCCACATCACTTCCACGTTGCGCTGACACTCAGCTTCCAGCCGCCGCGACGAGCGGATCTGTTGTAAATACCCGTATAAATACAGCTTCAGAAGATCGCGCGGATCGTAGCCAGGGCGTGCGGTCTCGGCAGGTTCGGCACGCACAAACCCCAACTCCACCATGTCCAACTTATCCACGAACGCCTCAATTACCCGGCACACATGATCGTCGGGAATCAAGTCATCCAGAACCACCGGAAACAGTGTCCCTTGTCCTCGCGCCTCGCCCAGAATATAGCCCATAGCAAAGATGCCCCCGGCTTTCGAGGGCATCTTCTCATCTTCTTACCCCAGAGTCACAGAGTTTCGTAACAGTCTGGAGGGCCAGGGCGTTTGATTCACGGTGAATCTAGTTCAATTCACCCGGGGGATAGACGGGCCTTGCGTTCAGGTCCATAAAGAAAACTGCATCGCAATCGTCACAGGCACGCAGCGCCTGGTTAGGGACACCTTCAGCGGGAAGGGTGTGAGCCGACTTCTCGCATTCAGGACACGACAAGACTTCTCGACTGACGTTGTCTTTCGGAGGTCTCATGATTTGGCCTTCCGCCTCCAATCGAGGCTTTATTGGTAACGCGCGGAGGGAAGCTCGAACTCGTAATATCCAGAGCTTCCCATGGCGGGTGCTTAACCGATGAGAGAAAGCTGCTCGGCGGGTCCATCGTATGCCGCTGGCGCAGGGGCCGGCATCTGTAGGACGTTGCCGGTGGTGCGGTACTTCTTTTCCAACGATTCCAATAAAGCCAGTTCGTTCTGGCGATTGGCCGCGGCAGCCGCCTCGTTCACCTGCTGAACAAGGTTGAGCCGGGCAATTTCACGTTGGATGGCCTGTTCCACATCGGAGAACGTGTACGCAGGGTCACCAAAACAAGGCCATTGGACGAGTTGGTTGACAAAGGCAGCGATGCTTTCTGGCTTGTCAAACCATGTCTCAGCGAAGCCGCCACGGTCGAAGTGAGAAATATGCCCGAAACACATGGATAGACGGTTGTACAGCTTCTCGGTGAAGCGGCCCGCAAGGAAGCCGGTCAGCATGAAGTTCAAGAGCTTGTTGGCAAAGTCTGCTTTGTCTTCGGCGGTGTTCCACTTGGTTGGTGTGAATTCGGAAGAATCAAAAAAGGAGTGCATGGTGGTGGTTTCCTCGATTGCGCGCGCTCGGCGGC
>Ga0182030_10018124_pt1 | contig 13532 bp, 13 predicted proteins | sample 812S3MmetaG_FD_121299 | JGI IMG/M metagenome (GOLD analysis project Ga0182030, IMG submission 121299) | Permafrost microbial communities from Stordalen Mire, Sweden - 812S3M metaG (Illumina Assembly) | ecosystem: Environmental > Terrestrial > Soil > Wetlands > Permafrost | place: Sweden... | reverse complement strand
CTTGCGAGGCGGCGGCGTCCGTGACCCAGGGCGATTTATTGGTCCTGATGGTGTAGGTTTCATCCTTGGTGAAATCAAACTTGTCGTGCAACAGCTTCTCGGCCAGCACGACGTTTTCATCGACGCGCTGCATGTAGCGGTTGAAAATTTCAAAGGCGGGGGCCACCGCGGCCTCGTCGTTGTCGCTTTTGAGAAGGAGGTCGCCCAGGTAGTTGCCATACTTGGCGGTGAATTCGTCGATGTCGCCCTGCAAAAAGAAGAGATGCGTGGGGTCGAGGGCCAGGAAATAATCTTTCAGCCAGCGCTGGGACATTTCGGGCGAGATCGGCTTTTGCAGATAATGATTTTGCTCCAGCAATTCCCCCACCATGTGCCCGATTTCGGCATCATGTTCCGCATGGATGGTGATGGGCTTGACCGCCGGAAGCACGACGGGGGCGTCGTCCGCGTTCTGGTCGGCGGCGGCCGGCGTCTTGTCCTTGTCGGGAGAGGGGGCGGGTTCGAGATCACCGCCGGTCGCGGGCGGGATCTTGCCGGGCGGAGTGACCTGCGTGGAGTCGGGCGCGTTGGTGGGCGCATCCGCGGGCGGAGCGGAATCGCTCCAACCGGCGAGCGTCAGAGTTAGAAACAAGGCCGCCAAAAGAAAGGCGTGGCGGATGTGGAGGAACTTCGATCGGGATGTCATAAATTAGAGCTAGAGCTGAGTCAGTCCTCCGAGATAAGGCCGGAGCGGTTCGGGAACAAGCACGTGTCCATCCGCCTGCTGGTAGGTTTCCAGCAAGGCGATGTAGAGCCTCGGCAGGGCGACGCCGGAGCCGTTGAGGGTGTGGCAGAAAATATTTTTTCCTTCGCTGTTCTTGTAACGCAAATTCATCCGGCGGGCCTGGAAATCCTCGAAGTTGCTGCACGAGGAAACTTCGAGCCAGGCGCCGACGCCCGGAGCCCAGACTTCGAGATCATAGCACTTTGCCGCGCCAAAGCCAATATCTCCCGTGCAGAGGGAAACCGCGCGATAGTGCAGGCCAAGCTCCCGGAGCACGCGTTCGGCATGGCTGACCAGGATTTCCAGCGTGGCGTAGGATTCCTCCGGCGTCACGATGTGGACGAGTTCCACCTTGTCGAATTGATGCACGCGGATCATGCCCCGCGTGTCCTTGCCCGCGCTGCCCGCCTCGCGGCGGAAACAGGGCGTGTAGGCCGCGTAGCGGATCGGCAGGCGGTCGGCGGCAAGGATTTCCTCGCGATGAAGATTGGTCACCGGCACCTCGGCGGTGGGAACGAGATAGAGCGGCGGTTCCTCCTCCACGCGGTACATGTCCTCGGCGAATTTGGGAAGTTGTCCGGTGCCGGTCATGCTTTCGCCGCGAACGAGAAAGGGCGGGGAGACTTCGGTGTAGCCGTGCCGGATGGTGTGGAGATCGAGCAGGTAATTGATCAGAGCCCGCTCCAAACGCGCGCCGGCGCCCTTGAAGACGATAAAGCCGCCGCCCGAAATCCTGGTGGCCGCTTCGAGGTCGATCAGGCCGAGCTGCGCGCCGATTTCCCAGTGGGGCTTCGGCGTGAAATCGAAGGAGGCCGGCTTGCCGACGATCCGCTCGATGCGGTTTTCCTCGGGGCTATTGCCGACGGGCACGGAGTCGTGGTTGACGTTGGGGATGCGCAGGAGGAGGTCGGATTGCTCGGTTTCGATTCCGGCCAGTTCCTGGTCGAGGCGCGTGATTTGCTCGCCCACGGCTTTCATCTTTGCGGAAACCTCGGCGATGTCGCCGCCCTTCGCCTTGATCGCGCCGATTTCCTTGCTGGCGCGGTTCCGCTCGCTCTTGAGCGCTTCGCTCTCCTGCAAATGCTTGCGCCTCTTCTCGTCGAGGACCAGCACATGGGCGATCAACTTCTCATCGCCGGTGTTGCGGCGGGCGAGGCGTTCCCGGTAAAAATCGGGGTTTTCGCGAATCTTGCGTATGTCCAGCATAGGGGTCGAGGCATGAATATCCTGTTAACGCCCTGCTTACGCAAGCCTCAGGGCGTTGTCTAACAAAGATTTAATACCTTCCGTCATCCCGAGCCTGTCGAGGGATGACCCTCCGCCATCTCCTTTCCTAAGTTTCTACACTCTAACGACTTATTGCATAAGGCACAAGTCTTTTTTGGTAAATTTTCGTACCAAAATGCAAGCCTTTGTTATGCAATCCCGAGCCGTTCTGCTATGCAGTCATCCACCCGATCCACGCGACGCTATAACCGATCTCGGTCGAGCGAGTCCAAACATGGGCGAGGTTTTTCCACTTTAGCGAATCAGTGCTTTAGTGCCACAGCCAATTCACGTTTCCTCTCAAAAAAGGACCGGCGGCGTTTATGAATGGCTTCATCCGAATAGATTTTCTTTGCGAGGCTGCGGAGTCCTGATTCGAGTTCATCGACGCTCATCTGACTTGGTTGGTAGTTGATGTCGAAGAGGGTGCAGAGTTCCCAGGCGTTCTCTTGCAGCAGGCGCCCTTCGCGGCGCAGGCGTTCGTAGAGGGGTGTATGGGGAAAGGCCGTCATCACCGTGATCTGCACCTCATAAAGCCCGCTCTTCCGCACGAACTCCCAGATGTCCTCGAACGATGTCGTGTCGGTGTGATCCAGGCCCAGAACGAAGCAGCCGTTCACCGTGATCCCCGCGTCCTGAATCCGCCGGATGGCTTCCAGATAGTTGTCCGCCTGATTGCGCTTCCAATTGGCCTTTTGTTCCACGCCTTCAAGCGCCGACCGGCGCGGGCTTTCGAGTCCAATCAAAATTTGCGCGCAGCCACTTTCCCTCATCAACTCAAGCAATTCCGGATCGCGTGCCACTGAAATGTCGGTCTCAGTGAACCAGCGCAGACCCAATGGGATGAGGGCGCGAACCAGTTCCCGTCCGTGGCGTTTGTCGGCGAAAGTATTGTCGTCCGCAAACTCAATAAAGGGCTTGGGCCAGATTTCCTTGATGCGGTTGAGTTCGGCAACAATCTTCGGGACGGGTTTGGTCTTGTAGCGCGGATCAAGGCGAATGGACGCGGCGCAAAATTCACAATTGTAGGGGCACCCGCGCTGGGTCTGCACGGTCAGGCGATTGTACCGCTCGATGTCGAGCAGATCGAAGCGAGGCATGGGAGCCTCGGCCAGATTGAAACTGCGCCCCCTCGCGTCATAAACCGGTCGCAGTCGGTTGCGTTCGAGGTCGGAGAGCAACTCAGGCCAGACCGGCTCGCCTTCGCCGATCACAATCACGTCGGCATGCTGGGCCGCCTCTTCAGGGCAGACCGTGACATGCAACCCTCCCAGGGCGACCTTCACCCCGGTAGCGCGGTAACGGTCGGCCAATTCGTACGCTTCCTTGATTTGCGCGGAGAAACTGGAAATGGCGACGAGGTCGAAATCGCCCGGCAAGGATTCCAGCGTGCGAATATCGGATACCTCCAGGTAACTGACTTCCCACTCCTCCGGCGTCAGGCCCGCGAGAGTCAGCAAGCCCAAACTGGGCAGAGAGGCGATGACCTTGCTCCGCTCCACGAAGCCCGGCAGGGTCAGACCGAATTCCATGAGCTCTTTGTTGTGGCAGCGCACACCGCTCATCGCGATAAAACCGATTTTCATAGGGGTTCCTTTCAAACGCTCGATACGAGCACACAAACCAAGGCTCCCGAGATGCAGAGCACCGGAACGGGAAACAAATGTCGCAAGGGCTTTCGCCAGGCCGAGAGAAAGCAAACCAGCGGCATGGTGATCGCTCCGGCCAGAAAGAGGATCGAGGCAGACTGAACCGTCATGCCGGTCAGAAGGCTGTCGCGGACCGTGAGCGCGAACATGAAGTTGAGGAAGGCCAGTCCGAAGAACGAGATATGACCCAGGCGCACCATCCGTCGCGACCAGGAGCCGTAGCCACCCAGCCAGTCTTCCCGGTGAAATAACAGGCCCATCAAGGCCCCGGAAAGCACACCCAATGCAACTCCCCACCAGCCAGCGAAGAGGTGCAAGGATTCGATCAAGTTCACGGCATTCATCTTAAAACCGGGTTAAGTTGCGGGGCGTTAGACAAAGAAGCTGGTGTAATCATGACGCGAGCCAGAGGCAGTTCTCCCCCCTGCTCGGACTGGATGAAGTGCTCGAAAGGCTTCCAATCCAAGTCGCCCAATTTTTCAAGCGTGCCCATCTTCTCTCCCGATGCTTTGTCAAAGGCCAAGTAAACCAAATCGGAGCAGTACACCGACTGGCCATTCGTCATGTCGTAGTCGAAGTCGTAGGGATGCCCCATCCAGGAAAGCAGGTCCTTCTTGAATTTCGGGATGAGAGGAGAATATTTCGAATCGAGCCGGTAGGCTGCGAAATTTCCGTCACGACTGCGAAGCATCCAAGAAAGGAGAGGCGTTTCGTGCACATTGTAGATCGATTCAATGACCACCCATTGCTTCTTATCGTCGCGAAGAACCACCCCGCAATGTGACCAGGGCGAATGGGTAATTCCCTCAATTGCATCAACCAGGTCTCCGTGAGGCAGCGACTGAAAAACAACATCTCCTTCCTGCGGAAAGTAGCAAAAGTAGTCGTAGAGGACCGGGACTCGGGAAATCAGGACAGAACATTGCTCGCGGTTAAAGAAGGCCAGCAGCGCGAAAACAATCATCAGCGCGAACAGCCTAAGCCGCTCGGCACGATTTGATGGTAGGAAAGGTATCATGGGGCTTCCCTCGCTACGGAAAAATACGAATACCAACGGTTATCGGATTCGGGGCTTCCCTCTTCGGCCAGAAAGGCATCGTGAAGCACTTTCAAATCGTCAAGAAACCGTTGGCGACGGGGAGCCGGCAATGCTCTGAAGATATTTTTTACGCTCGCTTCATAACGCGGCGAAATCTTGCGCCAGAGGGCACGACCCTTCGGCGTCAGTACCAGCACGACCTGACGCCGGTCCCTGGGATGTTCCTCTCGTTTGATGAGGTCGTCGCGGACCATGCGGTTGAGCACAATCGAGATGCTCGATTTGCCCACCAGGAGCAGGTCGACCAACTCCGCCTGGTCCATCCTGCCCCCACGATGCCCCAGGAGGTTGAGGATGTTGAACTGAGCGCTGGTAAGACCGAAAGGCTGAAAGAAGGATTCGCTGCGGCGCTCCAGCGAACTTTGCACGAGAAGCAGGGCGACCAGGAGATCGTGGGGATTAATCTTGCGTTCCATGTCATTAGCATTACATTAAACAGTATGATGTCAAACTATATTTCAATAAATCCTTCTTTCCGCATCTACCCCATCCGCGGCTTGGCGGGGACGTTTCACCTCCTTTACGACGCCACCCGGCATGAGGCGGTGCTGATCGATACGGGACTGGCGGGTGAAATATCCCACTTGACGCGAATCCTGCGCGAGATCGGCCTGGACTGGCCGGACATCAAGGCCATCCTCCTGACCCACGGCCATCTCGATCACACGGGCAATCTCGCCCGGCTGAAGGAACTGGCCGGCGCGCCTGTCCTGGCCCATGCCCTGGAACAGCCCCATATCGACGGCACTTTTCCGTACCGGGGGCCCAGCCGCCTATGTGGTTTCATGGAGGCAGTTGGGAGGACGCTTTTCCGGTACCGGACCGTTTCCATCGATCAACCGCTTGTTCCCGGCACCGAACTCCCCTATTGGGGAGGACTGCGCGTCATCCACCTTCCCGGTCATACGGAGGGTCATTGCGGCTTTTACAGCGAACGCTTTAACCTTCTGTTCTCCGGCGACCTCTTCGCCAGCTACTGGTTCAGCACCCATCTGCCGCCCTTCTTCCTTAACAGTTGCCCGGAAAAAACCAAAGCCAGCCTCGGACGGGTAAAGGCGCTGGCTCCGCGTTGCATCATTCCGAATCACTACGATGGGTTGGACGGCGAATTGCACCGCCGGAAGTTCGATTCCCTGGCTTAGGCAGATAAATCAAATCTTCCCGATTCTAGCGGAGTAAATTGGGCTCGAACTTTATGATCGTCGTTTGCAAAGCACCTGGAATTTCCGAAACCGCCTTGATTGCTAAAATGGAGATTCCAGGAATTTCCAGGCCGAGAGCAGCGTTTTTCAGAGAAGCCATTGATAAGTTAAATTAGGGGCCTGTTTTGGCCGGTGGCATCGCGGAAGAGCGTACAACAAATTTTCGGGCTTGGGGATCGAAGGCCAGATTGGTTTTGTTGCTATCGTACCAGGCGATCAAATCGGCGTCGGTTGCCCCCGTGGCGGGTGTATATTCCCTCAGCACCTTGCGCGCAATTTGTTGGCTGTAATCGTCATCCGAGGACTTAAGCAGTCTGATGGCAACCTCGACCACGTCCGGTTCACCGTACTGAGCAGCCGCTTGGAGCACCTCGCGGATTTGCCAGAGCTCGCCGTTGCGCGATTTTTTTCCAGGCCGCATCAACCGTTCCGGCCATGTCGAAGTTGGGCAGAGATTGGAGCGCCTTGAAGACATCCTCGCCCGGATCCTCAATGTAACGATTCCTGAGGGAGTCGTAAGTGGCGGGGTCTTTGAGCGTGGCAATGGCAACGAGCCAATTACTGGAAGAGCCGCAGTAATTAGAAGAGGGGCTCTCTGTAAAAATCTTCAGAAGCGTGGCTATGGCATCGCTCTGCCAGCCATGGTCGATGATGGTGTCGATCAAGTCATGGTTGGTGACGAGGGCTTCGATGACCATGTCCTTTTGATCGGGCTGGGCCAGGGTATCGATGGCGCGGTTCAGGTAATAATTATGATTGTCCAGCGCCATCTGGATAAGCAAATCGACGTTCTGCGCCCCGACTCTCTCAAGCATGCCCACCTGAGGATCATGCTGGTCCTCGGATACAAAGCCCTTACTGGTGGTTCGTCCATAATTGAGAATGAAAGATGGCCTCTGCCTTTCCTGTGGCTCGATAACACCCGTATCCTGACCCAAGAATCAAATGGAAAGCTGGTCGTCCTGAACATCGATGGAACAGCGGAGGATTTGGCCGATGTCCCCGATGAGAAGATTGTCAGCGGGTTTCCGCCTCGGTTGTGGTTCGACCCGCTGGGGCGGATCATCTATACCGCCTGCGATAAGGTGTATCTCATTGATCTCAAGGAAAAACGGGCCTCCTTGTTGCCAACCTATGCCGTCGGAAACGGCTTCGAGGTGTCAACCGCCCCTGATCAACAAGGCTTATTCTCCATTTTTCACGATGGCAAGGAGATTGGGAAACGGAATTTTCGCCACGACTGGGCAGTCATTGCGCCAGGATTGATCGCCATTCCCGAGGTGGAACCGAAAGGAAACCCCTACATGCCTACAGACGTCGCCGTCTGGAACGCCGCACGAAACGAGTGGCAGACCACCCCTTTGACCGTAGAGTGTTTGGTGGGCTGGGCTCCCTAACATCGAAATTGTCGACCATACGGTTCCGGAAACCGACCAACCATGAAGCACTCGTTATTTTGTCTCGCCCTCTCGACTTTTGTGCTTCTTGGCGCGGCTCACGCCCAGCAGCCCAAGCCTGCCGAGCCTGCGCAAGACTTGTCTTCCGTTGCGACGGAAGACCTCATCGCCAAACTCCAGGATGAATCGAACATTGCTATTGTCGAGGAGGGCGTATTCATGCCGGTCGACTACGAACCGGACCTCTTCCGCAGGATCATGGGGTACGTTCTGCGGCCTGTTCCCGTGATTTCTCCGGTGATGCGCGAGCTTGTCCGCAGGGGAACGGCCTCGCTTCCCATGCTGATCGACCATCTGACCGATGCCCGCCCGACCCAATTAATTGAACAGCGGGCCATCGCCCGGTGGTTTGGCAACGAATATGATCCGAGGGATCGCGGTTCGGATAAGCTGACACCTGGAGTTGGCGGCCCTTGGTCTTCTTCCGGAGCGCTGAATGAAAGGCAATTTGAGCATTATAACCTGAAAGTCGGCGATCTCTGTTATGTGGCAGTCGAGCAGATCGTCAACCGGCATTTGAATCTGGTTCGGGGCCAGCCTACGGCTTGCGAGGTCGTCAATTCGCCGGTGGTAACGCCCGCGCTGGCCGGGGCGGTAAAGGCTGACTGGAGTGCGTTGACGCCAGCCGAGCACCAGCGTTCGCTCGAACACGACGGGGCCTTGCAAAAGCTTCTTTTTTACTATCCGGAGGCCGGCATCGCCATGGCCCTACGGAGGATACGTGGAACGCTTTACGACTACACCGCCGTCAGGCGCTTTATGAACAGGAATTTCTTCACGCCTGAGGCGAATGAAGCGTCCATCGAGAAAAAGATAGCCAAGTTTCGCAAGGAAAACGGGGAACTTGCTTATCGCGGTTTCGAATCGGATCTGATCTCGATGAAGAACTCGAAATATGACAAGTCTCAGAACGCCGAGCACCAGAAGGCTCTCGTTAACCAATTGCTCAGTCGTCTCTTTCCCGACGTTGACCCGCTCCACCCGCCTGATCTTGGGCTGGCCGAGTTCAGCGGCGACTCGATCACTCTTGAGGGGGTTGGGAACTTTCCTTCCGCCGACATCGACCATGCGGTTTACAATCTCTTGAAACAAGTGGCCGCAATGCCCTTGCCGGACACATCCTTGGATAGCGATGAGGACAAGTTCGAACGCTGGCAGTACAAGCTCACCCGCTTCGAACTGGCCTGCCGGTGCGTATGGCGATTGACCCCGCCGGAAGGGCGCGAGACCCTCCTCCATTCCTACCAGGAAATGCGCCTGAAGTATCCGGAACCCAAGTCGGACCCGAAAGCCGTCGCGGCGTTCGACGTACATTTTAACAAGTTCTTGCAGGAACTGCTCGCCAAACTTGCTCCCAAATAAATGATCAAATCTTACCGAATAAGGTTATTCATGCCAAAGGTCGGCGTAACAGTGCTCTGTTACTTTTTGTTTTTGGGTATTTTCTGTCGGGGAGCTGATCCAGGAGGAGATGCGAGGTTTTACGGAACGGAGATTCCCGCGCCGCCGGCAAGCAAGGAAAAATGGACGCCTCCAGAGGGGCCGAAGCTCCTGGCGGAGATCACCGAGTTATTATTTGGGCTGGGAATGGCCGATCCGCGCGGATGCGAATACCGGCAGATCAAGGTGATGACGGGTAGTGTCTGGGGAAATTATGATGGTCATCAATGGAATACCGATGGAACGCCGATCCAGACACATGGTTGGATTCTGCCTGCTGACGGAAACAATCCGCGGCGCTTTGCCGTGTGCTGGAACGGATGGGTGTATCCCGTATTGGCAGTGGGTGATCCATGCAATGTCGATGAAGATGTCCAGAAGCAGTTGCAACCCTTGGACAAGAAGAAAAATCAGAATGAGTCATTCCAGCGCGGATTGTGGACCTACATGGATGCTGTGGGCGATCAGCCCGCCCTCTCGTATGAAACGCCCGTGCCGATCAAGGCGATCTTGTTGATGCGAATTGGAAAACCCGAACTCGCGTCCTCCCTCTGGGCGCTTGCCTACAAAGATCCAGATGTTCCGACCCGAGAGCCGCCAAAGGAATTGAAGGAAGCTTACGAAGGACTCGCGACGACGTGGCTTTTCTCGCTCTATAACCGGGCGATTTGCGCGCAAATGCGCGGAGATGACGACCTCGCGTTGGTCAGCTTCCAGCAACTCGCAGGCATCCTGCCGGAAGTTAGAAAGACTGACGCAACTCTCCCGAATACATCGAAGCCACCCGCTGAGAAGGAAGACCCCTTCGATTTTCTCAAGGAGGTTCCCCACTACCTGGCGGACATGGAACGCCGCCACAAGGAGCCTCCGCGCAAAAGCGCCTTGGAAGTGGGACGGGATAACTTTCCCGACAAGGCGGCGTGGATCAATGCGCTGATAGCCGATCTCGAAGACGTCCGCGCCCAGCAGGATGGACAGCCGGGCTGGGTGCGGCTGGACAAGAACGCCACGGTGAAAGCGCTCGTTCAGGAAGGCAACGACGCCGTGGAGCCCCTCATCGACTGCCTGGAACACGACAACCGGTACACGCGCTCCGTCCACTTCTGGCGCGATTTTGCGCCTTACCGCACGGTGCTGGGAGTGCAGGAAGCTGCCTACAGCGCTTTGTGCGGGATTTTTCAGACGTCGTTTTTCGACATTCGCAGCACAGGCCAGGACCTGACGAACAGCGGCCCGGAAGCCCGCGCGAAGGTGGTGGCGGCCATTCGGACGAAACGGGACGGCAATGGTCGACCGTCGAGTATGAAAACACCGGGCGCGTCTGGCAGGCCGAGGAGGGTTTTATCGATGGAAAATGGCAGCGGTATTTCGGATTTACCGGGGACCACCGCATCGCTCGCGTTCCAGCGGAGGAGATCGAATTTCCATCGAGATGGCCGTGGCAGGAACTTGATCAGGGATTCGATTGCCAGCTCGCAACGAATGGGGATGTTTACAAAAATTCACCCCACGTGGGAGCTCCGTTTCCGCTCACCTTGAAGCTGCGCAACCGTCGCGGCGTGGATCAGGATGCGCCGGAGACACTCTACCGGCCGGAGGACAAGGCCCTGGCGGCAGGCGTGGAGATTCATCTTTACCGCAAGAGCGTGCCAGGCGCGGCTGAGATCGTGAAGGAACCCGCAGATAAAGATTTATCCAAGGCAAAATCCGATTGGGAAGAGTTACCATCAAGGGATTTCCAGCATTTTCAGTTGCCGGCACTGGAGCATAAGCTGGCTCCCCTGGACGAACTAGAAGTGCTTTCGTGCGATCTGGGGGATTTTTATGACCTCTCCAAGGCCGGGGAATATTATGTGGAGATGACTTTTGACCCCGGGAAAGTGAAGTTCACCGGAGGCACTTCGAATTACATTCAGTTTTTCCTCAAATAGCGAGGTCACACCTCTCAAAATATCTTCCGAATCCCTTAGCCTTAACAAAGGACTTCACCAGAAGCTAACGAACAAATTTGTCGTTCAACAATCCGTAATGAACGTGGAGATACTTGGCGACAAAAACGGACCCAATGAGCGACGAGAACGCGATTATTCCCACCCAAAACTTAAAATGAATACCGTCAACTTTGTGTCTTCGATATGGTAGTGTTGCTATTATCGCGGCTGCGTTAAAGTAGGATATAAACCAAAACCTCGATACAATCTCAGGAGACAGCCAAAACAAAATGGAACATAGCCATAATGGAACGTAGTAAATCCAGTACTTGGCCCATGTTTGATAGAATGGAGGAGCTTTGCTCACGAAGCGCGTTGTGATCGCCTTAATAAAGCCCGGTATGATGCTTTTTGTGCTCCAGTCCATGGGATGGCCTATTTCAAGTGGCGTTAAGCCAGTCGAAGACGGCTGCCAAGATGATAAATGTGAGGCGCATGAGAGCTAGCTTTTGCCTGGATTAGGTGGGGGCCAGACCCAGTCGCCCTGTTGGTAATTGACTTGGTTGGGACTGTCTTTTTTATAGACGACGTTGCCGCCATCATCGATTTGGTTCCAGCCAACGGAATAAAGAATGTATGTGCCGTCTCCGTTGACTTTATAGTGATAAGGCTCACCGTTCATGATGTCGTGAGGCAGATTTGGACCATACGTGGGAACAAGTGCATCCAGCGTGGCTGGATATGTCTCGTGAGCCAATCGATAGCGTTCCAATCGGCAGGCGATTCGTGCTTCGTCCACCTGCACCTGTGAGTAGGCAAACTTGCTTGTGCACTTAAGACTCGACTGAATTTCTGAAGCAGCGCCCAACTGGCCTGCGTCTTTTTCAGGAAATACGCGCCGAGAAGCGGGATCGACCATGCGGGCGCTTTCGGAAATAAGAAACCGGGCATAGTCTGCCAAACCCCGGTCATAATCGCCATTCGACCGCAGCCAGTAAGGCACGAATAGAAGGTACGTGCGCCAGTCTAGCTTTTGGCCGGATGACCCAAGCGCTACTTCGCGCGCATATCGAACAATGGAAAATCGATCCGCCTTAAAACGAACGACATTAGGAATTAGGCTAAGCACAAAATCACCTCGCAGGCATAACTGAGTTTCAGTCAGAAAATCAATTTTTCCAAGATCGGCGTCCAATCCGACCAATTGTTGATCATTCCAGACATGCTGATCCAATCCCTCCCCAATGACCCCAAGCTGCATTGTAACGATACCGCCGCAGATCAATCCAGAAATGAGAAAGGGCTCTTGTTGGAGCCCGGAATCGATTTTCCAATCCACGCTAAGGTCATCAAGGGCCAACTGAGGCTGATTATCGTAGAGAGCCAGTCTTTCTTCATACGCAAGAACTCTTGCCACTTTTAACAGCCCATTAGTAAGCTTCATGGACATCATGACGGAAGTTGGGGCGATTGGGTCGGTGTAATTGTATTCAAAACGGCATGCCGGATGAGTGGCATTAGCCGCTCGAAGATCGGACAGAGCAGGACAAAGCAGGCCAAGCATTTCTGATGCGCTGGCATTGGCGGGTACCTGGATGGGGGGAGAGGCTTCGCGGCAAAGCTCGGCCAATCGCTTTTGCACCTCGCCGATATCGAACTTTTTACCTCGCTCCCAAGTGCCCAGGTAGGGAAGCATCCCGGCTTCTGAAGCCTGGTTTTTTGAATAGGAGAAGTGCTCAGACAACGGCGCAAAAGCTCGATCCAACGCCAAAGGGTTAAGAATCTTGTTTTGCTTGGGGCCGGCTCCAATCGGAAGATGGGCAGGGCGCCGAAATTCTCCGCCTCAGGAACAGGCGGCGGAATATAGGTCTTGGGATCAAGAGAAATCCCTTGGGCCACCATCTCGGCTTGGGCTTTGGTCCAGGCGCGTGCGCCGCGCCAATCTTCCTCGCAGTAAAAAAGGATTACCAATGCAATAAGCACGAGTAGGCTCCACATCAAAAACCGGAGAAATTTACGCAACATTGGAATTTTTCCAAGGACCAGCATGATCTCCAGGCTGAGCTAATACAAGCTTCAGCCCACCCTTGTGCTAGCAGGGCAATAGATGCGGACGCCAAACCCGCTTCATCAGAAATCGCCGAATATAACATTATGCTTATATAACATAATGTTTGACATACATCATCTTGTCGAAGACAGTTGCCTCATGGAATTGAGCTTCACCAACCGCACCGCCGAGATGAAGGAATTAGAGTCCGCCGCGACTGCGGGCGGATTGCTCGTGGTGTTTGGCCGCAGGCGCGTCGGCAAAACGCGGCTATTGGCGCATTGGCTCAAGCCCCGCAAGGGTCTGTACAGCCATGCCATCGAGGGAAGCAAGGAAGTCCAGTTGGAACAGGTGTTTCGCGATATTCAAAACCGGCTGACAACATCTCTCGTACCCAAGACATGGGCGGAACTTTTCGAGTTGCTTAGTTTGCAGAAGGAGCGACTGATTCTGTGCCTCGACGAATTTCCTTACCTTGTTGCCGCCGATCCGTCGCTCCCAAGCGTGCTCCAGCGGTGGCTCGATCACGAAAAGCCCAAACAATTCCTGCTCATCCTGTCCGGTTCCAGCTCGCGGATGATGAACAATCTTTTTTTGAACCGGGCCGCGCCGTTGTATGGCCGCGCGCGCAAGCTGCTGCATATCGAGCCCATGAGTTATGCCGCGTTTTGTACG
>Ga0182030_10018120_pt1 | contig 13534 bp, 10 predicted proteins | sample 812S3MmetaG_FD_121299 | JGI IMG/M metagenome (GOLD analysis project Ga0182030, IMG submission 121299) | Permafrost microbial communities from Stordalen Mire, Sweden - 812S3M metaG (Illumina Assembly) | ecosystem: Environmental > Terrestrial > Soil > Wetlands > Permafrost | place: Sweden... | reverse complement strand
CGGGGGTTCACCTTTTTCAGCATGGATATTGGGGGTTTCTGGGGGGGGCCGGCGTCGGACGAGTTGTATTTGCGGTGGTTTCAATTCGGGTCGCTGGTGCCGGTGTTTCGCTCGCATGGAGTGGCCTCGCAGCCGCATGCGCCGTATGAGTTTGACAGTTATGTGGAGGATAACTGCCGCGTGATGATGAAGCTGAGGTACCGGCTGCTGCCTTATTTGTATACGACTACGTGGGGCAGTTACCAAACGGGGATGCCGATCTGCCGGGCGATGCCGTTGCAGTTCCCGACAGATCCAAATGTGCAGGAGAACGGAACGCAATACATGTTCGGGCCGAGCATTATGGTGGCGCCGATTACCAGCCAGGGCGCGACGTCGCGGACGGTTTACTTCCCCGCGGGGCGATGGATAGATCAATGGAGCGGGCAGACTGTGACGGGGCCGGCCTCGGAGACATGGCCGGGACCGGAGCAGGAGATCATCATGTTCTACGCGGATAACTCGATCATCCCAGAGGGTCCGTATGTGGCATCGACGTCGTATGATGACGGAAGTCAGCGCGGGCTGCGGATCAATTGCAGCTCGAGCGCAAGTTATACATTGTATGACGATGACGGGAGTACGAATGCGTATACAGCGGGGACGGCATCCGCGACGACGGCGATTTCGGCGAATTACTCAAATAAGGTGATGACCGTTCAGATTGGCGGGGCCAGCGGGACTTATGTGGGCCAGCCGAGCCAGCGCTCCTGGTCGCTGGAAATCTACGGGACCAATGCTGTGCGGACGGTGGTGGCGGACGGCACCGTGCTGCAAAGCGCATCGAATGGGTTGGGGCTGGCGTCGGCGACGTCGGGCTGGTACCTGGATGGGGCGCAGAGCCTGCTGCGCGTGAAGCTGCCCGCGGCATCGATCACGCAGGGTCACGCGGTGACGGCTTATTACAACCCGCTGCCGGCGCCGGGGCCGTACGAGGCCAGGATTCATTGCGGCGGGAATGAATACAGCGACTCCAGCGGAGCTTTGTGGACGCTGGACCAGAATTACAGCACCGGCTCGTTCGGATGGGAATCGGCCGGTACGAGCGGTTCGAATTACATCGACAATACGATCTCGAATACGAATGACCCGCTACTCTACCAGAATGAGCGAAACGGGAGCGATTTTCATTACTTGTTCGATGTACCGAACGGGACTTATGAGGTGGATATCTTGAACTGCGAGACTTATTGGACGCAGACCGGGCAACGTAAGTTCAATATCGTGATCAACGGCGGCACGGTTGCGTCGAACTACGACATCGTTGCCGCGGCCGGCGGGCCGAATATTCCTGTCACGGCCTCGTATCCGGTTATTGTAACCAACGGCCAGATCGCCATCGAGTTTCAGGGCGTCGCCACCGGTTACGACACCAACGCCCGCGTCTCCGCGATCCGGGTGCGGAAGACCGCAGATCAGGACAGCGACGGCGACGGCATACCCAACTGGTGGACTCAACTCTACTTTGGTCATCCGACCGGGAGCGCGGCGGATCAATCGCTGGCGACCAGCGATCCGAAGGGGACCGGCCTGACCAATCTCCAGGATTATCTCGCCGGGCTGAATCCGCAGAGCACGTCGAGCGTGTTCGCTATTCAGAATGTGCAATTGAACGGGACGAGCGGGTTCACCGTTTCGTGGCCGAGCGTGGGGGGGATCGTGTACCGGGTGCAAAGTTCGCCGACGATCAGCAGTCCGACCTGGACCGATGCCGCAACGAATCTTGTGGGGACAGGCGGGACGATCACGTGGACGGATACGTCCACGGTTAATGGCCGGAAATTCTACCAGGTTGTGACGCCGTAGGGATTCGGGGAAGATCGACAGGCAAACCCTCAGAAAGAACGCGATCGAACGCATCGCGGCAAAACCGAACTTATGAGCGACGTCCCGACAGAACCCGCGATTCGGCACCTTGACGGGATCACGCAGGAAATCGCCGCGACTGAACGGCTGCGTATTCACTATTTGAAATCCGGGGACGAAGCCGCGGACCCGGTTGTCTTCCTGCATGGCAACGCTGCCTGCTCGACGTGGTGGGAGGAAACAATGCTTGCGCTTCCTCCTGGATTGCGCGGCATCGCGCCTGACCTTCGCGGCTACGGACTGAGCGACCCGGCGGCTCTGATCGATGCCACGCGCGGAGTGCAGGATTGGGTTGATGACCTTGAGGTGCTACTTGATCATCTGGCGGTGGATCGTTTTGATCTCGTGGGGCATTCTCTGGGCGGCATGGTTTGCTGGGGCGCGGTGGCTGATCGCCGGCTTGCGTGTCGAATTCGTTCTGTCACACTGGTTGCGCCCGGACCCCCCTGCGGCTTCGGCGGTCTGCGGGGAGCCCACGGCGAACCGAACAATCCAGACTTCTCCGGCGCGGGTGCAGGTCTAGCGCATCCACGTCTCCTTGAGTTGCTCGCGAGGCATGAGCGGACAGTGAGCGATCCGTTTTTCTCACCGCGAGCGGTGATGAACCGGATGTTCTGGAAGCCGCCGTATCGACCGGCCCGTGAGGAGGACTTTCTAACGGGAATGTTCCAGATGCATCTGGGCTCCGATCGTTACCCGGGCGACATCGAGTGGTCGCGTTTCTGGCCCGGATTTGCGCCCGGCCGTTTCGGCCCAATTAATGCAATCTCCTCAAAATACAATCAGGGACTGACCGGACGGGTGCTTGATTCAACGGAAAAGCCGCCGCTTCTCTTCATCATCGGCGCGGACGATCTTGCGATTTCCAACGCGGCTGCATCCGATGCAGGACTCCAAGGAAAGCTCGGTTATCGTCCCGGCTGGCCCGGCGAGGCGCTGTTTCCGCCGCAGCCGATGCTCTTGCAGTTGCAGTACGTACTGCACAAATATGAGGAGCGTGGCGGGGCGGTTGCGCAGGAGCGATTCGATAACTGTGGCCATTCGCCTTTCATCGAGCAGCCGCGCCGGTTTCGGGAACTGGTTTTGTCGATGGTGAGAGGGGCGTAGATTGGGACGATCATCGGCATCCAGTAGTGGACCGATCCAGCACCGAGTCCGCCGCCGTGGTGGGCAGGCAGGCTCATTTTCCGTCTTGATCCTTCTTTCGAGTAAGGAAATGATCATTTGAGTTGAAAAACGACGCGGGTTTGACAGTGACAGGCCTATTATGAATCGAAATCTCGACTTCGAATCGCTAAAAACCGCCGGCGTGCTTGATGCGTTGCCTGAAGGAACATATATCACCGACCGGGAACGGCAGATCATTTACTGGAACGCCGCGGCGGAGCGGATTACCGGATGGCGGAGCGAGGACGTGGTGGGCCTTAATTGCCGAGACAATATCCTGGCGCATGTGGACAAGGATGGGCACCTCCTTTGCGGCCGGGAATACTGTCCTCTGCATCGGTCGATGGTGACCGGTTGCACGAGCCGGACACCGATGCTCCTCTTTGCGAAGTCAAAAACCGGATCGCGTATTCCCGTGGAAGCGATGGTCGCTCCGCTCCGGGACAGTGAGGGCGAAGTGGTCGGCGGAATTGAGGTATTCCGCGATGTAAGTGCCACCATGGACGACCTGAACCGCGCGCAAACCATCCAGAATCTGAGCGTTAGCAGCCGACTGCCTCCTGACGACCGGTTGCACATCGGCACGCGGTACATGCCGCACGATCTTGTGGGGGGCGATTTTCTGCATGTGGATCGGATCGACCACGATCATTATGCCGTGCTGGTGGCCGACGTGATGGGTCACGGCATCGCGGCCGCTCTTTACACCATGCAACTGCGGTCTCTCCTGGAGGAGTTCCGGCAGATGCTGGGTTCACCATCGGGCTTCCTCACCGCGTTGAATCGGTGTCTGTATGTACTGGCGAAAGGGGACGACCATTTTGCCACGGCGGTCCACCTTGTGATGAACGCCTCGACGGGCAATATAAAATATGCGCTGGCTGGTCACGAGGATCCACTGCTGGCGCCCGGGGAAGAAAACGACGGCCAAACGCTTCGCGGCCCCTGCCTTGGAATCCTGCCCAAGGCTGATTTTCCATGCAATGAGGCCCACATTGGTCACGGAGAGAGCGTGATGTTGTTCACCGATGGAGCGATTGAGGTAAACGGAGCCGATGGAGAAGAACTTGGGCGCGGAGGACTAGCCAGGATGCTGGCGGGTTGTGATCGCACGGCAGATAGCGACGTGCTTGGTCAGATCGAGGAAAAGCTCATACGTTTCAACAGAAACATCCGACTCGCCGACGATCTCACGCTCGTTCTGCTGACCCGCTTGTAAAGCTGCCGGCGGTCACCGTTTTCATGCGCTGCTTCTCGCCGCCCATAGCGAGGTCCATATTCTACGCCTTCGTGAATCAGGAATCGGTTGGATTTCTTATCCGGTTGTCAGCGAAAAACGATCAATGATAGTAGATCACCGTCATGAAACTGCCCGATCAAGATTCTCCCGAACCAACGGATGAGGAAATTGCGCTTGGCGCTTACCGCATCTGGCTTCAGGAAGGATGCCCTCATGGGCGCGACGGGGAGCACTGGCTGAAGGCAAGGAGACAATTGATCTCGATCAGGGCCAAAGAGAACGCCGCGAACGCATTGCCGGACGATCCTGCCCGGGATTCATGGAAAGGCACTCCGTGACAGGATCCACGGGAGCCGCTATTGCCACGGATGCTACGAGCCGGTCGCGGAAGGCGACGGGGGGGCCGGGGATGCCGACGATCCGCTCTGTGATGGAGTTGGTGAAATGGCCGGGGTTGCAGCGGCCGTGCCGGTGACGAGGGCCGGCATGGGAACAGTGTGAGGCATCGCGGGCGCCGAGGTAAGGGGCTGGATAGGGATGGGCGAGGTCTGAGGAGCGTTTTGAACCGGGGTTATCACGGGCTTTGGGGTTTGCCGCACCGCTGGCACGCCGTCGCCGCCGGGTTCTTGCACCGGGGGTTCCGGCGCACGGTCGCACCCGGAAATGAAGGCCACTAGGAACAGCAGAAGGACTCGATTCATGATGACGCCCGCCGGGCTCAATATAATCGTATATCGGGGCTATCCTTCCAACAATATTCGCGCTACGCCGCTGATTATCCGCATTGATCCGTTGGGGGATTGAAGCGAATATGCAGCGAGGAATGACGAAAGATCGCCCAGCCGATTCGGCCGTCCCGGCTTGCGCCGGGATCGCAAGTTGCGTCAAAAAAGGGCTGGGGTCCTGCAGCAAGCTGACCTCGCCGGCCGAACTGAGCCAGTTGCGTCTGGGCTGGTATTACAACTGGAGACCCGTTGAAAAGATCGCGCCGGCGCCGGGCGTGGAGTTTGTTCCGATGTTTTGGAGCGCCAGGGACATAACCTCCGAAACCGTTGCGGCGATCAATGGAAGCGCGGCCACCCACGTGCTCGGATTCAACGAGCCGGACATGGAAGGCCAATCGAACATGACCCCGGAGGAGTGCCTGGAGGCGTGGCCGCAACTGATGACGCTCAAGCAGCGGCTTGGCAGTCCAGCGCCGGCCAATTGGACCTGGCTGGAGAAATTCATGCCCGAGGCGCGGCGGCGCGGCCTGAGGGTGGATTTTGTCTGCATCCACAGATATCCAGACATCAGCAACCCTGGCGCGGTGGACGAGGTCGAGGGGATGATCGAGGGCGCCTACCGAAAATACGGGTTGCCCGTATGGCTGACCGAATGTGGCGCGGCGGATGTGGCGGCCTGGCATCAGCCCCAGATCAGCAAACCGACCCCTGAGATGGCCCGTAGCTTTTTGGAAAACCTCCTCGCCATGCTGGAACGTCTGCCGTTCGTGGAGAGGTATGCGTGGTTTGCCGACCGGGTTGGCAAGGATTACGCCCTCGGCACGATTTATGAGTTGAATGCCAGCCCGCTCACTCCGCTGGGGGAGGTTTATCGGGATGGGGGTTGAATGCCCGGGCGCAGCGTTGCCGGGGATAACTCCGAGGTTTTGAATCCGCCGGCTTTGTCGAGAACGATCAGGTAATCGTGGAACTGTTTGAGCGAGTTCCGGTGCCCCACGCTGACGAAAGAGATGCCTGTCTCCATCAGGTTCCGGTAAAGGAGTTCCTCGTCCCGTTCATCCAGTGCGCTGGTTGCCTCGTCCAGGAAGGCCATGAGCGGTTTGTTCAGAAAGATGCGGGCAAAGGAGATGCGCTGCTGTTCGCCGAGTGACAGGATGTTCGTCCAATCCGCGGTCCGGCCGAGATCGCCCTCCACGCGGTCGAGGATCTCGGCGAGATTCACCTTATTGAGCGCCTCGATGATGACCGCATCGCCAATGCCATTCTGGCTCTGAGGGTAGAGCAACTGATCGCGGAGGGACCCCTGCAACATGTAGGGACGCTGCGGAAGGAAGATCAGGTGATTGATATTCGGGCGCTCGATGGTCCCCTTCCCGCTCTGCCATAGGCCGGCAATCGTTCGCAGCAGCGAGCTCTTGCCGGCTCCGCTCTCGCCCATGATCAAGACGCTTTTGCAGGGCGGAAGCGTGAAGGTCAGCCCGCGCGTGAGGGTTTTTTCCCGGCCTGGCGTTTCGACGGTGAGATCGTTGAGCCGAAGCCCGCGAGCCGTTTCAGTCACCGCCACGATCCCCCGTTCCCGTTCCGCCTGTAAATCCTCGATGTCGTATTCATCGAGCTCATCCCACAAATCGCCAAGCCGCTTCATGTCCGCCGCAAAGATGGCCAAGCCCTCGAACTGCGCCACCACCACGCTCACAGCCATGAGCACCTGGGCAAAAGCGCCCTGGACCTGGGTCACCACGCCGAGCTCGATGCGGCCCTGGATGAACATGTGCCCCACGACGAGCAGCGGCACGATCAACGCGATGTAGGCGTAGCTGCTGGTGAAGAAGCCGAGCGTCCGGTTCCAGCCGATGATGCGGAGGGTATTGTCCAAGACGTCGCCGAACCGCGCCACGAGATCGCGCTGCTCGCGTTTTTCGCCGCGGAAAAAAGCAATGCTCTCGGCATTGTCCCGCACCCGCACCAGCGCATAGCGGAAGTTGGCCTCTTTTTGGTATTGCAGGAAATTGAGTCCGACGAGCCGTTTGCCGATGAGGATCGAGATGCAGGTGCCCGCGCCGGCGTAGATCAACAGCACGAGCGGAAGTTTCCATGAAATGGTAAACAACACCCCCGTAAAGGCGCACAAGGTGACCCCGGAGTTGATGAGGGTGAGCAGATAGCCGAGCACGCCGGTGGTGAATGACCGGATGTCCTCCGAGATGCGCTGGTCGGGGTTGTCCACACGGTCCGAATTGCGCAGCCGGTAATAGGCGCGGTTGAAGAAGAAGCGGCTTACGAGGATATTGGTCATCCAGCGCCGCCACAAGAGCGCCAGGCGCTCCGCGCAATAGCGATAAAAGACGCCGATGGGAATGGCGAACATGAAGGTGCCGAGATAGACCCACAGGTTGCGGTAAAAGCCGGCCTCGTCGCGCCGGCCGAGCGAGTTGATGAAATTTCGCCCCGCGTAACTCACCAGCAATTGCGACAGGCCGATCAAGACAGTGAGGATGAGCAGGAGCACGACGAACACCCGCGTCTCGTGGCGCGTTCCATAAAGGAAGAACGCCTTCGCAAGCTGTGCGAACCGCCTCAGGACGACCAGGCGGTCGGTTCGTTTGCCGGCAGATGGTTCGGTCATCTAGTTAAGTTGGATGGTTTTACGCGGGTAATAAGCCAAAGCCAAGCAGGTCCAGAAGAAACTGCGCGTGGATACGGTGTCCAAAATCGTTGGGATGATTGACTCCGTTGCCCGTGAGGTCCTGGTAGGACTTCACTTTCAGCAGGTCGGCCCATAGGCGCGTCAGGTCGGCGAGGGCCACACCCGGGCCGGTGAATGACGCCAGTGCATCGCGGAAGAGAAGGAACTTTTCGGTGGGCGCGTAAGCCCATTCGGGATTCCCGAGCATGGAGGCCGTGAGAATGATCTCGGCGCCGCAGCCGCGCTGCTTGATGAGATCGAGAATGCGCGTGGTATGCGCCCCGTACTCCTCCACGGAAATGAAGCCGGCGTCATTCATCCCATAGGCGATTACCACTAGGTCGGGCGCCTGTCTTGTCACGGCGTCCGCGACTGAGACGCCGTATTTCATTCCCGTCCCGCTAACCGCAAAGTTCTCGAGGACGACTTCGCACCCCAGGCGCCTGCGCATTGCCCCCGCCCAAAGCTCCGGGTACGGGGGCATTCGAGGCGGGATCCCGGAAAGGGCGGAGGCGTTGGAGCCGGAGGAGATGCTATCGCCGATGATGCAGATTTTCAGGGGGGCCGCGGATTCTATTTTGCGTGCCATGGCCGGGAGCAGGTCAAGCCGGGGCCGCGGCATAAAGGCGCGCCATGACGAATGATGATCGTAGGATGCCTCGACCTGCCGGTCGTGGAAGAGATGGCCCTCGCCGAAATAGAGCCCGACCCGCTCATCCCCTTGCAGGTGCGCCATGCAATGTTCCTGGCCGATCGCGGGATAGAGGCTGGCCCGGTCCATGAACTTGATCCGGGAGGTGGCAGGGAGTGTGACGATTCCGGCGCCCGCCTCAACGAGGTAATCGCCGGGGCTTGTGTAGCGGATTTCGCGCGAGGCGCTGGTGATCCGGACGGGACCCGCGGGAGGAAAGAGGAGCCTGGCGCGCGGCGGCGCGGCAGGAGTTTCCCGAATGAAGAAGAGGCTCTCGCCGAAAATGCGGTTCGAGCGCCAAAAAGGTTCAGCAAGATGCCATGATAGCTCCTGGTCGGGGGTAAGCGAATTCACCGGGTTGGATTGTTGATTCGATTATGATTCGGAAACGAAGAGAATCAACGCCTGGCGGCGTCATGCGGGGAGGTTTGGCTGAGGTCTTAAAACAGCCGTGCCCCACTTCTGATTTTCTCCCCTTCGCGTTCCCACTGGTAAAGCGAACCAGGACTCTTTTTCATCTCTTTGAAGAGCTCGGGCGCGTCTCGTTTCGACAGGCTAAATTCCCGGACGCCATCAGCCTGGCAACTCAATACTTTTGCGTATCCTTTATAATAACGGGCTCTTCCGATAATCCGGGATGCTTCTCGCTCCTCGCTTGCCATGGCCGTCCGCCGGTCAAGGACGAGAAAGCTGAATGGCAGGGTGCTGAGATCAATTTGCAGCATTGAAGAAAACCGTCCCCACCCGGGGTCGGTATGCACGTGTCCCGGTATTTTCGCAAAATGATGACACCAATGCCTCTCATTACCGATAGCCAGCATGCCGCACTTGTGCGCGTGGGTGCACGGGGCAACTGCACGAAACGGCCCCAGCAGCGATTCGCGCACCGCAATGAGCTTGCGGCTCACAACCGAGGCGCCCGGCTCGACCCACAATACCGCCTGTGCTTGTTGAGCCAAATCGATCAAGCGCCTCAGCGACCCAGGAGAAAGCTCATTGAGCACATGACTGATGACAAGCAGATCGGGAACGATGTCCGCCGTCCGCACTGCGAGACCCGGAAAAACGGCCTGAGCGCGCCTCACGGCAAACTGCCGTGCGCGCCCGGAGCGATCCCACAGAATCAATTCACGAATGGCATCGGGCCACGCTTGGGCCACGCGGCGTCCGGCGACACCCGTGCCGCAACCCCAATCCAAAACCGTCCCCGCGGGGGGCGTCCAGCCTCGCATTTTGAGTTCCGCCAGCACGGTGTCCCACTTCCAGCCGATCCGTTCGGCAAAGGTAAAGTCGTAGCTCGCCAGGTCGTTTTCGGACGTCCAGTAATCCGAGCGATCTGGCTGCGAATCGGCCTCATCGGGTGAAGCACCCTCCGCGTCAAAGCGGAGAAATCGCCCGCGGAGGCGGTGGAGTGCAGTCCAATCTACGTCAGCCCAGCAGAAGCTGTTCGAGGCGATGATGTTCGATTCCATAAAAAGCCTTCAATGCCGCGATTCGGCGATCGATGTCTGCCCGGGCATCGGGTTGGTGACGTTTGGTGGCGATCAACATCACGTTCTTGGCGGTGTGTTCCGCCGCCACAAACTCGCTCAACCGCACAATGTATCCCGCCCGCTCCAGGAGGAGCGCACGCAAAGCGTCGGTGGCCATTTCAGCATGCCGTTCGGCAAAAATGCCGTGCCGCAGCACATCCCGCAATTGCCCGCCCCGATCGGCCCGATCAATCTGAGGCCGCGCTTCCTTGTGACAACACGGCGCAACCAACATGATTTCCACTCCTGCGCGCACTCCCGCAAAGAGGGCGTCGTCCGTCGCGGTATCGCAAGCATGCAGAGCCACCAGAATATCCGACGGCGGGAGTTGATATTCTGAAATCGCGGTTTCTACAAAACGGAGCCCTGCAAATTCACAATCGAGAGCCACCTTATTGCAAAGCGTCACGAGATCATGGCGTGATTCCACGCCCGTAACGACCGCCTCCAGCCTCTGGACGCGACGGAAGTAATCGTACGCGGCAAATGTGAGATACCCTTTTCCAGACCCCATGTCGTACAGGGTGATCGGAGCGGAACTCCCAGTCGCCGCGCGTTGCGCGAGGTTGCTCTCGCGAAAAGCCGATGCCAGCAGATCCACAAACCGCTCAATTTGCCGAAACTTGTCCCCCATTCGTTCCCGCACTTTTCCGTAGGCATCGGTAACATTGAGAGCATGGAGATAACGAGCGTGGGAATCGACCCAGCGCACCCGGCTACGATCGTGTTCCAGATTCGCGGGATCCCGTTTGCCGGGAGTCACGCGCAGGCGCTCCTTCTTCCCGACCTCGATCTGCACCTCGTCGGATTCAGTAAAAAGATTCGCGCTTATAAACTCAGTTCCCAACTTGGCTTCCACCAGCGCCAAGGCCTCGGAAAAGGAATAGTTCGCGGTTTCATCGCGAGTGGTAAACCTGCTCACCACGCTGCATTGTTTCTCTCCCCGGATCAAGACAGGCCGAAAGAGCAACTTCCGCAACGCACTCTCCGGAACTGCGGGGCGCCCGAGGGTCAGCTTGACAAACAAGCCATCGCTAAAACTCGATCCGAGTCGCCCGAGGAACAGTTGTCTTGCCGAAGCCTGCATTTTTAATACACCTGATTTAAAGAAACGCCGCTCAGGCTAGGTCCCTTTTTAAGCAATCGCAACCCGATCAATTTAGTTACGGCCAGCCTGGCACGCGGGTGCGGGGAGTCGATGATGAAGGAATCAATGTGCAGGCCCAGCCTTCTTCACGAAAGTCGAATCCTGGTCGAGCGCGTAGCGTTGTTGCCACTCGGGGAGGCCGATATTGACGTCCCGCACCCGGAACGCCGCAGTCTCGGGGAAGATATAGGTATTCTGGCCGGCTTTCATCTGCCTGGCGATGACGCCCCATTCCGCATCGGAAATATGCGGTGCGACTGTGTATAAGAACGCCAACGGGGAGGTGGAGAAAAACTGATTGCCTTCGACGCGCCAGTTGAGCGACCGGGTAAACCGTGCCTTCTTCGAATCGAACTCAACGAACTTGCGGCCAGCCGGATCTCCCGTAACCAGGACCTGCGCCTCGCGATTATCCCCGACACGGTTCCCGATGAGCGTGACGTTATCGGAACGGCCATCCATGATGCCGAAGCGATTGCCGTGAATATAGCAGTTGCGCATGAGAATCGGGCCTTGGTTCGCCTCCAGGAAGACCCCGCCAAGAAGGTTGTCGTTAAGCTCGGTATCCTCGATCAGCACGTCACGGTTGTCGGTGTCGAGCCACAACCCGTAGGTGTCGTTCCCGGACGCCTTGAGGCGGCGAAAGGTCAGATTGCGCGTGAACACGTACTTGCTTCCGTTGGCCCAATTGACGAAGCCGCCGCGCCGGCCGCGCCAGTTGTTCCCAGCGTCGACGCAATCCTCGATCAGCAGATTCCGTGTCTGGTATGCCCCCATGCCACCGATCCCATTCTCCGAGGCGACGCAGTGGCGGATGGTCACATCCCGCGCAAGAGCGCATCCGATCCCGTTCCAGCCGTTCCACTCGAAGGTGCACTGCTCCACGAGGACGTCAGTTGAGCCGTTTACCAGCATGCCGTTCCCGTAGGTGATGCTCAGCGCATGCCGGAAGGTGAGGCCCCGGATCAACACTTGATTCCGCCCACCCGTATCGAGGACATTCGTGCGCATGCTGATCTCGGTCAGGGCGGTCTGCGGTTCCTGGTTGGCCGGAGGCCAGACATAGAGCTTCTTCACATCCTGATTGACGTAAAACGTCCCCTCCTGGAGGTCACCGAAATCAAGAACCAGGCGCAGCGGCTTGCCATTCATGAAGATCTGCTCGGGGCGTTTCACAATGGGATCGAGAATCACCTCGGCGCTCCCCCAGGGATTCTCGCAATCCGCCCACGCATACGGCCAGTCATGCTTGTAGATTCGCGCCCCCTCAAACCGCGTATCGCCAGCACTCCACTTCCACCCTTGCTGTGTGACGTAGAAACGATCCCACCCCTTCTGCCAGAGGTCCGATCCGCAGAGAATGACATCACCCTTACCCTCCAGACACAAAAGTCCCGGCTTATCCACGGTGTGCCTTGGTAATTGAATCCGCTCCCGGTAAACCCCGGCGCGAATCCGAATCTGTACGGTCTTCCCTTGGTCGGAAGCTTTGGCGCCAAGTTCCACCGCGCGCGAGACGGTCTTCAGGGGAGCGCCAACGAGTCCGCTCGCTGTATCGTTTCCGTCAGGCGCCACGTCAATGGTGACTTGATATTGCCCATCCCGGATCGACGCTCCCGTCGCCGCGGCGACACTCATCGCAGGCTCCTCAGCCCTGACCCAGGTGGTGACGAGCAGCAGAAGTCCGGCGCTCAAGGTCAGCAATGCCCTCTGGGAAGCATCGAACATCTTGCTCGTCCCAGCCAGCAAACCCAAGAGACCGACACGCCGTCCGCCAATTCTTTGAGACATTTCCATTTGGATTCTTGCCCACGGACTGCGCGGGCGGTATTTCGCGATTTTCTCTCGCCGCCACAGTTCTGCAAGCCTTCTTCCAGGTCCCACACCCGAGACTGGAAGCCTGACGCTGGATGTGCGCGGGTTCCTCCGGGGTGTCCTCCGGTTCGGGGCTATGACAACCCGGCGCGGTCGGCTCGCGACACATCGGCGCGAAATAACTGCATTCGCCTCGGTGATCTTCGATTGCGTCTATCGGTGCTGTTCAATAGCCTGCACTTCGATGGCGACTCCTTCGCGGAGTCATTTACCGATTTCTTACTAAACATTCCTGGAAAACAGCCGAGATACCCTAATCACCACGACTTAACACATTTTACCGACCGTCAACAACAGCCTCCATGTCTGCGACAATCAATCTCGACGAACTGCTCTACCGGGCACGCAAGCTTCCCGCGTTTCCGGCCACGACCGTTCGTCTTGCCCAGATTGTTTCGAATCAGGGTTACGATGTTGACGATGTCGCGAGGTGCGTCAAATACGACCAGACTCTTACCCTTAAATTGCTTTCTGCCGCAAATAGCGCCGCTTATGCCGCGGAAGAACAGGTGAGCACGGTTTATGAGGCGGTACTGCGTCTCGGGTCATCTCAAGTTCTCACCATT
>Ga0182030_10018118_pt1 | contig 13537 bp, 6 predicted proteins | sample 812S3MmetaG_FD_121299 | JGI IMG/M metagenome (GOLD analysis project Ga0182030, IMG submission 121299) | Permafrost microbial communities from Stordalen Mire, Sweden - 812S3M metaG (Illumina Assembly) | ecosystem: Environmental > Terrestrial > Soil > Wetlands > Permafrost | place: Sweden... | reverse complement strand
TGCGACGAGATCGGATTGCTGGTGCTGGAGGAGATTCCGGGCTGGCAGCATATTGGCGACCTGGCTTGGCAGGATGTCTCGGTGGACAATGTGAGCCGCATGATCCGTCGCGACTGGAACCGTCCGTCGATCGTTCTGTGGGGTGTGCGCATCAATGAGTCGCGGGACAATCACGACTTTTACACGCGCACCAACGCTATGGCGCATGCCCTTGACCCTACGCGGCAGACGGGCGGCATTCGTTACTTTCAGGAGTCGGAGTTTCTGGAGGATGTCTTCACGATGAACGACTTCGGCTGGCCGCTCAAGGAGCCGAATCATCCGCTGTATCTCAACACGGAGTTTGTGGGCCATACTTTTCCGACAAAGACCATCGATAACATTGAGCGACTGCGCGAACACACCATCCGTCACGCGCGGGTTCACGATCAACTGGCCTCCAACCCCCAGTATGCCGGTGGTATCGGCTGGTGTGCCTTCGACTACAACACGCATGACAATTTCGGCTCCGGAGACCGCATATGCTACCACGGAGTCACGGATATCTTCCGCGAGCCAAAGCCCGCAGCGGGCTTCTATCGCTCGCAATGCGATCCGGAGGAAGAGATCGTCCTGGCGCCAGCATTCCATTGGGCACGCGGCGATGAGAATGTCGGATTCGCCAGCGCCCTTGTCTGCTCCAACTGCGATCACTTGAAGTTTTATGTGGCCGATAAGCTGGTGGCTGAGGCAGATCCGGATCGTCAGCAGTTTCCGCATCTCAAGTACGCACCCTTCACCGCGGACTTGAGTAACAAGATCGACCCGTGGGGAGATTTGCGCATTGAGGGATACATTCTCGGCAAGCTGGCTATCACGCGCAATTTGTCAGGTTCCGGCGTGGACCGAAAATTTACGCTGTTGCCGGACGACACGAGGCTGACTGCGGATGGCTCCGACACCACGCGTGTGGTGCTGCGCGTAACGGACGAGTTTGACGCGATTCGTCCCTTCGCCTGCGACGCAATCCAGTTCAATTTGACGGGGCCTGCCGAACTGATCGGGGACAACCCCTTCACTCTGGTAGGAGGAACGGGCGCTATCTGGGTTCGAGCGGGAGAACAAGCCGGCAAGGTGCGGCTGACGGCGATTCATCCCAACCTCGGCAAACAGTCTATCGATTTCGAAATCGCCTCCGCACCGCCTGAGATGACTTGAATTTGGCCGGCTTTCTTTCGGGCTGAGTTATGGCTGATTTCCGCTCTACGGGGTCGGGAGTTCAGCCTGGAACTGGTGTCCCGAATCGGAAGTTCGTTTAAGAATTTGGCAGTCCAAAAGCAGGTCCTTCGACTCCGTTTGTCGCAAAGAACGCGCCAAACTCCGCTCAGGATGACAATTTTTTGTTGAATGAAGAAATGACTTAGGACTCTAGATTGAATCCAGTCGCGATGGTGGTGCACGTCGCCGCAGAATTCTATAGCATGTCCGAGAATGGAATTTGGAATGGAGTTTGCCCTTTGAATCGTCGCTTACTGGAAGCCACTGTATCCGCCCCTGGAGCGGTATGTTTTCGCGGGAGTGCCGGAGGATTTCTCCGACGGCGCGCCTTGTGTCTTAGCTCGGCATTACTGCTGTTTGCGGCCAGCTTTTCAATGAATCCAGCCTGCGCGCAGTCGCCAAGCGACAGGCCGGTCTTCCGGCTTGACGGCGGGGGAATGACGTACTCCTTTGGCGTCAACGAACGTGACGAATTACAGCAGATTTACTGGGGAGGCAGGTTGGGCGCCCAGGATGCGATCGCGGCGCCAAGGTCCATGCCCGAAGCCGCTTCCTTCGACTCTTCCTACAACAACACTCCCCAGGAGTACGCAGGATGGGGTGCGGGTCTCTATATGGAGCCTGCGTTGAAGGTGACATTTGCGGATGGCAACCGGGACCTGGTGTTGCACTACGTGAGCGCGAGCCCCTCTACCGGGCCCCATGAGCAAGTCGTCGACGTTGCGCTCAAGGACATCAGTCGCGCCGTGACCGTGATCCTGCACTACTCCATGGATGCCGAGTCCGGCATCCTCTCGCGTTCGGCGACGATTGAAAACCATGAGCCAAAGCCGATCGTGATCGAGCAGGCAGCGGCAGCGGCATTCGCGCTGCCTCCCGCCCGCTACACCTTGAGTTACCTGAGCGGACGCTGGGGTGGCGAGTGGACCCTCAATCAGGAGACGATTCGCCAGGGGCAGAGAGTTCTCGAAAGCCGTCGCGGCACTACCGGCCATCAATTGAATCCATGGTTTGCCATTAGCAAGACGGCTCCCGGCAGCGCGGTCGAGGAGGAGCATGGCGAAACCTGGTTCGGATCGCTCGCCTGGAGCGGCTCCTGGCGCATCTCGGTGGAGCAGGACACACTCGACGAAGTCCGCGTAGTCGGCGGATTCAACCCCTTCGATTTCGGCTACCAGCTCAAGCCCGGCGAGAAGCTCGACTCGCCGGTATTCTATGCCGGCTACTCGAAAGACGGCATGGGTGGCGCGTCGCGGCTGCTCAACCGCTACACGCTCACACACATCCTTCCTCAGGCCCCAAACCCGCGTCCGCGGCCGGTGATTTACAACTCCTGGGAAGCGACCGAAATGAACGTGAGCGAAGCCGGCCAGGAGGCCATGGCGGAGAAGGCAAAACTCCTCGGCGTCGACCGCTTTGTGATGGACGACGGCTGGTTTGGCCAGCGCAAGACCGATCATGCAGGACTCGGCGATTGGTATGTCAACCAGGAGAAGTTCCCCAACGGTCTCAAGCCCTTGATCGACAAAGTACACTCTCTGAACATGGACTTTGGCTTGTGGGTCGAGCCGGAGATGGTCAATCCTGACTCGGACCTCTATCGCAAACATCCCGATTGGGTGTTGAATTTTCCAGGCAGGCCGCGTAGCGAAGAACGCACGCAACTGGTCCTGAATCTGGCGCGGCCGGATGTACGCGACTACGTCTTCGGTTTTCTGGACAAACTTCTCAGCGAAAACCAGATCGCCTTTCTCAAGTGGGACTATAACCGCAACTGGAGCGAGCCAGGCTGGGATCAGCTTCCGCCTGAGGAGCAGAAGAAAGTCTACGTTGCCTTCATCCGCAACCTCTATTCGATTCTGGCGGAACTGCGGGCCAAACATCCGGGAGTCGAGATCGAAAGCTGCTCCGGCGGCGGTGGTCGCGTGGACCTCGGAATCCTGCGTTACACCGACGAAGTATGGCCCTCGGACAATACCGATCCGTTGGACCGGCTTACTCTTCAAGATGGATTCACGCACGCCTACCCGGCTCAAGCGATGGTGGCCTGGGTCACGGATTCTCCTCACTGGCTCAATAACCGCAGTACGTCGATGAGCTACCGGATGCTGGTCTCCATGCAGGGATCGCTGGGTATTGGCGGCAATCTGAATCGTTGGACGGAGGACGATCTGGCCACCGCCAGGCGGCTTATCGCTGCCTATCATCAGGTCCAGAAGACGATTGTCCAGGGCGATTTGTACCGGCTTATTTCCCCAACCCACGGCAGCGAATTTTCGGCGACCGAGACGGTTTCCCTGGACAAGACGCAGGCTGTCTTCTTTGCGTTCGTGCATTCCACGCAGGAGGGGCGCAGCTTCCCACGCCTGAAACTGCTCGGACTCGATCCAGCGGCCACTTACACTCTCAGCAGCATCGAGGGCAAGGCTGCCGAGGGAACTCCAACCAAGGCCAGCGGAGCTTGGTGGATGAATCACGGAATCGATCTGGCGCTGCGAGGCGATTTTCAGGGAGCAGCGTTTCGGCTGGATCGCCAGCAGTAACCTTCGTCGTGGCGGCTGTGGCTCATTGCAGGTTCCAATACCGGCACTCGTCTAACTTACCGTCAAGGCCAGCAGTTGTTCGAGATCGATAGCTGTTTTGGAGGTTGTGCCGCGAGGAAGGCCGGGCGCTATGGCGAGTGCCTGGCCGTGCCCCTCAAACCACGCAAGAAAGCCGGACTGGTCTGCACCGGCAAGTCTTTGCTGATTGAGCCAATGGTAGTAGGAACTCATATCGGCATCGACCAGCGAACCCACAAAGTCAAGTTCGGCAGTGCCGCGACTTGCGGATAACATTTCGTTCATCGGCTTCTGCCGTTGGCGAGCGGCAAAACGCGCCACCAGCGTCAGCGGTTGGGCGCGGCGCAAGGCCTCGCGCGCGGTCCACTGGACAAACGTGGTGCTGAAGATCTGGGTCCCCGAGCCTTCGGTGAGCAGCTTCACCTGAAAACGATCCAGCACCGGATCGCCCGCCGCGTTCATGCCTAAATCCGAGGGCGAGAGCGGCGCCATAGAGCTGCGTAGCTCTTCAGGCCCCATCCCAGGGCGATTGATTTGGGTGTCGACCCTCTTGAGCAATGCGTTGCGGGCCTGCTCCAGCCCCTGGTAAGAAACCGAGGTCAGCAATGGGCTGTGTTCCGCAGGCGCGCCGCCATCGATGTACCAATGGCCGTAGGGAACAGGAAAGGCTTTGGCCCGGGCTGCGGCTGCCTCTAAAAGCACTTGCACACCATGGTCCGGCTTCACCTGCTCAAAGTACGTTCCGTGCTTGCGCAAGTTGGCGAAGAGCGGGCCATCGTAGGCGGCGACGCCTTGCCCGACGATCGCAATTCCAATCCGCCGTGCGGGCAACGGTTCCGTCGAAACGGCGCTCGACAAACGATCTCCATACTCTGTCGCCGCTTTTCGGAAAGCATCCATCTGGTGGGTGCTCCACAGATAAGCCGATTGCTGTTCGAGAAACTGCACAGGACGGTCAACCCAGTTTAATTCCATGAGTTTTTGCGAGAGCGATATGGAAGCAAAGGGTTGAAACCACTGCTGGATTTGCGATTCAGAAAAGGATGAGAGAAGAGCGAACTCCTTGTCGATGGCCCTCTGCTCGGCGGGGAATTTGAAATCGTAGTCGATCACTTCCCGCAGAAGGCTGGGCAGGAAACTTATAGGCAGTTGCCGCATGAGGGCAATATGAGCCTCGGCGAGGCTTCGGGCCTGCGGGGGGTACGCGGCGAACAGTTCGGATTTGAGTTGGATTGGGAGCATGTCGTCTATAGCAACTCCGCGATTGGGCGGCCTTGAGCCTGCGCTGCTGAGAATCCCATGAGAGCGCCGAGGCTGGGCACCAGGTCTATCGACTGCATCGGTCGGTCGTAGACCGCTCCCTGACGGACGCCTGCGCCAAGCGCCATCATCCAGGTGGTGCGCGATGCTGCATCGCCCGTTCGATGATGTTGAAATCCATTGCCGCCTGCATCCGCATCGGCGTCGCGGCCGAAATCCGGCAGGATGAACATGGTCGTGTTGCCCGCGTACTCCGGCTCGCTTTGCACCGTCTTCCAAAGCTCCGCGCACAAGCGGTCGGTGCGCTGGATAGCGTCGATGTAGAGCGAGTAAGCGCCCGAGTGCGCTATATCGATATCGTGCATGGTCACCCACAACAGGCTGGGCGATTCCTGTTGCATGAGCCGCTTCACGATGAACATGGAGAGTTCGTCCGGACTCGAAACCGTGCGCGCGTACGCCATGAAATCGTCGACCGAAAGCTTCAGGATCATCTCCAGTTGCTGTAGTTCGAATTCTCCTCCACCAATCGGCGGCGTATGAAGCGGAGTCTCATAGTTGTCGCGCAAAAGATGCTCATAGCCGGCGGACGAACCTGAGCCCGCGACGCTCAGCAGGTGCTTGGGCAAGACCACCCTTGCACTCACCCCCGGCCCATAGGAGCGGCAATCGCTTCCGCCGATCCGGTTGAAGCCGTTACTCGGCGCAACCACCCAGGCATCGGAGGGCGGGCGGCGCAGATCCTTGCGGAAATACTCGAAGACGGTTGGATGCTCGGGCGGGACGGTCGAAAAGTTATTGAATGTCTCGTAAACTCCCGTGGCCAGGCTAGCAGTTGCAACATAATGGCCCAGGATTCCCTGGTTGACGACCTGGGTGAAGAAACTGGATTGCGGAATCAGTTCCCGCATCAGGTGCGGGATATTCTGCTGGCCTTCAGGCGCGAAAGTCTCCTGATCGCGCGCGCCGCCGCCGAAAGTTACGACAATGACCTTGCGTTTTTTGGCTGCCTTCTCGCCGCGCAAAAACGGGCTTGCGCCGAGGAGCGAACCGCCGAGCGCGACACCGGCGGCGTCGCGGAGAAAATCGCGCCGGCTGCGGCTGAGCTGACGGGCAATCTCGCGTGGAGATGCCGTTTTCAGATTTCGCAAAGTCATTTGCTTCTCCGTTGGGCTCATGGCGAAACCACGACAAACATTGAAACTTCCTTGTACCGAGCGTCGCTGCCTTCTCTTTCCTGTGCCCGGTACTTCTTTTGTAGCACCATTTCTTCCTGAGCCTTCTCGCGCTTGCCCGTGCGAGAATAGGCCAGCATTAGAAGATAATGCGCCTTCGAGGACTCGGGACGCAATGCGGCCGAAGCCTCCAGTTCCGGAATACTCTCTTGCCAGCGATCTTGAGATTGCAAAAGAAAGCCTTTCTGCAAATGCGCCTCTGGGAGTTTCGGATCGGCTTCAATCGCCTCGTCGAGCAACTTGGCAGCCAGAGTTAGATTAGCTGTCTCAGGAGAGCGCGCAAGAATGCTCATCGCAGCGTAGGTATCGACTTCGGCATGCTTCGGATCGGTTGCCGCAAAGCGCTCCAATTTCTCGCATTCCTTGATGGAATCGGGCATCAGAGTACAGCTCTTTCCAAGCAAAATCGCATACGTTGCGTTTTCGGGATCGGCGTCAAGAAGCTGCGCGAAGATAGATGCAGCCGGACCTAGCTGGTTCATAGCGTACCGCGCGATTCCCAAACCAAGCAACATGCGCTGGCTTGAAGGGTAATGTCCGACCCCATATTCGAAAAACCGCACCGCTTGCTCAAAAGTCCAGTGCTTCAAAAATTCGAGACCCAGAAGATAAAGGTTAGGCTCACTGGGGTCGAGTTTCACGGCCAGTTGCAGATGTTGCGCTGCATCCACAAAGCGGCCTTGCTTCTCCGAAATCTCGCCGAGTAAGGTCTGAAGCTGCGGCATCGTTTCCTGGTTGGGAACGGGAGCCAGCGCCGCGGCGGCCTGATCCGCATCGCCTGCATCTAACAGTACTGCCGCCCAGTTATAGCGAAGATCCCAATTTGTCGGATCAAGTCTTACCGCGCGCCCGAAAACCTTGGCGGCTTCGGCGGGCTGGCCGTTTGAGGCAAGCGCTTGGCCCAGATTCGATTGCGCGGCTTTGTTGTTGGGATTCAACTTGACCGCGATCTGGAGTTCATGAACTGCCTCTGCGTTAGACCCCAGCTTGAGATAATCCGTGCCTAGATTGGCGTGCGCAAGGTCAGACGAGGGTTTCTCATGCGCGGCTGCTTTCAGGATGGGCAAGGCTGCGGCAAATTGTTCGCTGGCAACATACAGGAGCCCCAAAGACTCATCCACAGAAAAGAGGCCAGGGTGTTTTCGTCGGATTGCAATCAGCATCGACTCGGCGCCGCGCAGGTCCCCTCGATCTTGCGCGGCCATCGCCGCTTGAAAATCGCGTTCCATGGCAATACCCGGAGCGCTCGGCGGGGATTGAGCCTGTGCCATGCCCGTAGCAACGCAGAGAGGGCAGAGAATCACCCATCCGCTAACCCGCTGCCAACCTCGGTCTGTCACGTAGAAGCTCCCTGCGACCCCTGTACGGTCCGACTCAATCCAATGCAGGTGTAGTCTAGTGTCCTGAGTCAGAAGTTCGCAATATATTTCCAGGCATGAACCCGTGGCGTAAATTGCTGAAAAGCGGGTCCTTCACTACGTTCAGGATGACAACATTACTTGAATGAATTACAGACTCGGGACACTAGGGCACCTTCTCTTCCGCCGGAAAGGCCGGATCAGTGCCGCTCGAATCAAGCAGGAGGGAGGTCCAATGCGTCGGACCTCCCTCTTGTCTGCCGTTTGTGTCAGTCAAAGATTGGCCTGAGAGAACTCAGAACGAATACTTGCCTGAGAGTTGGAAGAATCGTGCGTCGGGAGTCAGTTTTTGAAACCCGCGTGGCCCGGTGATGTTGCCGCCACTGCTATCGATCGAGCTATCGTTGGGCTCGCCCAACGACGGTGTGTTGAGTACGTTGAAGATGTCTGCGCGGAACTGGAAGGTATGTTCGCGAAACAGCTTGAAGTCTTTGAAGATGGACATATTGACCCGCTCATAGCCGGGGCCGTAGACTTCGCCGCGCTTGCCGCCCAGGAACCCGATGGCCGAAGCCAGACTGGTCACGTACACCGGTTGCGTTGCCTGTGCATAGTGAGCGTCCGAGGTGCCGGTTGGAATGTAGTGCTCCGGCTCATCCTTCCAATCGTTGGCGTTCCACGGGTTCTGAAACGAGCAGGGGTTGTACCAGTTGGTGCGGTTACGCGTCTTGGGGGCGCAACTGATACCGGAGACAAGGGATGGATCGGGAGAATTGAACGTACCGCCAGTCGCGAAAGCATTCTTGTACTTGAGCGCGATATGTTGATTCCCGCCGCTCGCTTCGCTGATGCCGGAGGGGTAAACGCTGAAGGGATTGCCCGTCTGCGCTTGAAAGGTTGTGTTGGTGGACCAGCCGCCAATCAGGGTATCCAGAAGGCCGGCATGGTTGAGGAACTTGCGCCCGGTACCGAAGGGCAAGTCCAAGAACGCGTTGAAGGTGAAGCGGTGACGGGTGTCGTAGCCCGTGTTGGAGTAGTCCATGCTCTCGGGAATCAGGTTGGTTTGCCTGTATCCCGCATCGCCCGTGACGCCGAGCGGCGTGGGCGCATCGTCCAGGGTGTGCGACCAGGTGTAGGTGGCCAGCAGGCTGCTTCCGCCGGTGAGGCGCTTCTCCAATTTGGTTTGCAGTCCGTTGTAGTTGCTCATACCTGAGTAGCTGGTGTATGACGTGCCGCCAAAATCCGGTAGAGGACGAGTATTTTGTATGCTGTTGTTGGGGTTCTCCAAGGCCAGGGAGGAGTTCGGATCGGGAAAGACCTGAAGGTGGCGCGAAACGTTGCCCACATAGCTGGCGGTTGCCACGATGTTGTTGGTGATGCTTCGCTCGATCGAGAGGTTGAAGTCCTGCGTGTAGGGGGTCTTGGCTTTGGGGTCGGAGCCACGCAGGGTTAGGTCTTCCACGTCGGAGGCAAAGCCATTGGCCACAATGGCTGCAAAACCATTGGCTATGGTAATGCCGTCGGTTGGGCAGCTGTAGGTACCGCAATTTCCGGACGGAAAATTAGCTTCGTACTGGAAGGGGTAGTTTTCTCCCAGATTGGGGTAATATCCGGTGCTCTCCAGGCCGCCGAAAAAAATTCCGTATCCAGCGCGAATAGCGGTCTTGGCGTCCGGCGAATAGGCAATGCCGATGCGCGGCGCAAAGTTCGTCTTCTGCGCGGTGATGATGCCCGGGTTCCCGGTATATCCGATGGTTACGTTGTCCGCCGCGGCAACTTCGGGGAAGGTGCATTTGGTGGTGTTCGTTCCGCAGGCCGCCGCAGTTTGCTGGAAGATGCTTTGGGCGTAGGCCTGACCTGCTTTTGGGATCAAGTATTGCGCGGAACCGGATCCATACCCCGTGGTAGTGTTGAGCGAAGCCGCCCCGGTCATGTTGTAAGATGCCTGGTAACCGCCTACATCCTGATAGGGCTGGAAATACTCCCAACGCAAGCCAAAATTGAAGGTGAGTTTCGTCGTGGCCCGCCAGTCGTCCTGGAAGTAAACGCCATCGTTCCAGCGGGCATCCCCGTTGGTGACTTCGTTGGAAAGTCCGGCGCTGTTCTGGCTGTCGAAGAGGAAATCGGCTACGTCATAGCCGGTGTTCGAGGCATTCAGATTGCTGGTGTACTCGCCGGTGTAGGTGTAGCTGCCGCGCGACTGTTGCGGCTGCAATGTGGAGAAGCGGACGCTCTGGAAGCTGACGCCTGCCTTGAGCGCGTGATTGCCGGCGATCTTGGTGACGTTGTCGAGAATCTGATAGACGTTCTCGTGCTCGGAAGTCGTCGACCATTCGGGACTGCCGAAGTGAGACACGCCGCTGTTGGAAAAACTGACATACGGCAATCCGCCGTTCAGCGGAGCGACAGGGATGCCGCCGAAGCCCACCGACGCGGCGAAATCCAGATTGGCCGCATTGGGATGCTCGAAACCGGTATGGACGTAGTTGTAGCCTACGCGGAATTCATTGGTCAGCGTCGGGGCAAAAATGTGGGTCTCGCTGAACACGAAGTTCTGGCCCAGATCTTTCTGGGTTCCGTCATCGCCGAAGCCGCCGCCATCCAATGTGGTGCCCAGAGGCGGAGTGAAAAAGCCCATCTCGTTCCAATAGCTGTAACGGGAAAAGGCTGTGTCCTTGGCTCCGATGTTCCAGTCGACGCGCGTATCCCACTGGAAGGTGTTGTCAACCGCCGGACGGGCGACTACGCTGTTGCTGTAGAGTAGGCCGCTGTTGCTACCGCTGGGCTTTGGATAAAGATTAAGCACCGCCAGCGCGGTCGCGTTGGGCACAACTCCACCGATGGAGTTGAGATTGTTGTTGGTGAAGGCCTGAGGAGCTGCCGTTCCGCTCTGATGATAGAGCTGGATCGGGGCCGACTTGCCGGTGAGACTGGTGTTCAGCAGCTCGGAAAAGTCGCCCGTGCGCTCCAGCAGCGAAGGCACGGTCTGCGTGGTCGTTTCGCTGTACGCGATACGGTTGGCTTGGGCATCGCCGAAGAAGAACAGCTTGTTCTTGAAGATGGGCAAGCCGAGCGTCGCGCCAAACTGGTTCTCATGGTACGGAGAAACGGGCAACGACCCCCCGTTCCAGTCGTGGGTATCGAAAACCGTGTTGCGCAGGTATTCCCATGCGCTGCCATGCAGTTGGTTGGTGCCGGATTTGATGCTGGCGTTGACCACCGCGCCCGCGGAGTGCCCGAATTCGGCCGAATAATCGCTGGTTTGCACCTTGAACTCCGCCAGGGCGTCCGGCGGAGGCTGGGCATTAAAGCTGGCGCCGTTGTAAAAATCCACGACGTTCATATTGTTGTCTACCCCGTCCAGAATGAAGTTGTTCTGTTCAGCGCGCTGCCCGTTGGCGTTGAAGTCGCCTTTGGAGGCTCCACGCGAACCCTCCGGCGGAACAGCTCCGGCAGACAATTGAGCGATGAAAACCCAATTGCGACCGTTCAGAGGTACGCTGTCGATGGTCTTGGTATCCATCGTCTGGCCCACCGAGCCATCCTGGCTCTGCATCATAGGGGCTTCATCGGTCACGGTGATCGTCTCCGACGCGGCTCCCGGCTTGAGAGTCACAACGACGTTCAAGCGCTGCTGCAAATCCAGATGCAGATTGGGTTCTGTGGTAGCCTCAAATCCCGTCGCGCGTGCCGTCACGCTCCAGTTGCCGATCTTGATTGGGGAAAAGACGTAGATGCCGGCCGCATCGGCCTTGGTTTCTAGTACTTGCCCGGTGTCTACGCTGGTGAGCGTTACGCTGGCGCCGCCGACGGCTGCGCCTGACGAATCCTGAATCACACCCGTGATAGTGCCCTGGTCGACCTGACCGAGCACGCTCCGCGCCGATGTAAACAGAAGAACGAGCGCGATCGCTGTCAACATCCAATGACGTTTGAACATATTTCATTGCCTCCGAGTGAATAACTTTCTTATTTCGTAGGTGCTCTCATCGCAGCCGGTATTTCCTGAACGCCGCCCCGGTCGTTGTTGATGGCGATTTCCATCCGCAACCATGGATGCGGTTACATTTGGGGAAGTTTGGCTGCGACGAGAACATTACACTCGCTCTGAAAACGTTGTCAACACCCTTTTCCGATTTTGCCCAACGCCTCGAAAAGGGTATGAGTGGTTGTGCCGGAGCCCTGAAAAAGCCCTTCGCGATTCCCATCGCTTAACGAGCCTGTAGGAGTTTATATCTGCTGCCTTTGCTTAAGAACGGCCGGGGGCGATCCGATGCGCCACCACGCCATCCCGAATCCGCTGATACACCTCCGGCGTCACCACTCCGCCTTGCAGCAAATCCAGCTTCGACCGGTAAGGCCGAAAGCGCACAATACGCTCCGCCCAGGTCGCCGTCATCCCCGGCACCCGCATCAGTTCTGCTATCGAAGCTCGATTCAGATCCACCGGCGCGGTCGGGCTGGCGACGGCCGCCAATCCCGCGAATACCGCTACGCCCGCTATCCCTGCACGCCAACTCATCCCGTCATTTTGCATCCAATGGATTCAAACCAACAAGAAAATTCATGCAAACCCATTTGACAAAGCCCCCCCACCTTCCATAACCTCAAATCCAGATGCAGAGCCACCTCCATGATCGTCATCACCACCATCATGAGACGATCATGTCGGCGGACTGCCTTGGACTGAGCTAAGAAGCCAGAACCTACAGCAGATTTCAAGTAAAGCCCGCCGGCGCAGACGCCGGCGGGCTTTTTGCTTGCGCCGAATGCGCCCAAATCTCAGCACTTAACCCAAAAAAGAGAATCCCAATGACGACCGAAGTTCCTCAAATCGATTTCGAAAAAATGGATGGCCTCGTCCCCGGCGTCGTCCAGGACGCCGCCTCTGGAGAAATCCTCATGCTCGGCTTCCTCAACCCCACCAGCTACGCCAAGACCCTCGAATCCGGCTTCGTCACCTTCTGGAGCCGCACCCGCCAGAAGCTATGGATGAAAGGCGAAACCAGCGGCAACCGCCTCCGCATCGTCTCCGCCTCGACCGACTGCGACAATGACACTCTGGTCTTCAAAGTGGTCGTCGAAGGCGACGGTCTCGTCTGCCACGAAGGCACCGTCTCCTGCTTCACCAAACAAATTCCCCTCCAAGTAGCGGAAGAGGTCCAGAGTGGCAAATAAGATTCGTCTCGGCATCCCCAAAGGCTCCCTCCAGGACGCCACCATCGCCCTCTTCAAACGCGCCGGCTGGAACATCTACGCCGACGGCCGCAGCTACTTTCCCTCCATCGACGACAAAGAGATCGAGTGCATGCTCATTCGCGCCCAGGAGATGGCCCGCTACGTCGACCACGGCGTCCTCGACGCCGGCCTCACCGGCATCGATTGGGTAGTCGAGAGCGGCCTCAATGTGCAGAGCATCACTTCCCTCACCTACGCCAAGCAGAGCCGCCGCAAAGTCCGCTGGGTCCTGGCCGTTCCCGAAGGCAGCGGCTTCGAAAAAGCCGAGGACCTCGAAGGCATGACCATCGCCACAGAACTGGTCGGCGTCACCAAGAAGTACTTCGCCGACAAAGGCGTCAACGTCAAAGTTGAATTCAGCTGGGGCGCTACTGAAGTCAAACCGCCCATGCTCGCCGACGCCATCGTCGAAGTCACCGAAACCGGCAGCAGCCTCAAAGCAAATCGCCTAACCATCATCGACACCGTGATGGAAAGCGAGACCCACCTGATTGCCAGCCAGGCAGCCGCAGCCGACCCATGGAAACGCCAGAAAATCGAGCAACTAGCTCTCATGCTGCGCGCCGCCATCGACGCTCAATCCCAGGTAGGGCTCATGCTCAACGTGAAGCGTCTGGACCTCCAAGCC
>Ga0182030_10018117_pt1 | contig 13537 bp, 11 predicted proteins | sample 812S3MmetaG_FD_121299 | JGI IMG/M metagenome (GOLD analysis project Ga0182030, IMG submission 121299) | Permafrost microbial communities from Stordalen Mire, Sweden - 812S3M metaG (Illumina Assembly) | ecosystem: Environmental > Terrestrial > Soil > Wetlands > Permafrost | place: Sweden... | reverse complement strand
CTTTCTGGAAAGAGAATATGGGAAGCAGGCAGGTAATGATAATGACCTTTGAAAAGAATATGGCTTTACCCATTTTAGTTCCCACCTTTCTGTATATGCCCATTTTGGCGAGCCTGTTAAACTTTTCCATCCCCACTTCTTCGGCCTTCATATGCAGCGCAACAAACAGCCCTTCCACCATTACAACGGCACCGTCTATGATGATACCAAAGTCTATCGCCCCCATCGATAATAAATTGGCAGTCATGCCTTTTAATTTCAGACAAATAAAAGCAAACAACAATGACATAGGAATAATAATAGCCACAATGAAAGTTGTTCGCCAGTCAAACAGGAATAACGATACAAGGATGATAACCAGCAATATGCCTTCTATAAGATTATGCAGAACAGTATGAGTGGCAAAAGAAATAAGATCGGAGCGGTCATAATAAGGCACAATCTTCGTATCGGCAGGCAAAACATCCCGGTTGAGCTTTTCAATTTCCTTTTTTACCCCCTCAACTACTTCCGATGGATTTTCCCCTTTGCGCATGACAACAATGCATTCCACTACATCGTCCTGTTTAGTAACCTCCCGTTTACCAGCCGAATCGGTAAAAGCATCGCTACGGGTAACCCAGCCAAGGCGGGGAACATTTGAAATACTTACAACAGCAACATCTTTCACCAGGAGCGGAACGCCATTGTTATTTTGGACAATGATATTGTTGATCTCATTGATGTCGTTGATGAGGCCGATGCCGCGCACGGCATATGCTTCATCGTTCTCAATGATCATATCGCCACCTATATTGATGTTGGTATTTTGAACGGCGGTAAATACATCTAATGGCGTAAGGCCTAACGAAGTAAGCTTTCCGGGATCCACTTTTATTTCGTAGGTTTTCGTTTTCCCACCAAAGGCATTCAGGTCGCCCACCCCCGGCACTGCCCTTAGCCTGCGGTCTATCACCCAGTCCTGAATGGTTTTGAGTTCCCTCACATCGCGAAACGTGCTTTTTATTGTATAGCGGAAAATCTCGCCGGTAGGCCCTGTAGGGGGTTGAAGCACAGGTGTTATGTTAGGAGGAAGGGTAGCATTGCTAATCTGGCTCATCACCTGCATCCTGGCCTCCGGATCTTTTACCTCATCATCAAAGATCACTTTTACATACGACAGGCCAAATATGCTTGTGGAACGAAGACTTACCTTTTGCTGTACAGGGTTCAACGCGATCTCGACAGGAATCGTTATGTATTTTTCCACTTCTTCCGCGCTTCTACCCGGCCATTGAGTAATGATATCAATCTCAGTATTTGTAACGTCCGGGAATGCTTCAATGGGCATATTTTCGAAAACGATAATGCCAGAAATGATCAGTGCAATTGCCGAAAACAATATGAAATACCTGTTTTTGAGCGAAAAAGTTATTATTGCTCTTAAAATCCTGGTCATTAGTTCTTTTCTAAATAATTAATTGTTCAACTCGCTGTATATCTGAAAGGCTAAGGAAGCCACTACTTTGTCTCCAGCCTGCACGCCCGAGCTTATGTAGGTTTTATCACCTAACTTGTTCAATATCTCGACAGGTGTTATATCCGCATTCCCATTACCTTTATATACCAACACATAATACCGGCTAGTTTCATATACAATTGCGCTGCTCGGCACACAAAGCGCTTCACTGCCCGCAGAGTTAGAAACAACTACACTGGCATACATCGCCGGCTTCAGGATATAGTCGGGATTTTGTAAAACCACACGTACTTTGCTTACTTTAGTAGCCGGGTCAAGCACATTGAGTATCTTGTCCACCTTTCCGGTGAATACCCTGTTTGGCTCAGATAATATCTTTACATCCACCGGGTCGCCAACATGTACTTTTTCTATGTTGGCTTCATATACATTTGCCTGCACCCATACATCTTTAAGGTCTGATATCGTGAAGAGGTTTGTTCCATTGTCAGAGCGCACCGCTGTATTGTTGGTAATATTTTTTTGAACAATAAAACCACTGACCGGCGATTTGATAATATAGTCGCCATTGTCGTTATTGCCATTGATCTTCAATACTTTCTTTGCCATGTTCAAAGCTGATACTGCCTGGTCATAGTTAGTTTGTGCAGTGGTAACGTCCAGGATAGAGGCAAGTCCGTTTTTATACAGCTCATTATTGGCTTCCAGTTGTTTTTTGGTGGCTGTCACATTAGATTCAGCTATCACTAAATTATTGCTATATCCGGCCATTTCACTACTTTTTACCACTGCCAGTACTTGCCCTGCTGTTACATAATCTCCCAGTTGCACTTTTACATCCTGTACTATGCCGCTGACCAGAGAAAATACATTTGCCTGCTTATCCTGGTTAAAATCTACCATGCCAGTAAGTGACAAAGCATTCTTCAGCGGGCATTGCTGCACCGAATCTATTACCAGTGTATGTAGCAATGAATCAGGAATAACATATTTTACTTTCTCTTCCGGTTTTTTTGCCTTCTCCTCACAGCTTTGAAGCAACGCCAATGAAAGCAATAAAATCCCTGTGCTTATGATTAATTTCCCCTTTTGCATATTTAGAAATTTTGAAAATTTGATTTAGTGATCTGTTTATTTGTTAAATAAATTAGAGCCTGTGAGGAAATTAATATTCTCCAAAGCATACACCTTATTATATAGGATGGTATTCAGCTGTATAATATTTTGTTTGTAGGAGTCATAGAAAGTGAGGAACGTGAGCAGGCTTACATTTCTTTTCATGTAATTCTCCATCATATTCGTAGCCAGTGTATCAAAGGTTCCTGCGAAGGAAGGGTCTATTCCTTTATATAGCTTATCTGCATCTATTGCCTTCTGTATTCCCCGAAATACCTGTTCATCAACCGTTTTTTGGGTAAGTTGTAAATTGGCATTGTTGGACTTAATGAGTATTTGGGCGTTTTTTATATTCCCCTGGTTGCGATTAAAGATCGGTATATCAAAACCTAAGGAAATTGCATTAAAATTCTGCACATAGCTCCCCTGCTTATCGTATGCTGCGCCTAAAGTAAGATCAGGTATAGCCAGCGCTTTTTGATAGGTATAAGACTGCTGGCTTAAAAGCATATTATCTTTTGCCATTGCGAGATCGTAACGGTTTGAATAAGCTGAATCCAGGACAGCTCTTAAACTATAAGTAAGCGGATCTGCTTTCACTATTTCCGTGTCAACAACCGGCTTATAGTAAGTATAAGGCCCTACCTGCAGCAATAATCTGAGCTGACTTTCCTGGTCATTGATATTGTCAACCAAGACCTGGCATTCATTTTGCAATGAATATAATTGGGCTTGTACCTGGACTATTTCTGCTTCTGACACGTATCCTTTACCCTGCACTTCTTTGTACGCAGCAACAATCTTTTTCAGCGCTTCAATTTCCTCATTATATACTTTTGCCGTTCGCTGCTGGTAATAAATATTATAGAAAGTCCCTCGCAAGGCTAGTTTTAATGTCCGCAACAGGTCATACAAACTATCTTCCTGAATTTTATAGTTTGTTTCTGCCATGTCTACTTGCTTCTTAATCTTGCGGGATAGTACAATTAATTGCGTTAACTGGTAGGCCTCTTCGCCATGCGAATTTGTTTCAAACCATTTCCCGGTTGCCTGGTCATATGCACCTTGCTCCACATTAAAATTAGGATTTGGGTACAGGCGCGCCTGGATAATGAGTGCTTTTGTAGCATCCACATTATATTTCTGAGCTAATAGCTGCAGGTTGTTGGTCAGGAACTGCTGTTCTGCCTGCTTTAATTCCAGCTTTACTGTGTCCGAAGCTGGCAATAAGTTTTGGGCGAACACTAGATTTGTTTGCAAAAAACATATGCAGTACAATATGCATATTCTTTTTGCAAGCTGTTTACTAAGCATGCCAATTAATTTATATTGTTATGAGATATACGAGAAACATACCACCAAAGAACGGTGGCATAAAAATCCTTAAAAGGATTTCGGAGGAGGGGGATTAATTTCCTTGTAAAACAGGTAATTGTAATTTTCAGGCAGGGTGCACGTGTAAACTACTCGTATCATTGGTTCAAAATAATAACCACTTGTATGTAGCAGGATTGTTTCATAGGAGATATGCCTGGGCACTTTTGTTTTGTATGGATTGCTATTTGACGAAGATGTTACAGATGTTTGCAAAAAACCGTCATTAGGCGTAGATTTGATGGCCTTTGAGATAACAGAAGGGCATGCAGGGTTTGGGTCAAAATGCATAACAGACAGGCTGTCAGGCTGGTCACTTAAAAAGTAACCGCACAACAGCACGAGTATGCCCAAAATCTGGATAATATAAAGGCGTGTATTTAGCATGTCTTATTACAGGCTGCAATATTAGTGATAGAAAAAATAAAATTGTGTTAATCCTTTACCATTTCAATAAAAATTTTGCGTTACCTTATTTAGAACTATGCTTGTAAAGGACATAATTGAAGCAATAGAGACCTTCGCGCCACCCGTGTACCAGGAAAGTTATGACAACTGCGGCCTGCAGGTCGGCAATAACTATGACGTGGTATGCGGAATACTCATTAGCCTTGATGTTACTGAGGCCGTAGTAAACGAAGCTATAGCCCGAAAGTGCAATATGATAGTAGCTCACCATCCATTAATATTTTCAGGCCTGAAAAAGATAACCGGGCGTAATTATGTAGAAAAGATTGTACAAAAAGCAATAAAAAATGATATAAATATCTATGCCGCCCATACCAATCTCGACAATATGTATAACGGTGTGAATGCAAAGATCGCTGAGAAATTGGGCTTAAATAGTATTAGAATATTACTGCCAAAAACTGATACTTTAAGTAAATTATGCACTTATGCCCCACTTGATGTTGTAGAAAAAGTACGTGAAGCCCTTTTTGCTGCCGGCGCAGGCAATATTGGCAAGTATAAAGAATGCAGCTTCAATACGTGCGGAACGGGCACCTTCCGCGCGCATCAGGATGCCAATCCCGCCATAGGCGAAGCAGGCGGAAATCGTGAATGGGTGGATGAAGTGAAAATAGAAGTGCTCATAGAAAAACATAATGAAAATGCGGTACTAAAAGCATTATTCCAAAATCATCCTTATGAAGAAGTGGCTTATGAGCTGATACCTCTGCCAAATACCAATCAGGCGATAGGCGCTGGGATGATCGGCACATTGCCGGAGCTTATGGAAGAGCATGATTTTCTTACATTTCTCAAAAAACAAATGAAAACAGATTGCATTCGTCATACAGCCTTAAAAGCTAAAAAAATAGAACGGGTGGCTATATGCGGTGGTTCGGGAAGTTTCTTATTAAAAGATGCCATGCAAGCCGGAGCAGATATATTTATAACAGGCGATTTTAAATATCACCAGTTTTTTGACGCAGAAGGAAAAATTATCATAGCTGACATAGGCCATTATGAAAGTGAGCAATTTACGTCGGAAATATTTGAGGAAATACTTAACAAAAAATTCCCTACATTTGCAATCCTTTTATCAAATATTAATACCAATCCTGTAAAATATTTTTGCTAATGGCCACTGTAAAAGACTTTTCGGTTGAGGAGAAGCTCACTGCCGTCCTTGCGTTACAAAAGATCGACTCTAAGATTGACGAGATCAAAACAATGAAGGGCGAATTACCCATGGAGGTTAAAGACCTCGAAGATGAAATAGAAGGGCTGCAAACCCGCATGAACAATATTGATGCGGAAATAAACAGCATTAATACCTTCATTGAAACTAAAACTACTGCCAAGAAAGACGCGCAGGCGCTGATAAAGAAGTACGAAAAACAGCAGGACAACGTAAAGAACAACCGCGAGTTTGAAGCAATCAATAAGGAAATTGAGATGCAGGAGCTTGAGGTGAAGCTGAACGAAAAGCACGTAAAAGATGCGAACTTCGAGCAGAAAGACCGCATGAATGCCCGCTTAAAAACCGAAGAAAAGATCAGTGATGTGACCGACGCACTGAAATTAAAGCGCATAGAGCTCGAAAAAATATCAGCCGATACAGAAAAAGAAGAGAAGGTACTGTCGAAAAAATCTCTGGAAGCTAAAGAAAAAGTTGATCCACGCCTGCTTACCGCTTACGAGCGTATACGCACCAGCTACCGCAATGGCCTTGCGGTAGTGCCTATCCTGCGTGATTCATGCGGCGGCTGTTTCAATCTGATACCACCCCAGCGCCAGAGCGAGATCCGCCAGCACAAAAAGATCATTATCTGCGAACATTGCGGCCGAATACTGGTAGATGCTGATCTGAATGACAAGGTGAACATAAAGGGATAGTGACCTTCTGATATGCTATTTTAAAAAGGAGCTTTTATGGCTCCTTTTTTGTTGTGTGCCAGTTCTGTCCATTGGAAAACGATCAATGATTTCAGACTTTTTTGCCTACTTTTGCACTCCGTTTATCAGACAATTATAATTCCCTTTCACTTTTTGATTTTGACATTTTAACTTTCGACTTAAATGAAAATATTAGTTTGCATTTGCCCTGTACCTGATACTACTACCAAAGTCGCCTTTAGCGATAACAATACCCATTTCAACACGCAGGGGGTTACTTTTATCATCAATCCTTATGATGAATGGTACGCACTTGTGCGCGCGCTGGAATTAAAAGAAGGTGGCGCGGCAACAGCCGTACATCTGATTACCGTGGGTAAGGCAGATGCAGAACCAGTGATCAGGAAAGCATTGGCACTCGGTGGCGACGAGGCTGTCCGTATAGATACAGAAAGCAGTGAGCCTTATATGGTAGCTGCCCAGATAGCGGAATACGCAAAAAGCGGTGGTTACGACCTGGTGCTCTGCGGTAAGGAATCAATAGATTACAATAATGGTTCTGTTGGCGCTATGGTGGCTGAATTGCTGGATATGAATTATATCGGCTTCGCTGCCAAAATAGACGTTGCGGGTAACACGATTACAGCCACCCGTGAGATCGAGGGCGGTGAAGAAACAGATACTGTTGATCTGCCGGTAGTTATCTCCTGCCAAAAAGGAGTAGCTGAGGCCCGCATCCCCAATATGCGTGGTATCATGGCTGCACGTACAAAGCCTTTGAAAGTAGTGCCGCCTGCTGCAATTAGCGCATTAAGTTCCATTGTTTCCTACGAACTGCCACCCGCTAAATCCGGGGTAAAAATGGTAGCTGCAGAAAACATGGATGAACTCGTAAATTTATTACATACTGAAGCCAAAGTTATTTAATGGCTCAATGACCGAATAGCTCAATGGTTTAATTCACCCTGTCACTTTTTGTTTTTGACTTTTAACTTTTGACTTAACTATTTTATACTAAGAGAAATGTCCGTACTCGTTTTAGTTGAACATGCACAAGGCGTCTTTAAGAAAAAATCTCTTGAAGCAGTACAATATGCTGCAAATATCGCAAAGGCATCAGGAACTACCGTTACCGCAGTTGCGCTAGGCAATGTGGATGATGCAGCCATGCAGACCCTGGGCCAGTATGGCGCACAAAGAGTATTACATACCACAGACTCTCGACTTGAAAATTTCAATTCGCGTGCTTATACCAAGGTAATGCTTGCTGCTGCACAAAAGGAAGGTGCAAAAGTAATAGTAGGCCTTCATGATACAGTGGGCAAGGCCGTAACGCCACGTGTCGCTGCCCGCCTGCAGGCCGGCCTTATTGCCGGGGCTGTTTCTTACCCTGATCTTTCAAAAGGATTTGTGGTAAAGAAAAATGTTTTTTCCGGCAAAGCTTTTGCTTATGTAAATGTTACCAGCGATGTGAAAGTGATCACACTCATGCCCAATACATTCGCGGTAGTAAAAGGAGAAGGCAGCGCGATGGTTGAAAAATTAGATGTGTCTTTTGAAGACAGGGATTTTTCTGTACAGGTAAAATCAGTAAGCAAAGCATCTGGCAGTGTTCCTCTGTCTGAAGCGGAACTTGTTGTATCAGGTGGCCGTGGCATGAAAGGACCGGAAAACTGGTATGTGCTGGAAGCCCTTGCCAAGGAACTTGGTGCTGCCCTTGCGTGCTCCCGCCCTGTTGCTGATTCACATTGGCGCCCACATAATGAGCATGTAGGCCAAACGGGAGGTACTATCCGCCCTAACCTTTACATAGCAGTTGGTATCTCTGGGGCCATACAGCACCTTGCAGGCGTTAATGGATCCAAGACAATCGTTGTTATTAATAAAGATCCTGAAGCGCCATTCTTTAAGGCGGCTGATTACGGAGTGCTTGGCGATGCAATGGAGATAGTACCAAGGCTTACTGAGGCAGTTAAAAAATTCAAAGGAAATTAACCCCAAGCCCCAAAAGAGGCTTCTCCTGTTATTTAATAAAGTCGGCGAGAGCCGGCTTTATTGTTAATAATAGTTGCATTTATTGAATAACTTGTACGCATGAAAAACACAAAATTGATTGCTATGTCGTTTTGGGTTATTTCATTGATAACAATTTCAGCAAACGTTTTCTCTCAAAAACCATCTTCTATGCATTTCCCTAAAGTGACTTTTGGAGAAGTAAACAGCAGGGTTACTACTAAAGAAAAACTACTTGCCAATCCAAAACTAATATGCCATGAACCGGATTGTGAAGTGACGGGATTTACTTTTTTGATTTTCAGAAAAGACAGGGACATTATAGGCCCCGACTACGTTAAAGGATCACAACTAACCGACAAATTAGAAAGTACACTAAAAAATCTGCCGGATTTCAGGACAAGCATTTTCATTGATTAGAGGTACACTACCAAGGTAAAAACATGCAGGTAACCGGCATTTCGTTTCAATATGATCATTAAAACACTCCACAAGAATTATCTGTTTTTTAAAAATTCATTTTTAGGATTGATTATCAAAATAAGGAAATAAATTTGTTTATTCCGTTTTGTAACGTATATTTACGTCATGAAACGGAATAAGACATTACAAACACTTACAAAAGCAGAAGAAGAAGTAATGCACATTATCTGGCAGCTGGGTCGCTGTGTGGTAAGAGATATTATAGACCAACTTGGGGACCCTGATATGCCCCACAGCACTATCTCTTCCGTGGTGCGTATCTTAGAGAAGAAAGGCTTTGTGGATCATAAAGCCTATGGTAAAACCCATGAGTATTTTCCCATTATCACAAAAGAAGAGTATGCACAGCATGGAGTGAGTAGCCTGGTGGATAAATATTTCAGTGGCTCACCTAACATGCTCGTTAGTTTTTTAGTGAAGAATGAGGACATGAATTTAAAGGAACTAAATGACTTGTTGAAAACATTAGATAATCCTAAAACGAAATGAGATGCTGCAATATCTTCTAACCGCCTCGGCTATCTGGCTTCTCAGCCTTGTTTTGTTCGATGTCTTCCTTCGCGGCGAAACCTATCATGGTTATAACAGATTATACCTGCTGTTTACATTTCTGTCCGGCTGTATTATACCATTATTGTTATGGTTCAACGGTAACAGGTCAGATCCGTATTTTAGCCAAATATTTAGCGCTGCTCAGTTGTGGGTAAAGTGTCTTGTACTTATCTATTCGGCGGGTGCGCTCGTCGCATTGTCTCTATTCACTATTGATGTGCTTAAGCTTGTCAGGTTTTATAGAAAGAGTACTAAATCAAAGCAAAACGAATGGACGATCGTTGAAACCGGTAAGCAACACCCTCCTTTTTCTTACCTGGACATATTGTTCGTCCCCGAAAAAGGATCTTATAGTGACGGGGAGTGGGAGATGATCATAAACCACGAACAGCAGCACAGCATTCAGCTGCATCTTATAGACATTCTACTTCTGCAACTTGCATGGATCATCTTCTGGTTTCACCCCTTGGTCTACATTTATAATAGCAGGCTGCTTCTGGTACATGAATACCAGGCAGACAAAGCAGCATCGCAACAACCGCAGGAATATGGAAGGTTCCTGGTGGAGCAAGCCGTTTTGCAGGCCGCACCCATTATAGCGCATTCATTTAATCGTTCACCCATAAAAAACAGAATTGTTATGCTCACAAAAAATGCATTTCCGCGCACCGGCACCTCCAATCTCAAATTATTACTCGTACTCCCGCTCACACTAATCGGATTATTGTTTTTTATTAAGAACAGCTATTCAGAAAATAAAATAAAAGCGGGGGGCGCAGACTGGAAGAAAGTAGTTTCCAGGGTAGTTGACATCCGTGAAAAACAAGACACCATATTACACCATCTCAGAGATATAAGCCCAGATGCTACATTGCTGGAAATGATAGTAAAAGAAATAAAAGCAGGCAGCTTAACTGCCTATTCCAATCGTGATGGAAATTTTACTACCAAACTGACTATTGACGCTGTCAATGAAATGTTTCCTCCACATTTCGATACTTTTATCCTTACTGATCCGCTGACTGACAAGAAGGCCACGAAGATTGCAAAAAATGATTTTGATTATGCCTCTATACATAAGTACAGAATTCTGGAAGAGTGGATTTATAACCCTGCAACCGACAAAACGGAAATTCAAATTAAAGGTATTTCACCTCTTATGAATTTCTACGGATGCGATGGTAGTTTTCACGGGCACCGGGCCATGTTTAGCGTACGCTATAGTGACATAAAAAACCTTATTGCAAACTACGAGCTCTATCATCCTAACAATTCACTGGCCAGCCATATATGGGATGACTATTTTAATTCAGATGAAGAGAAGACCCAAAAGGAATAGTATTGCTGTTGCATTATCGTGTTTGACTTCTTTTGTCACAAATGGGAGTGCGTCCCAACTATCGGGACGCTCTCTTTTACTTTGTTAAACCTTCAACTTCAGCCAACTTAATTGTTCACCGGTAAAAAGGAATAGTTCCTACTATAGTCCATCATTTGCTGGTAAAAGTTATCGGGGTATTCCACCTTTACGTCAGTGATATCATTGCCATTCATTACCGGTATCAGTTTAGGTTGTATAAAGCCCCTATATGGTTTTATATTTAGTTTAGCAAAACGTTCCAGTATTTCTTTATGAAGTGTGGCATCTACTTTTACGCCGTAATTTTCAACAAGGTCTTTCCCTGCTTTAAAATCGCCTTCAGATTTTATACGCTGTATTTCTTTCAGCAGTTGTCCGAACAAATCACGGAGCTTGTTGTAGTCATTCACCTGCACATATGTTTTGTTGTTCTTCTTTTCAAAAGTTACTACATGATCTTTAGCGCCGTGCTCAAATGCCCAATGCGCAATCAGTGAACGGTTTCGCATATGCGCTTCTTCCAGTTGTTCGCCTGGTTTTAGCCTTGTAAGCTGCGTCATCAGGCCATTCATCATATAGCTGTCATATTCCGCCCGCGCTACACCCATGTCTGGCATTACACCAATGTCTAATAGCTTCTTATCCATAATAAAATATAGGCCCACCAGATCGGCACGGGCTTCTTCCAGGCAACTGGCATAGTTCTTTAATGTCTTGTCAGTTGTTTCCACACCGGGGTTTATCTGGCCAGAGGCATGGCCTATGCATTCATGCATATCGGTATGCAGATCGCTCGCCAAAGCGCCATACTTTTTAAGGCGCTGCAAAACAGTATCATTCACTGCAAATTCATCCAGCATGCCGCTCTTAGCACTGCTTATATTGTAGGAGTGAATGATATTGCTCAATGATACTGACTTGGAACCATAATCTTTACGTATCCATTCTGCATTCGGAAGGTTTATGCCTATTGGCGTACTGGGCGCTGCGTCTCCAGATTCCACTATTACAGTAATTGCTTTCCCTGTTATACCCTTTACTGTTTTCTTTTTATGCTGCGGCATAATAGGTGAATTATCTTCAAACCATTGCGCCTGGTTGGCGATAGCCTCTATTCTTTTAGTTTCTTCAAGGTCTTTTAGCGAAACAGTGCTTTCGTAACTGCCCTTCTTGCCTATGGCATCCAGGTACACTTCTATAAAGCCATTCACAGCATCTATCCTTGATGCTGTATGCACCCATGCAATGTTATAATCATCCCACGTTTTCAGATCTCCTGTTTTGTAGTATTGTATGAGTAAGTCTAATGAATTTTTTTGAACGCTGTCTTCGGCCACGGAAGATGCTTTTTGTAACCAATAGATGATGTGATCAATCGCGAGACCATACATACCTCCGCTCTTCCAAATCCGTTCCTCTATCTCTCCATTTATTTTCATCAACTTACTATTGAGCCCCCATGAGGGTGCGTTGCCCTTAGTATTAAATTTAGAATAGAAGGCCTCCACTTCCTTTTGTGTTACCCCTTCATAAAAGTTATTAGATGAATTTACTATATTATCGATATCAGGACGCTGATCTACTACCTTTGGCTCAAGATTCATATCGTATACTATGGGCTTCATCCGCATTAAAAAATCGTCTATGCTTTCCCCTTTCTCCTTCGGCAATGAGGCAGTGTCGCTACCCTTGACAACCGTTGTAAAATATTCAAATGAACATTCTGGTATAAACTTCACGTTGCTGTAATGATGGTGGTTCCCATTACTAAACCAGAACCTGCCGCAATACACCTCAAATTTTTTCCAGTCATCTGTATTCTTATCCCCTTTGTACGATCCGTACACAGCCTCTATTGTTTTGCGCAGCAGCAGGCCATACTTGCTTTTCTGGTCATAAATAATATCCCTGCCACACAACGCAGCTTCATAGAGGAAATAAGATAGTTTTTTCTGTTGCAGGCTTAGCCCGTTAAAACCCGATACCTGGTAACGCAGTAACTGAAGGTCTGCAAATGATTGCGCTTCTACATTAAAAGTGCTGTCATAACCATCTACTTTTACTGTAGAATCAGTGGTGGTAGTTGTGGTAGTAGTAGTTGTGGTAGTAGTAGTTGTGGTAGTACTATTACAACTACTATTAAATAATTGAGTGCTTAACGCCATAACCGGTATTGCCCATTTTAATGTAAAATTATTGCTCATTTACAGTAGATTTATAATACGCATAAATATACTTTAATCTCGGCATTTTCTGAAACCAGGTCATTCATATTTTGATGTGCTGAAAGAACAGTGATTAAAACACCTTTTATAGAATAACTAATTATGTATTGTTTATTTATATAATTTTTGAAGAGAAAGCGTTCTCAAACTTGTTTTTTTGCATTTTGAATTATCTAAATCAACAATATGGTGGTTAATTTGCTTAAAAAAACTTGTACCACCCCGACTTTTCCGAAGGTTGAAACAAAGTGAAAGTTTTTCGAGGACTTCCCCAGACTATTAATGAGAAAACTTTATCACTTAATAATTCAAATAATATTTCCATTTTGTTGAACGGTGTTGATTTTTTAAGCAAAGCTAAGTATAAATTAGGATAATCTAAAAATAATTTTGTTATTTATCGAATTATTAACGTTTCAAAGAGCAGGGTGAGGAAAATATTTAAGTGAAGACAGGTCTCTGAGAAGTTTCAGCACATCAAAATATGAATTATACCAATTAGACAATAAAAGTCGGCATGATTTTTGCTATAGTTAAGTATGGCTATTCTCCAAAAAATCACTGTCAAAGAGACACCGGAAGAACTTAAATTATTACTTCAAAAAGCTACAG